>Ga0265318_10000003_pt1 | contig 333722 bp, 281 predicted proteins | sample 4821metaG_FD_192431 | JGI IMG/M metagenome (GOLD analysis project Ga0265318, IMG submission 192431) | Rhizosphere microbial communities from Carex aquatilis grown in University of Washington, Seatle, WA, United States - 4-8-21 metaG | ecosystem: Host-associated > Plants > Roots > Rhizosphere...
GCGGTGGGAAAGCTAAAATCACCTTCACCCAGCGGGTGAACTCCTTCTACGCCTCCAGCAGGAACGATGGCCATGCCGACCAGCTACTTCCACTTCTGCCCTTCTTTTCAACTACGGAATTTAGGATTATCACGGGTGTCGCGCTCATCACCGTGGCCAAGGCCAAAAAACAGGCCGCGTCTACCGCGCTAGCGGCCATCGAGCGACCAACCCCCGTGTCTCAGGTAACTCGCTGACATACCCAGGCCCGCGTCCGAGATCAGGTCCGGGTTTGCTCGCAGCGAGAAACGTTACTTCTGGATTCGTTCGTTCAGCGGCGGGAGTGAGTGGACGATCTGCATCGTTTCCATGCTCACGGTGACGACGCGTTTGAGCAGGTCCAGGATGTAGCGGGGCTGGTTGTGCTCGCGTGCCCAGTCGTTCGGATCGTTGGGGATGCCGCTGTCTTTGTCGCGGGTGATTTGGTAACGCTCCATGATCCACTCGATGGCGGGCTTGCCGTTTACGATGTAGTCGTAGGCTTCGAGCGGGATGCCGGTGAGCGTGATGTGGCTGTTGTAGGCGATGGTGGTTTTGTCCACCTGTTTGTTCTTCCGCCCAAAGTTCATCTTCTGCACGAGGAAATCCTTCGCGGGATCAAGGGCGAGAGCGCTGCTGTGTTCATGCACAGGATAGGGATCGACTGTCTCGTAGTTCAGATGCCACCTTGCAAGGTTGCGACCAGACTGGCTGAATTTCCAGAAATCCGCCGTCGTCCGCGTGTACGGGATACGCGGTAGCATTTTTTTCAGATCACTGGCAAAGCGCGTCCGATACTCCGGCGAATGCAGTACGCCATACACGTAATAGAAGATGTCTTCCTTCGTGATCTCCGTTTCATAAGCGGCGCGGAAATCTGCGAGGATCGCATCCGTGAGGGCGCTCTTCCGTCTGTAACCGTCGATCGATTCGCCCTCCTGTTCGGTGCTGATGAGTTCGCCGTCTCGTGCCGCGTCCTTCTTATAGAGGTAGAGAGGGAAACACTGGCTTTTCGAAAGAACCTCCAAGTCGGGCAGCGTATTTGCAATCAGTGCAGAAAAATCTTTTACGGCACCAATGCCGGATACGCAGATCACCAGGTTTTTTACAGAGCCCGACGGAAAGATGTTTGGCATTTGGCCAACGCGATGATTCATCAAGCCGTCATAGTAAAGGTGCTGTTTGCAGTAGGGCCGATAAAGAGCGGGTGTTATCTTCCAATCGGAAAATATCCCAAGCACACCTCGCCCCACATTGGGAATTAGGCTGCTCGACCAACTGATTTGCTTCGGGTCATTATCAATGAACTCTTCAACTTGCTTCAAGCGCTCTACGGCATTTACCCGTGGCAAGACGCTTTGATGGGCTTTGAAAGCTTGAACCTGTTTGTTATAAAAACCGATTGTCTCTTCTACATTTTTGGCCAATGCCTTGCGCGAGTAATTGAAGACCCATGCGTCTCTGTTTGTGCCCACTCCCAACGAATAATTTATGAAGTAAGCGCTCCATGTCTCGTCGGACTTCGTGCCTATAGGGAAAAATTTCTCAAAACAGGGATCTCGCTGGTTAATCCAATCATGATCTGAGTTAGGCTGAAGGTGTTGCCACTTCTTTTCCCGATGGAGACCATTGACGCTCCGAAAGGCCCTGATGATGCCGAGCTTCTCCTCACGGTCGAGATAGTCGCCTATATCGTGGTAATAGAGTTCGCAAGGGCCGGTCTTTGCCGGGTTTTTGATAAAGATAGAAATAGCGACTGGGGTACGAGTGCCTGCACCAAAGACGTTACCCTTTTCCATTCGTCGCTGCTCACCCTGTGTTCGTGCGTTCCCTCGCAAATTGAAGACATAGATCGCCGAAAACTCGTCGACGAGACTGGCTCGCAGCCCATCCATATTGTTGCCGTCAATAAATGATCCGTTGGTGACATAGCCTACGATACCCCTTCCTTTAATGCGGTCTGATGCCCACCGGATGGCTCGGGCGTAGGAGTCATAGTTGTTCTTCTTGTTGGCTGCGGCTGAACGGTCGGCGTAAGTTGCACGAATGCGCTCATCCAATGCGGGATATTTGAGTCCCCTGTTGCTGTCGTTTTCACTGTCTTGCTGTGCTGAATACGGGGGGTTGCCGATGACGACGCGGATGGGGCTTTGTTTCTGGCGCTTCACACGGCGATTGTTCTCGGGGAACATTTTCTCTTCCATCTCGCCTTTCGATTCTGAGATTTGGAAGGTGTCGGTAAGAACAATACCCTCGAAGGGAGTGTAGCCGGAAGCACCATTGGCTGCCGCGCGCTGAAGAGAATGGAAGGTCTCTTCGATGTTTATGGCGGCGATGTAGTAGGCGAGGAGGACGATTTCGTTGGCGTGCAGTTCGTGCTGGTACTTGCGCAAAAGGTCAGCGGGCTTGATGAGACCACTCTGGAGCAGGCGGACGATGAAGGTGCCGGTGCCCGTGAAAGGGTCGATGATGTGGACGTCCCTGTCGCCCAACTCGGACTTGAACTCGTGGCGGAGTGCGTCGCTGACACTGTGGATGATGAAGTCCACCACTTCGACCGGAGTGTAAACGATGCCGAGGCGCTCAGCGACCTTCGGGAAGGCGGTGCGGAAGAATTTGTCGTAAAGCTCGATGACGATGCGCTGGCGGCCTTCGGCGTTGTCGATGCCGGAAGCGCGTTCGCGAACGCTGGCGTAGAATTTTTCCAGCGCGGCGGTTTCTTTTTCCAGCGCCTGATCCTCGAGGGTATCGAGCATCTTCTGCATGGCGATGGAGACAGGGTTTTGCTGGGTGAAGGCGTAGTTCGCGAAGAGTGCGTCGAAGACTGGGCGCGTGATGAGGTGCTGGGAGAGCATCTCGATGGCGTCGTCAGCGGAGATACTGGGGTTCAGGTTTTCCCGGAGGCCGGCAAGGAAATCGGCGAAGGCTGTTTTGTGCCGCTTCTCGCCGGAATCGAGCAGGGCCTTGAGGCGCGTGGTGTGGCGTTCGGCGATGACAGCGACGTCCTTGGCCCAACTTTCCCAATAACGACGGTCGCCGCATTTGAGGACGATGCGGGCAAAAATGGCATCTTTCCATTCCTCCAGATGAGGAAAGGCGAATCTTCCCTGAACTTCCCGAACGACCGGGCCGCTGTCGCCGTCGTTTTTCTCACCGGGCTCCGCGCCGCCGATGCCGATGACTTGGATCGCGTTGGGGCGGCTTTTGTTGAGTTCGATCTGGTTGACGGTGGCGTTGAAGCGGTCGTCATGGGCGCGCAAAGCCTGGAGCACCTGCCAGACGACTTTGTATTTCTCGTTATCCTTAAGCGCCTCTTCCGGGGCCATGTCGGCGGGGATGCCGATAGGTAGAATGATATAGCCGTATTTTTTCCCTTGGGCCGTTCGCATCACGCGCCCGACCGACTGCACGACATCGATCACTGAATTGCGAGGATTCAGGAAGATGACTGCATCGAGAGCCGGGACATCCACGCCTTCGGATAGACAGCGGGCGTTGGACAGGATGCGACAGGTATTGTCGGGTGAATCGGCTTTCAGCCAGTCGAGAAGCGCGTTGCGACGGAGCGCATTGAAGGTGCCGTCCACATGGTCGAGTTTGCAGTCGAGGAGGTTTTCTTCGTCGGGATGCGAGACGCGGTAAGCCTCGATCAGATGGGAGAATTTTTCGGTGAAAGCTTTCGAGTCTTTGATAGAACGGGAGAAGGCAACCGCGCGGCGCATGGGTCCGGTGTCGCCTTGAAGATCGGCATCGGAGGCGGTGGCGCGGTCGAGACGTTTGGCGAGGCCGTTCCAGCAACCGGTGATTTTGGTGGCATCGTCGAGATTCAACTCGCTGTTGGAATCGGCAATCTGGCTCTGGAAAGTTTTTGAGACGTATTTTTCGTCGACCGCGAGAACGAGCACCTTGTAGTCGGCGAGCAGACCTTTGCTGACGGCTTCGCCGAAGCCGAGACGGTGCAGCTCGGCACCAAAGATAGCAGCGTCATCCATCGAGCAGAGTTCGGCGTCAGCGTCCTTGGCCTTGCCCTTGGTGTCGTCGCTGTAAATGCGCGGCGTGGCCGTCATGTAGAGGCGCTTCTTGCCCCGGATAAAATCGGCGTCGTGAACTTTGACAAAATGGCTCTCGTCTTCGCCGCTCAGCGTCACGCCGGTGGTGCGATGGGCTTCGTCGCAGATAATGAGATCGAAGTCCGGCAGGCCGGCTTTCTGCGCATCGGAAACAGCCTGGATGGACTGGTAGGTGGAGAAGACGACCGTCATCTGGGCCGACGCGGATTTCTTCTGCGCAAGAGCGTGCATGGCCTCGTAGTGTTTGACGATCTGTCGTGCCGAGGTCGTGGCGGGGAAGGCGAGGTCCTGGGTCGTGATGTCGGCTTTGTCGTCGTCGCCCTTGGTGTGTTTCTTGCCGATGTTGGCGTCCGAGCAAACGGCCAGACTATGCAGCGGGTGCGTGGATTCGGCGGTCCATTCGCGAAGGCTCTGCGAAAGCAAAGAAAGCGACGGCACGAGGAAGAGTACGTGGCCTTTCGGTGCGAGTTTTTCCGCAATGCAGAGGGACGTGAACGTCTTGCCGGTGCCGCACGCCATGATGAGCTTGCCGCGATCTGCTTCGGCGAGGCCTTTCACCACGTCCTTCAGGGCGTCTTTCTGGTGGTCCTTCGGAGTTTTCCGTTTGCGAACAGCGAGATCTTGCGGGCGCTTGAGATCAAACTTCGACCAGTCAATCGGGCTGGCGTCGAGGTCTTGAACGCGGAGTCGCGTGACGGGTTTGGATTGGTTGACCAGCGCGTGCTCGGCGTTCTTCCCCCACTTGTCGGTGGTGGAAACGATCATGCAGGAGGTGAAGAGGGCCTTGCCTGATGCGGTGAAGAAGGAATCGAGGTCCTCTTTCGAGAGCGTGTGATCCGGCAGGTAGAACTTGCACTGGATGGCGCAGTATTCGCCCGTGGCGCGTTCCTCCGCCACAACATCGATGCCCACGTCGCCGACATTCCCTTTGCGCGGAAATTCATTCCACATCCAGACGCGAGAAAAGCGTTCGGTATAGAGCGGATCGAGTTCCAGATAGCGGCAAATGAGACGCTCGAAGCGGTCACCGAGGTCGCGATTGGAAGTAGCCTCCTCGCGAAACTGTTCGAGGATCGTGTGAATGGTCTGTTTAGGACCAACGTTGGAGGATTTCTCTACCTCAGGATGTCGGGCCATGCGGGGTGAACGATCACGCGGCGTCAGCCCTGGCGGGAGCAAGTCACCTCGTGAACAGAGGTGCCGAGGAATGAAGTGGGGGTGGATAACATGCCGGTTTCCACTTCGCACTACCGTTAGATGGGTGTAAAGCCAACACTACCTTTGCCCGGGTGTTTCAGGGCTGCGACTCCAGCTATTGTCGTTCGTGGCAAACGACACAGCAAAGCGCCTGCTGGCGCGCATCAGGGAACTCCGGGAGGCTCGCGGCCTGACCCAGGAGGCTTTTGCCGAGCGCGCCGGGCTGACCTACAAGCACTACCAACAGGTCGAGGCCGGTCGAAAGCAGGACATCCGACTTTCCACGCTGATCAAGATGGCTGAGGGACTCGGGCTGAAACTTACTGAATTGGTCGATTTCAACGCCCCTCCTCCGGCGTTAGCCGAGGACCAGACTAAATATGGACACAAGGCGGCCAAAGCGGCGCGCCGGTCACCCAAGCGCGGGGCGTAAGGATCCAGATTCTCGTTCTGACTTATTTCCGTATCCGTGGAGATCCGGGTAATCTGCGGTTAAAGTGGTCTGTTGCACCTCTGAATATAAGATAAATCAGGCGCAGGCCGCAGGCAGCGTTTGTTTCAAGGGTTGTTTGCGCAGCAGAGGTGATTTTCTGCGGCTTGGATGGGTGCAGCCCGCTACGTGGATACTCCCAGCAGGCCGCGCGCGAGCTGAAAATCCACAAAGCCTCCGGCGGTTGATGCGGGTGTATAGTCCCCTTGGGCCGTGGCCACGACGAGTTTGAGCACGGCATCGGCGTCGAATTCGCTGGTGAGCACGTGGTCGATCTCCTCCCGCGCGGCGACCAAGTGGAGGGGTTGCGCGACCTGGATCACCGGCAGCATCGGGTGGCCCTGTTGCGACGTGTCGGCGACGAGTCCGACGAAAAGATGCGCACCACACGCACCGAGGCCGGTGAGATTTTCGACCCAATGATCGGAGTCGGTCGCCACCACATGCAAACCCGGTTGCTCGAGCGGCTGGCCGTAAGCGAGCGTGGCCCACGGGATGATCGAGCCCAAGACCCGCGCCCGGAAAAGCGGGTCGTTCAACAGGGCGTCGCCTTCGGATACCAGCACCGAGCCGCCGCCGGCGAGCACGCGGTGCGCGAGCTCGCCCAGGACCCCGGCGGCGAGCCCCGTAACGGAGCCGGCGCTCAGCAGACCGAGATTCAAGCCGTTGCAACCGGTCAGGGTTCGTTCGGACGCCGTCAGGCTGGCCGAGGCGCGTTCGAACCACGCCGCGACATTGGCGAGCGACTTGTCGATGCCGCCGTCGAGCTGGACGCTGGCCCAGCCGAAGCGATCGAGCGGGAGCTTCGCCGTCTCGAACTGCCGGCGCATGGCGTCGTTCGGAATCTTTTCGCAACCATGCTCGAGGAGCAGGGCCGCCGCGACGTTCGGATGCGTGGCATAGCCGCGGTAGGAGCGGTAGAGGGTGTGATACATCGTCTCGCCGCCGAAACCGCAGCCCTCCGAATGCGCCAGCGCCACAAACCGCATGATGCCCTGTGCGCGGCCGGTGCCGGTCTGGTTCATCCGGTCGGCGGCGAGACGGGCGATCTGCGCGGAGCACATGCTCGTCGGCAGCACCAGCCCGACGCGTTCGGTGGCGAAGCGCGGGCCGTTGGGGAAAAGGCGGAGCCCGGCTTCCGGGTGGTTTTCCCCGGATGAGCCCGCACCGAGCGTAGGTTTCACGAGTGGCCGGCCGTCCGGCGCCGGACGCGTGCGGATCGCGGCGAGCTGCGAAGTGTCGGTCTGCCGCCAGTCGCGCCAGAGCGAAACCTGCGAATGGCCCGCGAGCTCGCCCTTGGTTTTCCGCCCGGAAGCGGTGGCGATGACGTGGTCAAACGCCTCGGCGGCGAGCGCCGCCATCGGCTCGCCGTCCAGGTAGCGGCCCGCGTTGATGTCCATCTCGTGCACGAGCAGTTCGTGCCGTTTGGTCGTCGTGGTGATCTTGAGCGTGGGAACGAACGGGAAATTGGTGACCGAGCCGTTGCCTGTGACAAAGAGAAACAGGTTGCAGCCGGCGCCGACCTGCCCGGCGATGCCTTCGAGATCGTTGCCCGGACTGTTCATGAAGTAAAAACCGGGGGCGCCGAGCGGTTCGGCGTAGTCGGTGACATGGTCGATTCGCGTGCGCGGATCTTTTTTATGCACGGCACCCAGCGACTTCAGGGTGATGTTATAGAGACCGCGGAATTTGTTGCCGGCGGACGGATTGCTTTCCGGCGTGATGCCGTGCCAGCTCAGCCGCTCCTTGAAGGTTGCGATGTGGCGCAGCAAGGCGCGCGCGGTGTCCAGATCGCGGATGTTGCGCATCACATAGGCTTCCGCCCCGGAAAGTTCGTCCGTCTCGCACAGCACGCCGGTGCCGCCATGGCGGACGACCTCGTGCACCATCGCGCCGGCGAGCGGATTGCCGGACACGCCGGAGAATGCATCCGAACCGCCGCATTGCAGCGCCACCCGCAGACCGCTCAACGGCTCATCGGTCCGTGACTGCGCCGCGACCGCGGGCAGCCAACTGCGCACAATCGCCTCGCCGGCGGCCAGGCCGGTCGAGAGCCCGTGACGGACGCTCAAAAAAGCGTGCGGCACATCGGTGAGCGGATAACCGCGCTCCTGCATGAAGTCGCGCAGACGGACATTCGTGATCGGTTCGACTCCCAAATCCACCGCCAGGACCGCGCCGACATTCGGATGCACCATGAAACCGGCGAGTGCGCGCAATATTTCCGCCGCGTTGTTCGGTTCTCCGGGGCCGCCGCCCTCGGTGTGCGCCACCGCCACGATGCCGTCAAACGCCGGGTGCGCGGCCGCCAGCGGCTGGAGCCGGCCCGCCAGTTGCCGTGCAAAACTGGCCGTACGAGAAGTGGTGCCAAGAATCACGATGGTGTTGCGCGTGCCAACGCCCCGCCGGCCCGGCCTTCGGTAACCGGCAAAGGTCCGCGGCCGGGTCGCGCGGACAACTTCCGGCGCGGGGCAAAAGGCGGCTTCGTCGAGCTGGAACGGCACAAGGTGATCGGCAAAGTTGGGCCGCTCCGGCAATGGCGTCTTGAGTTGACGGACCGCGAGCGCATCAAGCATCGACCGGTTGCAGACATAATCACCCGCGGCAACCGGGGTGATGGCGTGGCCGAAAGGCAGGCCCCACGAGAGCAGCGGCTCACCGGGGGCGATGGCGCGAACGGCAAAACGGTGACCTTCGAGAATGGTGTGGTCCAGAGCATGGATTTTGCCGGCCAGCTCGATTTTGCCGCCCGCTTCGAGGCGACAGGTCGCGATGGCGACGTTGTCACCGGGAGCCGGCAAACGACCGATGGCAGAAAATGAGAGCGGAGCGGACATGGGGTGAAACGTAGCGGCGGGCGTGGAGTAGTCCATTTGGAAACCAAGGGCCTGCCGGAATATCTCGGCACTTGCGTTGCCTGCTTTGCGCGCCAAGCGTCCAAATACCCGCCCGCCGGCGTTCCCGGCAAACCCCGAGCGCCATGCCGACCAGTCCCGCCCAACGTCCCACCCACGCCCGGTATTGGGTTTTGTTGTGTGTGTTTGTGATCACCGTGATTTATTATGCGGACCGGGCGACGCTCTCCATCGTGGGCACCGATCTCGCGCGCGATCTGCATCTGGACCCGGTGGAGCTGGGCCTTTTGATGTCGGCTTTTTCGTGGGCCTACATGGCCTTGCAGATCCCGGGTGGCTGGCTGCTGGACCGCGCGGGCTCGAAACGGGTCTATCAATGGAGCATCTGCGGCTGGACGCTGTTCACCCTTTTGCAAGGGTTCGTGAACCTGCTCGGGGTGGCGAAAATCGCGGCCAACACGCTGTTTGGTTTGCGTCTGGCTTTGGGCGTGGTCGAGGCGCCTTCCTTTCCGGCCAACAGCCGGATCGTCGCCGCGTGGTTTCCCTCCGTGGAGCGCGGCCGGGCCTCGGCGGTTTACAACGCCGCCCAGTACTTTGCCCCGGCGCTGTTTTCCCCTTTGATGGGCTGGATCACGTCTGATTTCGGGTGGCGTTACGTGTTCTGGATGATGGGCGGGCTGGGCCTGGTTTTCAGTTTGCTGTGGACGCGCCTGATGCACAGTCCGCGCGAACATCCGTGGGCGAACGCCGCCGAGGTCGGGCTCATCGAGCAGGGCGGGGGGCTGGTCGATCTCGACCGGCCGGCCGCCGGCAGGAAAACGGGTTTCCGCTGGTCGCAGTTGCGGGAGCTGCTCGCCAACCGGATGCTGCTCGGCATTTTCTTCGGCCAGTATTGTATCAACGTGCTCACCTGGTTTTTCCTGACGTGGTTTCCGATCTACCTCGTGAAAGACCGCGGCATGACGATTCTAAAGGTGGGTTTCGTGGCGGTGCTGCCGTACATGTGCGGTTTTGTCGGCGGCATTTTGGGCGGATGGTTTTCCGACGGGCTCCTGAAAAAGGGCTGGTCACTGAGTGCCGCCCGCAAAACGCCCATCGTCATCGGCATGATGCTCGCGATGAGCATGACGGCCTGCAACTACGTCAGCACCCAGTGGGCGGTGATCTTTCTCATGAGCCTGGCCTTTTTCGGCAAGGGCTTCGGTGCGCTGGGCTGGGCCGTGATGTCGGATGTGGCTCCGCGCACGGCGGCCGGTCTGAGCGCGGGATTGTTCAACACCTTCGGCAACCTCGCGGGGGTGGTCACCCCGATCGTGATCGGCCATATTTTTAAAGCCACCGGCTCTTTCAGCGCCGCCCTGGTCTATGTGAGCGCGCACGCTTTTCTCGCGGTGGTGAGCTTTCTCGTCATCGTCGGCGAAATCAGGCGCGTGGAATTGTCGCCCGCCCCGTCCGCCGCTTGACCCCGGCCACCCGCCGATAAAAAATCCAAACATGGACATGATCACCAATTCCTTCAAACGCGCGCTCCGCCACGGCGAAGTGCAGATCGGCCTCTGGTCGCATCTGGCGAACCATGTGAGCGCCGAGGTCATCGGCGGAGCGGGTTTCGACTGGATCGTGCTCGATGCGGAACACTCGCCCAACGAGACTTTTCTCCTGCACCAGCAGTTGCAGGCCCTCGTCGAGGGCGGCTCGCACCCGGTCGTGCGGCTCGCCTGGAATGACAAGGTGATGATCAAGCGCGTGATCGACCTCGGCGTGCAAACGGTGCTGATCCCCTGCGTGCAAAACGCCGACGAGGCGAAAGCCGCCGTCGCCGCCACCCGTTATCCGCCCGGCGGCGTGCGCGGCTTCACCGGGCTTTCCCGCGCCTCGCGCTTTGGCCGCATCAAGGATTACCATACGCAGGCCGGGCGGGAACTTTGCGTGCTGGTGCAGATTGAGACGGGCGAAGCGCTCGGCCACATCGAGGCGATCGCCGCGGTCGAGGGCGTCGACGGCATTTTCATCGGCCCCGGCGATCTTTCCGCCGACCTCGGGCATCTGGGCAACCCCGGCCATCCGGAGATGCAGACGCGCATGCAGCAGACCATCGCGCGCATCTGCGCCGCCGGCAAGCCCGCCGGCATTCTCGCCGGCGATGAAACCTTGGCACGCCAGTACATCGAGCACGGCTGCACCTTTGCGGCGGTCGGCGCCGACATCGCGCTGCTCGCCCGGGCTGCGGAGCAACTTGCCGCCCGTTTCCACGAATTCAAGGCGATGCGCGGCAAAAAATAGCCAGACTGTTTCCCCGCCACATTCTTCTAACTCCAAAGTTCCCACCATGGAAAATATCGGATTCATCGGACTCGGCATCATGGGCACGCCCATGGCCGGCCATCTCATCGCCGCCGGGTACAAAACCTTTCTCTTCAGCCGTAGCGGCGTTCCTCAGGCCCTGACGGCTGCGGGCGGCGTCGCGTGCGCGAACGCCGCCGAGGTCACGCGCCAGGCCGACATCATCAGCATCATGGTGCCCGACACCCCGCACGTCGATGCCGTGTTGTTTGGCCAAGATGGCGTTGCCTCCGCGATCTCAGCGGGGAAGGTCGTCATTGACATGAGCTCGATTTCGCCGGTGGCGACCAAGGATTTCGCCCGGCGCATCGCCGCACTCGGGGCGCATTATGTCGATGCCCCGGTTTCCGGCGGCGAGGTCGGCGCGAAGGCGGCGAGCCTGACCATCATGGCCGGCGGCGACGAAACGGTGTTCGCCCGAGTGAAGCCGCTCCTGGAAAAGATGGGCAAGAATATCACGCTGGTCGGCGGAGTCGGCGCGGGCCAGATCACCAAAGTGGCGAATCAGATCATTGTCGCACTCACGATCGAAGCGGTCGGCGAGGCGCTGCTGCTCGCTTCGAAGGCCGGCGCTGATCCGGCCAAGGTCCGGCAGGCGCTGATGGGCGGTTTCGCCAGCTCACGCATCCTCGAGGTGCACGGCGAGCGCATGATCAAGCGCACCTTCAAACCGGGCTTCCGCATCGAACTGCACCAAAAAGACCTGAATCTCGCTCTCGCCACCGGACGCGCGCTGGGGGTGGCGCTGCCGAACACTGCCACCGCCCAGGAGCTTTTCAACAGTTGTGCTGCGCATGGCGGTGCCGGCTGGGATCATTCCGGCATGGTCCGCGCCTTGGAAATGATGGCGAACCACACGATCGGCAACGAAGCCTGAGCCACGCGCTGAGCTCTGAATAGAAAAAATGATTGGAACAGCAGCGGGGTTGAGAAACGGGGAATGCAGGGTCCTTGAAGTGGTCCGTTTTTCGTGCATCCGGCGCGCTCCGTGGGGCACCACCGTTTGATTGCCGGCGGCCCAGGCAGCGGTCATTTTTTGGTTTTCCGCTGTCATTTCCTGTCATTCCGGAAATATGGGTTTGCGCGGCGGCCTCCCATGGCTATCACTCTTCTCCGTTGTGAAACGCCTTGTCTGGATCTTCATCGCGGTTTTTTGCACTGCGCTTGCGCAGGTGCAGCCGGTGGAGTTGTTGAAGACCAAGCAGCCGGCCTGCGGCTGTTGCGAAAAGCCGGGGGCCTGTGGGATGCCGGATTGTGCTCTGCCGGCTACTCACGCCCAGCCGACCTTGGCGAGTGCTGTTGCCACCACGGTTGTCCGCGCGGCCGGAAAACAAGAGGCGAAAACTGCCGATCAGCCGGGCGATAAATTTCATGCTGCTTTTGTGGATGCCGGCGTTCGTTCGGCTGGAGTGCGTGCACCCGAGGGTGTGGCGCGCGTGGCGGGTGTTCCCTTGTTCAAGGAATACCGCGCGTTTCTGATCTGAAGCCTCAACCGTAGTGTGCCCGCGCTTTAACGCGGGTCTTGATGTATCGTGCGTTTGTGTCCGTTCGACACTTGTCCGCACGGCATTCCGTCCGTTCCACCACGTCTGTTATTTCTGTCATGAAAATTTTTCTTCTGCTCCTTTCCCTGCTCATCGCGGTTCCTGCCGCCAAAGCCGCCGTCTTTCAATGTCCGATGCATCCGTGGATCAAGTCGGACAAACCCGGCGGCAAATGCACCATCTGCGGCATGGATCTCGTCGAAGCGGCCGCGGCTGCCGAGGCTGTAGACCCGACGTCCAATCTCGTCACACTCACTCCGGCCAGCGCTACAGTCACGGGCGTGCAAACCGCCAAAGTGCGCCGCGCCGCGTTGGTCCGCACCTTGCGGGTCGCGGGAGTGATTGACGACGACGATACCCGTCACCGCATCCTTGCTGCCCGTGTGCCGGGTCGGGTGGAGAAACTTTTTGTCAATTACGTCGGCGCCGAGGTGCTGGAGGGCGCACCGCTCGCCACGATTTACAGTCCCGAAATGCTCACGGCGCAGCGCACCTACGTCGAGCGGCTGCGGGCGGGCACGAGCGCTTTCACCGCCTCGGAGCGCGCGGCGACGCGGGAGCGTTTGCTCGAACTCGGATTGACCGACGAGGAAATTGGCATCCTCGAACACACGCTCCAGCCCACGGCCATGCTCAACGTGCGCTCTCCGATGTCGGGTACCGTGGTGTCACGCGCCGCTTACGAGGGGCAGTATGTGCAGACCAACGACCGGCTGTTTGAGATCGGGGATTTTTCCTCGATGTGGTTTGTCTTCGATGCGCACGAAAACGACCTCGCGTGGTTGCGCGTCGGCCAGACGGTTGATGTCACCACGCCGTCGCAACCGGGCCGGATTTTTTCCGCCCCGATCGCCTTCATCGATCCGAACCTGAACGAGGCCACCCGCACCGTGAAAGTCCGCGTCGTTCTCCCCAATGCGGACCGGGCCCTGCTGCACAAACAGACCGCCATCGGGGCGGTGCGACTCGATGCGCCCGACCTGCTGCTGGCGCCGCGCACGGCCGTGCTCCAGCACACCGGAGAACCGTTGGTCTACGTTGATCGCGGCAATCGCACTTATGAGCCGCGGGAGGTCCGGCTGGGTCGAATTGGCGATGCGGACGCGGAGATTCTTTCCGGCCTGCAAGAGGGGGACCGGGTCGTCACGGAAGCCGCGCTTTTGCTCGACGCGCAAGCCCAGCTCGCCCGCGCGGCCGCGACAGGTGCGCCGCCGATTTCAGGGCACGAGCCCGCCGCTCCGATCGTGATGAAAGCCGCCGTGATTGATTACGAGCATTTGAAAGTGCTCGCGCTCTCGCTGGCCGACGGCGCGGCGGCGCTCGCGGCGGATGATTTTCCCGCCTACCAAAAATTATTGCCCGGGGTCCGCGCCGCCCTCGATGCCTGTCTGCAGGATGACCCGCGCGGCCCGCTGGAGAAATTCAAGGCATCGGTGCCCGATCGTTCCGACCTCAAGGCGGCGCGGCGCGACTTCGAGCCGCTGAGCACTGCGGTGGCCGATCTCGCCCGCGAGCAGCATCTCCCAAACCGCGAGAAACTCCACCTCTATCAATGCCCGATGACGCCCGTGCTCGGCACCGGGCGCTGGCTCGCGCGCGGTGAACAGATCCGCAACCCTTTCTTCGGTTCCGCCATGCTTGAATGCGGCGACGAAATAAAGTGAGGACTTTGCCATGATCAAAGCCCTCATCCATTGGTCGCTGCGGAATCGCTTCATTGTGCTCAGCGCGTTTCTCGCCGTGTGTGCGTGGGGCATGTTCGCGCTCAGGCACACGCCGGTCGACGCCATTCCTGACCTGAGTGAAAACCAGGTCATCGTCTATGCCGACTGGCCGGGCCGCAGCCCGCAGGAGGTCGAGGACCAGATCACCTATCCGCTTTCGGTCAATTTGCAGGGGCTCGCAGGCGTCCGCAGCGTGCGGGCGACCTCGATGTTTGGGTTTTCCATCCTCACCGTGATATTCGAGGACAAGGTGGACAATTATTTCGCCCGGACGCGCGTGCTGGAGCGGCTGAATTCTCTCGGCGACCTGCTGCCCACCGGCATCGCGGCGCGACTCGGGCCTGACGCGACCGGTCTGGGTTGGATCTATCAATATTACCTCAAGGTGGATCCTTCGAAAGCCCCCGATGGCCAGGGCTACGATCTAGGACAGTTGCGGGCGGTGCAGGATTATTTCGTGCGTTATCAGCTCGCTTCCGTCCATGGCGTGGCGGAGGTGGCCGGCGTTGGCGGTTTCATCCGCCAGTGGCAGATCGAGGTTTCCAACCTCAAGCTCAAGCAATACGGCGTGATGCTCGGCGAAGTGATGGATGCCGTGGCCCAGAGCAATCTCAACGTCGGGGGCAAGACCATTGAGGAAAACGGCGCCGAGTATGTCGTGCGCGGCATCGGGCTCATCCACTCGGCGGCTGATCTCGAGCAAATTCCGGTGCAGGCCCGCGGCGGTGTGCCGCTCTATCTGCGTGATGTGGCCACGGTGCAGATGGGCGGCGATTTCCGGCGTGGCGTGCTGGACGTGGGCGGTCACGAAGTGGTGGGTGGCACCGTCGTGATGCGCTACGGTGAGAACGCCTGGGAAGTGATTCAAGAGGTGAAGGCGAAGATTGCGACGATCCAGGCGGGTCTGCCGCCCGGTGTGACGATTGAACCGTTTTATGATCGCAGCGATCTGATCGCCCGTGCCATCGACACGCTGAAGCACGCGCTTACCGAGGAAATCATCCTCGTGACCCTCGCGCACATTCTCTTTCTCTGGCACTTTCGCAGCATTCTCATCGTGACACTGCCGTTGCCGGCCTCGATTTTGATCTCGTTCATCATGATGCGAGAGTTCGGCGTCAGCTCGAACATCATGTCGCTGACGGGCATCGCCATTTCCATCGGTGTCTTGGTCGATGCAGGCATCGTAATGACGGAAAATGTCATCCGGCATTGCGAACGGGCATTGGAGGAAAAGGGTAGGGCGCGACCGCTGGGCGCACCGCAAGGACATTCGAAAGACGGCGGGCTCAGCGGTCCCGCCCTACCCACGTTATCGTCCAAGGAAATCTTTGACCTTACGCTCACCGCCTCCACGCAGGTGGGCCGTCCGGTGTTTTTCTCCATGGCGATCATCATCCTCGCGTTCGTGCCGGTGTTCTTGCTCGGCGGACAGGAGGGAAAACTTTTCCATCCCCTCGCCTATACGAAGAGCTTTGCGCTGATTGGGGCCACGCTGCTGGCGGTGACGGCGGTGCCGGTGTTCTGCACGATTCTCGTGCGCGGACCGTTCAAGCCGGAGAGCGAGAACTGGCTGATGAAATCTTTGCTGCGGATCTACGACCCGGTGCTCGACTGGGCGCTGGACCACCGCAAAACCGTACTCAGTCTTGCGGCGGGGTTGCTCACGGTATCGTGCGTCATCGCTTTCGGCCTGCCGCGAGCGGTCAACGACCGGCTGCCCGAGACCATTGCCCGGCACACCCAGGGCTTTGGCAATGAGTTCATGCCGACACTGGAGGAAGGTTCGCTGCTTTTCATGCCGGTGATGTTGCCCAGCACATCGTTATCAGAAGTGAAGCGCATCATGGCGTGGCAGGATCAGGTGATCAGTCAAATGCCGGAAGTCGCCTCGGTGGCCGGGAAGCTTGGCCGGATGGATACAGCCACCGATCCGGCGCCGGTCGAGATGATCGAGACCACGATCATGCTCAAGCCGCAGACCGAGTGGCGTGCGGGCATGACGAAGCAAAAACTCGTGGCTGAGCTTTCGCACAAGCTGATGAACGTGCCGGGTTATGTGCCGGGCTTTTTGCAGCCGATCGAAAACCGGTTGCTCATGCTTTCCACCGGCATCCGCGCGCAGGTCGGGGTAAAGATTTTCGGCGACAACCTCGACGCACTCCAAGCCAAGGCATTCGAGGTGGAGCGGGTCATCGAGCAAATTCCCGGTGCGGTCGGCGTGGCGCCTTCGCGCGTACAGGGGAAACCCTATTTGGAATTCTCGCTCAATCGCGAGATCATGGGTCGCTACGGTTTGCGGGCGGTCGATCTGCTGCGTTACATCGAGACGGGAATCGGCGGCTCGACCGTCGGGATCACCCTGCAGGGTCGGGAGCGCCGGCCTTTGCAGGTTCGGCTCGAGCGTGCGGATCGGGAAGACATTGAGAAGCTGGGCGAAATATTGATTCCCACTCCGGCCGGTCCGCATATTCCGCTCGGCCAGCTCACGACCATCAAACGCGTGGTCGGCCCCAACGAAATTCAGAGTGAGAACGGTCGGCTGCGGGTTTTTGTGCAGACGAACGTCATGGGGCGCGATCTCGGCGGATTTGTGGATGAGATCAAGGAACGGGTCAACCGGGAGGTGAAACTGGATTCCGGCATGACGGTCGATTACAGCGGCCAGTATGAAAATCAACTGCGCGCGCGGGCGACCCTCCAACTGGTGATGCCGCTTGTACTGCTCATTATTTTCGTGCTGCTCACGGTGGTGTTTCACTCGATCGCGGAGGCGGCGCACGTCATCTTGGCGGTGCCGTTTGCTCTCACCGGTGGCGTTATCTTACAGGCGATCATGGGCTACAATTTCAGCGTGGCGGTCTGGGTCGGCTACATTGCGCTCTTCGGCACGGCGATTCAGACCGGTGTTATCATGGTGATCTATCTGGAGGAAGCCGTGGCGAAAGCGGTGGCTGCAAAGGGTAGGGCGGGACCGCTGGGCGCGCTGCTAGGATCATCGCAGGACGGCGGGCCCAGGGGTCCCGCCCTACCTCTGACACACACCGAACTGATCGCCGCCGTGAAAGCCGGCGCGAGGCTCCGGCTGCGGCCGAAGGTGATGACGGTTTCGACGGCGGTGGCATCCTTGCTTCCGATTTTCTGGGCCAACCGCACGGGCACGGAAATCATGCGCCCGCTCGCGACCCCGGTCATCGGGGGCATGCTTTCCAGTCTGATGCACATCCTAATCGTCACGCCGGTCATCTTTGCGTGGTTGCGAGAACAGAAGTTGCCCCACGCCAACTGAGCAATAGGTTGCGTCATGTCCGCCGCTCATCACGATCACAACCAGAGCGGCCAACAAAACACTGATCTGCCTGCGCCCGGTGTGCCGGTCTACATGGGTCTGCCGCATGAGCGTTATTTGCGGCCAAAATTCTATGTCTCGCTCGCGCTGGCGTTGCCGGTGCTTGGGCTGGCCATGGGCGGAATGTTCTGGCCGCAGATGTTTCACGGGCTGCCTGCGGGTGCTTCCGGTTGGGTGCAACTGGCACTGACCACGCCGATTTTTTTCTGGGCGGGCGCGCCGCTGAACCGGCGTTGGTGGAAATCCATCCGTGAGCGTGATACGAACATGTTTACGCTTACGGTCACGGGCACCGGGGCGGCGTACCTTTACAGTGTCGCTGCACTTTTTTTCGCTCCGTATTTTCCCGTGGACTATCGCGGCGAGCACGGGATACCGCTCTATTTCGAAGCGGTGGCGTTTATCACTGCCATTATATTGCTCGGACAAATTTTGGAGCAACGCGCGCATGCCCGCACCGATGCGGCCATCCGCGCGCTGATGAAACTGGCACCGGCTACCGCCCATCGGCTGCGTTCGGACAACGTGGAAGAAGATGTGCCGATCGATCAGGTTCATCGGGGTGACCGGCTGCGGGTTCGACCCGGCGAGAATCTTCCGGTGGACGGCATATTGGTCGACAGCGGGGCGGAGATCGACGAGTCGATGCTCACGGGCGAACCGCTGCCCGTCGTCAAAAACGTCGGCGACAAACTCAGCGCCGGCACGCTCAACACCACCGGCTCATTCATTTTCCGTGCCGATCGGGTGGGAGCAGATACGTTGCTTGCGCAAATCATCCGGTTGGTAGAACAGGCTGTGGCAAGCGAAGCCCCCATCGCCCGGCTGGCGGATCGTGTCTCTGCGTGGTTTGTCCCGGTCGTGCTCGTGCTCGCCATCGTCACCTTTTTCGTGTGGGGTTTTTTCGCGCCCGAGCGTGGCTGGCTTTATGGGCTGATCAATGCGGTCTCGGTGCTGATGATTGCCTGTCCCTGCGCGCTGGGCCTCGCCACCCCGGTCTCGCTTGTCACCGGGATCGGGCGGGGTGCGGCCGCCGGGATTTTGGTCAAGGACGCGGCCGCCCTCGAACGGCTTTCCGGCGCCAACACGCTGCTCATCGACAAGACCGGCACGCTGACGGAGGGAAGGCCGCAAGTCGTGGCGGTTGAGCCAACGAATGGGTTTACCGCCGACGAGCTGCTGCGTTTGGCGGCCTCGGCTGAGTCAGCCAGCGAGCATCCCTTGGCTCGTGCGATTGTGGCTGCGGCTCAGGCGCGAGGATTGAGCCTGAGCCAACCCGCGGAATTTACGGCCGAGCCCGGGGCGGGGGTGCGCGCCCAAATTGAAGATCGACTCATCGAAGTTGGCCGGGCGCCGGCGGAGGTCGTTCTGCCCGGCCAGCCGACGGCCACGCTTGTCTCCGTGCGGATCAACGGGCAGGCCGCCGGTTTGCTGGCTCTGGCCGATCCCATCAAGGGAACCACGGCGGGGGCGGTGATGGCATTACAACGCGAAGGGTTTAGAATTTTCATGGTTACCGGCGACCGCGAAGCCAGTGGACGTGCTGTGGCGGAGACCTTGGGCCTCGACGGTTTTCACGCCGGGGTGACGCCCGCGCGCAAACAGGAGCTGGTGCGCGAACATCAGGCGCGCGGGGAGAAAGTCGTGTTTGCCGGCGACGGGCTAAATGACGCCCCGGCTCTCGCTGCGGCGAATGTTGGCATTGCCATGGGCACCGGCACGGATGTTGCGATGCACAGCGCCGGTTTGGTGTTAGTGAAAGGGGATCTGACCGCGCTCGTCCGTGCCGTGCATCTCAGCCGCGCCGTGTTGCGGAATATCAAACAGAATCTCTTCTGGGCGTTTGCCTTTAACGCTGCCGGGCTGCCGCTCGCGGCCGGCGTGCTTTATCCCTTCACCGGCTGGTTGCTAAATCCTATGTTCGCCAGCGTGGCGATGAGCCTGAGTTCAATCACCGTCGTCGCCAATGCCCTTCGGCTGCGAAGCTTGCCGCTTTGAAAGAGGGGTGGCATTTTTTCGGTAACCAAGTATTGTTTTGGCAGTTCTTCCATCAGCCATGAAAACAACCTTCGCTCTTTGCTCCATCGTCATTCTGACGCTCGGTTTTTTTACCGGCTGCCAGACGGTCGAAACCCGCATCAAGGAAAAGCCCGATGCGTTCGCCCAGGTCGACAAGGCCACGCAGGACAAAATCAGGCAGGGGATCATCGACCTCGGCTATAGCGAGGATCTGGTTTATCTTGCCCTCGGTGCACCTGACCGGAAACGGGAATCAGTGTCCGCCACGGGCAAGACCACGACCTGGATCTACAACACCTATTATGACCGGTATGAGGGCACGTACTTGGTTGGTCATTACCATCGCCAGATTTACTTCGATCCCTATTTGCAGACCTATCGGCTGCATTATTACCCGGTGTTTGCGGATGCTTATGTGGCAGAAAAAGAGCAGCGCATCCGGGTCGTCTTCAAGGATGGCAAAGTCAGCATGATCGAACAGGCGAAGGAGTGACTTACCGTGGCGCGGCCGGGCCGGTCTGTTCGCGTTTCAGCCCTCGCGACATCAGGCTCATGAGGGCGTCGGCGGGCTTTTTGTCCGCATAGAAGATCGCATAAATTTCAGCGAGGATCGGTGCGCTGATATTTTTCTCACGGCACAATTCATGGAACGCGGCGGCGGAAAGATAGCCTTCAACCACGGTTTTGCGTCCTTCCAGCAATTGCGCCACGGTGTGACCCTCGCCGATCTTCTGGCCAAAATCGCGATTGCGGCTCCAGCCCCCGTGGCAGGTGGCCACGAGGTCGCCGAAACCGCTGAGACCATAAAAAGTTTCCCGTTTGGCGCCGAGGGCTTCGCCCACCCGCACCATTTCGGTCAGAGAACGGGTGATGAGCGCGGCTCTGGCGTTGTCGCCCAGCCGCAGACCGTCACTGACCCCGGCCGCGATCGCATAGATATTTTTCAGGCAGGCGCCGTATTCCGCCCCGGCCAGATCGTCGCTCGTGTAGAGCCGCAGGGTTGATCCGCTCATGGCTGTTTGCACCCGGTCAACAAACGGGCTGGTTCGGGCTGCGGCCAGCACCATGGCGGCAGGCAGACCCTGCGCGACTTCGCCGGCATTGGTCGGCCCGGTCAGGGTGGCGACGTTTAGATCCGGCAGAATTTCGGCCAGCACTTCGCTGGGACGGAGTTGGGTGCCTACTTCCAGGCCCTTGACCAGACTGATGAGCAGTTGCACGGGCCTGCCTTGACCGGTCAGTACATCGCGCATCTGTCGGGCCCATTCGCGCAGCGCGTGCGAGGGGCTGGCAATCAACGCCACCTCGGCCTCACGCAGCCCCGCCGACAGATCGGAGGTGACGACCAGTGTTTCCGGAAGTTTCAGGCCCGGCAGATAGTCCCGGTTTTCCCGGGCGAGCTGGATGCCTACGGCATGTTCGGAACGGCGCGTGATGAGCGTGGTGGGTTGCCCGCGCCGCGCCAGGTGACTGGCAATCGCCGTGCCCCAGGCTCCGGCACCCACGACGGCAAATCGGACTGGGGGTTGTTGCTCCACAGATCGTTCAGGCTTTCAGGAAACCGGGGATTTTTTCCCCTGCGATCATAGTGTCGAAGCTCTCGCGGACGTTGACCAGTTCGAAGGTGCTGTCTGACACCATCACCTCGGCGGGCATGGCGCGGGTGTTGTAGCGGCCGGACATGGCGTGGCCGTAGGCGCCGGCACTCATGAACGCGACCAGATCGCCTTCGCGCAATTCCGGCAAAACCCGGTCCTTGGCAAAGCAGTCTCCGCTTTCGCAAATGGGTCCGACCAGGTCAGCCTTGAGAGTGGCGCGGGCGATGTTGCGCACCACAGGCACCACCTCGTGGTAGGCATCGTACATGGCGGGACGCACGAGATCGTTCATCGCGGCATCGAGCACGATAAAATTTTTGTTCGCACCGCGCTTGAGATATTCGACACGCGAGAGGAGCACGCCGGCATTGCCGACGAGAAAACGGCCGGGCTCGAGAAGGATTTTGAGTCCGAGCGGCTGCAGCAAAGGCGTGAGGGCGGCCCCGTAGACTTCAGGTGTCAGCGGGCGTTCGCCTTCGGGCTTGGTGTTCCACCATGCGGCTTCGCCGCTGGCGAGCGCATCCTGGTATACGATGCCGATACCACCACCGATACTGAAATAGCTGATGCCATGATCGCGCTTCAGTCTTTCCACAAAAGGCAGAACTTTTTGCACGGCTTCGACGAAAGGTGCGACAGTGGTGAGCTGGGAACCGATGTGCATCTGCACCCCCTTGATCGCGAGGTTCGGGTATTTTGCGGCGGCGGCATAGGCGGCCTCGGCGACTTTCAGGGGAATGCCGAACTTATTGTCACTCTTGCCGGTGGTGATTTTGGCGTGGGTGTGGGCGTCGACATCCGGGTTGATGCGGATGGCGATCGGCGCTTTCCGGCCCAGTTTGCCGGCGATGCGGTTGATGCGCTCCAGCTCGGGCTCACTTTCCACGTGAAAGCCAAAAATATTGGTTTCCAAGGCGAGCTTGATCTCCGCCTCAGTCTTGCCGACACCGGCAAAGACACTCTCTTGAACCTTGCCGCCGGCGGAAAGAACGCGGCGAAGTTCACCGCTACTGACCAGGTCGAATGCCGCACCAAGATTCGCAAAATGGCGCAGGACAGCCAGATTGGAATTGGCCTTCATCGCGTAACACAGTTTGACGTCGAGACCGGACAGGCTGGCCGCCAATCGCCGGTAATTGTCCGCCATCGTGGCCGCACTGTAGACGTAGGTAGGCGTACCATGGCTTCGGGCTATCTCATCCAGGGAGACATCCTCACAGTGAAGAGTGAAATCGTTGTAACGAAAATGATGCATGGGTAAACGTTCGATGAAAGGGGGACGAAAACCAACATTTCACTTTAACGGAAGCGCGATTTTCCGATTAAAGACCTGCATGCGCCTTCCACTGTCTCGGCTGCTCAGCCATCTACCCACGACCAACCCATTTCGGTTGGACCGGACTTTGCGGGTCAGTGGGGTGAAACAGGCGCAGTTTGTCAGCTATTTGGAGTCAAGCGGCTATCGTAGCTATCAGGTTGACCGTTACGAACAAAGCATGCGTCGGCGCCGGTTGGCCAAAGCGGCCTTTTTCTGGATAACGGCCTTCGTGGCGGCTTGGATTGTGATCGAAAGCGCCAAGGCTTTGGTAATTTATTGAAGGAGCGCGGGACGCGCAAAAACTCTTGGCGAAGCCGGGAGAGCCGCCTAAACCCGCGTGGTGCAGTTTGATCCTGATCTCTATCCTTGGTTGTCGGCCGGCATGATTGCCTGGGGCCTGCTTGATTGTTTTTTGGGATACCGGGTGTTCAAGGTGACGATAGCGGTTTTGGGCGCAATCACCGGTGCTTATTTGGGTCTGATTGCGGGTGCAGCCCTGGGGTTGCACGGGGCGTGGTCGATCATCGGCATGGTGGTTGGAGCCTTGTTGGGGGGTGGACTGGCCTTCATGTTGTATCTGGCCTCGGTCTTTGTCGCCGGGCTGCTCCTTGGGCTGACACTCGGCATGCTGTTGTTTGCCCATTTCAACCCCAGCCTGGCCCTGATCGCCGGCTGTGGGCTTGGGCTGGTGGGGGGCTTCATCGCGCTCAAGCTGCAAAAAATCCTGCTGATTCTATCGACTGCCTTGCAGGGGGCGTTTCGCGCCTTGCTGGCCCTCATGTTTTTCACCCAGCACCTTGACTGGGCGTACTATCTTTTCCAGCGGCCCCAAAACATCCCGGCGCTGATCGATACCCATGCCTGGCTGCTACCCGCTACGCTCGTGCTGGCGGCGGCTGGTGTTTTTGCCCAGTTTGGGATCAAAGACAATGGCCCGACCAAAAAAGATCGCGCAGACTGCGGGGCAAAGCGCAAGTAGCCTTGCCGAAACGATGCTTGGCTGCATTCTTCGGCGGACCTACCCCCATGAAGAATCTTTTTATTTCCCTCCTGCTCGCTCTGGGAGCGATCACATTGCTTAACGGATGTTCCTCCGGCTTGGAAAGTCTCGGTTTGCAGGTCCACCTGGTCAAATTGGAGAAGAAATCCGACGACCTCTACCTCGCCTCGCTGAGTTTCAGCAATCCCAACGTAGGTGCCCTCAATATCGTGAAATCCACCCACACGCTGCTGCTCAATGGCCAGCCGGCCGGAGTGATGGAAATAACGGATCCGCTCGGCTTGCCCGCCCAGCAAGCCATCACCAGTACAGTGATGTTCAGGCGTGCTGCCGGAGCCGCCGACATTTCCGGCACGGCTACCTATCAACTGTCTTCCCTGGTCACATTGAATATCTACGCGGAAAATAACGAACGCTACAAAACCAATTCGTCCGGTACGGTAGCCGTGCAGTAAAAATAAAAATCAGCCGCTGGTGGGGGCCCATCCCCGTCCTGACATCAGGCGGCGCGTCGTCCAGTATGCAGCGCCATGGGTGAGTCGCCGGTCTTGATGGGGAGATGGATCGGGAGTATTTTGTCAGGATGGCGGGGCGGTGTGGAACGGTATTGAGAAAAAGTCCACGCAACGAGTCCGGCGGCAAAAACAATGGCGATAAAGTCGGCGGCGTCGAAAAGACGGCCACTCGCGAATGCAGCCAGTCCCAGCAGGACGGCGGTGAGAAGTGAGATCAGGATAGTTTTCATGGCGGATCGATTGGCTATAGGTAATGACCTTCCGAACGTACGGAAAGTTACAGGAATTCTTCCGCGAGGGTGTTTTCCGGCCGGATCTGGAAATTTTATTTACGCGCAACACAGCCCCTCAGCGCTGTGGCTGGAAGAAATCCATGGCAATAAAACCGGCGGCGATGACTCAGGCTGCCAACCGACGCGGAGGAGCCGAAGCCTTCGGTCGCGCATCGTCCACACTTGGTCGCGACAGACGCGTTTGCGCAAACGGGATAAATTTCCGGTCGTACTGCCGCAGGGTCCAGGCCGTGAGAATTGCCGCGAAGGTGCCGGCCAAGATCAGTGGTGCGTCAGGAATTTGGCCGGCGGTGAGAATCGCGCCTGCCAGTGTGGCTGCGAGCACGAAGAAAAATGTGAGGACTGTTTTCATAGGCATACCTTGGTTCGAAGACACAATACACCCATTCAGTCCGGAAAGTTCCGGCAAACCCCGTGACGAATGTGAAAACAGCGTGGATGTTACCGCGTCGGCACAGAATAAGCCCTCAGTTCCACCCGTTTGCACTTCCGTGTTCCAACCTTAATGCGACGACTTTCCGGCGTGCGTAAATGCTGCGCATGCAAGCCGCAAACGCGGTTGGCAAAATGTGTGTGCCGGATGCAGGCATGAAAATCGTGTCAGGTGGACGCTTTCCGCCTGCTCAATTATTTGGTCCGGTTCCGGATCAGAACCTCAGAACAACGCTTTGGCGGCGACGCCGACGGCGGTGATCGGGGCTGAGTCGCCCAAGCCGTCGATGGCCGTATCTGCTTTTTTCACGATGCCCTGGACATCCTTGTAGAGCTGATCGTCGGAAATAAGTTTACCGAGCGTGCCTTGGCCGCTGTTGAGTTTCGTGGTGAGTTCACGGATGTTGGCAACGGTGAGTTTGAGATTATCGGCGGTGGCGGGATCGTAGAGGAGCGCGCCGATCGCGCCGCGACCGGTTTTCACGTCGGTGATGATGCCCTGGGCGTTGGAGACGAAGAGACGCGCGTCGGAGGCGGCGAGCTTGATTTCGGCGACGGAAGCGAGCAGCTCGTCGTGCAGCTTGGGATCGTTGATGAGCCGGCCGATGGTGCCTTCGCTGCTTTTCAATTTTTCGGTGATGGCCTGCAGATTGGCGATGGTCTCGGTGAGTTTCGGGCCATTGGCGTCAACGAGCCGGTCGATTTTGGTGAAGAGCGAGCCGCTGCCGCTTTCGCCCCCACCGAGCGATTTGCTGACGCCGTCCGCCACCTGTTCCAGTTTGGCTCCGAGGGAACCGAGCTGGGAGATGACCTCGTTCATGTCGACGGTGGCCTTGGTTTTGATTTCCGCCCCATCCTGCAGCATGGTCGCGGCTTTGCCGAAACTGACGGCAAGGTGCTGGCTGCCGAGCAGGCTGGAAGTTTCGACGCTGGCGACGGCGTCGGTCGGGATCTGCACCGTGGGGTCGATGGCCAGCACGGCTTCCACGCGTTCGCGGCCGAGCCGGGTGGAGTTGACCGTGCCGATCTTGACGCCGGCCATCAGAACTTCGTCGCCGGTTTTCAGGCCCTTGAGATTTCCGAAGGGCGCGACGAGGGTGTAGCCTTTCTTCTTGAAGATCTGGCCGCCGCTGAGCGACTCGAACGTGATCCAGGCGAGCGCCAGACCGAGGATGAAAAACAGTCCGACGCGGATGGTGTTTTGGTTATTGTTCATGGTTGTTTTCCAGTTGTTTGAAGCGGGGGTTCTTGAGGTCGATGACCGGGTTCAGAAAATTGGCGATGACGGGGTCCGCGGAATTCTTGAAATCGGCGGGAGTGCCGATTGAGACGATGCGACCGTCCATGATGAGCGCGATGCGATCGGCGATGCTCAGCGCGAGGAGCCGGTCGTGCGTGACGACGATGCTGGTGACAGCGGTCTGCTCGCGCAGAGTGCCGATGATTTCACTGATGGTGGCGCTCATCACCGGATCGAGTTCGGAGGTGGGCTCGTCGTAGAGAAAAAGCTGCGGCTCCATCACCAAAGCACGGGCGATGGCGACGCGTTTCTTCATGCCCCCGGAGAGTTCGGAAGGAAATTTTTTCACGGCTTTCTCGAGCGAGAGAATCGAGAGCGCGTGCATCACGCGTTCGCGGATGCCGGCTTCGTCGGCCAGGCGATGCTCGCGGGGGTAAAGCGCGAGATTGTCGTAGACCGAGAGCGAGTTGAACAGGGCTCCCGCCTGGAAGACGAGGGCAAGCCGGATTTTCGCGCGGGTGCGGGGATCGGCGGCATCGAGCCGGTCGATGCGGACCTCGCCGCCGGTGGGTTGCTCCAGGCCGGCAATTTGTTTCAGGAGCACGCTTTTGCCGGAGCCGCTGGGGCCCATGATGACGAAGGTCTCGCCCGGTTTGATATCGAGGTTGATGTCGTGCAGCACGGTGTTGCGGCCGTACCTTTTCGTGAGGTGGGTGACCGTGACGCCGAAGGTTTTGCCCGTGACCGGGGAATGGGAGGGAGTGCTCATGACGGGATCAGGGCCTTGGTCACGAAGTAATCGAGGACCAGAATGAGGATGAGGGAGGTGACGACTGCCTTGGTGACGGAGGCGCCGATCTCGCGCGGGCCGCCGCGGGTGTTGAGGCCGATGTGACAGCAGACGAGCACAATCGCAAAGCCGAAGACCTCGGCCTTGAGCAAACCGTCAATCACATCCTGGTTCTTCATGTAGGCTTTGAGCGCGGCGAAATAGGTTTCGCTGCTGATGGAGATAAAATGCGTATACTGGCAGACCAAGGCGCCCCCATACCAGCCGCAGATGATGCCGATGAGGGTGAGGACCGGCATCATCACCAGAATCGCCGCGAGCCGGGGCAGCACCAGCATGCGCTCCGGCGGAATGTCCATGGTGATGAGCGCGTCGACCTCCTGATAAACTTTCATCGAGGCGAGCTCGGCGGTGATGGCGGAACCGACCCGGCCCGCGATCAGAATGGCGACCATGACCGGACCCAGCTCGCGCACAACCGAGAGGCCGACCAGTGTGCCGATGAACTGCTTGGTCCCGATGTCTTCCATGCTATGGCCGCTTTGGAGCGCCAGCACGCTGCCGATGAAAAAGGTGAGGATGGTGACGATGGGCAGCGAGTTGTAGCCGATAAGATAGCACTGCTCGATAAAGCGGGGGAATTGGCGCCCGAGGGTCGGGACAAAACTGAGCGTGCGCAACAGCAGCAGCACGACGCTGCCGATGTGCCCGATGACCGCAGTAAGTTGTTTCATGGTGGGGAAGGCACGGGGGCCGGTTTAGCAGATTGGGCGTGGGAAGCGAAGAAGAAGAACTTTCCCTGCGGGGCGTCAGAGTCACGATGCCAGCCGAGCGGGCCGAAGTGAAATTCTTTCCCGGCCGGTGAGTTTTTCCAACCGATCAGGTTCCAGAGCAACGAATGCCGGGTGTCGCCCGGAGCACGCTGATCGAAGCGGTAGACGGCAAACAGCGGGGTGTAGAGCTGCCGGACCTGATCGCTGTGGGGGAAAATGATTTCGAGCGGACTGAGCACCTGGGTCTGGCGGCGGCCGGCCCCGTTGTCCCACACGGTGAAGAGCGGCCAGAGATGGGTTTTGTAGGCGGGCGCGGCGGAGAGGTTCGTGAGACTGCGTTGCTTTACGGACGAATAGAGAAAGAAAAGGACGGTGTCTTTTTTTTGCGCGATGCCATTCTCCGACCAACTGGCATGACGGTAGAGCGGCCAAAGCATCCAGGTTTTGTCATAGCCCTTGATGATGGAGTGGGTATAAAACGGAGCGTAGCGGTTGACGTATTGCTGATCACCGCGACCTTGGACGAGGAATGGCCAGAAGTAGCGGATCTCGTCATATTGGGCCGGAATGGTGCGGTGGGTGTAGCCCACGAACGGCCATGCGTAGGTCTCGCTGAGATAACCGGGACCGTATTCGCGCGCATAAAAGGGAAGCACGCCGAGCTTCACGTCGGGTTGCGGTGCGGAGAGCCTTTGCTCATACTTGTAGCCAAGCGGCCAGAGATAAAATTGGCTGCGGTAGTCGCCCGGGTGTTCGCGAAAGCCAAAGAGTGGCCAGAATTCGAAGCCATGATGGCCGGCGGTGCCATTGATCACGCGGATGAACGGCCAGGGGACCGAGGTGATCTGCATGCCGGCTTTGTCGGTGTTGAAATACAAAGGGAAGAAATACCAGGTCAGCCGGTCTTTGCCGAAACGGTTTTTGATCGTGCCGGCGACAGGAAAGAGGGCGTGATAGCTGGTCGCGGGATTGCCGGTGTCGCGGGAAAAATAAAACGGCCAGACGTCGAACCGGTGCGTGTCCGGGCCGCTCGGGGCCGTGCTCCGGCTTTGGTTGATGAGTTGAAAAAACGAAAAGGACCGGCTGTCAGGCGTGCGTTGCCAGGTGAAGAAAGGATAGAGGAAATACGAAGTCGTGGTTTCGTCTTTGGTCGTCTTGAGCCAGAGCGGACGCAGGACCTGTTGTGCGCTGCCGTCGGGGTTGGTCTGGCTGGCGTAGAGCGGACCGAGAATCTGCTGCGAACTGATCTGCCCGGTGGCCGGGTCCTCCTGCCCGACCCAAAAGGGCCACGCATTGCGCTCGGCGGCGAAGGCCGGCAAGGCCATCGCCGCCGCGAGGAGCAGCCGGACGAATAGTCGGGAAAACATACTTGGTTTGAAAGGGAAGCCAGTGCGTTGAACTGATGAAACGGCGGGTCAGGTCAGAGCCAGCGTTACGCACTGATGGCGGAATGTTAGGTGGAGTTTGTTTGGGCGCAATTGCTATGTTTTTAACCGCTGGATGCAGACAGTGTTCCGAAATATTTTGAGACATGGGTTGCGGTGGTGCGTCACGGGCATTTAGTGACGCTCGCCATGCGTATCACCGGCGGACAGGCTCGCGGCATCACCCTTCGGCTTCCCAAGGGTGATTTGGTGCGGCCGGCGACGGACGCCATGCGGCAGGCCGTGTTTTCGAGCATCGCCTTCCGGGTGGAAGGCGCGAGGTTTCTCGACCTGTTTGCGGGCAGCGGGGCCTACGGGCTGGAAGCGTTGAGCCGGGGCGCGGCGGGCGGCGTGTGGGTGGAGAAAAACGCCAAGGTGGCGGCCTGCATCCGGCAAAATATCGGGGCGGTGTGCAAAAGTCTGGCGCGAGACGGGCACGATTTGACAGTGCTCAACCTTGATGCCGCCACCGTGCCAAGCGGCGAGGGAGAATTGCCGGATCTGGTTTTTATTGATCCACCCTATGATCTGATCGAACAGATGGCCCCCGGAATTTTTGCGCGATTGACCGCATTGCTCGCGCCCAAGCCCGACCCCGTGATCATTTTTGAGATGCCCGGAAGCATTGCCTTGAATCCGGATGGCTGGACCTGCGTGAAACGGCTCGGCAAAGGTGCGCACCAGCCGACGGTCTGTTTTTTCAAGGCCGATCGCGTGCCGCCTTCACCAGCGTAAGGGCGGCGACGACGGCAGTTTCGCAGCGTAGCACCCGGGGGCCGAGGTGCACGAGTTCGAAGGCGTGCGTCCGGAGCAACGCCCGGTCCTCGGCCGACCAACCTCGCTCCGGGCCGAGGGCGAGCACAACTTGGGTTGCAGGCGAGAGTCGCACCGCGTTGAGCGGGGCGGAGGCTTCGTAGTTGTCGAGCGCGAGCCGCCGGGTTGCGGCAGTTGGAGCGGCCAAAATTTGGGGCAACGTGTGTCCGTGCGTGATTTCCGGGACAAGGGTGGAGAAGGCCTGCGCTGCTCCGGTCACGAGGTGACGCCGCCACTCATGGGTGGTCCAGAGCGAACTTTGGGCGTAGTTGCGCTCGCCCTTTTCCGTGACGACAAAATGGATCGCCGCCACGCCCAGGGTGGTGGCATCCCGCAGGATATCACGGGCGGTTTGCGGGCGGGGCAGGCCGATGATCAGCGTGACCGGTTCGGGTGGCGGAGGTGGACTTCCCCAGGCAAAGGCAAGCGTGATGGCGTCGGCTCCGATGGCCAGTACCGTTCCCCGTCCTTGCGGTCCGTTGATCAGCCCGGCGTCGAAGGATTCGCCCGGCCGGCGCTGCAATACAGCAAGCACATGGGCGGCCCTCGGATCATTCCGGGGGAGCGGCCGGGAAATTTCCTCGGGCGTGAAAAGGATCAGATTCATGTCAAGCCAGTCCGTTCCGAACAATCCGACAAGTCACGGAAAAATTGTTCCGGATGGCTGATCGGAGACAAATCATTGTCCAGCCTGTCACGCGCCGCACGCTGAAAACGGTTCGCGCGCCGGATCGCCGGGGTGGCATTGTTCAGTCGTTGGCCACACGAGCCATTTTCGCGGTTACCGGATTTTTTTGTTCGTAATGCAGGTGTTCAATGGGGTGAACGATTCCTCGCGTCCGGGCGAAACGGATTAACTGCGCTGTCGTGGACTGGCCCAGTTTTTTCAGAATGTTGAACCGATGTTTTTGCACGGTCTCCGGGGAAATCCTGAGTGCCGTGGCGATTTCGTCGTCTGAGTAGGGAACGGCAATCAACGCCAGTACGGAGATTTCCCGCTCGCTCAGTATTTTGTCGAAGGACATCGGATTTTTCAACCGCTCCAATCTCATCCGCAAGAAATTGGGAGAATAGTAGACAAGATTCGCCTCCACATTGGCGATGGCCTGGTGGAAATTCCAGGCAATCGCCTCGCGCTTGTCGACAAAGCCGATGATCCGGCGACGATCGGCGCGCCAGACGAGATAATCATCGCAACGAGACGCAAAGGCGATGATCCGGATGTCCGGTGAGCATTTGACGGCGAGATCAGCCAGGGAAAATCCATCGATGTCGGGAATCTCCAAGTCGAGCAGGAGCAGGGTGAAGGGCTGCGCCTCGAGATGCCGGATGGCGGATGCGCCGTCTGCCGCATAGGTTGCCGATGAAGGAGCGAACCAGTCCGATAATATTTTTTGCAGAGTATCCCGGTACACGGGATGATGCGCTACAATCAGGATATTCATCTTGGATTGGTACGGGGAGGCAACGGATGAACAAATTAAAAAGCATGGCAATCGAAATTCGCCATGCCGACGGGTGTTTTCATGGTTGTGACACAGTCGCTACCGGAAATCCGGTAATCATCGAGCTTCCAGTTGAAGTCGCGCCATTTCTATCTTTAAACCATCTTCACCTTAGAGCAATCGTTGGTGATTAGAGCAATCGTTGGTGATGACTCAAAATAATCACCACTCCACTTTGAATAATAGAGCCCTTATCATTGCGCTCTCGCTCATCACACTTGTTGTGATTGTTTTTTTCGTTGGTCGAAGCTCAGTCTCTCTTCCGAAGTTACAATCTGCTGCTCCGGTTGAAGCAGCCAAAGCGAATCAGCGAACTATTTCTTCACAAGAATCTGTATTGATCCCTCATGAAGCAGGCTCTTCCCAGGAAGTCGGCCCTACGAAATCCGGGTCTGCTGAGGATGACAAACCAATCAATCAGTTGTTTAGGGCGCTTGGAGGCCCTCCTTTAACCCGAGAGCAAATCCGTTATATTCAAAAGCAATACGATCTTATGGTTCAGCGCCGTGAGCAGGTGGAGTTGAAGTTGGCTCAGGCGGAGCTTTATGTTAATGGTCAGATGTTGATTACGATTCCAGCCTATCCTGAAGAAGGCCGGGAGTTATACAATCAGTTCGTATCATCTTTAAGAGACCAATTAGGGCAAAACACCACTTCCCAAGCACTGGCATCCATTGGAAAAACAATCGAGTCGCTCAACAGGGATTTTGGAGCGCATGAGCAAAATATTTTGATCGAAGATACTGGTGCACAATATAAAGTGATTCACGGGTCCGAAAAGACGGTGAATATAACGGATCACTCGGTAAGCATTAGCGGGGCCACCACTGGCACGCTTTCTTACGATAATCCGTCTTCATATGCATACTTGAAGCAATTTTTCCCCAAGCTACGGCATTAACAAATTGGGGTCGCTACCGGAAAACCGGTAATCATCGAGCTTCCAGCCGATGCCGCGTCAGTTCTATTTTCAAAAGGTCATCAGATTTACTTAGCTGTCAGTGATGACGCATATAATGATCATCTCTTTTGAACAAGTCGCCTTTCACTTTCAGTCACTGTAATTCATGCTATCCCTATTCTATGGCAATCGCAGTTACATTTCTCCTCACTATGGACAGTTATCGTTGTTGCTGACTTTAGCCAAGAGTAGTAGCTGTTCATACGCATGAAAAATAAAATCATAAAAATTGTCGTTCTTGCACTAATATTGGCGTTATTGGGAGGCTGGTATTTTTGGCATGCTGGCTCTTCGGTGATTGACCCATCGAAGGCGAGTAAAATTTCGCCAACAGAAGGCAAAAGCCAATCCATCAAAACGACAATTCCTGTATCCGATAAGTTCGATCAAAAGTCCAACCAACCGAACGCGGACAAACACGGAGTCACTAATGCTCCTGCATATTTTTATAGCAATGGAGCACCATTTGAAACGAGATTAGCCCGCCTTGCGAAAGAAAGGCCGGAGCTAGCATTGACGGATGCCGAGATTGTTGACCTTCAGGTGGCATACAGCGAGCAATGTGTGGCATTGGCTAGAATGGAAGTTGGATTGGCTACCATTACCGATATGCCGAATGGCAGTCGCTTGGTTGAGATACCTTCTTACAAAGAAAAGGGCGAATCATTGGCTAAGGCACTTGAAGCATATATTCTCAATCGTTTCGGTGAAAATCCCCGAGCGAAGGACATAGCGGCAGTAATTTTGCCAGCTTTTAGCGGAGACAATAACCAGCTTGGTGAACAACCGAGAAAGTTATTAGTTTCCGCGACAAATCCTTCTGGTAACGATTTCCAAATTGTTAAGGAAATTATCACTAAAGATATCGCAGGTAATATAGTTAGTTCCGCTGCAGGGGTAGACACCGTTAGTGTTAACACGCTCGGAATATATGCCAATCAAAAGGAATTCTTTCCCACGTTAAACAACACCAAAAAATGATAACAAAAACACATGAATAATCCCCTGAAATCCTTACGAAGAAGGATACTGATATTAAGTATCTTTACTTCGATCCTTTATCCGATGCATGCATTTGCGCAATTGCAAATTACTATAGCAAACTATGCAGGTTTGATCAATACTGCTATTGCAAAATCCGGTTTAGATTCAAACCTTAGTGGTGTATATACGGCCGTTTTTTCTGCGGTCGGGTCTAATGGTGACGCCACGTTTAACGGGATGAATGGTACAGCACCGACTGGTACTGGCATCGCGGGAATAGCTGGTTACAATACCTCAATAGGAACGTTATCGGGTGGAATTAATGCGGGTGTTGTGAACGGGCAAATCAGTGGAGCTCCGGGAACAACGGTAGTTGTTACATTCACTCCGTATGTAAATGCTGACGGCACAATACATATAGATATAACGTTAGTGCTACAAACTGGACCTTATCCAATCACGCGAAAACTAGACGTAAAATTGCCTATTACCCCAAGTCTTCTTCTGCCTCCAACCAATACGACCACGACACCTACAAGCACGTCCGGGTCTTCAAGTACATCTTCAGGCGCAACGACCAGCAGCACCGGAGGCGCACCCAGTGCCGATCAATTGCTCTACTTTGATGGACCTGGCGGTGGCATATATGACAATTCAAATAGTAATGGCGGTGGCAGCAGTGGCGGAACTGTGACCTATGGCCCGTTGATCGTTCTGGGTTACTACGAGTGATTTGATTAGCAATGAATCCAAACGCGCTTGGAGCAAACTAGCTCCGAGCGCGTTTTTTTCATCTGTCGGCCCGACTCTGTATCCTTTGCTTGAAGGGCGGAATTTTATTCGTGAAGGGTTGAGGTTGCAAGCGCTTTCGAAGCGCCCAACTCGCGGTCAGGGTACGCGTCGGTTGATCGTACGACGAACTGACTGGCTATTGAATTCTCAAGTGCTTGCTCCAACCTATATCGGACGTTTTTATCAACCCCCCCCATGAGGAATTTATTGAATGATATTTGAAGGAGAATTTTTCTACGGTGAGCATCTGCGTTGGAATTTGTGGTGGCCATCACCCAACTATGCCGGCGCTTTTCTCGCGACCACCTTGCCCTTGGCCTGGGCCATACACACCTATTTGTGCAAGCTGATCCCGAAACAGTGGATCATTTCGGTGCTTTGGCTCGGCGTAGAGTCGGCCGTTTGTTTTTATCTTTGCAAGACCTACTCGCGAGGGTCGCTGCTCGCGGCCCTCATCGCCCTGACCTTCTATTTTATTTTTGATCTGCACCGGACAAGGCAGGAAACGCGGGACGGAGTAAATGGGTGCGCATCAACCCTCGGAGATCCGTGGAGACAACTGGCAATCAGAATCGCGATCCTCGTCGTCTGTCTTTACGTCACCGGTTTCAATCAACGGGTAGCCCAGACTTCCCTCAGTGATGATCCGTCGGTGGGCAATCGCTGGGAATTTTGGCAGGCATGCACCGAGATGATGGTGAATTCCCCGTGGCGCGGCTGGGGCGTGGGGGAATCGGGTGGCGCTTATATGAACTGGTTTCAGCGGGTGGATCGTCATGAAGGATTCATCACTCCGGTGAATTCATTTCTGCACCTGGGCGTGGAATACGGTTTCCCGATTTTCATCCTGGCTCTGTTCGTTATCAGCCTGCCGCTTTTTGAGGGAACACGCCTGCAATTGAAGGCGGGCAATCAACACGGTCGCATAATTTATTTGGCGGCATCCGCTGCGCTGCTCGCATGGATTGTCGCCAATTGTTTCAGTTCGCTGTGGCAAGACCTGAGGCTCTGGGGAATGCCGGCTCTGGCTTTGGGAATAATATCGTATGGGATCGTGACTGAAGGCCAGATACGCCAATCAGCCCGAACGGCTTTGCTCAGCCTAGTCGGGGCCACGACGGTTGCCACCGGTCTGTACGGCATCGGCGCCAGCCTGGGGAGAGAGCGGAAGGTCGTCCCGACCCTGACCCAACAGGGGACCGTCTTGCTGACACTGAATAAAAAAATATCCGATGGCTCCCGGGTGATGGCTCGGCTGGATGAAACCGTGCTCGGGCTGTTTCCGGGCAAAGAAATCAGGCGATGGCTGACAAATACGAAGAGCGTCTTGTCGGTGGAAGTTGTCCCCAAGAGCCCGCCAATTGCCGTAGATTATTCTAAATTTTCGCATGTTTTGCTTTTTGGCCGCCAAGCCGAACGCGCTGGCCTGATGAGCGTTCCCGCTGACATTTGGCTGATCCACCCGCAAGGGAAAGTTCCCGAGACGGCAGATCTTTCGGCTCTTACAATCAAAATGATCTTGCCGGAAATTGACCAGAAGGGCGACCGCTTCCGATGGGAAAAATGGGCGCGATCGCACAACGTGGAGATCAAAAATTCGCCTGGATGTGGAAACGACATTCGTGCGCAATGGCCAATGGTAATGCCGGAATGGTGAGACATCTGTCACTGGAGCTCGTATCTGGAATCCGGGAATGCTTATAGCCTATATCAAATCCACCCAATCATATCGTATGCTCCAATTCGTCTCCAAAGCCGTAAGATTAACCGGCTGGATTGTTATCTGCCATGGCATGGCCCTGCTGCGTGGACAACAGCCCGGCAACGCTGACGACGCCATGCTTCTCAACAAAACATTGGGGCACACCTGGCCGACAGGTGCCTTGCAGTCCAATTTCAATATCATTCAAAGTCGAATTTTCCAAAAGCTTAGAGTCCCTTGTGTTTTTACTCACGAGTTTCGCATCAGCTATGATGGCAAACCCTGTTCGGCATGGATTTTTCGAGGCATCAACACCTATTTGATTCCAAGCGGGCGTGATGCTCTGCAATGGCAGCCCTTGGCCGGTTCCCCCGTTCAGTTTAATCTGAAAAACATGCATGAAGACTTTCCTTCATCATGGAATGGATTTTGCGTCATTCGGCGCGCGGGCTGGCAACAGTACGAAATAAAAATACATGACGGCACGATATGGAAATACCGCAATGGGGTATTGGCTGAAATTGATATTAACGATTTAGGCAAGGTGCAGGTCGAGTGCAAAGGAACGTTCATAACCTCCCTTAGGCTGAAGGGAGAATCCTTGGCCGAGGTGCAAGTTGTCTATGACGACGAAATGCAGCCCGTGCAGGTTCTCAAAGCCGGGCAGCCGGTCGGCGATTTCAGGTGGGATTCCTCAGGCCGACTCCGAAGTTGGACCGACCTGTCAAGACATACCCTGGAATTCGAGTATGACGAAAATGATCTCTTGTCGGGGATGCGCTACCCAACCGTTGATCCGGTCAAGATAGCCTGGCGGGAAAATAAAAACTGGCAACGGGGCGATTCCAAATGGCCGCTGCCAATGCATCTCGCCCAGTTCAAAGATGAATTATTTGAGATGACCCTGCAAAATCGCGGGTATGTCATCAAAATCTCGTCCCGGACAAATCCTGCGGTGAACAATGAATTCTCTCTCAATCCTTTGACTCTAAAAGCACAGCTTCGGATTGGCGAGCAGGTGCATGAAATGCAATTCATCCGCTAGTCCCCTGCCATCACAAACACCGATGCCAAACCGCTTTCAAGAGTCTCCTGTCGCAAGGTCGGTCCAGAACCATCGCTTGCGGTCATTTCATTACGCAGCGCTCTTTGCCGTGCTTGTGATTGCCGGCTGTTTTGGTCGGCATGAACGGTTGCCAACCCTATCGTGTCCTGGGACCGACGGTGAGGTTGTCATTACGGAGATATCTGCTGCTGAGTGCGAGCTGATGCCCGACCAGGGGGCGGTGACACAGGAGAATCCTGCCTTCCTCCGCTCATTTCGCCGTCTTACTCCTCCTGAACTCGCGAAAATTCAACGGCCGTTGACGAGAGCTGCCGCCCAAATCGTCAATGCGGACCGGGAGTTGTTTTTTGATCTCTGGAGGGTCGCCGATGCGCTAAAAATGGATTCCGGGGGCGCAGCCATCCAATTGTCCTTCGCGATTAATTCGGCCAAAGCAGGCACTGCCTATCTGGGCATTGGTGGCAATGATCGGACCGTCGTCTTCGTTAATGGCATGGCTGTTTTCGGGACTATTGGTTGGCGTGAGAGCCATCTCACACAGCATCTGGTCCCGCTTGAGCTGAAATCCGGAATAAATGAAATCGCCATAGTCGCCCAGGAATCAGGCAAATGGTACTCCATTCCGCAGAATCATTATGGACCTGAGTGGTCGATTAACCTCCAGGTATTCGGGTCAAGGGAAGCCGCGTGGAATGCCAATTGTAACCGAAGATTTCATCCCTTTGAAACACCGATTGTCACCGAGCTGAAAGGATTGAGGGCGGACAATAGTGTGGAAGGCCATAATGATGTTTCACTCTACAATTTGGCCGGGGTCAAAGTGATGGACGGGAAAATCGCTGAATCTGGCGAGGTATCATGGCCTGTGAACGCAAAATTACCCGACCTGCCTTTTATGGGTGTGATTGTCGTCAACGACACCGTGGGTGAAGTGATAGTGGTGACAGGAGATCAGGGTATCGAATCGGTTTATTTGGATTGTTCAAAAAAACTGAATCCCAAAACGGATAGCGCATGGGTGCGACGGATGCATCATCTGTTTAAGCCGGAATTCAAGGACATAAGGAATCAATGGTGGTGGGCGCGAAGAGCCGTGGTGGCAATGGCCAAGGTGCAATCTCCACCTGTCTTTTCTGACACAAATCCTATTTATTCCAAATGCCCTTCAGCCCGCATTGAATTTGGCGAATACGTCTCTGCCATTGACGGAACCAAGCAATTCTACCGCTACTTCCGAGCGACCCCAATACCCGGCATGCCGCCAACGCTTGCCGTGCAAATTCCGACGGTGCTCAATCCGGTGCGACCGTATCTGGAAACCCCTTCATTGGCCGACATCAGTGGCGCGGAAAATTTGGCCTCCATCGCCGAGGCCAAAGGAATCGATATTCTGTGGTCGGGAAGTCCGAATGTTGACTGCGGAGGAAATCTGACCCGTAAAGAGGTCGAAGAATCTGTCGCCGATTACAGATCAAAATTTGATCGCAACGGTGGCGAGAGGCTGTTTTATGTAGGAAACTGTTCGTCAGGGATTGCTGCACTGGGATGTTCCTTATCGGGAATGAATCCCGACGGGATTGTGCTATGGTCGCCGACGGTGCACCGCAGAAATCATCGCTGGTTTCCAGGGCTGGACGTGGACGATTGTCCGTATCCAGAATCTGTCTTGCTGCAGGAGCAGACTAATATCCTAGTTGAGCGCTTCAAGCAATTCCCCATCTACTTGTATTATGATACTGATCTGGAAGGCCACGGCAATCGAGTGGACGCCGGACAGTTCATGGATGCCTACGACAAGGCCGGCGGACATGGAACGAGGTATTGGCTCACTCCTCCCGATACAAATTTTGTCTGGGGACTTCGGGCAATCGCCAGTTTTAGAAAATGGATGGAGTGGATAGCCCTGACCGCCAAAAAAGCCGCCCAACATGAAGAGGCAAAGTCTCCTATTCAACCAAACATGGTGAATGCCACGGCGAAGGCTGCGTTGCTAAACGGGTTTTATGTGGACGAGAAAGATGCGGCCAATCCGGTTTTCTCTCACTGGCTGGATCAGTGGCTGGCTCTTATGACCTCGTACCGTGGTGAGCGTCCAAAAATAACTGGAAACCCAAACAGCACTGCTACAAGAATCAGCCCCAAGGAATTAGATGCCCAGACATTGGCCGAAATTCGAAGCGGGGATTTTTGCAGAGGAGTCGCACAGTTGTCCGTAAATGCCAAATGGCCGGACTCAATGCTCGAAACCACTCCATTGTGGGGCTTCCGCTTGGTTAAGCATCCTTCTGGTCGCAGTACGGTCGAGGTTTTGACCGATTCGGCTGTTGATGGCCCATTCCCCAAAAGCGACCTGCTTGTTGACGGATGCTGTGAGGCTGCTTTGTGGGGACGGATAGAGGGGAAATGGACGCTGCTTCAGGTTTGGCTTTAAGGAATACTCGGTAACTTGGGGTTCGGCAAGTTTCTCGCACTTCCGCCCCTTGGCGATCGGGCTTTAAGAGGCTTTGTCATGGACAAGTAAGTATGATTCATCCGGGCTAATGTCTTGCCGATGGCCGGTTTGTTCCGCAAACAGATCTGCGTGATCAACCCCAAGGAGAAGACCGGGCAGCCGGAGAAGAGCACCCAGAATGGAAGTGCACGGGTGATCATCATTGAAGACCAGCGGTTGGTGGCGGAATTTTTTCAACTGCATTGTCAGGCGATGAATTTGAAGGTGCTCGCGATCTATTCGACTTTGGCGGAAGGCCTCGCCGGAGTACGCGCGGCCAAACCGGATTTGCTGCTCCTGGATTTTTCCCTGCCGGATGGCAATGGCCTCGAGGGAGCCAAGGGCATTATTGAAGAATTCCCCGAGATCAAGGTGCTGGGAATTTCCGCGCATCGTGATCCGTGGACGATGCTTCAGGTTCAGCGGATCGGACTGCATGGTTTCGTGGACAAGCATGAGCAGCGGACCGAGGTGCTCACCGAGGCGATTTTGGCGGTGCTGGCCGGCCGGATCTATTATGTGCCGGTGGTGAACGAGGCGACCGCCCGGTTGCGGCGCGATCCCAAGGCGTTCATCCGGGTGCTTTCCGATTACGAGCTGAGGATCCTGTCGTTGATCGGCGAATCGATGTCGGATGAGGAAATTGCGGTTCTCTTGAACATCAGTCCGGCCACCATGCAGTCCCGGCGGCGGGACATCATGCGCAAGATCGATGTCCATACGACGCCCAAGCTGATCCATTTCGCGATCGTGAACGGCCTCACGCGGCCGGACCAATTAAACAAGCGGGAGTGACGTGGCGCCCGTCGGGCAGAGCGGTGCAGCCGGCACGGTTATGTCACGGATGATAATCCCCCGGCTTTAATCCGTTCGCGCAAGCCCGGCAGCAGGCCGACCAGCCGGGCGGCCGAGGCATTGGCCTGATCCCAATATTCATTCATGCAGTTGGTCTCGATGTCGCGCGCCAACTGGACCTCGGCGGCAGCCTGGATGAAAGCCAGGCGACCGATGAGACGATGGGCGGCGTCGCTGGCGGTGACGGGCTCGTGGCGTTGCAAGGCGTCGTTGAGCAGGCGTTCCTCGCTGGCGAGCTCGGTGAAGAACCGGGCGATTTCCGCCTCGAGGGGAACCCCTTTGCGTTCGGCGACAAGCCGGAGACTGCCGAGGGGATCGATCCGTTGATTTTCACCGGGGAGATGGAAGGAAGGTGCGGGGCGCTGCGCGGAAGTGGCGGCGGAGAGGGCGGCATGAATCTTATCGAGCGAGATCGGCTTGCTGAGGAACGCGCTCATGCCGGCCTCGACGCATTCCTGGCGTTTTTCAGCGGTGGTGTAAGCCGTGGTGGCGATGATGGACAGGTCGGGGTCCAGATCTTCCATGGCCCGCAGCGCCCGGGCAATTTCCGGGCCGCTCATGCCGGGGAGGTTCAGGTCAAGAAACACCGCGTGCAGGGTTTGCCGCCGGGCCACGTCCAGGGCTTCATCACCGGTCGCGACCGTGGTGACGCGAAAACCCACTTCATGGAGAAAACGGGAGAGAGTGATCCGGTTGTATTCCTCGTCATCGACCACGAGGGCATGCATGAATTTGAGCGGGCCGGCCCTGATTTTGCCGGGCGGTATCAGCGCCGGTGCGCCCGATGCGACCGGGAGGGTGAGGGCGAAATAAAACGTGGATCCCTCGCCCGGCTTGCTTTCCACCCAGAGTCGCCCGCCCATTTTTTCCCCGAGCGTTTTGCAGAGGGCGAGCCCGAGCCCGGTGCCGGCGACCCGCTGGGTTTGGGCGGCGGCACCGCGCTCAAACCGGGTGAAAAGCCGGGCTTGTTCTTCCACCGATATGCCCGGTCCATCATCACTCACGGCGAAAGTCAGCGCGACCTGATCGGGCCTGGTTTGCTGACCCCAGACGGTGAGGCAGACCGTGCCGCGACCGGAATATTTCAGCGCGTTGAGGACATAGTTGAGGAGAATCTGCCGGAGCCGGGCCAGGTCGCCAATGAGGCGGCGGGGAACCGCGGGCGAAACGGCGATTTCCAAAGGAATTCCATGCCGCTCGCTTTCGGCGGCGGTGATGGCCGAGATCGCCTCGGTCATTTCCAGCAGATCGAAGGGTTGAGGGTTCAGCTCCACCGCCCCGGCTTGCAGGCGGGAGTAGTCGAGGATATCCTCCAGCAGTCCGGAGAGGTGGGTGGCGCAATGCCGCAGTTGGGCCATGTGCTGCTTGGTCGTGGGATCGAAACGGGAACTGTCGATGACCGTGGCGATGCCGATGACGCCGTTCATCGGGTTGCGGATCTCATGGCTGATGCCGGCGAGAAACTCGTCCTTGGCCGCGTTGGCTTTCACCAGTTCAGCCGTGCGTTTGTCCACGAGGGATTCGAGCTGCTGGTTGCGGGCGCGGATCCGGCGCTCGTGGAAACGAACGTACCCGAAAACGGCGGCGGCGAGCGCGGCGGCAAAACCGGCGTAAGCCCAGGGGGTGCGATACCAGGGGGGCAAAATCCGGAAAGCATGGGCCACCGGCTCACTGACCAGCCCTGCTTCATTCACGGCCCGCACTTCGAACGTGTAGGCGCCGTCGATGAGATTGGTGAACTCGAAGGAACTGCGGGGGGAGGCTTGCGACCACTCGCTCTGGCCGTTGCCCAGCCGGGTTTGGAAAAGCAGATGAGGCCGGGCGTCGATTTCCGCCGTGCCGGCATGGATCACCAGATGGTGCCCGAAAAACGCGTAGGACGGAACGGGACCGGCGGAGGCGGACTGGCCGGAGGTTTCAGTGGCAATCAACCACGGCCTGACCGGCGGTTGGACCGGGGCGAGCTCATCGGGCTTGATCCGCACCACCCCTTCGCTGCCTCCCACCCAAAGCGCATCGTTGCCGTCTTCCGTGGTGACAAGCAAAGTGCCGGGCACGCCGGCGACCGGGAGCTTGGGCACTTGCAATTCGGTCCATTCTCGCGTGGCGCCGGATTCGTCCAGTACCAACCGGCCCAGACCGTAAACTGTGCCGGAGGTTTGCTTGCGCTCAAACACGACATAGAGTCGCCGGCCATCGAGCGAGGTGGTGCATTGCAAGGCGGTCACCTCGGGGTAGCCGGGAATGCGGCGATACTCTTTTGATCCGACCTGGGCCGCATATCCTTCGCGCGTGGTAAAAAAATAAACGTTTTGGCCGTAGCCCGTGACCTGGCTGGATTCGGTCACGAAACCCGACTTAACCCCCTTGTGAACCTGGGTAAGCTGACTGCTGGACGTATCGAAGTGCCAAAGGCCCGACTGGGCGCTGTTGAGCCACAGGTTGTCCTGGGAATCGAGATAGCAATTGTTGGCGAGATCGGGGATCTCGCCCAATTCTTGTTTTTTCCATTCTCGGTCGGTCTCCAGGATCAGCTTCACGATTTTCTGATTAACGAGGCAGAAAAAAACATCAGGCTTTGTCCGGGAGGGCAGGATGCGCCAGAATATCTGGGAGGGAGTTTCCCAAATGGTCCGGATGTTTTTGCCATCGAAAAAATCCAGTCCGCCAAAGCGACCCAGCAGCAGCCCGTTCCGATACGGGAAGACCTCTTCGATATGGGCGGGCATCGTATCGAGCGGGAGAAACCTGATGCCGCCGGCCGCATCCGGTGCCAGGCGAAAAAGCCCGGCATCGGATGCGGCGAACAAGGCATTGTCATTGCTGGCCTGGGCAAATCGTAAAATGCTCGCATGATCCGCCTGTCCCCAGTGCTGAAACAATGAGACCGCCCCGGAGGGATCGAGCCGGGCCATGCCGCCGGTGGCATGACTGATCCAAAGATTTTTTTCCTGATCAAGATACAGGGCGCAAATGGAGTTGCTGGTCAGGCCGTCTTCCTGGCTGAGCGTCCGCAGCAACCGGCCTTGGGCGGACATGATGCCCAGCCCGCCCAGCGTGCCGATGGCGTAATCGCCCTCGGGCAGCCGTTGCACGCTGCTGAGCGGCCGGGTGCGCAGGAATTCGACGACTTCAGGGGAGCAGAGCTGTTGTTGGGGCTGCCCGGCGTAGCAAAGCCCGTCGCGACTGAAAAGGCGAAGGCCCCGGGCATCACGTTCCAGGCCAAAGGCGGGATTTTTCGGCAGATCTTGCGGACCATATTCCAACCGGGGTCCTTCAGCGGTCAGCCGGTAGAGACCGGTTTCCAGATGGGTGAACCAAAGTTCGTCGCCCAGACGGACCGGATACAAACGGGATTCATTGGGAAAATCCCAGACCGTGAATTGGGTGCCATCCCAACGCAGCACTTTGGACTGGCAGACAAAAAACACCTGGGTGCCCACGAGCCCGCAGCCCCAGGTGAATTCCAGGCGCCGATGTTCCACGGGCAGTTTTGCCATCAGCGAAGTGAACACAAATGTTCCGCCGGCCGTTTCCGTGTAATAGCCGATTTGGTTGTGGCCGCCGGCCCAGAGTTTATGATCCGGCCCGAAGCAGAGGGCGGCCAGGCCGTACGAATCCGGCAAAGGGTGGCTGGTCCAGTTTACCCCATCAAAGACCAGCAGGGCATCGCTGCCCACGAAGAGCCGGCCTTGGGCGTCCTGCACCGCCGCGGTGGTTTGCGGGGTGGCCCCGATTATACGGTTCGGAAAAAACTCCAGCGCGGGGCCGCCCTGCCATTTGTCATTCCATGCCGCATGCGACAATGCTGTGAACAAAAGGGCGAACAGGACTGGCGGAAAAAAATGGCGGTTCGGACTCATGCGGTAACGTCGGAAAGCAGAAGGAGCATGCCCAATGAGCGCAACCCGGGGCAACACCTTGTTTAAGGCTGGCAGGATTTCGCCCGGCAAGGCGGACGCTGCCTGTAAGCAGGCGATTTTCGCCATGTTGGAAAAAGCGATTTGAGACGATAGTGGACTCATGAACTCCCTCAACTCCGCGCTCTCCGGGCTCCTTGCGAGCCTTTTGCTCTCCCTCGGTTTCTCACGTCTGGCGGCTCGTTTTGATCGGCTGAATCAAGCCACTGCCACCCCCAAAACGGGCGATCAACACTTGGCTGCGATAGGCTGCACTTTGCCTTGCCGCTGGCAGCAAGTTTAAGCCCCCACCCCGGTTTCCGGGCAGCAGCGGAGGTCAACGCCTTCGCTGCTTTTTGCCGTCCTTTTCCCTCATCGCCCTTTTTCCCATGCTAACCCTTGCCGCTTTTCGCTACCGGAAAATCATGGCCGATACCGGCGGCCCGATTGAAAAACTGACGCTCTGTGACACCCTGATTCTGGGCGTGCGGCAATTTCAGGCCAACGCCTATCTTCGGCCCGACCTCATCACTTGGAAAGTGTCCAGCGAAGTGTTCAGCGATGCGGCCGGCACCGGCACGGCGGATTCGCCCATGGTTGCGCGTTATAAGGCGATCTCCGAGGCGATCGAGCGTTGGGCGCACATGGCCTTGGTGTCTTTGCCGGAACGCGGTTGCTATGGTTTTGAAGTCGATCCTTCCAGCAACGGCATGGCGGCCTTTCCCGGCATCAGGCAGCGTCAGGCCAGACCGGCGGCACTCTGGGAAGCCGTGGAACGTTTCAATGTTCTTTCCTGGTGGGAAGGGCGGCTGGATGGAACGGTGACCGAAACCCGCTGGCCGGGAGTGCGGGCGGTGGTCATTCAATCCGAGCTGCCCGGCGTCACGGTCATTTTGCATCGTCAGGCGGTGCATGGGCACCATGCCTACGGTCATGCCGCCGGCCCGGATTTTGATTCGGCCTGCGAACGTGCGGCGATGGAGCTCGAGCGCCACGATTTTGTGGTGAGACAGTACCTGTTGGTCCATGCCGGTGGGGTGGATGATTGCCTGCCGTCCACCACGCATGCCATCGAACGCCGCAGCGTCTACTTTGCCCAGGCGGAAGGATACGAAAAATTTCAGGAACGCCTGCGCACCCCGAGATGGTTGCCCAAGCTGGCACCCCGGCTGGTCTTTGACGGCCCGGTGCCGGGAGCGTGGTCAAAATACGCCGATGTCTGGCGCGTGGTCTACGAGCCGCCCAGCGAACGTTTCCTCAGCAACGATGGCCGGTATTTCTTTTGGTGATCGGTGTGGGCGAAGTGCGATTTCCGCGCACGTTTAGGGCAGCAGCAGGGTGGTCAGCATGGGGCAATAGGTGATCAGCAGCACACCGATGAGCATCACGACGAGCAACGGCAGCACGGCATGGATGGTTTCGCTCATGGGTTTTTTCAACCGGGAGGAGGCCAGCAACAGATTCAGTCCGACCGGAGGCATCAGGAAACCCAGTTCCATGTTCGCCAGAAAAATAATTCCCAGGTGCACCGGATGCAGGCCGAGGCTGATTCCGATGGGCACCAGCAAAGGCACCACCACCACTATCGCGGCATAGATTTCAATCAGTCCGCCCACCAGCAGCAGCACCACGTTAAGACCGAGGAGAAACAGCCAGCGTGATTTTATGTGTAACGCGGCCCAGGCGACGAGAGTGTCGGGCAGTTGCGCATAGATGAAGTAGTCGGTCAGGCCGAGCGCTACGCCCAAAATCAGCAAAATTCCCCCGATCAGCAGGCCCGCTTCCGTTAGTACTCGCGGACAATCCCGGAGGATGTGCAGGTCACGATGGATGATGACCTCGATCACGAAGGCATAGCATGCGGTCACTGCTGCCGCTTCGACCGGGGTGGCCCAGCCGCTGAACAACGCGCCGAGTGAAACCACGGGAAGCAAGAGCTCCCATTTTGCACCCCAGGTCGCGGCACGCGCTTCAGTCAGATCGAAGGCTTTTCTTTTGCCGGCGGCGTGCCGTCCGGCCCAGATGCCCCACGCTGCGGTCATGGCGATCAGCAGCAGGCCGGGAATCAGTCCGCCGAGAAACATTTCCTTGATGCCGACTTTGGCGACGATGGCGTACAGAATCACCGGCAGGCAAGGTGGCAGCAAAATGCCCAGTGATCCGGCCCCTGTCAGCAGGCCGAGGGCATCGCGTTCAGTGTATTTCGCCGCGATCAGCACCGGCATCAGCAGGCCGCCCAGCGCGAGAATCGTGACGCCCGACCCTCCGGTCAGCGACGTGAAAAAGGCGCACAGCAACGCGGTGGCGATGGCCGGCCCGCCGCGAAACCAGCCGACCAGGGCTTGGAAAACCCGCACGAGACGGCGCGAGGCGCCGCCCTCCGCCATGAAATAGCCGGCCAGTGTGAAAAGCGGAATTGAAGGCAATGCGGGATTCGTCACGAGCTGGTAGTGTTTTTCGGACACAGAGGCGATCGGCTGATCTGCGCCCCAGAAAAGAATCAGCCCTGCTCCGCCCAGGGTGACGAACACCGGCGCGCCCAGCAAGGTGGCGGCAAACAAAACCGCCATGATCGGCCATACCAGCGTGGCGACCGGCCACGGCGTCCAGATTCCGAACGCCACAATGGCGGCGACAAACAAGACCGCCCGGAACCGGCCGCGCCAACCGGGCGAAGCGCGAAATATCAGGCGCAAACTGATCGCCCCGAAACCCAGCGGCAAAACGGACTGGATGATCCACAAGGGGATGCCGGGCAGCAGAAAACTTTCTCCCCCCCGCTCCGCCAGGACAAATTGCACACTGGCGACGCAGAGCAACAACGAGATGGCGGCGGAGAAGGACTGGCTGAACCAATAAGTCCGGCCTTTCCAGCTCGCCGGCAGCAAAGCCGTGGCGGTGGAGAGCGACAGCAGCCTGCCGTCGCGCGCCGCGAGCGCGCCGCCGAGCATGCCGACCACGAGCGTCAGGTGTTGCACGAGCGTGCTTGAGCCGGTCAGGCCGGTGTTCCAGCCGGCGCGCAGGATGATTTCCAGCACCGGCAAAACCACCATGACAGCGAGCGCGAAAGTGGTCAGCAAATTTTCCGCCCGGTGCCAGCGGTCGGCGGATTCGGGGGCGGGCTGATCTCCGAGGAGGCCGATATCCATGCTTGGTCAGGGCTGGGCGGTCGTGATGCTGCGCCGATATTCGGCGAGCAACCGCAGTACTGCGTCGAAATCATCTTCGGGCACCAGACTGCCCCGCACCCGGGGATTAAGAATGTCGGCCAGTTGTTGCCATTCGGCGACGGCTTCGGGCGGGACGTGATGGATTTTTAATCCGCGTTCTTCCATCACTTTCACGGCTTTCTCGCTTTCTTCGCGGCTTTGGGTGCGAAATTTCACGCCGGTGGCGTCACAGGCCACGCGCAGCTTGGCCTGGAGTTCCGGGGGGATTTTATCCCACACATCCCGGCGGATGACGGCGGCGCCGACAATCGGGCTCCAGTTCAAGTCGAGCATGTGGGGTGCCGGTCCATAAAATTGTCCCGCCAGGGCGATGAGCGGTGGTACGGGAACCACGTTGATCATGTCCGTGTTGAGTCCGAGGAGGATATCCGTCGTCTCCAGCGCCACGGGCCGGTAGCCGATGGCTTTCATGATTTCGGCCTGCCGCACATCACCCGAGAGGGTGAAAAGTTTCATCTTCTTGAAATCTTCGGGCCGGACTCCGGGTTCCTTGGAAAAGAAACGGACCCAGCCCGCGTCGCCCCAGAAGAGCACTTCAAATCCTTTGGCGCGCAGCCGCTGTTCCAGCATCGGGCGCATTTTCTCCCGCACATAATCGACTTCCGCCCAGGTGCGGAAGATCAGCGGGATTTCCTGCAGACACGCGACTCCCTGGTCGATCTCAGCGAGGCCTGAGGCGGTCAGCACGCTGGCATTGAGCTGCTTGATCCGCATCTTTTTCACCATCTCGCTTTCGCCCCCGAGCCGGCCGTCGGGATAGAGGAGCAGTTTGAGCGAACCGCCCGAAAGCTTCTGCCATTCTTCCGCGAGCGCCTGCAATGACTGGTGCTGTGCGGTGCCACTGGGCAGAAGCGTGCCGAGGCGGATGGTGATGGTGTCGCCGGCCCCGAGCATTCGGTTCCAACTGAGCGCAGTCAGGAGCAGGCTGGCGATCAGCCAGACGCGGACAGGAGAGGAACGGGGTGAGAATGGTCGCATGGTACTAAGGGGAGGCCGGACTATCGACGGGCAAAAACAACTCGTCAATCCGTCCGAGCAGCCAGCGGGCCCGCCGTTGCATCACCAGGTTGATCAGCCGGAACTCGGGCCGGGCATTGACATCGATCGCGAGCGCCTGTTGCAGCAATGATTGGAATTGGGCGCGATCCTGGCGCTGGATGCACACGGCCTCGGCGTAGGCGAGCAACGGCCCCGCCTGCGCATTGCCGCTCAGGCTCATCGCGCGTTCGAAATGCTGGCGGGATCTGGCGGCCGGATCACCACTGACACCCGGCCGGCTCATCTCATAGGAGATCAGGAAAGAATGGATCGCGCCGCGGTCGTAGGCTTCGTCGAGCTCGAGGGCGCGGTCAATCAGGGCTTCAACGATGGGCAGGTCGGCGATCAGGGTCGGATCGTCCTTGGAGGAGGCAATGGCCGCGGCCCAGGAAACAGCCGTCCAATAAAGCAGCCGCACATCGGCGGGCTGGCAGGCACGGAGCACCGCCTTTGGTTTGTCCCGCAAAGATGCCGCGAGGCCGGGGTGGGCCACCTCCAGTCCGCGCAGACCATAGTCACGGCCGCGCAGATAGAGTCCGCGGGCCCGGGCGCGCAGGTTTGCGGCGGCGGAATGATCGCGGTCTTCCAAGGCATCAGCCTCCTGTTGGACGAAGGCGTAGCTGTATTGCGTGAAGCCGCTCGCGGCGGCGTAGAGCAGGCCCGCATGGCGCGGGTTTTCCGTCAGCAGGCTCTCCATCAGTTTCAAGGAGAACGGGGCGGCGTCGCGCACCAGGTCGGGATCGCCGTCGCTGGAAAACGCCGTGCCGCCCGAGGCGAGAGCGTCGCCCAGTTTGTTGACCGCGAGCTTGTTCATCGAGGTGCAGCCGCCCAAACCGGCGGCGAGGAAACCGGCGAAAAGCAATCGAAGCGGCAAGGTGCGGTTCATCAGGGTCGTTTTTTTCAACAGCAAGGGTTGCCCACCCAGAGGCAAGCCCGGCGTTGTTAAGAAACAGCTACACCGCCCGCCGCCGGCTGCAAGTTAAACGAGACGCCGGCATTTGGGCCGGATCTCTGCAGCAAGTCAAAGGCCGCGCCGCTTGCCCCGGCTGCGACGTACGGGCTGGCTATTCGTTCCGATCAGCGCGCTGGAAACCGAGGCCGACCATGCTGGCGGGATCATCACCAAACCGGGTTTGCCCGATTCGGGAAAGGTCAGAACTCGACAAGCTGGAGCAATCTCCCAATGTTTTTCCACGCGACCAAAGACCGCCGGATTGTTTCACCCCTTAACCGATGTAGATCACGATGCATGTTTTGCCTGCGAGTCCATTGGAAGCGTGCCTTTTCATCATCGGCGTGGCGATGGGGTTGCTTTTTGCGCTCGATGGTTGGAGCGGCTCGAGGACGACCAAGAGCCTGAAGGACTCGCCTCGTCTGCGTAATTTCAAATATGCGGCCGGGGCGGCTTTTGTGGCGTTCATCGCCGATCTCAAAACGCTGGGCATCACCACCGGGAAAGACCGTCTCCTGCAGGTCTATCTGGAGGGCTTTTCGTTTTTCTCGATCCTGACCATTGGCGGCATTGCCGCAGTGATCTGGTATCAGTTTCGCGCTTTGCGGCGGGAGCTTCCGGGTATTTCATTCCCGGGTTCCAATCCCTGGCTGCATTACATTATTTACGGCTACAGTGATTACGTGGAGAAACTGACCGCCGCGAAGGAGGCGCAGGCCCAAATCCGTTCAACGGAATTGGCGGACTACCAGAAATTCATCCAAGGCTTTCTGACGGAGTACAACAAGCAGGTGACGCGGTCCATCGCGGCCACGAATTATGCGCTCAATGGCACGCCGGAAGTTCGGCGGCAGACGGCCCAGAGCATCCTGATCGCGGTCGAGGCCGTCATCATGGCGTACAACAAGCGTCGGGACGGGCTGAAAATCAACGTGAACTACATGCGGGCCTGCCGCATCGAAGACGCGACCGACGCCATGAAGGCCCAGACCCGTTTTTTCCACGGCGAATGGTCGGATTATGAGCATCTGCTGGTTTTGGAGCAATATGCCAGCGATCAGGAGTCCGAAACCTTTGGCCTGGCCGTGCGCAAACGGGCCAAAGATGCGGAGGATTATCTGCTGCCCGGCGCGCCCACGGCCTTTTATCACAACCGGGCCGTGATTGTTGACGACACGGGACACCCGGCCTTTGCCAAAAAACTGGCTGTCGCGGTGGCGGCTGAAATCCGAAGATATTTTTCGGGCAAGACCTTCAAGAGTTTTCTTTCGATGCCGATCATCCATCATCCGGCCCAATGCGGAGTGTTGAACATCGAGGCCAGTCAGGAGCATGCCTTTGGGCGGAATGCGGAGGAACGGGAAGCCATTGTCAGTCTGGTGAGTCCGCTTTGCTACCTGCTTGGCTATCTGATTAAGGCTTGAAAATCAGCCGAAACCGGGGATGTTTCGAGCATGGTCATGCTTTCAATGAATGATAACGAGTCCCTGATGAAAATCTCCGGGGGTGATATCGCGCTGTTCGAAAAACTGACCCGCGATTTTTTGACCTCCGTGAGCGCCAACCGGCCTGAGCTCAAAGAACGGGATAATACTTGGTTTGCCAAGGCTTCCGCCCCCAAACAGGAAGAAAACCAGGCAGCCGACGCGGAAATCTAGCCCGGCAGAATGGGACGCGAGGGCGGTGAGCATGGCTGCGTCCGTTTCGTAACGGAGCAGCCAGTCCCGGAAGGCCCCGACCGTCAGATCGGCCACGGGGGCAAAGGCCGTGCGGTCGTGGGTGTCGAGGATGAGACGGGTGACTTCGTCCGTCTCGTAGGGCACCACGGGTTCAGTGAGAAACTGCGTGAGCGGCACGTCGGCGAGGGCGTGTTGGGCGGTTACTCGTTCGACGGCGTTGGCGGCGGCGAGGCCGGCCAGTTCATCTCCCGAGCGGGCCGGGGTTGCTTTTGCGAGCAGGGTGCGAAGATCGGGAAACGTGTGGGTGGTACCGCGAAGCGTGGCGCGAAAAACGGACATCGGTTGCGGGCAGCATACAGCAGCCGCCGTGCACGGCGAGTGACTTTCCGGTGAAAACAAAGAAGGCCGCGGCGGGGTGCCGTGGCCTCGAAAGGTGAAGCAAGCGCGTTGGAGGCAACGCGCTCCACCCAATCAGATGCCGGCGCTGTTTTCGTCCGGGATGCGCATGGTGTAGAAACTGCGATAGACAAACACCAACGCGATCGCGAAGAAGAACACGCCGATGCCGGTCTTCAGCATCTGGTCATGCATCGTCACGGCGATTTCGACAGCGAGGAGACCGAAGAGCGTCGTGAACTTGATGACGGGATTCATCGCGACGGAGGAGGTGTCCTTGAAGGGATCGCCCACGGTGTCGCCGACGACGGTGGCGGCATGGAGATCCGTGCCCTTCTGGCGCAGTTCGACCTCGACGATTTTCTTTGCGTTGTCCCACGCCCCGCCGGCGTTGGCCATGAAGATGGCTTGGAAGAGACCAAAGAACGCGATGCCGATCAGATAGCCGATGAAGAAGTAGGCGTTGAAAAAAGGCAGCGCGAGGGCGAAGCAGAATACGACAATGAAGATATTCCACATGCCTTTCTGCGCGTAGACGGTGCAGATGCGGACGACTTCCTTCGAATCCTTCTCGGAGGCGGTCGTGGCATCGAGCTTCATGTGTTCCTTGATGTAGACAACAGCACTATAGGCGCCAGTGACGACCGCTTGGCAGGAAGCACCCGTGAACCAATAGATGACGGAGCCGCCCATGATAAGACCGAGAATGATCTCGGGCTGCACGATGCTGAGAGCGCCGACGACTTCCTTGAACGGTCCGGCGAGGCCCGAGGCGACCTGGAGCTCATACAGTTTTTGCAGAAGCATGATGATGCCGAACACCATCGTGGTGGCGCCCACGACCGCAGTGCCGATAAGCACGGGTTTGGCGGTGGCCTTGAAGGTGTTGCCGGCGCCGTCGCCTTTTTCCAATTGGTACTTGCCGTTTTCAAAGTCCGGTTTGAAACCAAAGTCGCGTTCGATTTCCGCGGCGATGCCAGGTCTGCCCTCGATCTGCGAGAGTTCATACACGGACTGGGCGTTGTCGGTGACCGGGCCGTAACTATCGACCGCGATGGTGACGGGTCCCATGCCGAGGAAGCCGAAGGCCACGAGGCCGAACGCGAAGATTGGTGCGGCATACATGAACTTGGCGGGCATGAGGGCGAGCAGCGCCGGATTTTGTGAGAAATAGTAGGACGCGGCCATGAGCAGCATGATGACGAGGCCCATCCAGAAGGCGGAAAAATTGCCGGCGACAAGGCCTGAGAGGATGTTCAATGACGCGCCACCGTGCTTGGAGCAGTTGGTGACTTCCTTCACGTGGCGGGAATTGGTGCTGACGAAGACCTTGGTAAATTCTGGAATCAGGGCGCCGGCGATGGTGCCGCAACTGATGATGACGGAGAGCACCCACCACAATGCCGGGTTGATGCCGGTCTGGTGGGCGAGCAGGAAATAAGACGCGATGAAGGTGATGCCGATGGAAACCGCCGAGGTGATCCATACGAGATGGGTGAGCGGCGCTTCGAAATCAAAATCCTTCAGGTTGCCGTACTTGGCTTTGGAGATCGCCTGGTTGAGCAAATAGGAAACCAGCGAGGTCACGATCATCAGCGCGCGCATCGTGAACAGCCAGACGATGAGCATTGCGCACAGGCTTTGATTGTCGGTGAGAGCGAGGGCGAGGAAGGAAATGAGCGCGACACCCGTCACCCCGTAAGTCTCGAAACCATCGGCCGTCGGCCCGACGGAGTCGCCGGCGTTGTCACCGGTGCAGTCGGCGATCACGCCGGGATTCTTGGGATCATCCTCGGGCAGCTTGAAGACGATCTTCATGAGGTCGGAACCGATGTCGGCGATCTTGGTGAAGATGCCGCCGCAAATGCGGAGCACGGAGGCGCCGAGGGATTCGCCGATGGCGAAGCCGATGAAGCACGGGCCGACGAGTTCGCGCGGGAGAAACACCAAAATGCAGATCATGAAGAACAGTTCGACGCAGACCAGCAGCAGGCCGACACTCATGCCCGAGCGCAGCGGAATGAAAAGCGTGTTGAGCGGGTTGCCCTTGAGGGCGGAGAAGGCGGTGCGGGAGTTGGCGACGGTGTTGATGCGGATGCCGAACCAGGCGACGCCGTAGGAACCGAGGATGCCGAGGATGGAGGCGAGCAGGATGACCACGACGTGGGCGGCGGAATTGTCCGAGAGCACGCCAAAGTAATAGATCATGCACGCGCCGATGAGCAGCCAGAGGATGGCGAGAAATTTGCCTTGGGTGAAGAGGTAGGTTTTGCACGTTTCCCAAATCATGTTGGATACGCTCGCCATGGACGAGTGCACTTGGAGGGCCTTGGTCTGGGTGTATTGGACAAGGCCGAAGGCCGCACCGATTGCGCAGATCACAATACCGAGATACATGAGCGTTTCTCCGCTAACGCCTCCGAGACCATCGAAGGTGACATGCGTGAGATCGGGTATCTTAATGTCAGCTTCGCCGGCGAGGGCAGGGGTTGTTAACGCGGCCAGCGCCAGGGTCAGCGCTCCCATTTGTTTCCAAGCATTCAGTTTTAGCATGGCAGGGTAGGGTTGCAGAATAGCGATACACCCCGGAAGCTGACAAACGCGTCAGAGTGAAGCCAGTTCAAACTCTGGGCTTAACCGGGCAAAAATTGCGCAAAGATTGCTGCCCGCAGCGTGTGCCGGGATGATGACCGCGCACCTGACGCACAGCCTTCGGCTCGGGGCACGGCCGGTTGCGGGAACCGTTGACGTGTCAGCTTGTTTAATCATCCCTACTCGTTTCCATAATCCACCAGCATGGCATTGCTCACCATCAGAGATTTGGTAAAGACTTACCGCCGGCCCGATGCCGGGGAGCACCGCGTGCTGGAGGTGCGGGAGTTTGCTCTGGCCGCCGGCGACCAGCTTGCGCTGCGCGGCGAGAGCGGTTCGGGCAAGACGACTTTTCTCAACCTGATCGCCGGCATCCTGATTCCCGATGGCGGCTCTATTTCCCTGGAGGGACGCGAGGTGGCGAAACTCGGCGAGGCGCAACGCGACCGGCTTCGGGCCGAAACCATCGGCTATATTTTCCAGACTTTCAACCTGCTCCAAGGTCACACCGTGCTGGAGAACGTGGAGCTCGGCATGGCGTTCGGCCGCGGAGTCAATCGCGCTCATGCGGAGTCTTTGCTGAAACGCGTGGGCCTTGGCGACAAGCTTGGGCATTATCCGCGCCAGCTCTCCACCGGCCAGCAGCAACGCGTCGCCGTGGCCCGCGCGCTCGCCAACCGGCCCAAGCTCGTGCTCGCGGACGAGCCCACCGGCAACCTTGATCGGCGCAACGCCCGTGAATCGCTCCTGCTGATCCGCGAGGTCTGCCGCGAAACCGGGGCCGCGCTCCTGCTGGTGAGCCATGACGAGCGCGTGCTCGCGCAGTTTGAGCACATGCGGGATTTTAACCTGCTGAACCGGGCGCTGAACACGACTGCGTCATGAAATGCCAAATCACAAAACTCCAAACGCCAAATAACGTATTCCAATTGGCGCAGAGCGCGGTCTCTTTGGAATTTGGCCGTTTGGCCCTTGGGATTTTCCCCTCATGATTTGGAATCTCATCTACCGCTCACTCCGCCAGCACGCGCTCTCCACGTTCGTGACGGCGGCAAGCATCGCGCTGGCCTGCGGCCTCCTGCTGACGGTTTGGGTGGTGAAGACCCAGTCGCAGTCGGTGTTCGCCGCGACCAACTCCGGCTTCGATGCGGTGCTCGGGGCGCGCGGGTCGAAACTCCAGCTTGTGCTCAACGCCATTTTTCATCTCGAAGCCTCGCCGGGCAACATCGAGTCCGCCGATTTCGAAATGATCCGCCACCATCCGGCGGTGAAAACCGCCATTCCCATCGCGCTCGGCGACAATTTCCACGGCTGGCGCATCGTCGGCACCGTCGAGCAACTTTTCGCCGGCTTCGAGCGCGCGCCGGGCAGGCCCTACGTCTTTGTGCCGGGCGGACGTAATTTCAAAATCGGCACGATGGAGGCGGTCGTCGGCGCCTATGCCGCGCGGCAACTCGGTTGGAAAACCGGCACCACCTTCAAACCCTATCACGGCCTCGCCTTCGATCCCAAGGCGCAGCACGACGAACTTTACACCGTGGTCGGAATTCTTGAACCTACCGGCACGCCCGTGGACCGCGTCATCTGGATTCCCCTCGAAGGCGTGCAGACGATGAGCGGGCACAATCCACTCGCCGCCACGGAACTCAGCGCGGTGCTCGTCCAACTGCGCACACCGACGGCCGGGCTGATGCTCGACATGATGCTCAACAAACAGGGCAACCGGCTGACCTTTGCCTATCCCATCGGCGCGATCGTGGCCGAGCTGTTCAACAAGATCAGTTGGGTCGACAAAGTCCTGACCTTGCTCGCGTGGGTGGTGGCTGTGGTCGCCTCCGCCTCGGTGCTCGTGAGCATCTACAATTCCATGAGCGCGCGGCAGCGCGATCTCGCCATCTTGCGCGCACTCGGCGCGCACCGGCGCACGATTTTCGGCGCGGTGATCGGCGAGGCGGCGGTCATCGGTGCACTCGGTTCATTGGCGGGCCTGGTGGTGTTTGCGGTGCTCGCGTCATTTGTGACTTCGATCATCCAGGCGCAGACCGGCGTGGTGCTTGAGCCGTTGAAATGGAATCCCGTTTTCTGCTGGGGCCCGGCGGTGTTCGTCGGATTGTGTGCGTTCGGCGGACTGGTCCCGGCGCTCAAAGCCTACCGCGTCCCCGTCGCCGAGACGATTGCGCCTGTTTCGTAACCTCATGACTGGATACCCACAGTCGAATTTCCGCCTGGGGCAGCCTGCCGCCGATACCTTGGCGGAGCGTTTGCAAAATGTAGGATTCACCGTGGTGCGATTGCCCTGCGCAATTTCGATCGAGTTCGAGGATGGTTGCGATGCCTGGCTGGTGGCGCAGGACAAGCAGGGATGCGCATCCGTGGAAAAAGCGTGGGAGGAATTCCAACGCATCAACGCGGTTCGCCGACAAGCCTTGATCGGATTGCGCCATCACGCGGTGGCACAGAAGGTCGCTCTGGACCGCAGCCCGGATGGCGAGTGGGCCACACAATTGCCGGTAGGAACGTCCTCAGTGAATGTTGGCCCGCCGTTGACGCGACTCGCCGTGAAGCATGATGCCGCCGAAGCGTTGCACGCTTTCTCGAAAAATCAGTGGGGGCTAAAGATAACGAAGAAACTGGCGGGGAAATTTGTGCGCTTCGATGCGCCGCCGGCTGTCGAGCAGCCGTGGCGTTCTGAAGATGAGTCCGGGACGCTCTTCGGGCCGGGCCTTGCCATGATAGATTGCACAGCGCTGCAGGACGATGACACGTTGAAACTACCACCTGATGAGGTTGCCAGGAAAGTTCTGCCTTATCGAGATACGCCGGGACAAAAGTTGCTCGAGCAACTGAATGTGCGGATCGGCCGGAACCGGCTGGGTTTCGACATTCTCCATCCCGGTACCGCGGATTTCCGTTTTTCCGACGGCATGGACGATTTGCGCGTCGTTCCACAGGGCGAGCAGGTGGCGCGGTTGATTGCGGAAGCGGGCGTGGAGGCGGCGGTCGAGCGGCTGTTCTCTGAGTTCGAACATCTCGACCGTGAGCGCGGCGTCGCGCTCAAATTGGTCAAACATCTCGCGACGCGCGCGGGCCTCACCACAATGTCGTTGGACTGAGTTCGACATGGTATTTCGGCCAGACACATCGCGAATACGCATTTCCCGTTGGCCGCAACCTCACCTACTGGTTGAAGGAACGATCGGCTGTCGATCACCTGGCGGCCTGGCTGGAGGAAAATCCCATCCTTACGCCAAGGCCCACTCGCGAAGAACTGGCACGAATCGCGGCCGGCCCCAACGCTCCGCGACTGCGAAGTCGCAACCTGCCGGAAACCAAACCCGAGCCATTGCAGCTCCCGACCAAACTCACCGCGGAAGAGGCCCAAGCGCTCGACGAGTTTGTGAGAAATCTGTTGGTGGAACTTAAGGCGAAGGCATTGGCCTCGCCCGGCCAGCGGATTTGGTTCGGCGAGAACCCGTTTTGGTTGTGGACGGATCGTAACTTTTATCGGAGGGAAACGGACACTTGGGCGGACGACACTTGGTGGCTTGAGCTAGCTCGGAGCGCGCCGGAACACGATGGTGCGGCGGTGATCCTCTTAACTCAAGGCCATCGCGATCCGGTGCCAGCGCTGCTTGAGCGCATGCGATCTTGCGACGATTGGGACAACGAACTGATGAATGAGCACCTAGTCTGGCCATTGCTCGACGAGTTGCCTTGGCCGATCGATGCTGACTGGCCGAATCATTCGCTCAACCAGGGTTCGCCCCCGCCTGCACTGGCTCGGCACAAGGCGATGCGCGTGCGGACAATTCTGGCCTCGGCGGAAAAGGAAACGGAGGAAACAGAACGGTTGGCGCGGCGGGTGGGTTCCCTAGCCTACTTAGCACAATTAGATCCGGCGAGTGCGGCGATATGGTTGTCGGAATCGGAGCGAATGCGGCTGCGGGAAATTGCCCTTGAATGGGCCAGCCAGGAGGAAAACGAAAGCCTGTTGTTGGACACCGACGCCCTTCGCGCGGCGGCTGAGCATGGCTGGACCGAGATTAACGGGCGACTTCAGGAGAACCCGACCTACTGGCGGGCCCAGGAGAATCTCATGAAGGCGTTGGGTAGGGCTTCGGTTGAAGGAACGAAGGCGCTGTTGTTGAGCGCAATCAGTCCTGATGATGTGGCGCGAAATCTGGCGGCCCAGGCTTTGCGAGCCCAGTCCACCGATGATCATACCGGGAGAATCGCCACGCTGGGCGCGACGCAGAAATTTCCCGTAGCGGCTATGCCAAGGCTGGAGGAGCATTTTCGTAATCGGGACCTGAAGGATAAATTCGCAGCGGCCATCGCTTGGTGGCGGTGTCGCAGGCTGTCTCTTGGGAAGGGAGCTTAACGATTTTGTCTTGTGGAAACACCGTGCGGATTTCCAAGGACCGGATCGTTGACACTGCCCGGCGGGAGCCGCAACGTCCGGCACATCCCACTTCCCCATGATGACTCTGTTCATGAATGGTTCGCTTACGATTCTCTCCTTGTTTTCGCCCGCGGTGCTGGCGGCCACTGATGCGCCCGCCGCCAGTTGGCACACCCAGAGTATTCTTGGGGCCGTCGGCTGCATGGCTCTGTTTGGTGCAGGTGGCATTGTGCTGGCGATTGCGGGCTATAAGATTTTCGACAAATGTACGCCTAACGATACCCGCCGGCATGCCGTACGGCTGGCTCGCGCGAGTAAATGACGAGTGGTTTATCGCTCACTGGAACGAAATCGAACTCCGGCTCTTCAGCGGCAAAGCTATACCCGAAAGTGAGGTCTGGGCTGCATTCACTCCGGTGGAAGGGAAGGGGAAATAGGGGACGATCGGTGCTTCCGCCTTTCGCGATGTGCTCATGAATTTGATTGAGCCACTGTCCACCGCTCGTGACACAATCATCGATTGATTGAAATATGATAAAAGTCGATCTTCAGTCCTTTGAGCAGAGTTACCACAGCGGCAATGTGACAGGGATCATTTGCCTGGAGTTGGAAACGGGAGCCTATCCTGATGCGGCGTGGTCAGATTTTCCCGTGATTTTATTGAATTGGTGGATCGACGCATATCTTGAATTGGCAATATCCGATATAGACGAAGTGAAATGGAGCTTCATGGATGGACCGTATGGCGTGATCCTGTCAAAAAACGTTGGAGGCGACTCATCATTGGGTTTCGATTACGAGAATTTGAAGAACGATCTCCTTGATGTTGCAGATAAGGTGATCGCGCATTGCTGCGGACACCGTATGTTAACCCCCGATTTATCAGCTCTTCGCGTCAATGCAGCAAAACTAAGGGCGAGCCAGACAGCAGGCAGAATCACGGTATTCGTGTGTCGGGAAAGCGGGCGTCAATAACCGCTTGTCGTTTTCGACCCGTTGGCTGGCGCGGGTAAATACGGTTCAGACGGTCTGAGCTTGCCAAGCTCGCGGGTGAGTTACTGGTTGACTGAACATGGCTTTCTTACCCGGATCGTGGCTCGCCCCGCCATCCCAAGGACACCCCCTCCCCATGAGTCATCCCCGCAAAATTTCCCTGCTGCTGCTCGTTGCTGCCTTGTTTCCGGCAGTGTTTCTGAGGGCCGATCTGCCCGCCCCGCGTCCCACACCGGTAAGGTCTGTCAACACCGATCCCAAGGGCCCGCCCATCCCGGCGACGCCGCCCGCGGAATCGCCGCATCCGGCAGCCATTCCGCTCTGGCCCAACGGCGCGCTTGGTTCCGAGTCACACCAAGGCGAACCTGAGGACATCAGTTGGCGCCAGGAGCCCGACCTGGTTTTCCCGGTTATTTCCAACATTCACCAGCCTTCGCTCACGCCCTATCTTCCTGCGAAAGAAAAAGCCACGGGCTGCGCGGTCATCATCGCCCCCGGTGGCGGGCACATGCAGCTCACGATCGACCGGGAGGGCTATGATCTTGCCCGGTGGTTTGCGGAGCGCGGCATCGCCGCCTTTGTGTTGAAATATCGTTTGGCTCGCGACGGCTCCACGCCGGCCGGTCAACCCCAGCCTTATACGATCAAAGTTCATGCCGCTGCCGATGGGGCCCGTGCCATCCGACTGATCCGGGCCCATGCCGCCGAGTGGAATATCAACCCCGCGCGCGTCGGCATTCTCGGCTTTTCCGCCGGCGGCGAGGTCGCCCTGCTCGCTGCGGCGCATCACACGGCGGGCGATCCGGCCGCCTCCGATCCGGTCGAACGGCAGTCGTCCCGTCCCGATTTTTTCGCCCCCATCTATTCGGGCGGTCTCAACAATCCCGACTACACCTGGTCGAAAGAATCCACGCCGCCGGCCTTTCTCTCCTGCGCCTATGATGACCGGATGCCGGAGCAACTCGCCGCTTTCTTCACCAAGCTGCGTCAAGCCGGGGTGAATGCCGAGATGCACATTTACAGCAGTGGTGGTCACGGCTACGGCGTGCGGGCCGACCGTCCCGACCTGCCTGTTTCCACCTGGCATGTGCGCTTTGTCGAATGGCTTGGCGAACGCGGATTTTTGAAAAAATGACCACCCGCTTTGTCCGCGTCCTGTGTCTGGTACCCGCCTTGGCGGCGGTCGTCGGTGCCGCCCAGCCGATTGCTTTCGAACACGAGATCCAGCCGCTGCTTTCCCGCTATTGCTACGAATGCCATGGCGACGGCGTCAACAAGGCCGGCTTGGCGCTCGATTCTTACGCCACGGCGGCGGACGTCCGCCAAGCCCGCAAGAAATGGGAACTCGTGCTTCAGCATGTGAGCCGTCATGAAATGCCGCCGAACGATGACGGCCCGGTGCCGTCGAACGCCGAGCGCGATCTCATCAGCCGTTTCGTCGAGCAGGAACTTTTTCAGTTTGATCCCGCCCATCCCGATCCCGGCCGCGTCGTGCTGCGCCGCCTGAACCGCGCCGAATACAACGCCACCATCCGCGATCTTGTCGGCGTGGACTTCAAGCCCGCCGCCGACTTTCCGCCCGACGATTCCGGCTACGGTTTCGACAACATCGGCGATGTGCTCTCACTCCCGCCCGTTCTGCTCGAAAAATATCTGGCCGCCGCCGACAAGGTAATCGACACCGCCATCGTCACCGACCCGATCAGAAGCCAGACAAACCGCGTTCCAGCCAGCCTCGCCGAGATCGGCTTCAATGCCAAAGGCGACCGGGGCGACGGCTGGGTTCATCTCGTCAGCCTCGAGGAGGACGACGCCGCGATCGAGCTTTCGCTGCCGGCCGGCGATTACCTGTTCCGCGTGCAGGCCTATGCCACCATCTCCGGTGGCGCGGTGAAAGGCCAGGGCAGCGAAGCGCCGGTCGAATTCAAGGACACTCCGCCGCCCACGAAGATGACCCTGCTGCTCAACGAGGCCGCCATCCAAACATTCGATCTCGGCACCGACGAAAAAAATCCGCGGATCTACGAGGCGCGCATCGGCGTGCCCGCCGGCCGGCAGCGTTTCCGCGCGGCGGTGCTGCGCAACCGGGGCGGGCAGGAAAATGAAACCTTCATGCTCAACGGCCGCCTGGGCAAACAGCAGCCGGGCATCGTTTACGTCAAATGGCTCGAAGTCGAAGGCCCCTTGTCCGCCGCCACGCGCCGCTATCGCGCCAGCAAACTTGAGGCGACCGGCGAAGGCCGCTTCACTCCCGCCGGCGAACGGGTGCTGGGAAAAAACGGCGAAGTGTCCCTGCCCATCGACACCCGGCAGGAGACCGAGGTGATTCTTCGCGCCCAAGCCTACGCCCAGCAGGCCGGCACCGAGCCGGCGCGCATGGAATTCCGCGTGGACGGCAAGCCGGTCACCGCCTTCGACGTGCTCGCGCCCGGCACCATGCAACCGCTCCCCGGCCAGCGCGTGTTCTCCCTCGCGTTGCTCGTGCCGCAACCCCGCGTCTACGAGTTCCGCACGAAGCTCCCCGTTGGCCACCACCGTTTCTCGGCCGCCTTCGTGAACGACTTTGCCGATCTCACCAACCCGAACCCCAATCTGCTTGTTCGCAATCTCATCATCCAAAACCTCGAGGTCGCCAATCTCTCGGAGCCTGTTCTCACGCCGGAGAAACCCGAACCCATCGCGCAACTCTTTGCCGCCGCCACGCCGAAACCGGTCACGGGTCTCGCCCGCATTTTCGGCGGCAAACCCAGGTCCGCCGATCCGTCGGTCGCCGCGCGCGCCATTCTCACGCAGTTCGCCCGTCGTGCCTGGCGCCGCCCGGTGGAGCCCGCCGAGATCGACCGCCTGATGAAGCTTTATGCGGACGCCCGCCAGCAGGGTGACAGTTTCGAGAGCGGGGTGAAAGTCGCGCTGAAGGCCACGCTGGTCTCGCCGCATTTCCTGTTCATCGGCGAGACGCGGCCGGCGGTCGCGCAGGTCCTGGCTCCCGGTCCCCTCCCACTCGACGAATTTGCCCTAGCTTCCCGCCTTTCCTATTTTCTTTGGAGTTCGATGCCCGACGACGAATTGCTGGACCTCGCCGAGCGCGGTGCATTGCGCGCCAGCCTGCCCGCCCAGGTGAAACGCATGCTCGCGTCACCCAAGGCCCACGCCCTGGTGGAAAACTTCGCCGGCCAGTGGCTGCAGATCCGCAGCCTCGAGACATTCCAGCCCGACCGGAAACTGTTTCCCGATTTCGACCCGGTGCTGCGCGGCGCCATGCAGCACGAAACCGAGCTGTTCTTCGAAAACGTCATGCGTGAAGACCGCAGCCTGCTGGATTTCCTCACGGGCGACTACACCTTCGTCAACGCCCGGCTCGCCAAACTCTACGGCCTGCCTGGAATTGTCGGCGACGAATTCCGGAAAGTTTCCCTCGCCGGCACGCCGCGGCGCGGCGTTCTGACCCAGGCGAGCGTGCTCACACTCACCTCCAACCCCACCCGCACGTCGCCCGTCAAGCGCGGCAAATGGGTGCTCGACAATCTCCTCGGCCTGCCGCCGCCGCCGCCGCCGCCCAACATTCCCGAGCTCGACGACAAGAGCCGTAAGCTCGCCGGCACGTTGCGCCAGCAGATGGAGCAGCACCGCACCAACGCCACCTGCGCCTCCTGCCACGCCCGCATGGACCCCATCGGTTTCGGCCTGGAGAATTTCAACGCCATCGGCGCCTGGCGCGACAAGGACGGCACGGATCCGGTGGATGCCTCCGGCGAACTCGGCAGCGGGGACAAATTTGCCAACGCCGCCGAACTCGCCCAGATTCTCGCCGTCAAAAAGCGCTGGGAGTTCCTCCACTGCATTGCTGACCGCACGCTGACCTACGCGCTCGGTCGTGGCACCGAGTATTTCGACCGGCCGGCGCTCGACCGGATCGTCGCGAACGTCGAAGCCGACGGCGACAAGTTTTCGGCGCTGGTACTCGGGGTGGTCCAGAGCTTTCCGTTTCAAAACCGACGCGCCGAGGTCCCGCCCGCCGCGCAGGTTGTGGCGCAATGATGGGCTTGTTTTTTCAATCCGCCCGGTTAACCTCAACCCCGCTTCTCTCCCGTCATGAGCTTCGTCACCACACCCATCCCCCGCCGCACTTTTCTGCGCGGTCTCGGCACCATGGTGGCGCTGCCGATGCTCAACTCGCTGCTGCCGGTCCGCGCCCGCGCCGCCGCGGTCGCCGGCCATCCGCAACGCATCGCCTGGGTTTATGTGCCGAACGGGGCCAACATGGCCGACTGGACTCCCGCCACCACCGGCACCGGCTATGAGCTGACCAGCTCCCTGCAGCCGCTCGCCGCCCACCGGAACGATTTTTCCATCCTCACCGGACTGGCCAACCACCAGGGTGACGAACTGGGCGATGGCGGCGGCGCCCACGCCCGCGCCTCGGCCAGTTTTCTGACCGGTGTTCACCCGCGCAAGACCGCCGGCTCTGACATCAAGACCGGCATTTCCTGCGACCAGATCGCCGCCCAGCAGATCGGCGAACAGACCCGGCTCTCTTCGCTCGAACTCAGTTGTGACGGTGGCCAGCGCGCCGGTTCATGCGATTCCGGTTACAGTTGCATCTACCAGTTCAATCTCTCCTGGCGCTCCGAGACGCAGCCCATGCTGCCCGAGGTGAACCCGCGCGCCGCGTTCGAGCGTCTGTTCGGCAACGGCGACCCCGCCGCTTCATTCGAAGCCAGCATGCGCCGCGCCCGCAACCATCAGAGCCTCCTCGACTATGTGCTCGAAGACGCGCACCGCCTGGAGCAGCGCCTCGACGCCACCGACCGCCGCAAGCTCGACGAATATCTGACCTCCGTGCGCGAGCTGGAGCGCCGCATCGCCCGCGCCGCCCAGTTTCCCCCGCCCGCCATGCCCGCCGGGGTGAGCGAGCCCGAGATGTTTGAAACCTATGAGCAGCAGATGCAGCTCATGTACGAGGTGATGGCTCTCGCCTTCCAGACCGACTCCACCCGCATCGCCACCTTCATCGTGGCGCATGACGGCAGCAACCGCCCCTATCCCAACATCGGCATCCGCGACGGTCACCACGATCTTTCCCACCACCGCAACGACGAGGAAAAGAAAAAGAAGCTCGCCCAGATCAACCGCTATCATGTCGCCCAGTTCGCGCGTTTCCTCGACCGGCTGAAATCCATTCCCGAAGGCGACGGCACTTTGCTCGACAACTGTGTGATCCAATACGGCAGCGGACTCAGCAACGGCAACGCGCACAGTCCCGAAGACCTGCCCATTCTGCTCGCCGGCGGCGGTGGCGGCCGGCTCAGGACCGGCCAGCATCTGCGGGTGGATGACAAAACACCGTTGACCAATCTCTACCGCTCCGTGCTCGACCACGTCGGCGTGCACACCGAAAAAATCGGCGACAGCACCGGCAAGCTCGACACGATGTTTCGCGCCTAAGTCTCAATCCCGTCCTGCCGCCGCGGCCTGGGTTTCAGACGGTCTGAACTTGCCGGTCTCGTGCGGTGTGACCGGGCGGTTGAAAGTAGCTTTCTCTTCCCCATGCCATCCCCTGCTCACTGGCGCACCGGTGCTTTTCTGCTTCTGGCCGCGCTTTCCTGCGGCGCAACTTTCGGCGCCATCGACCGGCAGGCGCTGGTCGGACGGCATGCGGTGCAGGTGGACCGGATTGATCCCGAGAGTCCGCTCAGCGTCGGCAATGGCGACTTCGCCTTCACGGTGGATGTGACCGGGCTGCAAACGTTCGAGACGAAGTATCACGACGAAGGCATTCCGCTGGAGACGCTGTCGACGTGGGCGTGGCATTCCTTTCCCAACACGGCCGGGGTGAAACTCGACGATGCGATGGTGAGCTATAATTTTCATGGGCGCGCCGTGAAATTCGCCGGATTGCAACACAGTCCCGCCGGCACGTATTTCCGCGAGAATCCCCACCCGGTGGCGCTGGGGCAGATCAGCCTGTGGCTGGATGGCCGGCCGGTGGCGGAGAGCGATCTGGCGGCGATCAATCAAAGGCTGGATCTTTGGACGGGCGTCATCCGCAGCAGCTACACGCTGGGCGGACAGCCGGTGACGGTCGAGACGGTGGCGCATGCCGAGCTGAGCGAAGTGGGCGTGCGGATCGAGTCGCCGCTGGTCAAGTTGGGCCGGTTGCAGGTGCGCTGGCATTTTCCCTACTCGTATAAATTCAGCACGCGCAACAAACCGCCCTTTGTCTGGGACCAGCCGGAGAAGCACCGTACTGCGGTGGCGCGGACGGGCGATGATTTTTGCGAGCTCGAGCGGACAATCGACGACACAAAGTATCGGGTGAACATCCGATGGGAGGGCGCAGGCAAACTTACCGAGGCGGGCCCGCATGATTTCCGATTGCAGGCGGCGAACGGGGACGCGCTGGCGTTCACCTGTGGTTTTTCGGGCGACGTGCGCGCGGCGGCCTGGCCGGCGTTTGCGGCGACGAAGGAGTCGAGCGTGCAGGGTTGGAAAAATTACTGGACCAAGGGCGGCGTGATGGATCTGTCGGGCAGCACGGATCCGCGGGCGGCGGAGCTGGAGCGTCGCGTCGTGCTCTCGCAGTATCTGCTGAAGGTGAATTATGCGGGCAGCATGCCGCCGGGGGAGGACGGGCTCACGAACATCACGTGGTACGGGAAGCATAATTCCGAGATGTATTTCTGGCATGCGGCGCAGTTCTACCAATGGGGGCACCCGGAGCTGCTCGAGAAAGGGCTGGCTTGGTACCAAAAAATTCTGCCTTCGGGCAAGATCGAGGCGGCGGCGCAGGGTTTCGAAGGCGTGCGCTGGCCGAAGATGGCGGGCATCGACGGCCGCACCGGGCCGGGCACGATCAATCCTTTTATCATCTGGAACCAGCCGAACCCGATCGCGCTGTGCGAACTGGTTTATCGCGCGCATCCGGACAAGGCGACGCTCGAGAAATATCAGGAGATGGTGTTCGAGTCGGCGAAGTTTCTCGCGTCGTTTGCGTTTCTTGATCCGGCCACAGATCATTATGTGCTGGGGCCGCCGATCAAGAACGTGAGCGAAAGTTCCGGCGAGAACAACACGCGCAATCCCACTTTCGAGCTGGCCTACTGGTATTACGGTTTGTCGGTCGCGCAGACGTGGCGGACGCGGCTCGGGCTCGCGCCGGAGCCGCACTGGGCGGATATTCTGGCGAGGCTCACGCCCTTGCCGGTCCACGAGGGGAAGTACCTCGAAATCGAAACTTTTCCACAGATGTATGACGAGAAGGGCGCGCTGCCTTTGTCGATGCTGATGGCATTCGGCTTCATGCCACGCACGCCGATGGTGGATCCGGAAATCATCCGCACGACTTTTGCCGAGGTGAACCGGCGTCACGGCGTTGACATCTGGGTGAGCTGGGCGATGGGGGAGGGCGCGCTCACGGCCGCGCGATTGGGTGATGGCGAGATGGCGGTCAACATTGTCACGCACACGACGAAGACCTGGCGTTTCATGAACAACGGCCATGTGCGCCGGCCGAAGGAGCCGGATAATTGCCCGGCGTATCTGCCGGTGAACGGCGCGCTGCTGACCGCGGTGGGCCTGATGGCTGCGGGCTGGGACGGGGCGCCGGCGGTCAACGCCCCGGGATTCCCGCAGAACGGCCGATGGCATGTGCAATGGGAAGGATTGAATCCGATGCCGTGAGCGGGGTTAATGGGATAGGGCGTGATCGCTGGGCGCGCCGTTCGGATAATCGCGGACAGTTTGTGGCTTTGTAAGTCATTCTCGTCGCGCCCTGCCTTCAGGAGTTCTCAGCCGACGCGCGGCTGCAGCGTGGGCCCGTCCACCCAAAGGGCGGGCACGGTGGTGTTGTAGGGCAGGGCGGGGATGCCGTAGGCATTATGGTGCATCTGGTAGATGACTGTTTCGATCGCGTAGGCGCCCACTTGCCGCGGTTGCTGGTCAATGCCAGCGCAAGGCTGGGCGTTCAGGCCGGTGTTGAGGCAGCAAAAGCCGTGCGTTTCCGGGACGCGCGCGCCGCACTCCTGCATCCACTCCATGGTTTTGGCCCGGTGGCCCAAGACCACATCGGGGCGGTATTTGCGAAACCAGCGCTTGAAGGACTGCGCCGACATCTCGGGCAGCAGCAGCGGCGGCAGCGCCTTCAGCGCCGGGTTACAGGCGACGTGGGCGAGGAACGAGCCCAGCCAGCGATGTTCGAGCCGGTGGCTTTCCTGCTCAAGGAGAACCAGGCCGGGCCGCCGGTAGCCGGCCGTGTGCAGGCGGTGCATCGCCACGCTCATGGCGCGCGGATGGTCCGGACACACCGAATGCAACCCGGGCTGATCGATCAGGTAATCCGCATACACGCCAGTGTAGTGGGTCCAGCTCAACTGGTTGAAATCCGGCCGGCCCCATGTCGGCATGATCAGCACGCCGCGGATGCCGCGGGAAAGTAAAATCGTGTCCAGCCGGTGCACGCTGATCCCTTTTTGGCCGACGATGAAATGCTCGATCTTAAACCCCAGCTCATCCGCCCGCATCGCCGCCCCTTTTCGCAGATCATGCCAGTACCCACCCAGAAACGGCACCCGGGCCGGTTCCTCCAGACCGATGGTGGCGAGCACGCCGTGGAAGGCGGACAGGCGTTTGCGCCGCACTTCGCTCAGCACGGAACTGGCCAGTGGATTCGAACGATAGCCCGCCGCCTTGGCGGAGGCCTGCACCAGGGCGCGGGTCTTGGGATTGACCCGGGGGTGGTCGCGCAACGCTTCCGAAACGGTCGTGCGCGAGATCTTCAGGGCTTTTGCCATGCTGCGGATGGTGGGTCGCTTTTCAGGGGTCATGTTCGGTCGGGGCGGAAGAGGCGGCCAGGCTACGCGACTGAGCGCGGACGACAATCCAAAATTCTGACGGAACGAATCGCACCTGATCGACCGGGCGGGTCCGGGTGCTACGTTGCGGCCAGAAACCACCTGGCGGCGCCTCACCACCGCCAACAGTTCCATACCCCTGATCCAGCCCCGTTCGCTGACCGACCCAGCCGAGCGGCTCCAAGCCATCCACACTACCATGCAAACCATCCGCCAATGTAAGAAACTTCAGGCAGTCTGCCTGCTCGGCGCCCTCCTGTGGGCCGTTACCAGCAGCCCGGCCCAGTCCGCCCAACCGGCCGCCACTCCGGCACCGGAGAAACCCGCCGTCAAGCCGGTCGCGGCCGCCGGCAGTTCCGACGAAAAATCCGAAGTGGTCGTGCTCTCGCCCTTCGAGGTCAACAGCGCGCGTGACACCGGCTACTTCGCGTCCAGCACCCTGTCGGGCACGCGGTTGAATTCGAAGCTGGAGGATCTGGCCTCCCCGATCTCCGTGGTCACCAAGCAGCAGATGATCGATACCGCGGCCCTCGATATCAACGACATCTTCAAATACGAATCGAACACGGAAGGCATGAGCCAGTTCACCGACTTCACGATCGACCGCAGTTTCTACGTCGAGAACACCACGCTGAATCCCCAGTCCTCCAACCGGATTCGCGGCATCGGCTCGGCCAATACGACCATCAATAATTTCTCCCTCAGCAGCTCCATCCCCATCGACACCTATAACATCGATTCCGTCGAGATCAGCCGCGGCCCCAATGCCACGCTTGCCGGTTTGGGCAACGCCTCCGGCACGGTCAACATCAACACCAGCCATGCCGACATGACCAGGGACTCCAATCAGGTGGTCTTGCGCTCCGACAGCTATGGCGGCTGGCGCACCCAGCTCGATCTCAACCGGGTGCTGGTGAAAAACAAATTGGCCTTCCGGGTGGCGGCCGTGCACGACGACAAGGGGATTCTCCGCAAACCCGCTTACGAAAAGATCAACCGTTTGACCGCGGGCGTGAGCATCCAACCCTTCAAAACCACTTTGGTGCGTGCTGCCTACGAGCATTACGACAACAATTTCAGCCGCGCCAACACCACGCTGCCCCGCGATTCCATCACCGAGTGGCTGGCCAACGGCAAGCCCGTCTGGAACCCGGTCACCAGTTCCTGGCGCCTGCTCAACGGCTCGACTTACACCCCCGTGACCGCAGCCAACGAGTCGGTCAGCCTGCCCCTCGGCCTCACTCCCGGAGGCACAGGCACCTGGGCGAGCCCCAGCGTTTACATCGATGGCAATGGCAGCGTCGGGCTTTTTGCGATGAACTCGGCCTCCAGCAACACCACCGCGCCCACGCCTGCGTCTTCGCCCACGTTCCGCAATATGGAGAGCGGCACCATCTACCGCCGCTCCAGCGATATCACGAAAACCCCCGCGACCCCGCTGATCCTCTTCCAGCCCCTCAGCGTCACCGATCGCAACATCTACGACTGGACTTCGGTCAATATCCTCTCGCCCAATTTCGGCCACGATAAGGCGAACACCTATATGGCCGAGCTTGAGCAATCCTTCCTGAGCACCCGCCGCCACCGGCTCAACATGGAGCTCGGTTACTACCGGGAAAATGTCCATCGCTATGACCACAGTGTATTTTCCCGTTCGGACAGCGGCATACCTTACATCACCGTGGATGTGAACGAAACCCTGGTCGACGGCACGCCCAATCCCTATTTCCTGCGGCCCTACATGGCGGCCTCCCAACCCACCACCAAGCCCAGCGACGAGGTTAATTCCGACTCCCGGGCCACCCTGGCCTACCAGCTCGATTTCACCCAAAACAGCGGCTGGTCGAAATGGCTGGGGCACCACGCCTTCGCCCTCTACGGGGAACAGCGGGACCTGCTCGCCACAGGCACAACCCGCCGCGATCTCAACACCAGTGATTACAGTTGGTCCTCCACCAACGATCTTACCAGTCTGCCCATTCGTGGAAACAACTACCGCCTTTTCCCGCGATATTACGTGGGTGATAATGTCACCAATCCCGGTCCCGTGGTGGACTACGCCCCGGCCGGCAATTTCTCTCTCGGCACCACGCCGTTCACCTGGTTCACCTCCGCCCGGGCGCGTGTCGATCAGCCGGCGACCATCAATGAAATCATCACGTCGGGGAGTTCGACGGACCGGGAAATCCGCACGCTCGGGGCCACCTGGCAAACCTTCTTTTGGGACGACCGGATCGTCGGCCTGATCGGCTGGCGCAAGGACAAGAATCGCCAGCGCTCTTCCCGCAATCTGAATGACAATCCCCCGAACTCCGCCAACCCCACCAGCACCATCGACCCCACCACCCGGGTCAACATCCTCGATTACCTCTACAATTTTCCCACGCCGTGGACCGAGCTCGAGGGCACGTCCCACAACGTCGGCCTCGTCTTCAAGGTCAATAAATGGCTCAATCTGAATTACAGTCAGGCTAACAGCTTCAAGCCCGAGACCCTCGCTTACAATATAAATACCCAACTGCTCCCCAATCCCACCGGGAAGAGCAAGGATTACGGGATCACCCTCAAGCTGCTGGACGACAAGCTGGTCGCCCGCATCGGCCGCTACGAGAGCGTTGAAAAAAATTCGCGCAACGGCTCCATCACCAGCGCCGCCGTCACCCGCACGCTTCGCCTGTTCTTTGATCCGTCCGCGAGCAATGCGCTCACCAGCGCCACTGGCGGGATATTTCCCAACGGCCAGGACGCCTTCGACCTCGAGCAATCCGCCGCCCAGTGGTATCTTCAAGCTAACCCAACTGCTACTGCCGCTCAGGCCCAGCAATACGCGGTCACCACTTATCTTGCTCCGCTTGGCATCGACCAGGCCTTCATTGATCGCGTCCGAACGATCGGTGGCAGTGGCTTCACCGATGTGAACACGGTCACCTCCACCGGGGTGGAATTCGAGGTGAGTTATAATCCCACCCGCTACTGGACGATGAAGCTCGCCGGTGCCCAGCAGAAAGCCGTCGACACCGAACTCGGGAATACCGTGGACGATTTCATGACCAGCCGCCTCGCCGCATTGCGCAGCATTATCGTGCCCACCACCTCGGTGACGCAGGTTGGTGGTAGCCCCGCAGGCAACGGTACGGCTGGGAAACAGTGGTGGCTCGTCGGCGCCACCAGCCCCACCGCCACCGGGGCCAACACGCCGAGCGGTTTTTATGTGATCAACGTGAAGTCCGTCATCGGACTCGCCACCGCCAACGCCGGCAAACCCCGCCAGCAGACCCGCGAATACCGGTTCAACTACACCACCGATTACAAGCTGGCCGGTATTTTTGACCGTGGCTGGCTCAGCAAGACCTCGGTGGGTGGTTCCCTGCGCTGGGAAAGCCGGGCGGCGGTGGGTTACTACGGTGCGGCCCCCGATCCCGATCCCGAGTTCAAGGGCGGCATAGTGGCGTACGATCCGAACCGTCCCATCTACGACAAAGCCCGCGCCTACGTGGATTTCCATATCAGTTATAATCTGAAGTTCTGGCACGACCGGATTCGCTGCCGCATCCAGCTCAACCTGAACGACGCGTTTGAGGGCGGCCGTCTCCAGGCCATCAGCTACAATCCCGATGGCACGGCCTGGAACTACCGCATCGTCGATCCGCGCCAGTTCATCCTCAGCACCACGTTCGATCTGTAAGAACACACCTACTTGTTCGGTTGGGAAAAGGCGGGGTCTTCGGACTCCGCCTTTTTTCGGACCAAGCGTCCACGCTTCGCGAGACGGCGGGCCCAGGAGCCCGCCAGTATTGTCAGAGTATCGCGATTGACCCGCGATCCTTGAGGGCTATTGGATCAGTCTCCCCCATGAGCACGTCAACACCCCGGCTGGACGACCTGCGGATCGAGCGAAAGGAAAACTCGAACCAAACCCGCTCGTCCCGGTGGATGGCCTTTGTGGTGATCGCCGTGGTCGTCGGATTGATCGTGATCTGGTGGCTGAAGCAGCCGGCGGTCATTGAGGTGCGCACAGCGGTGGCACGGGCCGTCGCCACCTCGGGTGCCGAGCGAACCGTGCTGAACGCTTCCGGTTATGTCACCGCGCGCCGTGCCGCGACCGTTTCCTCGAAAGTAACCGGCAAGGTCATGGAGATTCTCATTGAGGAAGGCGTCAAGGTGGAGGCCGGCCAGATTCTGGCGCGGCTCGACGACACCAATGTGCAGGCGAGTCTGCATCTGGCGCGCGCCCAGGCCGAATCAACCAGGACCGCGCTGGAAGAAACCCGCGTCCGCCTCAAGGAAGCGGAGCAGGAGCTGCAGCGTCAGCGTTCACTCATCCAGGGCAACGTCGCGACCCAGGCGGATTTCGATCATGCCGAGGCGGCGGCGCTGGCGCTGCGGGCGCGGCTGGCCCAGCAGCAGTCCGATGTGACCGTGGCCGAGCGCACCGTCGCCATCTGGCAGCAGCAGATGGACGACACGATCATCCGCGCGCCATTCGCCGGCATCGTCACCTCGAAAAACGCGCAGCCCGGCGAGATGATTTCACCGATGTCCTCCGGCGGTTTCACCCGCACCGGCATCTGCACGATCGTCGACATGGAGTCGTTGGAAATCGAAATCGATGTCAACGAGAGCTACATCAACCGCGTCTCGCCCGGCCAGCCGGCCGACGCCACCCTCGATGCTTACGCCGAATGGAAGATCCCCTGCAAAGTCATCGCGATCATTCCGACGGCCGACCGGCAGAAGTCCACGGTCCGGGTGCGCGTGGGTTTCGACAAGCTCGACCCGCGCATTCTGCCGGAGATGGCGGTGAAGGTGGCTTTTCGCGACACCGGCGTGGTGACGCCAGGCAATGCCGGCCGGAACGTGCTGCTGCCCAAAAGCGCGGTCCAGAATCTTGACGGGCACGACTGCGTCTTTGTCGTCCAGAACGGCCGGGCCGAGCGCCGCGCGGTCACCGTCGCCAGCGCGATGGAAAGCGAAGTGACGTTGAGCGCCGGCGTGGCCGCCGGAGAAAAGGTTGCCTTGGATTCCCCGGCCGGATTAACGGATGGAGCAACCGTCAAAGAAAAAAATTTATGAGCGATCAATCCTCGAAAAATGACACGCTGGTGCGCGTCGACGGTGTGGAGAAAATGTTCCGTCGCGGCTCGGAGGACATCCATGTGCTGGCGAACCTCAGCCTGCAGGTGCCGGCCGGCGAATTTCTCGCGCTGATGGGGCCGTCGGGCTCGGGCAAGAGCACGCTGTTGAATCTCATCGGCGGCCTCGACCGTCCGACGAAGGGCACGGTGCAGATTGCGGGCGAACGGATCGACGCGCTCTCCGACCACCAGTTGGCGGCGTGGCGCGCGCGGCACATCGGCTTTGTCTTTCAGCTCTACAACCTGATGCCGGTCCTGACGGCGGAACTCAATGTCGAGCTGCCGCTGCTCCTGACGTCACTCTCCAAGGCGGAGCGGCGGAAACACGTCGCCACCGCGCTGGCGATGGTCGGGCTGTCGCACCGCGCGAACCACTATCCGCGCACGCTTTCGGGCGGCGAACAGCAGCGGGTGGGCATTGCGCGCGGCATCGTCACGGACCCGACCCTGCTGCTGTGCGACGAACCGACGGGCGACCTCGACGGGAAGGCGGGGGATGAAATCCTGAACCTCCTCCAGGCGCTGAATCGCGAGCACGGCAAGACGATCATCATGGTCACGCACGATCCGCATGCGTCGGCCCGGGCGTCGCGGACGGTTCATCTGACCAAGGGGCAGCTTACGACCGAGGCGTTGCAATGAAATTCTTCCATCTCATCTGGGGCAACCTGCTGCGCCGCAAACTGCGGACCGCGCTGACGCTGCTTTCCATTCTGGTGGCGTTTGTTTTGTTTGGCGTCCTGTGTGCGGTCAAAGAGGCGCTGGCAGGCGGGATCGCCGTTGTCGGAGCCAACCGGCTCATTGTTCGACACAAGGTCTCGCTGATCCAGCTCCTGCCCGAAACCTACAAGGCGCGGATGGAAAAGATCCCCGGGGTCGCCGCGGTGACGCACCAGACCTGGTTTGGCGGAATATATCAGGATCCGAAAAATTTCTTCATGCAGAATCCCGTGATTCCGGACGAGTTTCTGGCAATGTTTCCTGAGATCGTTTTGCCCCCCGAGCAATTGAAAGCCTGGAAGGAAACCCGCACGGGTGCTATTGTCGGGCGCAAGACCGCCGAGCGTTTCCACTGGAAGATCGGGGACAAGATTCCGATCAAATCGCCCATCTGGATGCAAAAAACATGGGAATTCGACATTGTCGGCATCTTCGACGGGAGCACCAAAGGTTGGGACACGACACCGCTGTATTTCCGTTACGATTATTTTGATGAGGTCCGCAAAGGACAGAATTTCGGCACCGGGCTGGTCGGCTGGTACACCATCCAGATTCAGGATCCCGCGCAGGCCGCCGTTGTCGCCCAGCGCATCGACGACGAGTTCGCAAACTCGACGGCGGAGACGAGGACCGAACCCCAAGGTGCCTTCGTGCAGGCTTTCGCCAACCAGACAGGCAATATCGTCCTAATCGTAAGCGGCATCTTGGGCGCGGTTTTCTTCACCATCTTGCTCGTGACGGGCAGTACGATGTCGCAGGCCGTGCGCGAGCGGATCGGCGAGATCGGGGTGTTGAAGGCCATCGGATTTACCAACGGCCAGGTGCTGGCGTTGGTGCTCGCCGAATCCTGTCTCCTCACCGTGATAGGCGGGGGCCTCGGCCTCAGCTTCGCCTATCTCGCCACTGCGGCGGGTGATCCCACGCACGGCATGTTGCCGCGATATTTCCTGCCGGCCGGCGACCTTTGGCTCGGCCTGGCGATCAGCGTCATCCTCGGGTTGCTCACAGGATTTTTTCCCGCCCTTCAGGCCATGCGCCTGCAAGTGGCGGAAGCCTTGCGGAGGATGTGATATGTTCAACTGGATTTCTCAGATTGCCTCGATCACGAAGTTCGGTCTGCTGAGCATCCCGCAGCGGCGTGGCGCGGTGGCGGCCACGGTCATCGGCATTGCGGGAGTCGTCCTGGTCTTTGTCGGCGTGCTTTCCATTGCGGCGGGATTCCGCCGGGTGATGCAATCGTCCGCCGCTCCCGACTCGGCCATCGTGCTGCGCAGCGGGGCGGACAGTGAGATGGTCAGCGGCTTTGGTCGCAACGAGACGCGGCTTATCGCCGATGTGCCAGGCGTGGCGCGCAATGCCCAGGGTCCGCTGGCCTCCGCAGAATTGTTTGTCATCATTAACCTGCCGAAACGCTCCACCGGGACCGACGCCAATGTGCCGCTGCGTGGCGTCGAAAGCGCCGCGACGGCGGTCCGCGACCGATTTCAGATTGTCCAGGGCCGGATGTTCGGGTGGGGAAAAAACGAAGTCGTGGTCGGGGCCGGGGCGGCCAAGGAATTCGCGGGACTCGAGGTCGGCGGCACGGTCAAGGTCGGGAGTGATGACTGGCCGATTGTCGGCCTCTTCACCTGCGGCGACGGACTGGCCGAGTCGGAAATCTGGACCGACGCCAAGATCCTGCAGGGCGCCTATCACCGCGGCGACTCGTTCCAGTCGATGTACGTCCGCCTCGATTCGGCCGGTGCTTTCGACCGGTTCAAGGATGCGCTCACCACCAACCCGCAACTGAGCGTGTCGGTGCAACGCCAGGCCGATTTTTATGCGACCCAGTCCGAACGTGTGACGCAGCTCGTGACGACACTCGGTCTGCTCATCACGTCGCTGATGGCGGTCGGCGCGGTCTTTGGGGCGCTGAACACCATGTATAGCGCCGTCGCCGCCCGCACGCGCGAAATCGCCACCCTGCGCGCCCTCGGTTTTGGCAGCGGCGCGATTGTCCTCGCACTGATGATTGAGTCGAGCGCGCTCGCCATGATTGGCGGCACCCTCGGCGGCCTCGTCGCCTTTGTTGGCTTCAACAATTTCCACGCCGCGACTTTGAACTGGCAGAGCTTCAGCCAGGTGACCTTCGCCTTTGCCGTGACGCCGCTCCTGCTCCTTCTCGGAGTAATCCTGGCCACTGGCATCGGCCTGATCGGCGGTCTGCTGCCCGCGATCCGCGCGGCGCGGCTGCCCATCGCCGCGGCGCTGCGGGAATTGTAGGCGGGGAAATTTCCCCGCAGTCTGGAGCTGTAGGAGGGGCTTTATGCCCCGATACTGGTATACGGAAGGAGGTGGATTTTCTGATCGGGGCATAAAGCCCTTCCTACAGCCAGGCATCAGGAGCGGTTGCATCTGACCACGGCAAAGCTTTTGACAGGCGGCGGAGAAGGGATTAACTGTCGGGAGAATTTCTTCCGCTCGTGACCATCCCTTTTTCCAGTCGGCGTGTTGTTTCAACGGGCCTTTGCCTGCTCGGTGCGCTGGCGTTCGCCCTGAACGGGGGGGCGCAGTCGGCTGAAACCAAGAAGAACGAACCGGCGGCGAAGCCGGTGCTCAACGCCGACGGGTTTCAGGTGGTGGGCTTCGATCAGCTCGCTTCCTTTGAATTCATCCCGCCGACCTACGACACGCCCGGCGCCGGCGGTCAGCCGACGGTGAAGAAAAGCGGCTCGCAGATTCCCGGGCGGATCAGGGCGCTCAATGAGAAAAAGGTGGTGGTGACGGGTTTCATGCTGCCGATCAAGATGGAGCAGGGGCTGGTGAAGGAATTTCTTTTGGTGAAGGATCCGATGATGTGCTGCTACGGGATCATGCCGAAGATCAACGAATGGGTGGTCGTGAAGATGGTGGGAAGCGGCGTGCCGCCGCTGATGGATGTGCCGATCGGCTTCGAGGGAAAACTGTCGGTGGGCGAGCTGTACGACAACGGCTACCTGACGGGACTGTACCTGCTCGAGGGCGAAAAACAGGCGGCGCAGAAGTAGGGGCGAGCCGCCGCGAGGGTGCCGCTAAATGAGCTCGTCGGCGTGCTTTTCCCGCTGAGGTTTCTTGGGGCCGGATCTGGCCGCCCGCATATGGACCGCTTCCGCCTCCATTTTGGCGCGCTGGAGGTTGAGCGCGAGCAGCCGTTCAAGAATCTGCTCGTTGTCCAGATCGTCCGGCCAGCCATAGGCGGCGGCGACGGCGGCATCGAGTTTCTGATGGGCGAAATCGAGCCACGCGGGGCGTTCGTTGTAGAGCGCGGTGAGCGTGCGGGATTTCAATTCCTTCGCCAGCTCCTCATCCTTCGGCACCAGCCGGGGATAGCGGGCGGTGCCCACGTTGCCGCGAATGCTGGCGAGGTCGATGAACCGATCCCACGGGCCGCCGACACAGGCGGGGAACTCGAGATACTCGGTGCGCGTCCATTCCGGCGGATTGAGCCAGCGTTCGCGCAGGTCGTTGAGTTCCTTCGCGGCGGCGGCAATGGCGGCGATGTGGGGGTTGGTGCCATCGTAAAGACTCTGCTCCTCCGCCACATAATAAAAATGCGCCGCCATTGCCGTCGCTTGCGCATCCGCAGGCGGTTTCGGTGGGCGACAGGACGGAAAAGGAAAAGTTTCAAAGCAGGTGGTTGGGGTGTAGCGAAAGCCGGATTCGCGTTCGCGAACCTGGGTGCCATTCGCCCCGGCCCAGACCGCGTGAAAGCGCGAATGCAACAAGCCGAAAATCCAATCTTCGTCACGGGCAAAAGCGAAAAGTGCACTATCGGGCAGCGTGGGCCGTTGCGCCCAGACAAAGAGCCGGTGTTTGGCGACCCGCGGAACCAACAGGAAGCGGGACAATCCTTTAATCGCATCAATCATTGCCGGCCGCGCCTCGACGTGCCGCCACCAAAATCTGGCGTAAACCTCGCGGTTGTTTTTCTTCCGTTCGGGCAGGACATGCTCTCGGACGTGATTGTACGGCGCGTCGTAACGCATCGCTTCGGCCTCGCCACGCAGACCAAAATCTATGATCCAGGCTGGCGGCATCCGGCGGGTGACGGCGAGACCGTTGACCCATGGAGTCAGTACGTCGGAATTGGGCGAGGCATGCGGGTTTGGCTGACGCAGCCATGCCAACGCGGTGGCTTCGTCAATATCGAACGCCCCGCCTTTGGTGTCGCCCATGAAAGCAACGTTGGCCTGGGCGGCCAGCCGCACGGCCTGCGTCGTGTCGGCATTGGTGCTGAGATTGGCGTTGATGCTTTCAACTTGTTTCCGGTCAAGGATTCGGATTTTTTCCGCGCCATTGTCGAAGCCGACCATGCTCACATGCACGTTGGCCCCGGCCAACACCCACTCGCGATCAGGGATGGCAAAGAAGATGTCGCCGGAGCCTTTGATGCGTTTGAGCGTGTCTCGGTTGGCTCCGCCACGAATGCCCTGGGTCGCGAGCAGCCCAGCCCGCTGGCATTTGCCCTGCTCGATCAGGTCGCGCGCCTTCTCAAACCAGTAGCAGCAGAGATCGGCTTCCGGCCGGACTTTGCTGCCGTAGTTCTCGAAAAGCGCCTTTACATAGACAGCACCCAGTTCGCGGCGCAGGAGTTTGCCGCCGAGGAACGGCGGATTGCCGACGATGATGTCGGCGTCGGGCCAGGCGCGTTCATGGTAGACGCGGAAAAGTTCCTCCTGCCTGACGTGCTCCTGATCCCGGGCTTCCTTGAGATTCTTGGGGTGTTTGCGGAAGGTCTCGCGCAAGAGCGCGTCTTTGTTTTCGAAACCGGCGAGGGTGCGCAGGACGGGCGTGCGGTCGTTGTCGAAGCCGTTGTCGCGCCGCCATTGGAGCGCGCCGATCTGTACGGAGACTTGCGCCAACTCGAAAGCATAAGGATTGATCTCCAAGGCGCGGAGCTGGGTGATATCGACCTTGAGCGGAAAGGAGAAACCGAGCTGGGTGGCGAAAGTCACCACCTCCTTTTCCAAATCCAGCAGCAGCCGCAGGGCGAGGTAGAGGAAATTGCCGGAGCCGCAGGCGGGATCGAGCACGGTGAGGCCGGCGATTTTCTTTTGAAAGACGGCCAGGGTTTCCCGCTCGGCCTTGGTGCCGCGACCCTTGGCGTAGGCCGGCGCCAGCGCATGTTTCAGCTCCTGCCACTCACGGCGCAGCGGAGTCATGAGCACCGGTTCGACCAGCGTGAGAATATCGGCCTCGCTGGTGTAATGCGCGCCGAGTTGGGCGCGTTGTCCGGGTTCGAGGGCGCGCTCGAAAAGCGTTCCCATGATGCTGGGTTGGATGCTGCTCCAGGAAAATTCGGCGGCATCGGCCAGTTGCTTTATCTCCTCGGGCTTGAGTTCAAAGACCGTCGTGTCCTCGAAAAGATGGCCGTTGAAGTGGCGGATCTCCATCGGACCGTAGGCCCCGCCTTTGGCCATGATGCGAAAAAGGGATTCGAGGGTCTGCGCAAAGCAATCCGGGTCGTCGTATGATTTCTTGAGAATCCCGTGCAGGAGTCCCTCGGGGAGCAATCCGGTGTCCTCGGCGAAGAGGCAGAAAACCAGCCGGTTCAGGAAGCGGGCGATGCGGAGATTTTTCTTCTGGGCGACATTCACTTCGCGGCGATTATGCGCGTCGGAGAGCTCGACGGCTTCACGGCCTTGCAGCGAGCGGGCCACCTTGGCGATTTCACCGGCGAGTTTTTCCGTGACCTCGGCCGTGGTCTCGACGGGCTTCAGGCGTTCGGGATGCTCGAAGAGATTCCGCAGCAGCCGGAGATTTTCCGGCGCATCGATCCGGTCGGTGGTGAACTCATGCACGACCATGACCGTGCCGTTGAAGTTGGTCCTGATGACAAAACGGTCGAAATCGCAGGTGACCAGCAGCGGGGGATTGAGCAGAGACTCGCGGTAGCGCAGGAGCTGTTTGTGCGCTTCGGCAAGATTCTTGTGCCTACCCTTGTATTCCCAGCCAAAGCAGTCCTTCCGCCAGACATCGGCAAACCCTTTGAGCGCCTTGTCTCCCGGCTGGAGCAGTTCGAGGTCCTTGGTGACGCCTTTCTGGAAACAAAACCAATCCTGACCCGAGGGATCGGCTTCGACCGGAGTCTTCTGCCCAAGCAGCCGGCAGAGGTCGTTGAAGTGTTCCTGATAGCCGGCGGTCTCCTTGCCCTTGAAGCGGGCCCACTTCCTTTTGAATTCAGCGATGGTCATTGGGGCGGAGCCAACACAAGGCACCTGGCCGTGACGGGCAAGCGCAGAGGTGAATTTTTCGCCCCCAACGTTTCCGGCGGAAGGCCGCTTCAGCGTGAAATGTCCCGCTGGGTCAGCACCTTGAAACCGCGGCTGTTGACGGAAGTCGCCGCGAGATCGCTGTCCTCGCAGTGGATGGCGATGGCGGATTTGCCCTCGGGCCGGAGGATGAAGGCGTAGGTGTAGTGGATGTTGACCTCGATGGCGAACAGGGCCCCGAGGATGTGCTTCAACTGGGTGCCGTCGCTGAATTCGACGGCGAGCACATCGCACTCGGTGTAGGCAAAATTATTGGCGGCCAGCAGCTCGCGGGTGCGGTCGGGATCGTCGACAATGAAACGGTCGATGGCGGTGTCCGACGCATCGACCACCGTGATGGCCATGATGTGGACGTTGTGGGCGGTGAGCAGCGCGACCAGATCGAAGAGCCGGCCAACGCGGCTCTCGATAAAAACGGAGAATTGTTTCACGGGATCGGCCGCGACCGGTGTGGCGGTGTCAGACATAGGTGTGGGCGGCAAGGTAGAACTGCGCGGCGCGGGGGTCAACTGACATTCCTGCGCGTGGGATGCGACGCGGGCTTGTGCTCCGGCAGGGCTCGGGTAGGGCTAAAAGCGTGACGGCCACTCCCTCAGACAATCATGCCCGCACCGCCCGACGGGCGAATGAAAGTGCGCGACTGGTGCTGCGCGGAATTTTTCTCAATGCCGTGCTGGCGGCGGTGAAGCTGGCCGGGGGGATCTTCGGGCACACGTACGCGCTGATTGCCGACGCGGCGGAGTCGATGCTCGACATCCTTTCGTCCACCTTGGTGTGGGCGGGATTCCGGGTGGCGGCACGGCCGCCCGATGCCAATCATCCTTATGGGCACGGCAAGGCGGAGCCGCTGGCCGGACTCATCGTGGCGCTGTTTGTTTTTGCAATGGCCGGTTTCGTGGCGTCACAAGCGGTGCACGAAATCCGGACGCCGCACCAAGGGCCGGCGTGGTGGACCTTGGTGGTGCTGGCCGGCGTGATCGTCGCAAAAACCTGGTTTTCCCGCCGGATGGGTATGGCGGGGGAAGAGGTCGGCAGCACGGCGCTGGGCATCGAGGCGATGCACCATTGGTCGGATGCCGTGACTTCGGGCGCGGCGTTCATCGGCATCAGCATTGCGCTCTGGGGCGGCAAGGGTTGGGAGACGGCCGATGACTGGGCGGCATTGTTTGCGTGCGTGATCATCGCTTTTAACGGCTTTAACATGTTCACCAAGGCGCTCGGCGACGTGATGGACGCGGCGGCGCCGGAAAAATTTGAAAACGAGGTGCGCGGCATCGCGCTCGCGGTGCCGGGCGTGGGCGAACTCGACAAGGTGCGCGTGCGCAAGAGCGGCCTGAGTTATCTCGTGGATATCCAGGTGCGGGTCGAGGGCTCGCTGTCGGTGCGCGAAGGGCATGTCATCGCGCATGCCGTGAAAGATGCGCTGATTGCCTCCGTGCCGCACGCCATCAGCGATGTAACGGTACACATCGAGCCGATGGGCCCATCCGATCCTGAGAAACCTGGCGCATAACGCGTGACAATCGATGCGGCGGGGGCTGGATCTCAGCCGATTTTCTGCGCCACTTTCCAGCCGGCCCAGACGCCGACAAGCGAGCCGAGACTGCTCAGCAGAAAGCAGCCGCCAAAGCCCAGGCCGATCAGCTCGCCCAAATACCAGCCGGCAGAGCTGACAACGGTGGTGCCCACCAAAATGCAGAGCTTGTTCACGTTCGTCAGGCTGCGGCCGGCGTTATTAACACGCGAGGCAGAAACGGACGCGTCAAAAAACCGCCACTAATTCACAAAGGACGATCAGCCTTTCCCGTTTACTCGTTTGCGACCGGCGGGTAGACTCATGGCACCATGAAAAGCATTGCCTCCAAGCCGCTGAGTAACAATCCGCATCTCATCCAATGGGTGAATAAAATGGTGGCGCTCTGCCAGCCCGATGCCGTCCACTGGGTCGATGGTTCCCACGAGGAATACGAGAGCCTGTGCGGACTCCTGGTGGCCAACGGCACCTTCACCAAACTGAACCAGCACAAGTGGCCGGGTTGCTATTATGCGCGTTCGGATGCCAGCGATGTGGCGCGCGTGGAGGATCGCACCTATATTTGCAGCCAGTCCAAGGATGCCGCCGGACCGACGAACAACTGGGTCAATCCCTATGAGATGAAGAAGACCCTGCGCGGACTCTTCGACGGGTGCATGAAGGGCCGGACGATGTATGTGCTCGCCTTCAGCATGGGCCCCGTCGGCTCGCCCATGTCGCAGATCGGCGTGCAACTGACCGATTCGGCCTACGTGGTCGTGAACATGCGCATCATGGCGCGCATCGGGCAGAAGGTGTTCGATCTGATCGACAAGGATTTCAAGCGCGTCGTGCCCTGCATGCACTCGGTCGGGATGCCGCTGGCGAAAGGCCAGGCGGATGTCACCTGGCCGTGCAACAAGGAGAAGTACATCGTGCATTTCCCCGAGACGCGCGAGATCTGGAGCTACGGGTCGGGCTACGGCGGCAACGCCTTGCTGGGGAAAAAATGTTTCGCCCTGCGCATTGCCAGCGCGATGGCGCGCGACGAGGGCTGGATGGCCGAGCACATGCTCATCCTCGGGGTGGAAAATCCGCAGGGCGAAAAAACCTACGTGGCGGCGGCGTTTCCCAGCGCCTGCGGCAAGACCAACTTCGCGATGCTCATCCCGCCCAAGAGTTTTGCCAAAAAGGGCTGGAAGGTCTGGACGGTGGGCGACGACATCGCGTGGATCAAACCCGATGCCCAGGGCCGGTTGCGCGCGATCAATCCCGAGGCGGGCTTCTTCGGCGTCGCTCCCGGCACGAGCAATTCCACCAATCCGAACGCCATGGCCGCGCTGGCCAAGAACACGATCTTCACCAACGTCGCGCTTACTCCCGACGGCGGCGTCTGGTGGGAGGGCATGACCGGCGACGCCCCCGCCGAGTGTCTCGACTGGCAGGGCAAACGCTGGACGCCCGAAATGGCGCTGCAAACCGGCGCGAAGGCGGCGCACGCGAATTCCCGTTTCACCGCCCCGGCCTCGCAGTGTCCGACGATCGACAGCGAGTGGGAGAATCCTGAGGGTGTGCCGATCAGCGCCTTCATCTTCGGCGGCCGGCGGGCGACCACCATGCCGCTGATTTACCAGGCGTTCAACTGGTCGAGCGGAGTGTATGTCGGTGCGACGATGGGTTCCGAGATGACTGCGGCGGCCGCCGGCACGATTGGCAAAGTGCGGCGCGATCCGTTCGCCATGCTGCCTTTCTGCGGTTATCACATGGGCGATTATTTCCGCCACTGGATCAAGATGCAGCGGTCGCTTTCCGAGACGCCGCGCATTTTCCATGTGAACTGGTTCCGCAAGGACAAGGACGGCAAGTTTATCTGGCCCGGTTTCTCCGACAATATGCGCGTGCTGAAATGGATTGTCGAACGCGCCAAGGGTGGCAGCCGCGCCAAGGAGACGCCCATCGGCTGGCAGCCCCGCTACGAGGATCTGGAGTGGGAGGGCATGGATTTCCCGCGGGAGAAATTCGAGGATCTGCAGGCGTTTGATCGTGCGGCATGGCGCGCCGAGGTGCTCGGCCACGAGGAGCTCTTCATCGACCTGCACGCGCATCTGCCCAAGGAAATGATGTTCGAGCGCGAGCTGCTCATCTGCCGGATGAGCTGAGCACGGCGCGGCTTACCATTTTGGGATACCTTCTCATTCTCGTGCTTCTTCCTCCTGTCTTGGATCGAGAGAACAATAAGGAGCACGAGAACGGGAAAGAGGCGGCGCTGGCGTGAAGTGCAGACCGGCGCTTAATCGGTGTCCATGGAGGTTTTAGGCTGCATGGCCCCGGCGGAGGGAAAAACAAAATGCCTCACGAAAACCCCGCTGCGTCCTTCAGTTTGGTGCGGCTGTGCCGATAAGAGGGAGCTCACTCTATGAGTCTGGGTCACGACACTATTATCACGATTGGAACCCGTCTGCCCCCGGGGCTGGGGATATTTGGGCGTTTGCAGGCCCTGTTGCGCGATCCGGATGCGGATCTGGACGACATCGTGAAGCTGGTGCAGGTGGACCCTTCGCTGACATTTCAGGTGATCCGCCTCAGCAACAGCGTGCTCTACGGTTCAAAAAATTCCTGCCAGTCGCTCGACGACGCGGTGTCGCGCATCGGGCTGGCGGAGTTGCAGCAGATCGTCGGGCTGGCCGTGGCGCGGCAGTGTTTCCAGGGAGAACTGGAGCTGTATCGGATTTCGCCCGAACGCCTGTGGGAAAATGCCGTGGCGACTGGCACCCTCATGTCGGCATTTGCCCAACAGGCCGGTGCGGATGTGGGGGCGGCCTATGCCACGGGTTTGCTGCGCAACATCGGGAAGGTGGTGCTGAATAATTATCCCGGCGGGGTTTCCTATCCCGGGGTGACCGATCGTCCGGATTTGCACGCCTGGGAGCGTGAAGTGCACGGCATGACCGCCGTGGAGGTTTCCGCTGTGTTGCTCGATCATTGGAGATTTTCCGCCGTAACGGTCGAGGCCATGCGCGGGCATCTCGCCCCCGATCCGGCCTCGCCGCATGTTGCCAGCCTCGCGCAAATGCATCTGGCCTGTGCCGTGGCGGTGGAGTGGGGCTGCGCTTTGCCAGGTGAGGAGTCGTGCTGGACGAACGATCCGGCGATGCGTGCCCTGGCCGGGCTGAAAGAAGAGGCTTGGGCCGGCACCATCGAACTGGCCCGGAAGCAATACGATCGGGTCGCCCGGATCGAGTGGTCACAGGCCGCGTAGGGAAAGTGGCACAAAATTGCCGGCTGACACGGTCGGTCGGCAGATAAAAGAGTTGCCGTCGGCGGTCGGTCCTAATCCATACTAGCCGACGATGCCACCCACCCCTCCGCCCCACGACGCGGTGCACAGTGAAGAATTTCTTCACGCGCTGATGCGCCGGCAACTGAAACTGTCCATTGCCTGTGCCCTGGCTTTCCTGGTTGTTCTGCTCGGCCTGCCGCTGGCCAACTACTTTGCACCGGAATTGATGGCGACGCGCATCTTCGGTTTTACGCTCACCTGGCTCGTGCTGGGCGTGCTGTTTTTCCCGGCGGTCTGGGCGATCTCGTGGATTTTTATCCGCCGTTCCATCTGGCTGGAAGAGGACGAGGTCAGGCAGGTGAACAATGAACGGAAGGGGAACTGAGCCATGAGCACGCCTCTTTTCATCGTCGCGACGGGTGGTTTGCTGGGTGGGGTCGATCCGTGGATTTTCGGATTCTCGTTTGTCACCGTGGTGGTGACGCTCTGGATGGGCTTTCGTTCGGCCAAGACTTCGAGGACGGCGAGCGATTTCTTCGTGGCGGGCCGTTCGGTGTCGGTGGGTTGGAACGCCTCGGCGATTTCGGGCGAATATCTTTCGGCGGCCTCGTTCATGGGCGTCGCCGGCATGGTGATGTCGAGCGGCTACGATGCGCTGTGGTATCCGGTGTGTTATGCGTGCGGTTATCTTTTCCTGCTGTTGTTCATCGCCGGGCCGCTGCGCCGGTTCGGCGCGTACACGATTCCTGATTTCGCCGAGGGCCGGTTTGACTCGCCGTTGTTCCGCAAGATCGCGGTGTGCTTCGTGCTGTTCATCGGATTTTTCTACACGATGCCGCAGATGAAGGGCGCGGGCACGACGCTCGCCTATATTTTTCAGAATATCACCTGGTCGGATGGCACGCATGGCCTGCCTTACTGGGTGGGCGTCGTGCTCGTGGGTGCGGTGATCACGCTCAATGTTTCACTTGGCGGCATGAAGGGGATTACGCTCGTGCAGGCGGTGCAGTATTGGATCAAGGCGTTTGCGATCAGCCTGCCGGTCTTCGTGCTGATGTCGGTTTACGGTTTCTACGGCTTGCATGTCGGTGCGAACCAGACGGGGCATGCCGGTATCGAGCCGGTGGCGGTGGCGCAAAGTATCGAGCGCAAACCGCTCGTGGAAAAAGCACCCAAGGATGCCTACTGGGTTTCGCCCTTTGGCCCGCTTACGACCAAGGCGGTCAACGCGGCGGCGGCGGCGCTGCCGGCGGATCAGCGCGCCGCCTATCTGGCCGAACATCAGCGGCCGTATTCGCTGCTCTATACCTACTCGCTCATCATCGCGCTCGTTTGCGGCACGGCCGGCTTGCCGCACATTCTGGTGCGCTTTTACACGAATCCCGATGGCGTCGCGGCCAAACGCACCACCATGTGGGTGATGATTTTGATCGGCGTGTTTTATGTTTTCCCTCCGATCTTCGGTGTCATCGGCCGCGATCTCATGCCCGAGCTTTATTCCGGCGTGGGTTCCAAAGGGACGGACAAAGTGGTGCTCGAACTGCCCACGTTGCTGGCGGCCAAGTATGGCGTGCTCGGCTCGATTCTCAGTGGCATCACCTGTGCGGGTGCTTTTGCCGCTTTCATGAGCACGTTCAGCGGCCTCCTCGTCTCGATGACCGGTGCTCTGGCGCACGACGTCTATGGCCGGATGCTGCGCCCCCAGTCCAGCCCGGCGGAGCGAATGATCGCCTTCAAGGTTTCAGCCGTGGTGATCGGCGCCGTGGCGATCACGCTCGGGTGTTTTGTCGAGTTTTTGGAAATTAACTTCATGGTCGGGCAGGCCTTCGCCATCGCCGCCGCGAGTTACTTCCCGCTGCTGTTCATGAGCGTCTGGTGGCGCGGCATGACGATGAAAGGCGCGGCGACCGGCATGCTGACCGGCGGGTTGTGCGCGTTGTGCGCCGCGGCGCTGACAAATTTCAGCACGCTCGCGCTCGACAAGGGTCCGATGGGCAAGGTCTTTGCCGGCTTCGCGCCCCTGAACGGTTTTTGGGCGCAGCATCCGCTGCTCCGCATTCTGGCCGAGCAGCCGGCGATCTGGACCGTGCCGCTCGCCCTCGCGCTGATGGTGGTGGTTTCTAAGGCGACGGCGGCCTCCGTGCCCGGCGATATCCGGATGAAGATGCTCGTGCTGCACGCCCCGGAAAAACTCGGCCTCAAGCAGGAATATATCCAGGAGCATCAGGCCGGGATGGGGCATTGAGTTGGAAGCGAGGGTCGGGTGGTTTTTCAGGTCCCGTGTGACCTGCTGTCTCAGCAAGGACGAAAGACACTCATAGCTTGCTTAAGAAGCGGCGGATTGGTGCGATAGTAAGGGTTCTGCTTCGCCCCTCTTCGCGTGTCCATTCGTGATAAAATTCTGGAGATTGCCCGCGCCATGCCGGCGGCCCCGCGGGTTTTTGCGCGGTTGGGCCAGTTGATGAGGGAAGGAGGCGGCTCGCTTGAGGAAATTGGCCTTCTGATAAGGTCTGATGCGGCGCTGACGGCGCATCTGCTCCGGGTGAGCAACAGCGTGACTTATGCAGGCCGGCGGCGCGTGGGCTCGGTCGAGGCGGCCGTTTCCCGGGTGGGTTTGCAGGAATTGTACCGGGTGGTCGGCTACATGGCCGGGACGCAAATGGCCGATCAGGTGCTGACCCACTATAATATCAACTCTTCGCGACTGCGTGAGAACATGGTGCGCACGGCGTTTGTCAGCGAGCAACTGGCCGAAGAATGCGGCATGGATCCGCGGATGGCTTATACGGCGGGGCTGCTGCGGTCGATCGGTCTGTTTGTGTGCGACCGGCTGGCCGCGGACTACGGTTCGATACCGGCTTACCGGCCGGGACATGATGCCGATTATCTGACGTGGGAAGGACGGTTGTTTGGCATAGGCAGTTGCGAGGTGGCGGCACTGGTGCTGGAGGAGTGGAAATTTCCCGAGGAAATTGTCGAGGCGGTACGGCACCATTACCGTCCGGAGGTCGGACAAAGCAATCAGCGCCTGGCCTGTTTGCTCAATCTCGCCTGTGGCTTGGTCGCCAAACACGGGCATGGCCTGCCGGGCGAAAAAAGCCATTGGGCGATATCCCAAGACAAGATTGATGCGCTTGGTCTGAGTGAAAAACGGTTCCATATTGCCGAGGCCAAATCGTCTGAAACCTTTGCCGCATTTCAGCGACGGATGCAGGGCGATGAAGAAGAGTCGGCGGGGATGGCCGAACTGGCGCACATCAAGCCGGTCGAGGGGAAAGTATTGCCGGAAAATTGCGACTTGGGGCCGGGCCCGGGGGTCTTGGCAGTGAACGATGAACCCACTGTGCACACCACCCATCAGGAAGTAATTTCACCGCCGGACTTCACGACCTTCATGCGCAATTATCAGAACATGGTTTATTCCACCGCGGCGCGGCTCATCGGCAATGAGACGCAGGCGGAGGACATTGCCCAGGAAGTGTTCATCAAGGCCTATGAACGCTACGATGATCTCCGCTCCAGCCCCACGGCGGGCGGCTGGCTGAAGACCGTTGCGACGAACCTCTCCATCAACCATATCCAGCGCTACAAGAAACGCTGGAGTTTTTTCTCCGATCTCGTCCGCCGCGACGACGAAGGCGGCGAAAGGGAGGTCGAGTTTGCCGCGCCCGACACGTTTTTTAGCGGCGTCGATTCCGCGGAGCGCCGCGATTGGGTCGAGCGTGCCCTGGCCAGACTGCCCGAACACCAGCGTGTGCCGCTCGTGCTTTTTCATTTCGAAGACATGCCTTATGACGAGATCGCCAAAAAACTCCGGGTTTCATTGAGCAAGGTGAAAACCGATATTCTCCGCGGTCGCGAGACGCTCGCCCGAATCCTTGCCCACAGCGGGGCCGCCCATGAAGCTTTTACCACCTAAGGAGCAGCCATGAACAAAATGACTCCGGAAGAACTCGAGAAATTCATCCATCGCGAACTGCGCGGCCTGCCGGTGCGCCATGCCCCGCCTGCCCTTGAAGGCCGCGTGCTGGCCGCCATCGAGCAGCGCGCCGCCATCGCGTGGTATCACAAATCGTGGAGCTACTGGCCGGCCGCGGTGCGCGCGCTGTTTTTGGCCGTGATCACCGCCCTGGCCGGCTCGGCGATCACGGCGTTTTTCCTGCTCATGCAGAGCCCGGAACCGGGTCTGGTCTGGCAGGAAATCAGCCGCCGGTGCGAGGTGCTGACCAGCCTTTATCATGCGGTGGCGTGGACGGTCGGGTTTGCCGGCCAGATGATCAGCCGCATCCCGCCGCTCTGGCTCTATGGCAGTCTGGCCTTCATCGTGACGCTCTACGTCCTGTTCATCGGGCTCGGGGCCACCGCTTACCGCGTGCTCTATCGCAGCAACAAATAATTTCCCCATGAAAATTTTCTGCATTCCAAACCCGAGCATGGTTCTCTTGCTGATGCTGTCTTTTGTGCTGGGCCCGAACCCGGCTCTGCGCGCCCAAGCCCCGGCCGAACCCGCGCCGGCGGAGAACGCCGCAGCCGCGGCCAAGGCAGAGCCGGCCAAGCCGGAGTCTGAGAAACCGAAGGTCGAGACACCAGCGCCGGAGCAGGTCCCTGCCGCGCCTGCGGTTGAAACACCCAAGGCAGCGGCAACGATCCCGGTGGAGGCGGAAAAGAAAATTGAATCCGCCGAACCCGTGCCAACTGCGCCGGACGATAAAGCCGGGTCCGATGCAATGACCGACAAGCCGGAGAACCCGAAAAAACATCATCAGCACTTCGAGGGTTCCCGGGTTGTTTACGGTGGCAACAGCACCCTGGCTGCCGGCGAATACGCTGATGAGGTGGTCTCGATCCTCGGTTCCTCCACATCGGATGGTGAAGTGAGAAAAGCCGTGGTTTCGATTTTGGGCTCCTCGACGTCCTCGGGCAAGGTGGGTGATGCGGTGGTTTCGATTCTTGGCAACACGCAGGTTACAGGCGGCACGGTCGGCAAAGCGGCGGTGTCGATCCTCGGCAATACCCGGGTGACGGGTGGCACCGTGGGCGATTCGGCAGTGTCGATCCTCGGGAACACCTATGTGAACGGAAAAGTGAAACGAGATGTCGTGGCGATCCTGGGGAACGTGGAGCTGGGACCCGATGCGGAAGTGGGCGGGCATATCGTTCCGATCGGCGGCCATGTGAAACGTGACTCCCATGCCAGTGTGCAGGACCAAAACCTGCCGAAACCCTGGCAGCAATTGGATCAGTTTGACCTCGGCGGCCCGGGCGCGTGGATCACCGACTGTTTGTTCAAGGGGCGTCCGCTGGCTTTTGGCGCCAACCTGATGTGGGCCTGGTGGATCGCACTGTCTTTTCTCGGCTTATACGCGCTGGTGGCTTTGATCGTGCCGAACGGCGTGAACAAGTGTGTGCAGACATTCGAGGAACGTCCGGGGTATTCCATTGTTTCCGCCCTGCTGACGATGTTGCTGACACCAATGGCCTTTGTTTTGCTCGTGCTCACGCTCTTCCTGCTGATCGGCTTCCTGCTGATCCCGCTGTTCTCCTTCGGCCTGTTTTTTGCGTCGATCTTCGGCAAGGTGGTGATTCTCGCCTGGCTGGGCCGGCGTGTCACCAGACTGTTTGGCGCCGGCCCGCTCGGCCATCCGTTTTTCTGTGTGCTGATCGGCGGGGTGATTGTGCTCGGGCTCTACACCGTGCCGATCCTCGGGTTCATCGTCTACAAGCTGATCGGATTGATCGGCCTTGGCGTGGTGCTCTATACCATTGTGCTGATGATAAAGGGCCGCCGCCCGGCGCCACCCGCCTCGGCCCCGGTCGTACCTGCATCGGCGCAGATGATTCCGCCGCTGCCGGGCGAACCAGCCGCCGCCCCGGCACCAACGCCACCGCCCGTGGTCTCGGCTATGACTTTGCCGCGGGCCGGTTTCTGGCTGCGGCTTGCCGCCACGTTGCTCGATTTGATTCTGGTCGCCGTGGTTTTCGGGATGCTGAAAAAAATGCTCTTTGGTTTTGGGAACGTGTTTCCTTTCTGGTTTGCGCTATATCACGTCATCATGTGGGCGCTCAAGAGCACCACCATTGGCGGGATCATCTGTGGACTCAAAGTGGTGAGAACCGATGACCGCCCGCTGGACTGGAGCGTGGCCATCGTGCGCTGCCTGAGTGCGTTCCTTTCCTTCGTGGTGCTGGGCCTGGGTTTCCTCTGGGTGGCCTTCGATGACGAACGGCAATCCTGGCACGACAAAATTGCCGGCACGACCATTGTGAAAGTGCCGAAGGGCACGCCGTTGTTGTAGCGGCTCCCGCTCCTTCGGGCCGAGGCGGGAGAAATAAAAAAAGCGCGAGAACGATTCTTTACACGGACCGTCCCACGGGTTTTCCTCGTCGGCCTATGGCAAATCCACGTGTCGGAATCATCATGGGCAGCGCATCGGACTGGGATACGATGCAGCATTGCGCGCAAACATTGGACCAGCTCGGAGTGAGCTACGAAAAACGCGTCATCAGCGCGCATCGCACGCCGCAACTTGCGTTCGAATGGTGCTCCAGCGCCGAGAGCCGCGGGCTCAAAGTCATCATCGCGGCGGCGGGCGGCGCGGCGCATCTCGCGGGTGTCGCCGCGGCGCTTACACCGTTACCTGTGCTCGGTTGCCCGATGGAATCAGCCTCGTTGAAGGGCATGGATTCGCTCCTTTCGATGGTGCAGATGCCGGGCGGGATTCCCGTGGCCACTCTCGCGATTGGCAAACCGGGCGCGGTTAATGCGGCGCTTTTTGCCGCGGCCATTCTTGCCCTGAGCGATGCGCAGACCAAAAAGGCCGTGGATGATTTCCGCGCCGCACAGTCCAAGAAAGTGGCCGAGACAAAACTGCCGTAGGCGGGTCGGGCCGGTTCCGGCGACAGAACTGGCTTTGGCAAGAAATGCCAACGGACGGTTCTGCCCAAGCGGAAAGATCACCTGCAAACGAGGGTCTGCAGTCCTATAATTCACGTTTGCCAACGCCCCGATGGTGGATTAAGGAGGTGGTTGTTCTCAGCGCCGTGGAGGGCCACGGTTCGCGTTAGAGTCACACACCTAACCGCAAACTCCGATCTGACTATGAATGCACGATCCAGGTGGAAAATGCTGGCCTCGTTGGTGGCGATGGCGGGTGCCGGTTTTGCAATTCCTGTGGCGGCCCAGGAGGCTGCCGCTGCGCCCGAGACAAAGGACGAGCTGGTGAAGCTCGAGAAGTATGTGGTCACCGGATCTTATATCCCGTTTGCCGCCGACGCGCCGGCCATCCCGATAAAGGTGGTGACGGCGGATGAAATCCAATCCTCGGGCGAGTCGGGTGACTTGCTGGAGGTGATTCGGAAAACCCTGCCCCAGTTTGTCGGGAATTCCAATCTCGGGTCCTCCAATTCCAATATCGCCGGCGGCAACACGAATGGCGGTTCGGAGATCAAACTGCGCAACGTGCAGACGCTGGTGCTGATCAACGGCCGGCGGGCCGCTTTCGCCCCGGTGACGGCCACCGGTGGGTTTACCTTTGTGGATGTGAATTCCATTCCGGTTTCGGCGGTCGCAAAAATCGAGGTGCTGAGCGACGGCGCCTCCGCCCTTTACGGTTCGGATGCCGTTTCCGGCGTGGTGAACATCATCTTGAAAAACAATTTTGAGGGATCGGAAATCGGCGGCGGCTATCGTTTCGCGACTGAAAAAGGCCATTGGGCGGAACGTTCGGCGCGCTTCATCACCGGTGCCACCTCCGGCAAGACCTCGATCACCATTTCGGGCGAATGGGTGAAGTCCGATCCGTTGTTTGAGAACGACCGCGCCTTTTCTGCCGACCAGACCGGCAAGACCGGTTCCTTTCCGGGGGTGGTGAATTTGTTTGCACTTAAGCCGGGCACAACTTTTTCGGGTGACGTTTTGCTTTCTCCAACATTGAACGCCCCGCCGCTGAACACGGATTTGTCGGCGGATGCCCTGATCGCCAACGGGACCTACACCGGTCCGATTGCTGATGTCACGGCGCTGTTCAATCTCGCGGGGGCGGCGACGTTGCAGCTCGCCAATGAAAAGAAAACGGCGACGTTGTCGTACGAAAGCCGTTGGTCTGACGCGGTTCATTTGTTTGGTGACGTGCTGCTGGCCAACACCAAGACATTCTACCAACTCAATGCGCAGCCGATTGTCGGCATGCCTTTCGCGTCCGCCCATGTGTCTGATAAGGGCTTCGGCGTGGGGCTCGCCGATCCGGATCATCCGCAGAATCCTTTCAACGATTACGTCCTGGTCAGAAACCGGTTCACCGATTACCCGCGCGGCTACTACAGCGACATCGATTCGGCGCGTGTCGTCACGGGCCTAAGGGGCAAGATCACGGACACTCTTTCCTACGAGACGGCAGTGAACTTGGATTGGGTGAAGGAAAAATATCGGAACACCAATGTCATCAACCGTCCGGCCGAGGCGGCGGCGATCGATGATGGGAAGCTCAACCTGTTTGCCTATCAGCAAACTCCCGGGGTATTCGAGAGTGAGCATATTTTTGGCACGGCCACCTCCGATAACAGGAGTACCTTGAAGAGCTGGGACGGCCGGGTCTTTGGTGAGATTCCGGGATTTTTTCCCGCCGGCCCGCTCGGTTATGCGCTGGGTGGCGAGTACCGCAAGGAAACGCTCTCGGGTATTCCCGATCCGGGCAGCTATAAGATCACGGATCCTACCAATCCGCTGTTTGGCCAGCCCACCACCTGGGACGGGGCCACTTCCGCCGATCCGTTCCGGAGCAGCCGGACGATCCAGTCGTTGTTTGCGGAGGTTCGCCTGCCTTTGATTTCCGCCGCACAGGGCATCAGGGGCATTCATGAGCTAGGGCTGGGTGTCGCGGCCCGTTTTGACCGCTACAGCGACACGGAGAACCCGCTCGTGCCGAAAGTAACAATCAAATACCTGCCGGTAAATGATGAGTTCGCCCTGCGGGCCACCTACTCGAAGGCGTTCACCGCTCCCGATCTGTTTGCGCTCTTCGGTCCGACCGGGGTGGGTTTCACGGATACCATTGTGAATTTCAAACGACACGACGGTGTGATCATCCAGGAAGCCGATCAGGCGGTTCTGCGCCAACCAAGCGTTTCCACCCTGCAGCCGGAAAAGGCGAAATCATACAGTGCCGGTTTCGTTTATTCACCGCGTACGGTCAAGGGCCTGAACGTGGAGGTTAATTATTTCCGTATCGATCAAAGCGGGCTGATTGGCCGGGTCAACGATATCGATGTCCTGCAGGACGTCGAAACGCTCGGGACCGCCTCCAAATATGCCAGTTGGGTCCGGATCGGAAATTTTTCCGGTACGCCGATTGCCGCCCCGGGCGATATCTCCAAGGCCGTCGATGCGAAGAACGGTTCTTTTCTGCCGATCTACCTGACCAACTATAACCAGAATTTTGCAGCGGCGAAACAGGATGGCATGGACCTGAGCATCGATTACAACCACCAAGTCGCATCGGTCGGCAAACTGAATGTCGCGTTTGATGGCATATGGTTTCACAGCTTCATGGTGGAAGGGACGGAATATGTCGGCACGACCAATGGTAATGCCGCGCTGAATGGAGGCACGATTCCCCGCTGGCGCGGCTCGGTCAGGACGAGCCTGGAGCGCAATGGCTGGCAACTGGGGATGGGGGTTTCACATATTCCCGGTGTCAGGGATATTATTGCCGTGCCGGCGGCACCTGTGGCCTCATTTACCTCGTGGGATCTGTTCGGGCGGTACCAATTCTCCCGGATTCGCGCGTTGAAGGGACTCACGGTCCGGGCCGGTGTGAACAACATTTTCGACCGGATGCCTCCGCAGGCCCCGGCGGCGTGGACCGATGCCAATGCCGATACGGCCACCTATGGAGCCCTTGGGCGGGTGGTCTACGTTGATGTCAGTTATAAATTCTAACCGTTAAATTTGACATGCTTGAAACCGGAATTCCCTGCGGGGTTCCGGATTTTCTTATGCCGATCGGAAAATGCCTTGGTCAGCCCGGCAGACGCACATCCATGGTCTGCGCATTGGTCAAGCCATCCAATTTTGGGAACCCTTGGCCGGGCGCGGGAGCGCCGACAATTTTTTTCCGGCTCCAATCAATGGATCGACGCGTAATCACGCCATTCGTCAGGGCAAGGTGACTGATGGCGACCTGTCCGACGCCACGCACGGTGATACGGAGTTGGCTTTCGCATGACTCGACGGGAACAGTGAACTCCCGGCAGATCTTGGCAGCGGGGCGCGCTGCTTTGGCGCGGAATTCAATCGTGTGGCGGCTGGCGAGTTCGAGCCAGGTACCGTCAGATTGCTGCTGTTCGACGGCGATCTTCTGCACGGCGGGAGCGAAGTTATGCACCCAGAATTGCACCTGCCAGGCGCCGCACACCGGCGTGGCTTCGTTCGCGACCAGCGGCCTCGCTTTGGCGCGTTGCAACCAGCCGGTCCATTCGATGAGCCGTTTCTCATCAGTATCGAGAATGGTTTCGTTTTGGCCGCAAATCTTCGGATCACGCGTGCGAGCCCACATCGCTCGCGCGGCTTTTCGGCCGGTGTGCAATTCCCGGCTGAAGGCCTTCGCGTCGCTCCGCATCTGCTTAAGGTGGAGCCCGAGTTCCTTGGGCTCCGAAGCTTTGGCGACTGAGGCCGTGAGGGCTGGTTGGGCGAGCAGGCGCCGCCATTTAAAAACATCCCGCGCCGCTTTCCGGACGAAGACATCGCGCGCGGCCAGATAGACGCGGAAAGCCAGGCTCGCGGCGAAGGCGGGGGGAAGCTTTGACGCGGCAAGCCTTCGGAAGAAACGCAGCTCGGTTTCATAGGGCTTGAGCGATTCGTGGCCGGCAAAGGTATCCCAGCGGTCGTTGATCTGCCACCGTGCGTAGCCGCAAAATGCCTTTTCATCCGCGGCGAGCAAATGCCGGGCGAGTGGCCGGGCCGGCTGTCCGGGGAAGACGCGCTTCAAACCGTCGGCCAGCATCGACACCGCATCGTCTGAGTCGGGTTGCAGCCAGAGGTTGGCGGCGGCGGCATCGACCACCGTGGTGGTTTCCACGGCGAGCCGGTACGCTTCCCAGGAGGTGACGAGAAAGCCCTCGGCCTGTACTTCGTGGCAGCGCCGCCACCACGAGCGGATGTTGGCCAGGCGTTCGCCAAAAACCGGCAGCGGTTCGTAACGAAAGGCGCCGTTCATCGGGCAGCCGTAGTATTGGATGCCTTGTTGCTTGAGCGGTGTGGCGAGATCGCGTTCGGCGAAATTAAAAAATTCCACCCGCGGCAATTTTTGAAACGGATAATAATACCAGTCGTAGGCGATGATCCCGGGCGGCAGCAGCGGAATCGCCTCGGGAACGAAATGGAGCATATCGGCCCACAGGCCGAGTTGCAGGTTGAACTTCTGGCAGAGAACATTCAATCGCCGTACATGGCCGGCGAAGTGCGCGCCGAGTCCGATGCGCGCCACTTCCTCTCGACAGCGCGGGCATTTGCCGAGGTGGAAAGATTCGTCGAGCCCCACATGGACTTTTCCCGCCGTGCAATACGGCGCCATATCCCGCAGCAGCGTCTCCGCGACTTCCAGCGTGCGTGGATGCAACGGACAGATCTGCCCTTTTTCCCGCGGCCGGCCACGTTCGTCACGCAGCTCGTTCAGATCGCGCAACTGCGGGTGCTTGATCAGGTACTGGGTGTGGCCGAGCAGATTGACGATGGGCACGGTGCGGATGCCAGCCTTCGCCGCGTCGAGGACAAGTTCGCCGAGTTGCTCAAAACTGTAAGCATCATCGCGCCCGATGCCAGGCAGGCTCGGGTAGTGCACCGCGTCTTCGAGGTGCAGGTACAGTTCCTGATAGCCCCACCCGGCGTAGCGAGGAAGCTGCTGTTTTAGAAAATCCAGCCGCTCCACCTGCCGGGCGAGATCCCATTGAAAGGCGCGAATCATCGGTGGTCAGATTCGTCCTGCGTGGGTCGCGCTCAACCGCGTTTCTTGGCGATGAGCTGCTCGAGCTTCACGATGTCGGCGGAGAACAGGCGGATGCCCTCGGAGGTTTTCTCCGTGGCCATGGCGTCCTCGTTCAGCGCGAAACGGAAACCCTTTTCGTCGAAGGAAACTTTTTTCAGGTCGGCGGTTTTGGCTGCGACCGGATCGAGCTTGCGCACGAGCGGATCGGTGCTGGCTTTCAATTCGCCCAGCAGGGCGGGAGCGATGGTGAGCAGGTCGCAGCCGGCGAGCTCGGTGATTTCGCCCTTGTTGCGGAATGACGCGCCCATGACCTCGGTCTTGTAACCGAAACGCTTGTAGTAGGTGTAGACTTGCGTGACCGACTTGACGCCCGGGTCCTCGGTGGGGGAAAAATCCTTTCCGGTGCTTTTCTTGTGCCAGTCGAGGATGCGGCCGACGAACGGCGAGATGAGCGTGATGCCGGCTTCGGCGCAGGCGACGGCTTGGGGGAATGAGAACAGCAGCGTCAGGTTGCAGTTGATCTTTTCCTTCTGGAGCTGTTCGGCGGCCTTGATGCCTTCCCAGGTGGAGGCGATTTTGATCAAGATGCGTTCGCGGGGTATGCCGGCTTTTTCGTAGAGCGCGATGATCTCGCGGGCCTTGGTGATGGTGGCTGCGGTGTCAAATGAGAGGCGGGCGTCGACTTCGGTGGAGACGCGGCCGGGCACGATCTTCAAAATCTCCTGGCCGAAGAGCACGAGCAGCCGGTCGATGACGGTGGGGAGACTGGCGGATGCACCGGCATCCTTGATCGCCTGGTCGATGATCCAGGTGTATTCGGGCATCGCGGCCGCTTTGAGGATGAGGCTGGGATTCGTGGTCGCATCGCGCGGTGCGAATTGCTTCATGCTGGCGAAATCACCGGTATCGGCGACGACGACGGTGAACTGCTTCAGTTGATCGAGCTGCGTGGTAGTACTCATAAAAACAAATCAGTTAGCGGGCAAAGGGTGCGCACGCAAATAGTTCTTCATCCACTCCAAACCGCCCAGTTCGTCATGAAAAGCGCCGTCGAGCTGCGATTCAAAGGCGGCATCAAGGGCGGTTTTGAAGCTGGGACCGGGCGCGAAGCCGAGTGCGATGAGATGACGGCCGAGGATGATGGGTTTGGGCGCGGCGTGCTCGAGGGCGAGCCGCTGGGCGGAAACACGGAAGTAGCCGAGCCGTTTTTCGGTCTCAACGGAAACCAAGGGCGGTCGGCCGAGATGGTCGGCCCGCATGACCGCCATCAGGTCATCGAGTGTGGCGGGCTCGATTTTGCGGGCGAGGCGGCGGACCGTCGTGTCGCGATATTCTGCCGGCCCGTCGTGGTGCAGCAGATGGTTCACCACGAGAGGACGCACATACCCGATCATTTCCAGCGGGGCGCCGATGCGTTGGAGAAAGGTTTCGGCGAGCGGGCCACCGGCCGCCTCGTGTTCGGCGCTGGTCCAGCGCAACCGGCCGTGGCGCAGGGCTTGTTTGGTTGTCACGGCCTTGCCGAAATCATGGGCGAGCACCGCGAAGGAGAGCCGGCGTCGGATGGCCGGAGTGCCATCGCGCCAGGAGTCGAGACCGACCAGGGCATCGAGGCAGTGTCCGGTGTGGATGAAAACGTCGCCCTCGGGATGCCACTCCGGCTCCTGCGGCAGTCCATCGAGCGCCGCAATCTCGGGAAAATGTTCGAGCCAGCCGGTCTGTTTCAATACTTGGAGGCCGCGTGAGGGTTTGACGGATTTCGTCGCCCACTTGTCCCATTCGCCCCAGACGCGTTCGACTGGCAGTTCATTATAGGCGTCACGAATGGAGTGGCAGAGCGCGGCGGTTTCAGGGGCGAGAGAAAGTTCAAAGCGTGCCGCGAGCTGGAATCCTCGCAGCACACGCAGCGGATCTTCGCTGAATGCCGCGCTGGTGTGCCGGAGCACCCGGGCTTTCAGGTCGCGTTCACCGCCGTGGGGATCGATCAGTCGCTGGGTAAACGGATCGTAGGCGATCGAGTTGAGCGTGAAATCACGCCGTGCCGCCGCCTCGGCCTCGGTCAGTTGCGGATCAGGTTCGACCGCAAAGCCGCGGTGGCCGGCCCCGGTTTTCGATTCACGGCGGGGCAAGGAGAAATCGTACTCGGTGCCTGCGATGCGGACTTTCAGCACGCCGAAGCTGCGTCCGACCACGTCGGTGGGGCCGAAGGCCGCGAGCGCGCGCCCCAATTTTTCGTAGTCGAGCCCGAACACCTCGACATCAAAATCCTTGGGCTCCAAGCCCAGCAGCCAATCACGCACGGAACCGCCCACGAGCCGCGGACGCCCGCCGGCGGAGCGGAGGGCCTGGAGGGCGGCGAGCAGTGGCGGAGGAAGAATCATGCGCTAGGACGTTTCCATGCAGTGAAAACCAGCAGACCCCAGCCGGCAAGCAGAGCCAAACCGCCGAAAGGAGTGACAGGTCCGAGGAGTTTACCCGGCGCGCCCAATGCCAATCCGTAAAGTGAGCCGGAGAACAGTGTCACGCCGGCGATCCAGCAGGCGGCCACTTTGCGGTTCGGATCGGCTTGAGTTTCGCTGCCATTCGCCAGTGCGAGCAGCGCGACTGCATGGATCAGTTGGTAGAACACGGCTTTATTCCAAGCGTCGAGCATGCCGTTGGCCAAAAGCATGGCTTTTAACCCATGCGCCCCAAAAGCGCCCAAAGCGACGCCGAAGAATCCCAGCAGACCGGCGGCCAGGGTGATCAAACGGGTGGGAGAATTCATGTCGCATGAGTGTGTGGACAACTGCGCCGAAAACAAACACATCAATCCAACCAATATGCGCTGTCCGATTCTAGTTCTGCTGCTACTTCACGCTGTGAGCGGACTGTATGCGCAGGAGGACGACCTGATGACGAATGCCTTGGTCGGTTTGACGTCCCGGCATGTTTTTCGCGGCGTGGAGCACGCCGGCGCGGGGGCGGAGGGGACTTTTCAAGTGGCGCGCGATGGATGGCGGATGGGCGCGGAATTCAGCCAACCCTTTGACCGCAATGAACCCGGGGAGGGAATCCTCACCGCAGCTTATGCTTGGAAAGCGACAAAGCAGTTCAAGGTGGAGGCGTTGGTGATGCCGCGTTGGTCCATCGAGACACCGCCAAGTGCCACCAGCCACTCGGTCGAGGCAGGATTATCGGCCTCATGGGAGTTACCCAAGGGTGTTGTGCTGGAGCTGACCGGTCTTCATGACTGGCGGCTCAAGGGAAATACGCTGCAAATGACGCTGAATTACAGCCTGCCGCTGGAGAATCTGGGTGCCTACCTCGAATGGAGCGCCAGTGCCGGGATTTCCTCGGCGCACGACCTGCGACCCGACGCCTTGGGATTGCCGATTCATGATGCCTATACTTATTATGGTGCGTCGGTGCGGCTGCCTTATCGGATCAGCTCCAATACCACGGTTGTCGGCGGGTTGCATGTCGCCGAAAGTGACAATCAAAGTCGGTTCTGGTCGCCCATTGCTGCTCCGGGCGGTGTTCACGCGTGGGTTGACCTCAGCCTAAGCTTCGATTTCTGAAGCTTTAGCCGACTTGAGCGAAACATTCGTGGCCAAAGCTGAAAATGTGAAAGCTTCGCTGTTGACAGGGTAGGTCAAACCCTTTCCCTTTGGCCCCTTTCCGCAATGAAAACCTATCTGGCCAAGAAAGAGACAGTCCAACCGAAGTGGTATCTGATCGATGCCGAGAAGAAGGTATTGGGCCGCCTCGCCGTTAAAGCAGCAAACATTATCCGCGGCCGCCACAAGGCCACCTACACCCCGCACGTCGATACCGGTGACTTTGTCATTATCATCAACGCCAGCAAGGTAGTCCTCACCGGTAAGAAGGAAGAAGCGACCTCCTACATGTCTTTCTCAGGCTATGTCGGTGGCGAAAGGTACCGGAAGCTGACCGAAGTCCGGGCCAAGAAACCGGAATTTATCATCAAGCAGGCCGTCAAAGGCATGCTCCCGAAGAACCGCATTGCCAACACCATGCTGACCAAGCTTCGCGTGTTTGCTGGCGCCGAACACACCCACGCGGCGCAGAATCCCATCAAACTTTGATCTGAACCATGAGCGCTGACTCCACTGTTTATCTCGGCACCGGCCGTCGCAAGACCTCCACCGCCCGCGTCCGCCTTGTTGCCGGCTCCGGCAAGTACTTGGCCAACGACCTGAGCTTCGACTCCTATTTCAAGCACGACAATTTTTCCCGTCGCGCCGCCGCCCCTCTCACCACCGCTGATGTGAAGGACAAGTTCGACGTCATCGCCAACATCGCTGGCGGCGGCACGAGCGCCCAAGCCGGCGCCGTGGCCCATGGCATCGCCCGCGCGCTGCTGAAGTTCAACGCCGAGCTCCGCGTCACGTTGAAGAAGGCCGGTCACCTCACCCGTGATCCCCGCGAAAAAGAGCGCAAAAAGCCCGGTCAGCCCGGCGCCCGCAAGCGCTTCCAGTTCTCCAAGCGTTAATCGCCTGGTCTGGAAACTAGCTTTTCACCCGAAGCGGAGCGCCCCACGGCCTCCGCTTCTTTTTTGTCACTCACGAAACTTCTCGATTCCCGTCGGGGAATTACTAACTCTGGCTCCTCCTTAAATGAATGTCGGTATCGTCGGTGCGTCGGGTTATTCCGGCGAAGTTCTGGTCAAACTCCTCCTCGGTCATCCGCAGGTCAAACTGACGGCGGTCACCTCGCGTCAACATGCGGGCAAGCCGCTGGCGAGCCTCATACCGGCTTTGCGCGGCACCGCCGCCGAGCAACTCAAGTTCAGCGAGTCCGACCCGGCGATTCTTGCCGCTCGTACTGACGTTGATGTCTGGTTTCTCGCGCTGCCCCACGGTGCTGCGGCCGATTTTGCGAAGGCACTCGTGCCCACCGGCAAAAAGATCATCGATCTGAGCGCCGACTTCCGGGTGGCCGACCTCGCGACCTACGAAAAATATTACGGCGCACACCACGCGCCGACGTTGTTGGCCCAAGCCCGTTTTGTTCAGCCCGAATTGAGTGATCCGAAATGGCGGAACGAGATCAAGCTCGCGGCCGCCCCGGGTTGCTACCCGACCAGCACCTTGATTCCCCTCGTGCCGTTGCTGAAAGCCGGACTCGTGTCGCGGCAGCACATTGTCGTGAATTCCTTCAGCGGTGTCAGTGGTGCCGGCAAGAAGGTGGAGGAGATGTATCTTTACGTCGAACGGGCGGAGAGTGCCAAGGCCTACGGTCTGTTGAAACACCGGCATCTCGCGGAAATCGAGGAGCAACTTTCCCTGGCGGCTGGCGCGCCGATCATTGTTCAATTCAACCCCCACCTCGCCCCGATGCGGCGCGGCATTATTTCCACGATTACTTTGCCGGCTGCGCCCGGAGCGACGATCGACCAGGTCTACGCCGCTTGGCGTAGCGCTTATGCGGGCCGGCCATTTGTCTCGATTTTGCCTTCCGGTGAAACACCGGATTCTGCGCATGTCGTGGGGACCAACCGGGTGGACATCTCCGCCGTGCACGATGCGCGCACCGGCAATTTCGTGCTGACCTCGGCCGTCGATAACTTGGTCAAAGGCGCGAGCGGCCAAGCTGTGCAGATCATGAATTTGTGGTGCGGTTTCCCCGAAACCGCCGGACTGCTTTGAACCGACCCCCTGGACCCATGACCCAACTGACCGTTACTCCCGACACCGCTGGCATCACCGATGTACCAGGCTTCGAGGCGACCGGCGTCGCCTGCGACATCCGCCAGAAAAACGATCCGAAGCGGCTTGATCTCGCCCTCATCTTCTCGCTCCGTCCCTGCACGGCTGCTGGCACGTTTACGAAGAACGCCGTGAAGGCGGCGCCGGTATTGATCGACGAAAAGCATCTCGCCGAGGGCGGTCCGTTCCATGGCATCATCGCCAACAGCGGCAACGCCAACGCTTGCACGGGTGCCGACGGTTTGCGCGATGCTCAGGTGATGGCCCAGCGTGCCGCCTCGTCGCTGAACCAGAAACCGATGGCCTTTTTTGTCTGCTCCACCGGCCGCATCGGACAACCCTTGCCGATGGATCGCGTGGTCAAAGGCATCGAAAATGCGGTTTCGGAAAGAGGACGCACTCCCGCGCATGGCAAGAAAGCAGCGGATGCCATTCTGACTTCTGATACGCGACCGAAAACCGTCACTGTCACCTTCACTTACGACGGAAAAAAACACACGGTTGCCGGTTTCGCCAAGGGCGCGGGTATGATCCAGCCCAACATGGCCACGATGCTGGCTTTCCTCGCCACGGATTTCTCCGTACCGCGCAGCTTCCTCCAAAAAACCCTCTCCGAAGCGGTCACTGGTACTTTTAACTGCGTCACGGTGGACGGCGACATGAGCACCAACGATACCGTCTTGATGCTGGCCAACGGGCACTCGGGTGTGAGCGTCGGTGACAAGAGTCCGCGCGAACTGCGCGTGCTTTTTGCCGAGGCCGTTTGGAAAGCCTGCGAAGTGCTGGCCGAAAAAATTGTCTCCGATGGCGAAAAAATCTCCAAGGTCGTTGAAATCCGGGTTGCGGGTGCGGCTTCGGCCGAGGATGCGGGCAAAGTCGCCCGCGCCATCGGTAATTCCCTTCTCGTGAAATCTTCCTGGTGCGGCGAGGACCCCAATTGGGGTCGCCTCGCTTCTTCGGCCGGTGCTTCCGGAGCCAAGCTGGTCGAGACCAAGCTCGATATCCTTTACAACGACACCCCGGCCATGACTGCCGGCAAGCCGCATCCCGAGCTCAAGCCCAAGTGGAAGGAAATCGTGAAGGCGCGCCGTTTCACGGTGACGTTGAATCTCCATCTCGGCAAAGCCGCCGCCCGTCTGCTCGCAACCGATCTGACGGAAGGCTACGTGACCTTCAACAAGAGCGAGTGATCGCTTCCTCCGGTCGGACGACCTCGTGACTTTTCGGTTTCGTCTCTGAAAAATTCTTGCACTGACGCGTCCGCGTCACGCAAAGTGAGGTTTACTTTATTGCCGTGAGCCACGTGCCAACCACCAAATCGGGCCAACGTCCGTCACTCGCTCTCGCTTAATCAAGACCTAGATCAATGACTACATTCACTAATAAAATTCTTTTTGTGGGCTATGGCGCCGTTGCTGAGTGCACCCTCCCGATTCTCTTCAAGCACATCAAGGTGCCGGCTAAGAATGTCACGATCATGGATTTCGTGGATCGCTCCGACAAGCTGAAGAAGTGGACTTCCAAGGGCGTGCGCTTCGTCCAGGATCGCGTGACGGAGGAAAACATGGGCGCGTTGCTCGCGAAGCATGTCGGTCCTGGTGATCTGCTCATCGATCTCGCCTGGAACATCGACGCCCTTGAGATTCTCCAATGGTGCCGCGATCACGGCGTCATGTACATCAACACCTCCACCGAGCTGTGGGATCCTTACAAGAGCGGCACGCATCCGACCGAGAAGACGCTTTACTGGCGCCACATGAATCTCCGTCGCATGACGTCGAAGTGGAAGACGAAGGGTGCCACCGCCGTCATCGAGCACGGTGCCAACCCCGGCCTTATTTCCCATTTCACGAAGCAGGGTTTGATCGACATCGGTCAGAGCCTCCTCGCCGACAAAAAGCGCAAGGGTCGTTCCGCCGAAAACATTCAGGGCTTCATCGCCGCCGGCCAGTTCAACAACTTGGCGCAGGAACTGGGCGTCAAGGTCATCCATTGCAGCGAACGCGATACCCAGATCACCAACAAGCCGAAGCAGGTCGACGAATTCGTCAACACCTGGAGCATCGAAGGCTTCCGCGAGGAAGGCACCACGACGTCTGAGATGGGCTGGGGCACGCACGAGAAGCAGCTCCCGCAGTATGCCTATCAGCATAAGAACGGCCCGAAGAACCAGATCTGCATTGCGCGCATGGGCATCAACACCTGGGTCAAAACCTGGGTCCCGAACTACAGCATTCAGGGCATGGTCGTTCGTCACGGCGAGGCCTTCACGATTTCCGACAGCCTCACGGTCTGGAAGAACGGCAAGGCGGTTTACCGCCCCACGATGCACTACGCCTATTGCCCGTGCGACATGGCGATCGCCTCGTTGAACGAAATGCGCGGCTACAACTACCGCCTCGTCGAGAACCAGCGCATCATGAACGACGAGATCACGACCGGCTCCGACATCCTCGGCGCGCTGATCATGGGCCACGATTACAACTCCTGGTGGATCGGCAGCGACCTGAGCATCGAGCAATCCCGCAAGCTCGTGCCTCACCAGAATGCGACCACCATGCAAGTGGCCATCTCGGTTGTCGCCGCCTCGATGTGGATGATGGAGAATCCCAATGAAGGCATCCGCGTTCCTGACGAACTGCCGCATGATTTCATCCTGAACATCGCCAAGCCCTACCTCGGCACCTGGATTTCGAAGAAGTCCGACTGGACTCCGCTCAGCGACTACACGAATACCTTCAAGGGCTACAACAAACCCGACCTCGACCGGAAGGATCCCTGGCAGTTCAAGAACTTCCTGATCCAGACCGCTGACTAGTTCTGACACTCCCATGATCGCAAAGTCCCTCCTGCAGAAACTCGCGAAGAAACACGGCACACCACTGTTCGTCATCGACCATGACGAACTGAGAAAAAACTACCGGGATTTTCGCAAACATCTGCCCCGGGTGCAGGTCTACTTTGCGGTCAAGGCCAACTCCGATCCGGCCATCGTCCGCACGCTCTTCAAGGAAGGCTCCAGCTTCGACGTCGCCTCGATGCCGGAGTTCATGATCGTCCACGAGAACATCAAGCACCTGTCCGCCAAAAAGCGGCAGGAGTGGATCTGGGACAAGATCATCTACGCGAATCCGACCAAGCCGACCGAGACGCTCGAGGAACTGAACCAGTACAAGCCGCTCGTCACCTTCGACAACCGCGAAGAGATTTTCAAAATCAAAAAACATGCCCCGAACGCCGGACTGGCGTTGCGGCTGAAAGTCCCGAACACCGGCGCGATGGTGGAGCTTTCGTCGAAATTCGGCGCGACGCCCGGCGAAGCGGTCGACTTGATCCTCGAAGCCGACAAACAGGGCCTCGTGGTCGAGGGCATCAGCTTTCATGTCGGCAGCCAGACCACAAACTTCGAAAACTACGTTCAGGCGCTCAGTCTGACCGCCTCGATCTTCAAGGAAGCCGAGGACCGCGGTTACACCAAGATGAACCTGCTCGATATCGGCGGCGGTTTTCCCGCGCCATATGATTCCTCGGTCAAGCCGTTGAAGGAGCTCGCCAAGATCATCAACACCGAGATCGGCCGCCTCTTCCCGAAGCACATCCAGGTGCTCGCCGAGCCCGGCCGTTTTCTTGTCGCTTCCGCCGGCTACGCGGTCTCGAAGATCATCGGCAAGGCCGTCCGCGACGGCAAGACGAGCTACTACATCAACGACGGCGTTTATCACACCTATTCGGGCGTCATTTTCGATCACTGCAAATATCCGATCAAGTCCTTCAAGAAGGGCGCAACGTCCCTTTGCTCCGTTTTCGGCCCGACTTGCGATGCGCTCGATGTCATCTCGATGGCCGAGAATCTGCCCGACTTGGAGCGCGACGACTTTGTCTACAGCGTCAACATCGGCGCTTACAGCCATGCCTCGGCCACCTACTTCAACGGCTTCCCGCCCGCGACAGTGGTTCACGTGAATCAGTAATCACGCGGCACGCGGGTTGCTCACAACACCAATGGAAATCGCTGACATTATTGCCAAGGCCAAGGTGCTGCTGGAGGCACTTCCGTACATTCAGGATTTTAAGGGTTCGATCTTCGTCGTGAAATACGGCGGCAGCTTCATGGACGATCCTGATCCTACGGTGCGCATGAGCGTCGCCACCGACATTGCGTTCCTCGCCGCCGTCGGCATTCATGTCGTCGTGGTGCACGGCGGTGGCAAGGCGATCAGCCGCGCCATGGATTCTGCCGGACTGAAGGCGAATTTTGTCAACGGCCTCCGCGTCACGGACGAGGCGACGATCGCCATCGTCAAGAAGACCCTCGATGAGATCGTGAACAAGGAGGTCTGCCAGGCCATAGCCAACGCCAACGCCAAGCCCAAGGCACTGCCCGGTGACAGCGTGTTGGTGTGCGAAAAACTTTTGGTCGACGACGACGGCAATCCGGTCGATCTCGGCTATGTTGGCGAAGTCACCGAGGTGAAGGTGAAGCTCGTCAAGAAGGAGATCGCGGACGGTTTCGTTCCCGTGATTTCCCCGGTCGCCGAGGATACCGAAGGCCGTCCTTACAACATTAATGCCGATGTCGCGGCCGGTCGTGTCGCCAGCGCGCTGCGCGCCCGCCGTCTGGTGTACATGAGCGATGTCCCCGGCCTGCTCTCCGATCCGAAGAATCCTGACACCCTGATTTCCACCCTCAAAGTGAACGAAGTGGATGGCCTGAAGAAGAAAGGCGTGATCGACAAGGGTATGCGCCCAAAAGTTGCCAGCGCAGTCCGCGCCCTCCAGGAAGGGGTGCAACGGGTCCACTTGATCGACGGCCGCCAGCCCCACAGCCTGCTGCTGGAAATTTTTACCGACAAAGGTGTGGGGACGGAAATTGTCCACGGCTGAACCGGTTTTTGCCGAATTGCACGCGTGCAATTGGCCCCGGATCCCCCTATTCCTCGTCTTTCCCATCCATGAACCAGCCGACCATCGTCCGCACGAATACCGCTGAGCTTTACGATGCGTATGTGATGAAAAACTACGCGCGTTCCGCCCTGACGCTCGTGCGCGGTCAGGGGGTGTTCGTCTGGGATGATACCGGCAAGGAATATCTCGATTTTTCCTCCGGGGTGGCGGTCAATGCCCTGGGTCATTGCCATCCTGTCTGGGTCGAGGCCATCCGCCGCCAGGCTGGCGAGCTCATCCACACCAGCAATCTTTACCGGCACCCCAACCAGGGCGAGCTGGCGCGGAAACTCGTGCAGCAGGCCGGCCCCGGCCGGGTGTTCTTCTGCAACTCCGGCACCGAAGCCAACGAAGGCCTGATCAAGCTTGCCCGGTTGCACGGCATCCGCAAATCCGGCGAAGAGGGCAAATGCATCAGGATTCTTTGCGCGAAGAACGCTTTCCACGGCCGGACTTTTGGCGGCATGAGCGCCACACCGCAGGAAAAAATCCAGAAAGGCTTCCGGCCGCTCGTGCCGGGCTTTGCGTTCGGCGAACTCAACAACCTCCAAAGCTTCGCCGATCTGATTGATGAAGGCACCGCTGCCATTTTCCTGGAGACGGTGCAGGGCGAGGGCGGCGTCAACCCGTGCACCGACGAATTTCTCTGGGGCATCCGCCGGTTGTGCGACCAGCACAACCTCCTGCTCATGCTCGACGAGGTGCAATGCGGCATCGGCCGCACCGGCACGTTTTTTGCTTTTCAGGATTCCGGTGTGCGGGTCGACGCCATCGGCATGGCCAAGGGCCTCGCCGGTGGTTATCCGATGGGCGCCATCTGGGCGGCGGAAAAACACGCCGAGCTCTTCACGCCGGGTTCGCACGGTTCGACTTTTGGTGGCACGCCGCTGGCCTGCGCCGCCGCACTGGCGGTGCTGGAGGTTTTCGAACGGGAAAATCTGCTGCAAAAAGTGCGGGCGAACGGCGCCGCCTGGCGCGCGCAGTTGGAGCAGCTCGTGGAAGAATTTCCGCGGCAGCTCAAAACCGTCACCGGCCGGGGCTACATGCTTGGCCTGGTTCTGCAAGCCGAACCGCCGGCCTGTGTCGCCGCCTTGCGCGAGGAAGGTCTGCTGGTGGTGGCGGCCGGCGGCAACACGGTCCGGCTCCTGCCTCCCTTGATTGCCACGCCGGAACATCTCGGACGGGCGACCGCCATCATCCGCTCCGTGCTCGGAAAAATGGAGGGCAAGTCATGAAACATTTTCTCAAGGAAACCGATTTTTCTTCGGCAGAAGTCGCCCGGCTGTTTGAACTCGCGGCCCGTTTCAAGCGCACACGCGGCACGCACGAAAAGCCGCTGGCGGGCCAGACCTGGGCGATGGTGTTTTCCAAATCCAGCACGCGGACCCGTGTGTCGTTTGAGGTCGGCATCCACGAGCTTGGCGGCAATCCGCTTTTCCTGAATCGCGGTGACATCCAGATCGGTCGCGGTGAATCCGTCGAGGATACGGCGAAAGTGCTCTCACGTTTCGTGCACGGGCTGATCATCCGCACCTTCGATCATCAGGAAGTACAACGGCTCGCTGCCGCCGGCACGATTCCTGTGATCAACGCGCTCACGGATTTCCTGCATCCGTGCCAGATCTACACGGACGCCTTCACGATGGCCGAACGCTGGGCCAAGGGCGGCGACCTGTTTGCCTCCTTGAAAGGCCGCAAGATCGCATTCCTCGGTGATGCCGCCTGCAACGTGGCGAGTTCCTTGATTCTCGGCGCCGCGCATTTCGGCATGCAGATTTCTCTCTCCGGCCCGAAGGAATTCGCGCCCGGCGCCGCGATCGATGCCCAACTGAAGAAGGACGGTCTGCCCAAGAACTATCAGTTCACCACCGATCCGGCCGAAGCGGTCAAGGGCGCTGATGTTGTTTACACCGACGTCTGGGTCAGCATGGGCAAGGAGGAAGAAGCCAAGGAACGCATCCGCGTGATGTCGCCCTACCGGGTCACCGCCAAACTCTTCGTCGCCGCCAAAGCCGATGCGCTCTTTATGCACTGTCTGCCCGCGCACCCCGGCGAAGAAGTGGAACAGGCCGTGCTCGATAACCCTCGGTCCATCATCTTCGACCAGGCCGAGAACCGCCTGCACATGCAGAAGGCGCTCCTGACCACCCTGGCGCAGAGCAAACCTTGAGTGATTTGAACCGCGAATGGACGCCAATGAACGCGAATGATCTGATCCTGAAGGATGAGGTATATCGGATCGTTGGCGCGGCGTTCACGGTGCTCAAGGAGCTCGGGCATGGGCTTCACGAGAAGCCCTATGAAAATGCGCTGGTTGTGGAGTTCGGTTTGGCCGGCATTCCCTTCACCCAACAGTCGCGGTATTCGGTCATGTATAAAGGCGTTCAAGTAGCGGAATATGTCCCCGATTTGATCGCCTTTGGGTCGGTCATTGCGGATACAAAAGTCGTCGAACAAATCACAGACTTCGAACGAGGCCAGATGATGAACTATTTGCGCATCACTCGCCTGAAAGTCGGCCTTATTCTCAACTTCAAGCGTGCCAAGCTTGAGTGGGAGCGCATCATCCTTTCTGATCATTCGCGTTAATTTGCGTCTATTCGCGGTTAAATAATTTCCTTCCCTTCCCAATATGAAAATCGTTCTCGCATACTCCGGCGGCCTCGACACCTCCGTCATCGTCAAGTGGCTCAAGGAAACCTACGAGGCCGAGATCGTCACCTTCGCGGCTGACGTCGGCCAGGAAGAAGAGCTCAAGGGCCTCGACAAGAAGGCCAAAGCTACCGGCGCCACGAAGCACTATACCCTCGATCTTGTCGAAGAGTTTGCCCGCGACTACATCTACCCGATGATCCGCGCCAACGCGATCTATGAGGGCCAGTATTATCTGGGCACCTCCATTGCCCGCCCGCTCATCGCCAAGGCGCAGGTCGACATCGCCCGCAAGGAAAAGGCCGACACCGTCGCGCACGGCGCCACCGGCAAGGGCAACGACCAGTGCCGCTTCGAGCTCACCTACATGGCGCTCGCGCCCGATCTGCAGATCATCGCCCCGTGGAAATTGGAAAACTACCGCGCCGAATTCCCCGGTCGCGCCGAGATGATCGCGTACTGCGCCAAGCACAAGATCCCCGTCGAGGCTTCGCTCAAGAAACCATATTCGATGGATCGCAACCTTCTCCATATCTCCTACGAAGCCGGCATTCTTGAAGATCCGTGGTTCGATCCGACCACCAAGGAAAACAAGGGCATGTTCAAGCTCTCCGTTTCGCCCGAGGACGCGCCGAACAAGCCCGAGTATGTCGAACTCGATTTCGTTCACGGCGATTGCGTCGCGGTCAACGGCAAGAAGCTCACGCCCGGCGGCGTTTTCAAGGTGCTCAACAAGCTCGGTGGGAAGCACGGCATCGGGCGCGTCGATCTTGTGGAAAACCGTTTCGTCGGCATGAAGAGTCGCGGCGTTTACGAGACTCCCGGTGGCACGATTCTCATGCAAGCCCACCGTCAGGTGGAGTCGCTCACGCTGGATCGCGAGGTGTTGCACCTCCGCGACGGTTTCATTCCGAAATACGCCGAGCTCGTATACAATGGTTTCTGGTTCGCACCGGAGCGCGAAATGCTGCAGGCCATGGTCGACGAGAGTCAGAAATTCGTCACCGGCACGGTTCGCCTCAAGCTCTACAAGGGCAACATCATCACCTGTGGCCGCAAGTCAAAGTACTCGCTGTACGACGACAAGATCGCGTCGATGGAAGGCGTGAAGAGCTGGTACAACCAGAGCGACGCCACCGGCTTCATCCGCCTCAACGGCCTCCGCCTACGCGCGAGAAATCTCGCCCAAGGCGGCCCGAAAGTCTGAGTTTCATTAAATTCGGTGCTCTAGCGGCATAACGAGTCAGACTGAGCGAGGACGATTTGCACGACGGTTGGTTGGCAATCAATTTTATTGAGGGTGTGTTTCACGCGCATGAATTCTGGCGCACGCACCTTCGGGGGGCAGGTCACCGGATTGTTCATCGCTTTGCCCGTGAAAACGATCGAGGCGTTCAAGTTTTTCGTCATCGCTTCGGCATCAACTGTAACAATTGAAACCTTACTCCTATTGATCGCCCTCGTGCCGGCGAAACGATGCAGGATCTATTTGGTCAGAATTCAGACTTCGTAGAGGTTCTCGCCCTCGTGCTTGACCCAATAAGTGCTCACGGCTGCGGCAGGATCGTTTTTTTGAATACCACGCGAATACTCGGGATGGTAAATTGTTGGTTGCGGGTAATGGACTGACGAGTTCCGTTGCATTGCATAAAGGCACATCGCAGCTGATGTCGGCTTGGGTCCGAAAGGCGCAAAAGCCAAAGGCTTTTCAGGACTACCGGCGAGCTGGCATATGCGATCGAAGGCAGCTGACATATCAAGTGTTTCAACTCGGAACTTCTCGAATCTTCCCTCATTGTGATCGCGCTCCAAGTTTGCGACGGACTCCCACGTCCTGCGCAAGGCCGAAAGTGGGGCGGGAAATGGAATGAGCAATTTCATCTTCGCGTTTGGATCCCCGCCAACTTGCATCCGCAAGCTTTCGACCAAGAAGCCAACGCTCACGACCCACTGAGCTCCACTGGTTCCGCTCCCCCCAAACCCCGGCAAGACCCGCCATGGCTCAATATCTTCGTAGAGCGGCTCGTCGTCAGGGGGGTAACTAAACGGCGAGGTGTATGTGACCAAGAGATTCCGTACTTTTGAGTTTTTGTCTGCCAACGTGCGGAGAATTGGAAAAAAGAACCTTTTCGGAAAAGACGTGATATCTAGGACGACGGACGTGGCCGCGGATTCCGCCCGGCGTGCGAACGAATTGACCCGAAACAACTCGTCCATGAGTTCCATCCTTTCGACCGATGCTACGTTTCCGCCAATGTGACTGAACCGCGCGCGCCTAGCTTCCAGTGCAATCCGTGTCCTGTCTCGATATTTGTCGGAATCAACGTCTTTTATTTCTGCGAATAGTTCACCTGAGAGGACGCCAAGGCTCTTCATGTGCTCCCAGCTAGCCAGCGATCGTTCCTCGGTGCCAACCGCTCCGACGAAATGCCACGGTTTTTGATTGCTTAACGATAGAGCCCAATCAACCGGCCCCCAAGGTCGGTATTTCATGGCTTGTCGTCGGGAAATCCTGGCAACAAAGGATGCTGTTCGGCTTGTTTAGGACGTGAGCGTTGAGCCCTGGACAACGTTACCTGAGCTTTCTTCACGAGAGCAAAGAGCTCCTCCATCGACCAATAATATGGCTCCTTTGTTTTCGCCTCAGGAAGTTGAAAGCGCGGACAAAGAATTGGATTGAGGTAGAATTTCATCCGGCGGCCACCTTGTTTAGACTTCGAAGAATGCTCGGATGCAAACAAGGCGCCATACCCAATCGCCTCCTGAATGAAATTCCGTAGAAGTGTCACCTCGTTGTCTTCCGACTTGAATTGAGCCAACTGCACAGAGATTCCGTTGCCACCGGGATACGCCATATTCAAATCGTTCATCATATCTGCGTTCAAGCGCATCCCAAGTTTCTCGACGAAACTCTGGCGGGCGTTGCCGCCAGGTTCCTCGGGCAATTTCTTGAACCACTCGTTACTTGCGAACAGTATTCCTGCGGCTTGGATATTCCTGTCGATTGTGCCACCCTTCAGCAACTCGGTTCGCTTTTCCGGTGGCAAGCTAGACTCATTTTTCAGAAACCCATCCCACACGCGGTGACAAATATGGAGAAAGACAGTGATGTTTCCGCCACTCAGGGAACGAATGTCGTCAAATCCCCACCACATGAATCGCTGTTGGCATCGAGTAGTGAGTTGCAGCACGGCTTGATCGAGTCGCTCTTTTCTCCACCATTTGCGGGTCCGCCACGGCGCATCCTCTGGTGGCGGCGATTCCCGATGCTGACGCTTCGAGTGCGCACCGCCAGTTTGCCGCCCCCAGGCGGAGGCGAGCACAGCATCTAGCATTCCCGCGCGGCCAGAGCGATATTCCTTACGAAGGAAGGTCCGCCATTCTTCGCTCCAGTTGCCGGCATCGTTCGCAACATCCAAGCCCAACGCTCGATCAACTTGGTTATCATCGGCGTTCAGGTTCAACTGGATCAACCGCTCCTCGGCAACTGGATGCTTGCCGAAAACGGATTTGGCTAGATTCGTTGGCAACTCGCCGACGGCTTGCTCCCTGCTAAAGAAATACGCGACCCTCTTCTGAAACGCATCGATCGCAAACCGCTCAAAGACAGTGTTTCTTTGCCGGGTTTTGGACTCACCCAAGAGAAAAATCTCTTCGTCCATCTCGATCCGGTGATAGTTGCGGCGGTTCTCCAACCTTGCCTCACTACCCCAGACACCCAAGAACTCCGGGTTGTCCCAACCGTAACGCCGTGTTCCCGCGCGATAGTGAACACGCGCATCACGGGAATAAAATACCCGATTGAGCATTTTGCGAAACGAAAGCAGCAAAACTCGCTGCCGCTCCGTGAAGGCCCTGTGCATTTCCTCAATCTGATCAACTCGGATTAGCACGGGGACATCTGCCGCAATCACTCCGCATTTGCGAAGGCATTCCGCAGTTCTTGAAATCGGCTCCCCGATGTTAGTCTTGCTCCGCCGAGTTGATTCGAGTGCGTCCCGATCCGCCAAATTTCCGTTCACCCAGCCCTGATAAAAATTCACCCGTTGCTTCAGGCGCGTCTTGAGCTGCTCCATGTTTTGAACGCCATCGAGTGCTCCGAACCAACAGTCTTGCACAGACACATCCTTTGCGAACTCCGTAGCGAATGACGGATTCACCATTGAATCAAACACCTCCGGCCGAGTCCCTACCTTCTCCACCGACTGGATTATGTCTTCGACGACCCAGTAATTGAAGAAGTCTGCGAAATAGAGGGGCAACTCCCGAAGGTCAACATCTTCGCCGCGACCCAAGGTGATCTGCACCAAGTCGGTTATCCCGCTGCGTGTGAGATTGATGCCTGCCGAAATAAAAGAGCGCAGTTCTTTCGGAACGGGGAATTCCACTCCTGCATCCTTATACGCGATGCGCATTTCCGGGCGGAGCAGATTTAGAATCATCGTTTTCCCGCATCCCTGTGGCCCACTCAGTACGACGTTGTTGCCTTGAAACACCGGGTGGATGGCAGTCTGCAACACTTCGGCACTGAACAACTGGACAAAACTGTTCTCCGTCGGCGTATCGTCAGAGAGGTAGAGTTGCTGAAATGGATTGATGGTGATGTTCATGTCAGTCGCGAAAGATACGCGGGAAGAGGGGCACCCAAGCGCCGCTTGCGGGCTTGTGGTGGACAATCGGAAGAGTGTTGTCGGGCGTATTGGAAAAGGTCGTGAGCGAGCAGCCTGTGCTTTTGTAACCAAACGTGTCCATGTTGACCGATGCCAGTGGGGCACAACGCGTCGCGAGGTCTTCCATTTCAACAGTGATAGGCCATCCCGGTTCTCCTTGCCGCTCGGGGCCAAGGAGGTCGCTCCGACGAAGCTCAATTACCGGACGGACGGTGAGTCTACCGCCCGATTGGGCTTCTTCATTTCGAAGCGTCTGCACACCATTTGGGCACAATATCAACGGAACAAAAAGGACGGGCTTGCCAAGGTTTGCGACAGCCCAGCGAATTGCATCAAGACATTGGCTTGCGGAGCCAACTATGTCCTCAAGTAAAACTATTCGAGTTAGAGGAGGACGGCGTCGGGTCGGGTCGAGGGGCGCAGAGCTTGGGTTCGCCATGTAACGAATCCAGTCCCCTGCAAGCTGGGGATTTGGGTTCGCCGTGCTTTCAGCGATCATTTGTAGCGCCGCAAACCCAGGTCGGTGCCCGACTCCTTGAAGGTGGTTTACTTTGTGAAACTCGTTGATGTCCATGCTGTCGGTCACTGGACAAAACCAAGTGTGATCGTGGATTTCCCTCTCGATCAATGCATGAAACGCTTGCCCACCGTGTGGTTCCAAACGGGCGGCGACTTGCGAAGCCACCCAACGTGAAATTTCTCGTCCCATGGCCGTGCGGTAAAGAGCCGCAAAGTCATTATGCGAAAAAAAGCTGATACGCGCCGCATACTTTAGGAGCAGCTTCTGATCTGCCTCGTCCGTCATGTTGCCAATCCATGCAGCCAGCCTTTCGATGTAACTCGGATTGAAGACTGGATTCTCGGCGGGGAGATAGACGCGCCACTCCTTCGTCGCGTGGTAATCGAGTTGGTCCAGGATGAATCCGTATTCGGACTTGGCGGATGCGTCTCCTGTCTTCTCGAAATCCCACTTTCGAACCAGATTTCGGAGCTGTTCTACTGTCATGACGCGCTCCCCAAAAGCTGTTCTACGATATCCGCAGCGAACGAGCCGAGGGGGGGCGGCACGGCATTCCCAATCACCCGATACTGCGCCTGTTCGTTTCCTTGGAAAACATAGTGGTCGGGAAACCCCTGAATCCGTGCTGCCTCGCGAACGGTGAACCCCCGTTGTTGCGATGGATGCAGAAAATATCTGGGAGCTCCGAATCGCGTGTCCACCGTGCAACTCGGCTTGTCCCATGCCAGTCGGCGGAACTTGCCATTAAACGTCCCGACAAGGTCAATCCCCCCGTCAACGCGCCTCAAGTAGCCCTTTGCGATCAGACCTTCCACAAGCCGGTGAAAACGCGCACCAAGTGCCGCCTCCAAACGGGCGAGTGATACGGGATCCGCATCGCCATGGTCTCGTTGGCGCTCCTGCCTTCTGAGCCTCCTAAGCATTTCCAAAACTGTCCGTTCGTGCTCAGTGATTTTTCCGAACACTTCGGGTATATCCCACGTAGCAATAGCATTTTGCCCCCCGCGTACATTGGAAAGCTTTTGGCCCGGTTTGATTCTCCGAGCAATATGCCAGTCCCGACTATTCCTAATGAGTCGGTGTGGATGGTGGTTGGACTGGCGGTCCACTCCAGCAAGGACGGTTCGCAGCTCACCATGAGGTGCATTCGGTGCCGTGAATCGAATATCTCGACCAGTCCGCCATGCAAAAAAAAGTACCCGTCGCCTGAGTTGGGCCATGCCCAAGTCCGCCACCTGACAGCGCATAGTATGTGTTCTATAGCCCGCCAGTCGCATCATCCCATGCAGGGATTCCATATAGCGGGCGTGTTCACCAGACAAAGCGCCAGAAACGTTTTCGACCACAAGAATTTTGGGCGATACTCTTCGGGCCAATGTCCCCGTTAGCGTCAGTAGATGATTGCGTTCGTCGTTGACCAATCTCTTTCCAGCTGTGGAAAACCCTTGGCAAGGTGGTCCGGCGATCAAGGCATCGATTCCAAATAGTGCGCGCTCGTTCGGAATTCCTTCAGTCAGATCGGCTTGGTTTGCATGGTTATCAATATTTGCAGCAAAGTTCAAGACTGCCTCGGGGTCGCAGTCGAAGGCGCCCTTTGAACGGAAGCCGCGTGCGGCAAAGCCGAGATCAAATCCTCCGCACCCAGAAAAGAGGCTGGCAAATGTCTTGGTTCCGTCGTTCATGCGAAAAATCTTGCAGAGAGATTGCTCGTTTTCACCCAAAAAGCGGAGGTAGGACTCGTTTTACCGGACCGGTTGAGCGGGATGCCGAATTGATGCCGCTGAATACAGATTCTGGATAGAGAGGCTGAAGCAGGAGATTGAGTGCAAGCCATGGGGGTGTCGTGAGCAGAGCGGAAGTGAATTCGGGCAGCAAGGTGTTTTGGAGTTTAGTGTTCTTCCTTCGCTCAAGCTTCTGAGGACGGGCTGGGATCTGGGCGCGGAGGTGGGTCTCAGGTTTTCTTTTGCCGGGTGTGGAACCCCATCTCTTTGCGCGGTGGTTCGGGCGGTGGGGCCATCAGCGGACGGAGTTTTTCATAGACGTCGCGCAGGATGACGTCGTGGGTGACGAGCTTTTTGTCGATCTCGGCGAGGCGTTTCAAGATGGTCGCATTGGTGGCAAGGGCGTCTCGCATCTGCACAAACGCGCGAACCACGTAGACGCTCATGGCCACCGCACGCGGGGCTGCGCAACACAGTGGCGGCCATGATGGCACCGTGTTCAGTGAACGCCCACGGACGTTTGCGGGCTCCGCCATGCTTAGGGCCCGAACTTGATATCACAGTTTGTGATATCAAGTTCGCATGCTCGTCGAGTGTAAGCTGAAAAATGAAGTCGTCGGGGAAGCGTGCAAAATTGCGTTTAATGGCCTGATTGAAGGCCATTGTGCTAACAGCAAACAGGCGGGCGAGGTCGCTATCGAGCACGATGCGCTGACGACGGATCGTGTGGATGGGCGGGAGATCGGGCGGGTTGTGGGGTGTGGGCATGGACTATTTTCGATCCTCTCACGCGGAATCGAATGGGGTAACACGGGCCCGTGCGCCCTAGAGATGCGTCAGGTTGATGTACGGGTCAACTGTGAGTTGTGAGAAAAAGGGCTGAGGCGGAGCAGGCAGTCGAGAGCAGACAGTCGAGTGTCCTGGCCGAACCTGATTGGGGCGTGGTGCTGGCTTCTTTTACTGCCTGGTCCTAAATTTCGCGGCATCCTAATTCGATCAACCACGAATTCCACGGATCGCCACGGATACAGAAATAATTCAGGGGGAAATTCCGTCTCAGATTCATTCACCTGCGAGATGAATTCCCGTGGATTTGTATTTGCTTGATCATCCGTGTCCATCTGCGAAATCCGCGGTTTCTCGGTTGATCGTGCTCTCAACTCTGGACTCTCGGCTAAATCCTTTCGGCCCAAAATACCTTGCCAGAAAATCGGCGGAAAACTTGCGCAGGCCTATGGTAGAGTTGCAGCATGCTTCAATCTGAGGATTTCTCTGCTGTGCCCGCGTCAAAAAACAACTCTCTGCCTGACTTCCGCACCATGTACCGGGCGTTGTCGCGGCGGGACCCGACATACGAAGGCGTGTTTTTCACAGGCGTCAAAACCACGGGAATTTTTTGCCGGCCAACCTGCCGGGCCAAACGACCGAAGCCGGAGAATGTGGAGTTTTTCCCCACGGCCGTGGAAGCACTCCATGGTGGGTACCGGCCGTGCCGTCTGTGCCGTCCGATGGATGCGACCAAGCCCATTCCGCCCCTCGTGGAAAAATTGCGTCGGGCGGTGGAAGCTGCGCCTGATGGTCGGGTGACAGATAAGGATCTCGTTGCGATGAACGTCGAGCCTTCGACGGCGCGGCGGCAGTTCAAAGCATATCACGGCATGACGTTTCATGCTTACCAGCGCGCGCGGCACATGGGACTGGCGCTACGCGATGTGAAGGCGGGGCGGTCGGTGATTGAGGTGCAGATGGATCGCGGCTATGAATCACCGAGCGGATTTCGCGATGCGTTCACCCGTGCCTTCGGTGCGGCTCCGCGCGGTGCCAAGTCCGAGGACTGTCTTCTGGCGCGGAGAATCGAAACGCCGCTCGGTACGATGCTGGCGTTGGCGGACGGGCAGGGGTTGCGGCTGCTGGAGTTTGTTGACCGGCGCGGGCTCGAGCGCGAACTCGTTGGACTGCGACGTCGGTTGAAGTGTGCCATCGTGCCGGGTGACAATTCCACTCTGGATAAAACAGCGCAGCAGCTTGCCGACTATTTCTCCGGCTCACGGACAAAGTTTGATCTGCCGCTCGCACCGGTGGGTTCGGATTTTCAGCAACGGGTGTGGGCCGAGTTGCGGCGCATCGGACCCGGTCGCACGCGGAGTTATGTGGAACTGGCCAGGAAACTCGGCATCCCAAAAGCGCCGCGCGCGATTGGTCGGGCCAACGGTTCAAACATGCTGGCCATCGTGATTCCGTGTCACCGCGTGATCCGGGCCGACGGCTCGCTCTGCGGCTACGCTGGCGGTATCTGGCGCAAGCAGCGGCTGCTGGAACATGAGAGCAAGTTAACGGGTTAGTGTGGGAACAAGACTGGAATTCAAGCGGAAGTGCACCACGGATGCCACTGATTGACACGGATTGATGCAAAACAAGATGGGGTTGCTGACTTGATCTGTGAGCATCTGGGTAATCGGCGGTGAAAGCATTCATGGCTGCTTTTTCAGTGTCTGGCGTACTTGCGTCACGTCGGCCTTGATATCCAAGCGGTTCGCTTCGGGTGTCTGGGCCAAGGGCTCCTCACCATCGGGCACGATCGGATGGTAGTCCAATTTCTTGAGTGCGGCGATTTGCCAATACAAGGGGCTCACGTACGAGCGATGGAAGAGTTCGATCACCTTTGTGCCGGGTCGGCAGAAAACCAGATTCGCCAGTCCCGCTCCATGAGGAGCCACGAGGACCTTGGCGGCACGGAAAGCCGTGATCTGCTGCGTCCAGGTCAATTCTTCCAGGTGCAACTTCACGAATCCGTGCGATGCGAGCTCTGTCCACAGTTCGGAGTCGTTGGCCACACGCCGACGCTTGGCTTTTTCGCGCGAAATATACAGGCGTTCGCCAAACGGTGAGGACGGCAAACGCAGCGGTTCGGTGAACTCATCGAGTAAGCGAACGGTCGATGGCGTCAACTGGCCCAAGCTTGGCACGAGCAATTGCCCGCACTGATGGTGAGCCTTGCGCTTTGCGGGGAGAATCTTTCCGGCAAATCCTTGCCGCGCGAAAGCCTCGCGATTATACGGCTGGGCAGCATGGGCGATGAGTGTCTCGCAGTCGTCGGGCTTGAGTGCGAGCAATCGGGGCAGTTCCTCAAGGAGCCAATGACTGTAGCCTGCGCCGAGCGTGGTCGCGATCACCGCCGTCGTACCGTGCAACGGAACCGGGGGACGAATCTTTTTATAAGTCAGCAGCCAGTGTTCCTCGAACGGCTTGCCAAAATCTGGCGACACATCCCGCGCGATTGTCCGTCCGTCCGGCGAAAGCACATTCCCCGACCCAAACACCCGTCCGCCCGGCAAGCGCGCGAGGAACGTGGGCTCAAAGTTGCCCGAGACATGAGTCTGAAGAAATTCACGCATCTCCACCGATGCATGCGAGGGAAGGGAGTAGTCGACTTGTGTCACGCTGCCTCGCTCAGTCAGCAATCTGCCGCTGTGGGCCACGATCTGCTCCAGCAATGCACAGGCTGTGGGAGAAGGGAGGTAGGGTTCCGCAGGCACTGTAATTTGAGCTCAAGCAGAAGGAATCGGGCAAATTCCGACGGGGCAAGCTCCAGAACGATTAACCACTAATCCACACTAACGGCTCACTCATTCTGAGGGTTGAATCCGAGTCCGTATTTCGGGGTATTCATTAGCGCCAATTAGCGTGGATTAGCGGTTAAAACTCCGGTCAGCTTCAGCTCTCCGCCCGGCGCACAAGCGGGATCGCCGCGATGGCGCCGAGCGCCAGCATCAAAATGATCGCGAAGCGGAGGTTGGTGTAAGCGGTTTGGCCGACTTTCAACGTCAGCTCCAGCGGGGCGCCGCCGTCGACTTGCAGGCTGCGGGTGAAGGTGAGCACGCGGCCATTTTCGGTCAGCGTGACATCGATGGCGCTGGGCGCGGGCTCGGCGGCGAGCTGCTGATCCACGAGACGAGACGCGATGCCTTTCAGCGCCGTGTTTTCGTCGGCGGTGTTGCCCATGAGGAGCTGATCGATCTCCTGCGGATTGAAGTTCAGTTTGTTCTGCATGAGCGGATTCAGGCTGGCGGCCTGTTCCATCTGCTCGTTGCGGGCGCCTTCCACGCGATTGTCGAGGTAGAGTTTCTGCCGGCGCGTGTTGAGGCCGAGCACGGTCTGTTGCGTCTTCAGATTGCGCAACTGCACGCGGGCATCTTCGTTCGAAGCGTCGTCAAGCGCGCGGGCATTCGAGACGCGGCTCAGGACTTCACCGGCTTTCTGTTGGTCGCCGCGCTGAAGCAGCGTGTTGGCTTCCTGTAACAGCGCGACCGCTTGCTGGGCGTTGGCATTACGCTTGGAAGCCACCGACGAGACATACTGCTCAATGCTCCAAGAAGAAGCGAACGACTCTTCCTGCAGCCGCAGTCCGCCCTTGTAATCCTTCAAATCGTATCCCGGCGGAATGACTACCCGCCATCTTACATTCTCCAGCGGCACGTTCAGGCTCGGCCCGATCAGGCCGACCGGCCCGCTCTTGCCGGCGTTGGTGGCGGCGTAGACGAGACGCACCGCGGCGGAGCGGTCTGAGCCGGTGTTGGGGACAACATGGAAAAGATAGGCATCGCCTTCGCGCACGACGGAAACGCTCTCGCCGTTCACGAACGTGTTGTAGAGCGCGGCACCTTCCGGCAACCGCACGCGCAGCGTGCTTTTCTCCAGCACATCAACCTTCAGCTCGACAGCGGTCAGAAACGCGCCGCTGGCGGAGAAGAGCGTGGTCAAGTCACCTTGCGTGACCCGCAGCTTTAGCGCTTCGGCAACTTCGTGCCGTCGCACGGTGACGGCCAACGGGGCCTCGGCTTCGGCAACACGGAAGCACAACGCCGGCACACTGCGGTCGCTGCGATCCTGCAAGTTCACGGGCACGGCGCTCCAGTCCATCTTGGTCCAGCCGCGTGCGGGACTGCCCGCTTCGAGCTCCAACCGGCCGCTGGTGCGCACCGCCACGAACTGCACGGCTTGGCGCGTGCCGGGAAATTCCGCGGGAGCGACCGTTTCCCGGTTATGCTCACGCTGCGCCGGTCCCTGAAATTCGATCTGCACGTCGGTCTCGCCGGCGATGCCGCGTTGGAACCGGATCTCCCACAGATCGATTTCGCCCGCGACCTTGATGATGTCGCTGACCGCCGAGCCCGTGGCGCGCACGGTGCGGGCTCGCTCCTCGCTCAGGCCGGGCAGCTTCACGCGGAAATGTTTCACGGCCGCATTCTCGACGCGATACCGGAGCCCGATGCGGGTGAGCGTCTGGCCTTCACGCACCGTGACCTCGTGCAACGCCTGTACGGTCATCCACGGCTCGAGTGCCTCGATGCCGAGCGTCAGCACCCAGTCTTCCTGCAACAGGTGAAACGCGAGCGTGCCTGGCTGAAGTCCGCCCACGGAGCGCGGATCGACCTGCGTCACCTTTTCGCGATCAACGGCGCGCAGACGCAGTCCCTTGCCGGGCACGATCAAGGCCTCACCGGTTTGTCGGGTGGCTTCACGGATCACGAGATGAGGCACCGGCCACGCGGCCTGCGCGTGCGGTGCGGCGCCCGCGAGCGTGAGCGCAAAGGTCTGTTCGCCGATGGTCCGGCCGTTCAGGTGCATCGTCACAATCCGGCGCGCGCCTTCCTGCGCTTCGATCCACTGGCTGAGAGCCGGGCCGCTCAGGGCCTCGACCTCCAGTCCTTCGGGCAGAGCAAAACTCAGTTTGAAAAGTCCGACGCGCGTGATCGCGACATTCAGGTCAACCGCCATCACCAAACGATCGTCGTCCAGCGACAACACCTGGCGTCCCGTGACGCGCACTTCCGGGGCCACGGCGGAAATTTTCAAATCCACTTTTCCGCCCGCCTGGCCGTAACGCCAGACTTGCTGCACCGCGGCGAGCGGCCGGCCATCGCGCGTGGTCGGGAGCAAGGTCGAGTCGAAGTCTTGCACGTTGATGGTCGAGAGACCGGTGGCCTTCACGGCTTCCGGCTGCGCGTCGCCACCAAAGGCGATCGCCATCATGCCGACATCGCCGGTGGCGCCAAGAACTCGCATGGGCTCCAGCGCCAGATCGAAGGGCAGGGCTCCTGCGCCGAGCTGTGTTTCCACGTCGAACTTGAACGCTTCCGTCTGCGCCGGCTCGATCGCGACATGCAGACGCCGCTTGACCGGATCGAAGCGCCACGCCCCGACGGGACCCCGGGCGACGTCGCCCACGGTGAGCCCGGCCGGTACATCGAGATCCATTTCCGAAACACGGCCTTGAACAGGGCGCACCGTGATGCGTGAGAAACCATTCACCACGCCCGGGCCGGGAATATAGAGATTCGCCGCCTCGGCAAAAAACTGGGTCGCCTCGGCACTGAGGTCACGATGCTTCGGTTGCAGGCGGATCACCGCCGCGCCCTGCGGGGCGAGGATCAGCGTCGCGCCGCTGCGGTTTTCTCCGAGACCTGGTGTCGGGAGAATCTGCACGGCCATGGGTGAAACGAATTCCCATCCGCCTTGATCGAGTTCGAGTGTCACGCGCTGCGTCGCGGCGGGACCGGTGGGCAGCGCGATGCCGTTGGCCCGGTCCGGCACGGGCATTTCAAATTTGGCGTGCGCCGTGAGGATGCCTTCGCGTTCCGGCGCGACGTAGTAGGCGGCTTGTCCATCGCGTTCGACCTTGCCGACCCGCAGTCCGTCTCCCTTGAAATCGGTCAGCATCGCCGGGGCTTTCAGCAGCAGAAAACTGTCGCCCGGTCCGCCGCGTACGGTGAGATCGGCCTCGGCGTACAGGCGGTTTTCGCGGATCGTCCACGTCTGCACGATGGCTTGCGCGGCTTTGGCGCCGTCTTGCAGCCAGGGTGCCGGCACGAACATTTCTTTTGCCTGCAAGTGGGTGGTTCCGACGAGGGAGAAACCGGCAATTCCCACGATGGCCAGCAGTGAAGCGACAGTGGTGGCTCCGCTCCCTGACGTGGTGGGTGCGGGCGGAGGAATTTCCGGCTGCTCGTTGCGGTCGCGGTTCCAGCGTGTGAAGACAGGCACGAGCAGCAGGAAGAAAACCGCCGCCGCAACTGCCGCGAAGAAATAGACGGCGCCACCATGTTGGGCGAGCAGGCCGATCGAGAGCAGCACGAGCGCAAGCGGAGTGGTCAGCGCGGTTTTGCCGCTGTCGTGACGTGCCTTGAGCAGGCTGGCTATCAGCAGCGCCGCACCAGTCAGCGCTGTAGCCGCGCCCCACCAGACGATCATCGCGCGCCAGTCGCGGACATTCGCGACCTGAATCGAAACATTTTCCGAGGCGGGAACCATGGTCGCCGCATAGGTCAGCTCCTGCGCATTGGGCCGGGCGTACACGGCCGCTTCCCCGGCGTATTTCAATGCGACGAAAATCGCGACCGCCCCGCACAGCAAACCTACGCCCACGCGCCAGCCATAATAAGAGCGGAGGAACAAGGCGGTGAGCGCCACCAGACCGAGCAAGGTGAGCACGGTAAATTGCCGGCGCTGGGTGATCCATTCGAAACCGGTCTCAGTCAAACCGGGCCGGATCACAGCGGCGTTGCCACCCTGCGGCACGAGCAGAAAACCGGTGTCGCTTTGCAGCGACCACTCATTGATCACCGTCGGCGCGACGGTGCGTGGCGCCACGAGTTTCACGGTGCTGCCGGAATTGCCGGCGGCCTGGCCGAGGCGCAGCGTGACCGCCACGGGTTCGTTGGGATTGATCTTGGCGGGCAGCGGGATGATCGTCTGGTCGCCATCGACGCGGGCGTTCGTCATCTCATTGTCGACGCGGGCCTCCCAGAGTTTCATTCCTTCGGGCAGAATCAGCCGCAGCGCCTTGCGCCCGCGGGTCTTCACGAAATAATGCACATCGGTCACGACCTGGCCGTCGCGGGAAATCTGGCTGGAGAGTTTGGCGAAATCCACGACCTGATCCACGGTCTCGCCCGGCGCATACCATTCGAGCCCCATCTCCAGTTTGAAGGGACGTGCCGTGTACTGGTAAACCGCAAGGGCGGGCGAGGTGGTGAGCAGCCGGAATTCGGCGGGCAGTTCCAGCGGTTCCAGTTTCAACAAGCCCCCTTCCGAACTCTTGATCTCGTGTTTCACCTGCAACGGGCTGGCGACCTCGATGTAGCCGCGTTCGGCCTGCACGCCGAGCGGACGCACTTCGCCCGGCTTGATCGTGCCGCCGCGCGCACTCATCGGCTGTTCAAACGTGACGAGCAGCGTCGCCGCACCGAGCACCGGCTGGTGCAGGGAGACGATCACCTGGTTGCCTTCACGCCGCCAGTCGCGACGGACGTTCTGGCCGACCACATCGATGTTGCCCACGGATTCCGGCACCTCGATGCGCCACTCGCTGGCCGGGGCTCCGACCACGAAATAATTCAGCAGCACGCTGCCGTACACGATTCCTTCCTTGATCGAGTACAGATGAAAGGCATCCGCCTGAATGCTCTGGCCGAGCGCCTCCACGCGCAGCTCCGCCGACCAATCCGACTCGCGTAGCCGCCACGCCTGTTGGAGTCCCGCGGTTTGTTTTGGGAAATAGCTCAGCGGCACCTCGACCAACTTTTCCACCTTGGCCGGCACGAGCCGGTAGCCCGGTGTCGCCACTGCGCTGATGTGTCCGCGCACGGATTTGGCGCCGGGAAATTTCAGGGCGGGCAAACGCCAGTCGCCCGCGGCCGCCGCCTGGTTTTTCTCCAAACGAAGTTGCAGCAACTGCCGTCCGTCGATGGCCCGGCCGAAAAAAATCTTGAGCGTGCGATAGCCATCGGCTGTACCGGTCTCGGCCACATAATCAGTGATATCGCTGCCGGTGACTGTGGCCACAGTGTAGTCTGCCGGAATCAGCAAAGACCAGTCGCGCAAAGGCGCCTCGCGGACATCGAGTTCGAGGCTGGCGTTGATCACCCGGTCGGTCTCCGCCAGCTCGTAGGTCGAGATCGCAGAAACGCCCACCTCGGGCTGGATCTGCGAAGCCAGAACCCGGTAAGCATAATTCGCCGAGGGAAAGCGGTAGACGAACACCTGGCGCACACCGTTCTCGGCGGCGGCACCGGGGAATTGCGTCGGCGCGAGCTGCATCATGCCCGCCACGTCGGCGACTTCGAGCCGCACTGCCCCGCTGTTCGCCACGCGCAAAAACCCGGAATGTCGCACCACATTTTCCGGGATCAGCCGCAGCGGCTCGGCGCGCACCGGAAAGCCGCTGAGTTCGGTCTGGCTGCGGACGGTCAGAGAGCCATCGGTTTCCACCGGCCGGCTGAACCGCACTTCGAGCACGCGACCGGTGCCGTCGGGAAGAACTTTCCAGCCGACGACATTCGTGCCCTCGACGCCGAGAATTTCCCCCGGGCCTTCGAGCCGGCAACGCACGCTGCCGAGCTTGCCCTGCAAGATGCGGAAAGAGAGCTCGGCTTCCTGCCGCAGGAGGCCGGCCCCGAGCCGGACCTCGGATTTTTCAAAGCTGGTGAAGAACAACGCGCCCTCAGCTTTTTCCCGCGAGCGCTTCCACGCCAGCGAAGCCGCGCCATCGGCGGGCAGAAATCCCGACCAGCCTGCCACAGTCGTGACCGGCACGATGGGCGAGTCCGGATTGAAGCTGATGCCGGCGCCCAATCCTTCAAGTTGCAGCGGCACGACCGCTCCGGCCGGCATCGCAAAATCCAGCGTGCGCCAGTCGCCCACTTCGCGCACCTCGGCGACGAACGGCAGTTCGATCGGCAGCAGGCCCTCGCGATCGCCTACCAGATCGTAGGCGAAACCGCCTTCCTTGATCGGCACCAATTCGACGTGCCAGCCATCGCCGGCCGCTTTTTCACTGAGCGCAGCGTGACCTTGCAACACGCGCAGATGCGCCCCCGTTTTGGCGACGCGGAATTGACCGCGCAGGCGGAAGCTCATGCTGTTGGCCGGATCGGAAATTTTTCCGGAGAGCTGGGCGCCGATCAGCTCGGCTTCGGCCAGCGCGGCGCCACGTGGGGAAAGTTTTATCTCCAGCCGGCCTTCTCCGGTGGCAAAAAACTGCAGCAGATCTTTCGTGGTGCCCACATCGCCGAGTGGCACGAGTCCGATGGCAGACGCGACGCGCAGATCGATGGCGGTTTCGGTTTGCAAAATCACCTTGGCGGCAAAACCGACGGCTTCACCCGGGGTGATGAGCAGGAGGGCGGCTTGGCCCGGAATGGCGGGCTTGGTCACGCGGGTGCGCACGATGAGTTCGAGATTCTGCGGATCGGCCAATCCGGCGGTGAGCAACGGACGGAGGTCGAGCAGACGTTTGCCAGCCGATCCCGGAGTGAGGCTGAGACTCTGGCGTACCGACCAATCGCGCAGGCCTGCGCCGGAAACATCGATCACCTCGCCGTCGCCGGAGAGGCCGAGGGTGAGTATTTCCGGTTTGCCTTGGAGGATGTGCAACTTCATGTGCGCCTCGCCGGTGATCTCGGTCAGGCCGAGGCGGACGGTTTGGTCGACCGTCGCGGAGAAAAAAAGCGGAGGAGGCGGCGGCACGCCTTTCGCGTCGATGATCATGCGCCCGGTTTCCGGGGTGAGGGTCGTGGTGACGTTGGCGGAATCGGGGACGGGCTTGGGCGCGGCGAAGGCGGTCAACGCTCCGGTTGTGGTCATGGCGAATAACAGGCCCAGTCGGCCGGCGATGATTCGAAGCGGCGTAGTAACGTTCATATGAGTTCTCCGTTGGGGAAAAATGCCCCGCCTTCGTCCTGGTGGACTACGGCGCGGCAAGATGCAGTTTGTAATTGTGCGGTCAGGTTATAGCGCAATGCGGCGCGGAGGTTGTCAGACCGGGGTCAAAGTTTTGTCAGGTGATTGTCATGGGGATGCCCTGACCAATTGTTCGTGATGTAGGAGCGGCTTTACGCCGCGATGTTGGACGAACGTGGACGGCGTGGGTCATGAGATCGCGGCATAAAGCCGCTCCTACAAAAGAAATGGTGCCAACCTTTCATACTTACTCCCCGGACAACTTCAGGGCCTCTTCGAACATTGTGACGAGTTCCTGCACGCGGGGTTCGTTCGCATAGTGGCTGCGGAGTTTGTTCACCACGGGGGCGAGGTCTTTCAGATTGACCGCGTTGGCAGCTTCGCCGCCTTGAAGCTTCTCGGCGAGCAGCGCGGCCACACCGGCGAGCTGCATGGTGGGCATGGCGCGGTCGAAAGCCGGTGCCTGTGGGTCATAGTTGAGCGTCCAATTACGTTCGACCATGTTGCCCGACGCGGCGTCACGGAAACGCACATAGACCTCGCCGAGTTCGCCTTCGCCCTGCGGCAACGCCTCGACCTGATAGACGGCGACGGCAGCTTCCTCGGAGGCGAGTTCAGCCGCGTCGACCTTGTCATTGCGGAAATCTTCCTCTTTCAGCCGGTGCTGCTCGAAGCCGATGAGACGGTAATTGCCGACGCGCGCGGGATTGAAACGAACCTGCAGCTTCACGTTTTCCGCGGCGGGACGGAACGCGCCGGCGAGCTGCTTCGCGAAACTCGCGTCGGCCGCCTCGGGCGAATTGAGGACGTAGTAACGGCCGTCGCCCTTGCGCGTGAGATTTTCGAGCATGCCGTCGTCGAGGCCATCGAAGCCGACGCCGCACGCATCGAACGCGATGCCCTGCTGGCGCAACGCTTCGACCGAGGCGGCGAGTTGCGCGGGGTTGGCGTTGCCGAGATTCGCCGCGCCATCGGTGAGCAGCACGATGCGGTTTTGCGCGCCGGCTTCGAACTGGCGGTGGGCGAGTTCGCTGCCGAGCTTGAGCGCCTCCTCAAGATTCGTGCCCCCTTCGGCGGGCGTGTTCTTGATGATGTCCAGCACCTGGGCGGTCTGATCACCGGGCAGGGATTCAACGAGCAGCCGGGGTTGGCGGGCAAAGCCGATGAGTGTCAGCCGGTCGTTGGATCCGAGCAGCGAGGTCAGCGCTTTCATGGCGCTTTGGATGGTGGCGGCGCGATCCTCGCGCTCCATGGAGCCGGAGGTGTCGAGCAGCACGGTCAGGTGCAGCGGTTGCGCGGCGTCGCGACCGGAGGCGGCCACTTTCACCGCGATGCGGACGAGGTTGCGCTGCTGGACAAACGGGTGAGCGGCCTGTTCGATCCGGCAGGAAATTTTTTCGGCCGGGGCGGGCGTCGGATCGCCGTAGGAAAAGGCATTGTAGAATTCCTCGGGCCGGATGCTCGCGCGATCCAGCGTTTCCCCTTTGGCGAGCGCAGCCTGCGCAAGGCGGAACGACACATCGCTCACATGCAGGGAGAAGGTGGAGACGGGTTCTTTGCTGGCGTTGATTTCAGTGAAGGTTTGAACGGGCGCAGCGGAAGCCTTTGCCTTTTCGAGCGGCAAGTCGGCAGAAATGGCGTCGATTTCTTTGCCGGCTTGGCTGTCCCGACCGGCGGTGAGAGTGTTTTTGGCCAGATAGCCTGCATCTTTCTTGCCCTCGACCGTGAAGGGGGAGAGCACGATATTGTCTGCGTCGCCGGTGGTCGAAGCTAGAGTACTTTTTTCGTTCAAGCCTCGACCGGGGAAATGCGACTCGACCATACCTGAGACGACGGGAGCGTTTTTATATCCATATCCATCTGTCGGCGCGGGCGGGCCAGCGACCAGCTCGAAAACAAGGCCTTCCTTAGTGCCGCTCTTTGCGGAAAAGGTCAGGCGCTCATTGCCGCTGCGGGTGCCGGTTTCGGCTACTAGTTGTTTCGTGTCGACGGTGATGTTAGAAGTCAGATCGCCCAGATTTGTTTGGACGCGGCTCCCGGCGAGAGTGGGTTGATTTTGGAAGTTGAAGGCGGTGCTTTCGCTCGCTGGCGCAGCTGCCGGGGCGGTCGTAGCTGCGTAGGCTTGTCCTGTCTGCGGTGGAAGCGCGCGGCGTTGACGAGTTTCCGAACTTATGGACTTCATTCTTGAAAGATATTCGTTTTGAAGAGCTGCTTTTTTTTGGCCGAATGCGTCGCGATCGCTGAGGGCACTGGCTTCAGCATCTCTTTCTTGCGTTCTGGTTGCTGTATCCGCAGCTGCAAGTTGGAATGCCATTTCGCGATTCTTGTAATCGGAGGATTTCTTGCCTTGCTGTTTCGGCTGAGCCCAGCCGTCGGCGACAACCAGTTCACTTCTTGGCTCTATTGTCGTAGGCAGCTCAAGAATTACGGATTTCTGGCGGTCGTTTTCTCCGTAGATCGACTTCCCGAGCTTAAACGAGTTCGTTATCTGAAAACTCGGAATAGACATCACCGTGAACAGACCGATGGCCAGGCAGGCCGCGAGAGCGTAGAGCCAACGCCGATCCTTCCGTTGTTTTCTCTTCGTGGCAACCTTCGGCAACACAACGGTATTGGTCGAAATGACCTGCGTCGTTTTGTTTTCCGGCGCACCGAGGGCTTGCAGGAGTTTTGCGCGGCGTTCGGGGGCGAGGCGCAGCGGTTCTTGGTCCGGACGGATCGCTTCGCCGACGAGGCCGCGCACGGCTTCGATCCGGCGTTTGAAGATGGCGAGTTCGGGTTTTTCGTTGGTCAGTCGGGTGAGTTCGGCGGCTTCAAAGGGTGAAGCTTCGCCGGAAACCCAGGCGACGACCCGGGCTTCAAGCTCGGGTTCGATCAGGGTGGAAAGGTCTGGTTTGTGGTCGTTGTGATTCATGGTGTCCTCCTCAGAGGGAACGAGGCAGTTTTAACCACGGATTGCGCAGATGAGCACGGATGGGGCAGAGGCTTGGCTGTAGGAGGGGCTTTATGCCCCGATTTGAAAATCGCACGGCTGTCGACAGTCCAATATCGCGGCGTAAAGCCGCTCCTACAGTTTTTGGTGCGATCAGAAAATGGCTGGAATCCGTGTTCATCGGTGAAATCTGTGTTCGATGTTTTTGGTTAGCCGCGGCTGCCTTCGATGCCGGCGTGGCGCAGGGCGTCGGCGAGGCCCTTCAACACGTGGTGCAGCCGGTAGCCGACGTTGCTGACGCTGAGGCCGGTGCGCTGGCTGATCTGCTGGTACTTCAGGTCGTCGTGATATTTTAATTGGAGTAGGGTTTTATCTTCCTCCGACATTTCGGCGAGGAGCAGACGCATCATCCCGATGGCTTCGTTTTTGCCCATGACTTCGGGCGTCGGGCTGTCGTCGCTGGTGGCGGTGTCGTCTTTCAGTTCCGATTCGGGCTTGCGGTCGCGCAGGTGGTTGATCGCGAGATTGCGCACGCCGCGGTAGAGCCAGGCCCGGGGATTCTCCACCTCGGCCCAACACTGGTGCAGACGCAGAAAAGTTTCCTGCACGATTTCCTCCGCCACGGTTCTCCTGCCCACCAGCCCGATTGCGTAGCGCAGCAGTCCGCTCTCCTCGGACTCAAACACCACGACGATGCTGGCGGGCTTGGGCGTCATCGTCGCGGATGGAGATACCGCTGGAACACCAGGGGGCGGCGGGGAAACATAGGCATAAACCAAGGGTTCCATGGTGTCGGTGAATGGGCGGAAATCATAGCTCCATGCCTATAGACACGCGGGTTTAGGAATCCTTAGAAAATAGTTTCAATGACGGGACCACGGCGTGGGCGGGCCACCATAGCAATAGCATAAGAGACAATCGGTAAACGGCATGCACGACGGACCAAGACGAGAGGCTCGTTGCGACCTTGAACAAAAGACGCCATGGGGTTGGCAATCAGGACAGCGCAACGGTGAAGAACGGGCAAGAGGGAAGCTCAGCTTGCCAGGCGGCTGGAGTCGGGATGTTCCGGGGGCGACTGCCGCTTCCAGACTTCGCTGCGGACCAAGCCCCATTGCAGCGAAATCGCGGTGATTTTTTCGAAGTTGTTTTCTGAAAAATAGCGCAAGACGGGTGGCAGCTCGCGGGCGGCCAGTCCGGTTTGCCAGCGGAAATAGGCGTAGAGTACGGCCAACCACGCGCGGGCCCGCAGCCGGGCGAGTCCGCGCGCCGGCAAATCGAAATCCGCCCAGAGCCACAGGGCTGCGGGGCGGAGACTCGTTTCGATGCGGGCCATGAGGAACTCCGCTTGCGTGGCGGTAAAGCAGTCGAGAAAGAAGAAGGTAATCACGGCATCATAGTGCGTGGGCCGCAGATCTGCGGCCAGCAAATCGGCCTGCCGAAAGGTGACGCGATCCGTCGCGGTCTGTCCTGCGAGCCGGCGGGCGGCGCGAGCCAGCATGGCAGGGCTGAGATCAAGACAGTCGATGCGGGCATGGGGCGCCGCTGACACGAGTTGTTCAAGGCAGCGGCCGTCGCCTTCGCCCAACACGAGAATGGACCGGCATTCGCGCAACCGCTCGAGATGGGCGAAGCGCGCCCGCTCCAAGTCATGGCCGAAAGCGAGATATTCCAGCGTGCGATAGACACTGGCCAACCGGTCGAAGCTGCGCCTTGATTGCATAACGGTTAACGTCAGGTCCAGAACAACAAAACAAACGGCGTCATCAGCGTGATATCAACCAACGCGCGTGCCAGTTGCCGGCCAAGGCGGCGATGAAAGAGATCAAGACAACCGAGTAAAATCGCACTGCTGATGGCGCAAACGATCATTCCTTTTGCGTCGTTCCCGCCGAAGACCGCCGCAGTCGTGCCAAGGGCGGCGATGATGCATGGCAGGGCGCGGACCCATGGCCGGCCCTGAGGAAACTGAAGGGCGAGCGACGTCTGTCCATGCGAGCGGTCCACCTCGTCTTCCCAGAGTGAAATCAGCGCGCAGTCGGTGAAGCAGAGCAGTCCAAACAGGAACAGCGGGGGAACCAGACGGGGCAACACGGCGGGACGGTTCGCCACTGGGAAGCAAGCCACGCCAATCGTAAAAAGAAGCGCCACACAGATTTCCTTGGGTGCCCGCCATCGGTGGCCGCGATGGAGATATTGGTGGGAGAGCAGGTAGATCAGCACTGGCACCAGGAGAAAGAGACCTGAACCCAGCTCGACGGACGTGAGACGGGTGAACGACAACGCGAGGGTGGCCAGCAGCACGACGAGCCAGACCGTGGCGACCGGCCAGCGCCATCGCTGATAAAACCAATGGCGCTGGGTTCCGATTTGCGCCGGGTCGAGCCGCCATCCTTCGATCCAGCGGTCGACCGCGTAGGCCAGCCAGACGGCGGCACCGAGGACAAGCGTGTGATGGGTATGCAGGTTTACCCCCGCAACGCGGGCCAGCGCGGATTGCCACGCGACCGCCACGAGCGGCGCATCGAGCGAAAGCACGGTCAGCCACTGCCACCAATGCGGCCGACCCGGGACGTAGCAGTGGAGGGTGCGTGGCTCATCCATCTGCAATCAAAGGAGGGAATTATCGGACGATGGCAACCAAAGGACCTCGTTCGCGCCGCTCCTCTTCTTCATGCAAACGGGTGCGCGCTGCGAGAATGTCCGCCCGTCCCAGGTAACCCAGGACTTTGCGCGAGCCGTTTCGTTCGACCACTGGTAGACGGCCGATATTGCGTTTGAGCATGGTGGCAATCGCGTCGTCGACGGTTTCGTCCGGATAGGTTGCCGCCACATTGGTGCTGGCCGCCTCCAGCACGGTCTTCGTGCCCGCCGCGGCATCCTGCAAATGGCGCATGATGTCGCCGCGCGTGATGACTCCCGCCAGCCGGCCCGCAGCGTCCGAAATAAGAGTGGCTTGCCGGCGGGCCAGCGCCGGATCGCCCCGGGCGATGGCATCGGCGAGCGCGGACAGGGTCATGGTGGCGGGGATCACGGGCGGGTTGCGGTCCATCACCTCCGCCACCCGGACTTGTGCAAACACATCCACGCTGTACTCGCGGGCGATGTGCTGGCCGCGCCGGGCCAGTTTCTCGGTGAGAATGGAGCGGCGCATCAGCAGAACCGTTACGCACAAAGCGGCCACACTGCCGACCAGCAAAGCCGGCAGAATATTCAAATCATGCGTCAGCTCCAAGACGAACACCATGCCGGTGAGGGGCGACCGCATCGTGCCTCCCATCATGCCGGCCATGCCCACCATGGCCCACAACCCGGGATCGCCCATGCCGCTGACCGAGCCGGCCAGAGCGCCGATCGCGCCGCCGATCATCAGCAACGGCGCCAGCACGCCGCCCGAAGTGCCCGAGCCCAACGCGACCGCCCAGATAACGCCTTTGACCAGTATGAGCATAACGAGCGGTCTGCCGAGCAGGTCGCCCCGCATCAGTTGATGTATCGTTTCGTAGCCCACGCCCAAAACCTTGGGATCAATTACTCCGCCTACGCCCACGACCAAACCGCCCAAGGCCGGCCACCACATCCAGTGAATCGGGAGTTTGGCGAACAGATCCTCGCAGCCGTATACCAGCAGCGTGAGTCCTCCGGAACCAAAGCCGATGACCAGGCCTACCAACACGGCAAAGGCCAACAAGGACGGCGCCAGTGCCGCATGGGCGAGGACGGGGAAGATCGGTCCGGCACCGAGCAGAGGCACGCGCAGCACCGAGGCCACGATGGCGGCGACGGTCACCGGAATGAAGCTGCGCGGTTTCCACTCGAACAGCAGCAGCTCGACCGCCAGCAAGACCGCCGCAATCGGGGTGGCAAACACGGCTGACATGCCCGCGGCGGCCCCGGCCACCAGCAGGGTTTTGCGTTCGGCGGAGGTGAGGTGAAACAATTGGGCGAAGATCGACCCGAAGGCGCCGCCGGTCATGATGATCGGACCCTCCGCCCCGAACGGTCCGCCGGTGCCGATCGAAATCGCGGACGATATCGGCTTCAGGATCGCCACCTTTGGGCTGATCAGGCTGCGGCCCAGCAAAATTGCCTCGAGCGCCTCGGGGATGCCGTGTCCCCGGATCTTTTCCGAGCCATAGCGCGCCATCAAACCGATCAGCAGCGAACCGATCGCCGGTACCACCATCACCCACCAGCCAAGGTGGTGGTTCTCCGGCGCCACGGGTGCGGAAGAGAAGCGCAGAAAGAAAGCCGCGTTGGTGAACACCGCGATCAGCCAGAGCAACGCCTTGGCCACAAACGCCCCAATGGCCCCGATCGGCACCGCCAGCGCGCAAAGGAGGAGGACGCGCCGATCGGTGCTGAAATCCGCGAGGACATCAGGCGCGCGGGCGGGGACGGGCTGTGGGAAGCGGGCGAGCTGGGCGGGTGCGTTCATGGAAATAGAGAACGGCCAAATAATATCGCAGTACGATATAAAGCAATAGGATTGTCTCCGGGAGTTTTTGAGCTCTTGCTGCCCGGCATCATCCACCATGCCTGCGTCGAGCCCCCGTATTGCCAAAGCCCATTATGAATTGCTGGCTGCGCTCCGTCATGCACTGCGCCGGTTTCAACGCTTCAGCCGGGAGGCCGCGCGCGCCGCCGGTCTGACCCCGCAGCAGCATCAGGCGTTGCTGGCGATCAAGGGATTTCCCGGCCGGGATTATGTTTCGATCGGTGAACTGGCGGAGCGTTTGCAATTGAAGCACCACAGTGCCGTCGGCCTCGTCAACCGGCTGGTGCAGCGCCGGCTTGTTTCACGCACGCCATCGTCGGCCGATCGCCGCCGGCAGGACGTGAGCGTGACCGCCAAGGGTGAAAAATTGATCGGCCGGCTGTCGGAAGCCCATCTTCGGGAACTGCGCCAGCTCCGTCCGGAACTCCGACACCTGCTCGAATCCATGCCGGAGTAACCGACGGATGGCAGCGGTCTAAAATACATGCAGCCGTGTTGGCGCGTGGCGGTAACGCGACCAAGCTTTCGTCTGCGGCTTATGCGCGGGCGACAAAACTATTAAAAACTGCTCATCGCCCGGCGGTGTCGCGCCGAAATTGCAGAGGCGCTTTCGGGCGCAAGCAATTCATGCGCAGCAATATTAATTTTTGCCCAGAGTTTTGCCAACGGACGGTTAGCGGTGTGGCGCATCTGGTGCTATATTGGTTCGCACCACCCGGTAAACGAATGACACACGCCACCGCTACTTTTCTGGCCAAGATGAATCCGCGCCAACTCGCCTTTGTGGCCATCGCTCCCGCCGCCCGTTGCGTCATCAAACGTGATGGCACGATGGTGCCTTGGGATGGCGCCAAGATCACCTGCGCCATCGCCCGCGCTTTTTATGACGTGCAGCACGATGGGGCGGAAAATCCCGACCGCGACAATCCGGCGGCGCGCTATGGACTCGACCAAGACGCCTTTCTAAAAGCGCAACGCATCGCCGCCCGCGTGGCCCTGATGCTCGAACTGTACTACCGCACGGGCCGGCATCCGACCATTGAGCAGATCCAGGACAATGTGGAAAAAGCCATTGCGGCCGATGGGGAATGGGCGGTGGCGCGTTCCTACATCATCTATCGCGAGCGCCGGGCCTCGCACCGGCTCAATCATTACGCGGAGAACGGCCTGAGCGATTACATCGCCATTTCCAAGTATGCCCGCTACCGCCGCGATCTCGGTCGCCGCGAAACCTTTTCGGAGGCGGCGCGCCGGGTGCTCTCGATGCATCTGCAGCATTTCGAGTCGAAGCTCGCGATCCCTCTGCCCGCGCCGGACGAAAACTCCCCCTTGCCGCCGGGTGACCGGCGTTTTCTGACCGAGTGGCTGGCGGGCGGAACGCTTGCCAATGCGATGCACCGGGCCTTCGGGGCCGTGGCGCAGAAACGCGTACTGCCCTCGATGCGTTCGCTGCAGTTTGGCGGCGACGCGATCCTCAGGAACCACGCGCGGCTGTTCAATTGCTCGTTCAGCGCGGTGGACCGGCTGGATTTTTTCCGCGAATACCTTTTCCTGCTTCTGGCGGGCACGGGCTGCGGTTTCTCCGTGCAGCGCCATCACATCGAACGCCTGCCGGTGCTGCCCGTGCGGCGCGAGGAGATTGAGCTCGAGGTGCGGCACCATGCCGTGGGAGACACGATCGAAGGCTGGGCCGGGGCGCTGGATAGGCTCATCCGCAGCCACTACGAGGGCTTAAAGGTTGAATTCAATTTTTCCCAGATCCGCCCGCGTGGCAGTGAGCTCAAAACTTCCGGCGGCAAGGCACCAGGCCACCTGCCGCTCAAGCAGGCGCTGTCCGATGTGGAGGGCGTGTTGAACGGCGCCTCCGGCCGCAAGCTGCGGCCGATCGAGGTGTATGACATCTGCATGTATGCGGCGCGTTCGGTGCTCAGCGGCGGCATCCGCCGCTCGGCCACGATCTGCCTCTTCTCGCCCGACGACGAGGAGATGATGGGCGCGAAGACGGGCAACTGGTTCGAGAAAAACCCCCAGCGCTCCGCGTCGAACAATTCCGCCGTACTATCGCGCCGGGAAACCGACGACACGCTCTTCCGCCGGCTCTTTGCCGCGCAGAAGGAGTTTGGCGAACCCGGCTTCTATTTCGCGGATCATCCCGACCATGGCTGCAATCCTTGCTGTGAGATCGGCCTGCACCCGGTGATCGAGGGCGGGCTCGACGAAGCCGAGACCGCCCAACTCCGCGAACTCGGTTACACCGGACCGCTCACGCCGGAAACCCGGCTCAGTGGCTGGCAGATGTGCAATCTCACCACGATCAACGGCGCCGTGCTCCAATCGGTGGACGATTTCCTGGTCGCGTGCATCCATGCCGCGGTGATCGGGACGTTGCAGGCGGCCTACACGCAGATTCCGTACCTCGGGCCGGTGACGCGTTACCTCAACGAACGCGACGCGCTGCTTGGTGTTTCCATCTGCGGTTTCATGGACAACCCCGAAATTCTTTTCAACCCGTCGGTGCTCGAGCGCGGCGCCAAGCTGTGCCGCGCGGCGAACCGGATTGTCGCCGGCGTGCTCGGTATCCGGCCGGCGGCGCGCGTGACGTGCGTGAAGCCCGAAGGCACGGCCTCGCTGCTGCTGGGCTCGGCTTCAGGGATTCACCCGCACCATGCCCGGCATTATTTTCGCCGCGTGCAGGCGAACCGCCGCGACCCGGTTTACCGGCATTTTCATGGGTTGAATGCGCATCTGACCGAAGCCTCCGTCTACCGGCCCGGCACGGATGACGTCATCACCTTTGCCATCGAGGCGCCACCGCATGCGATTTTGCGCGAAGAGATCGGCGCCTTGGATTTTCTGCACTTCGTCCAGCTCGCCCAGCAGTACTGGGTGCTCAAGGGTGAGGATGGGGCAACGCGTTCTCCCGGTTTGCACCACAACGTGTCCAACACCTGCACGGTGAAACCCGACGAGTGGAACGCGGTCGCGGATTTTATCTGGAAACATCGCGAACATTTCACGGGCGTGGCCTTGCTGGCCGAGGATGGTGACAAGCGTTACGCGCAGGCCCCGCGCGAAGCCGTGGTGACCGAAGAGGATGCGGCGAAGTGGAACCGCATGAAGTACGCACCGGTGAACTACACGCAGCTCATTGAGCAAACGGATGAGACCAAATTGAAGGAAGTGGCCGCCTGCGCCGGCGGCGCGTGCGAGCTGACGTGAGTTGTGATCGGGAGCATTTCGTGAGGTGAGTCGTTAAGCCGCGATTCAAACGTCTGATCGCGGCGTAAAGCCGCTCCTACAGTAAGACACCGGCGATTCAGATTCCAGCCGGTTTGGCACCCGTTTCACCGAGCATGAAATCCAGGACGTCGGCAGCATGGTAGGAAAAATTTCCGTTCTTCAGGAAGCGGTTTAGGTCCATGACATCGTCACCGGCGGTGACGATGGGCGGCTCATCTTCGCTCAGTGAAACCGTCTGGCCGAGACCGATTGCGGCCATGAGTCCGTTGCACAGGCATTTCCGGCCCACGGCATCGGCAGGATCGCCGCCTTTGCGGATGAAACTCGCTTCCGGCTCGGCCGGGCAACGGTAGCCGACGGTGCCATCCTCCTTTCGGTAAGGCTGGCGCAGATAGCCCATGTCACAGGTGCGGGCGCGCGCCTCGTAGACTTCGGGATCGGAAACGGTGTCGTACAGATCGACGACCTTGAAGGGCATGCCGGTGGGCGAGGCGCGCGGATCAGTGCGCATCGCCAAAGTGCCGGCGGCGCTGCGGCGCAACACCGCGAGCTTGATTTCCGGCTTGAGCCCCGATTCTTCGCAGAAGGCGAACGCGGTGCCGATCTGTACGCCGGTCGCACCCAGCGCGAGGGCGGCGGTCAATTGATCGGGATGCGCGCAGGAACCCGCCAGCCAGAAGGGGAGACCCAGGGCTTTGATGGAATCGAGATCGGGGGTGTCGCGCGGGCCGTAGACGGGTTCGCCGCGATCATTGAACTGCGGCAAGCCGCGCGGCGGGGCGTTGTGGCCGCCGGCGGTGAAGCCTTCGACGATGAGCCCGTCCACCCGTCCGTTTGATTTGCTGGCCAGCGTGGTCGCAAGCGCGGAGGAAGACACGATCGCGAGAAACGCCGGACGGCGCAGCGTAGGAGCCGGTGCGCCGGTGAAATGCGCGGGATCAAGGGTGAGGCGTTGTTCGTGGCCGTTGGTTTCGCCCTCCACAAAAATGCGCAGCTCGGCCGCTTGCCCCGCCGCAAATCGGTCGAGCACGCCCGGGATGGAGCGGGGAATGCCTGCGCCCATCAAGACATAGTCGACGCCGGCGAGCATGGCGCCGTAGAGCGAGGCGAGGGTGGGAAGCTGGGTCTTTTCCAGCAGATTGATTCCGACCAGACCGGAGTGACCTTCCTTGGCGAGCCAGACCTCCACGAAATTTCCGACGATGGTGAGAGCGGTCAGCTCGTCCGGGGACTCGAGCGAATACTGCGGGATGAGGCGGTAGGGTTGGGACATGAGCCTTCCGCCGGGGAGAAAATAGCGCGCTTCGATGCTGCGCACGGCATCTTTGAGCGGGCAGTGGGCCAGGGCCCGGCGGATGTTGCCGTCGGCATCTCCGTCCTGCAGCCGGCGCACCAGCACGGTGGCCAGTGCGATGCCGGAGACCACGCCGAGTTGACCGCGGGAAGAGATGGCCCGGGCGAGCCGCCAGTTCGACACGCCTACGCCCATGCCTCCCTGAATGATGACGGGGTGGTGGATTTGGTTAGGTTCAGATTGTTTCATGGAGAAGAGGGGTTGGTTTCGGACCGGGCTGTTTTGCCAGGGTTCAAGCCGTCAGGTCGCAGCGGGCGGGGCGGGGAGAGCATTCGCTGGCGGGAAATGGTCTTTTGCGAACGGGATTGCTTGGTTTTCAGCCGGACCGGCTGAGGATGGGTGCGCACGGAACGGATCGGGATTTTTTGCACGGCTCCATTATGCCGCCAGAGGAGAAATCAGGCTGCGCAGGACTTGCCCAACGTTCGGCACGGGTTGCTTGGGCGGGTGCGGTGGAGAGATGGCATAACCCAGGCTGACCGCACCGGTCCCGTGGGTGACGGCCCCTCAAGCACCTTGGTTTTTTCCATCACAGAAAACGCTTTTTGGCCACAACCGCTTATTCATGGCTTCAGTCCGCCTGGCCTACCGATACAACCTGATCAGAACGTCGCTGCGGACCCAGCCGGTCTGGCCGCCGGGGAAGGTGAGCCGGGTCCAGTTGTTGAGAAAGGTTTTGTCGGCGACGGCGATCGAGCCGGCGGAAAGCGGGGACGTCTTCTGCGCAGTGTCGGCTTCGGTGGGAATACTGCGGAGGACCGCGGCCTGCCACACGATCACGGCGTCGGGATGCGCAAGCTGGCCGTATGAGCGCAGGCTGAAAGTCGCGGCGGCGGCGAGCAGAATGGCGATGAGGATCGAGGTGAGCGCGGCGGGCTTGGCCCACGATCCGATCCGGCCATAACCCTGCAAAAGCAACAGCACGAGCGCGGCGGCGATCAGGAGCGAAGCACCGGCAAGGATCAACTGCCATTCGCCGGGCGAGGCGCAACGCGCGAGCTGATAACGGCCTTTGCCTTGGGAAAAATCCACGAGTTCGGCGGGCGCCAAGCCGGAACGTTGCAGACCGAGGGCAAGCGCCCAGCGGGTTTCGGACGCACCGGGGGCGAGGAGAAACGCACTGGTCCAATGCGCGGTCGCCTCGGCCCAGCGGTCTTGCTGCGCGAGCGCGAGGCCGAGGTTGTGGCGCGCAGTCCAGTCGGCGGGCGCGGATTTCACCTCGGCCCGCCAGCTCTTTTCAGCCGCAGGGAAATCACCACGCTTGTAGGCTTCGGCGGCGGTCTCGGCCTTGAGGGACGATGGGACCGCGATGAGCAGGAAAACAAAGAGAAAGGGGAGGAGGTGGCGGCCGGTGAGCAGCGAGAAGAAATTCCAGCCGGGAATCTTGACCGCCTGCAGCGCGCTTTCGGCCCGGGCCGTCCAGTCTGACGGCAACTCGGCCCGTGGTCCGTGCTGCACGCGGTCGGCTTCGTTCCAGAGGGCGGTCCAGGCGGGGGCGGCGTCACGCGAGTGTGCGGCGACACACGCATGCACCAGCGGCGTGCCGGGGGCGGCGTGGGAAATTTCCCACAGCGCGGCGGTGTGGCGCTGCCAATTTCTCAGTTGAGAGCCGAGTGTTGAGGGCTGGGAGCCGGAACGGCGCAGTTCGGCGAGAACGCCGGCCAATTTCTCCCGGGCGGCGCGGCGGCGGCGCTGCGGATCAAGCGCGCGCGAACGCAGCGCGGCGAGCGTGAGCCAGGCGATCAGCACGATGAGCGAAGCCGGCACGGTGGCGGCGAGCCAGAACCCGTTTTGATGAAACGGAATGATGCCGCGGTGACTTGCTGTGAGCGGATCGCGCGGGAGATTTTCCGGCGGCACGGGCGGTATGGCCGTGGGAAGTTTCGGCGCGTTGCTCGGGTTGGTCGGCGGAAGATTCAGCGAAAATTGGACGGGCGCGCCCTGGATGTTCTGGGGGAGCGGCGTGGCGGGGGCGGCGGAGACATTGATCGTGACCGCCTCCGTCGTGATGGTCTGGTAGCTGCCGCTGGCGGCGTTGAAGTAGGTGAACCTGATCGGGCCAAGGGTGTACGGACCGGGTTTGGTCGGCACGAGCACGACGTCCTCGGTGAGCGAGCCTTCGAAGAGCGAGTTGTCCTTCATCGTGCGCTTTGACTTGGGCTGCACGACTTGGAAATCGTTGGAAACATCGCGTTGCGGCAGGCCGGAGATGTCAGGCCAGTTGCCCACGCCGGTGAGCTCGATCGTCCACGTCACGGGTTCGCCGACGGCGGGCGTGGTGGGCACGACCTTGGAAACGAGGGAGAATTCGCCCACGACACCGCTGAAACCCGGCGGGGCGGATGGCAGGGCGAGGATGCTGATTTCAACCGGCTCGGTGGTGAGCGCGCGCTGTTCGACCGAGGGACTGGAGAACAGTCCGAAGCCGGTCTGGCCGACGACAAGATTGGCGATCTGGGTGGCCGGTTTGAGGGTGAAATTGCCCGCCTGTTTGGCGTAGGCCCGGGTGTTTTGCGTGATGACAATGCGGCGTTCGCCGCGCTGCATGGTTTTGGACGCCTCGGGTTTGCTCCAATCCTCGGCGATCAAGGGTGCGGCCGGCCAATCGACGACACTGCCGAGGGTATGGAAATAGCGTTCGACCACACTGAGGGTGCATGTAACGGGAAAAACTTCGCCGGCCCAGAAAGTATTCTTCGGAAGAATCAATTTGGCGGAGGCGATATCGGATAAGGCTAGGCCGGTGCCACCCACAGTGGCGTCACCCACGGTGTAACTGGCGGCTTTTACCTGCAAAGCGCCCTTGTCGGTTTGCACCGTGAATTCGGGGATGGTGATCGGAGTGCGCTTCGTCGGACGCGCGGGAAAAACCAGGGAATAACGGTGCGTGATCGTGCCATTCACCATGCTCGTCTCGCTGTTTTGCGAGGGCTGGCCGACGAAGGAGAGTCCGTCGACCGCGACCGGCGGCAGCTTGAGCTTGTCGAGTTCGGGTTCGCAGTTCTCGAACACGAGGGCAAGGTCACTCACCTGATTATAGCCCAGTTGGCCGCCCGGTGGCTCCCAGCGGACGATCTGGGCGAAGGCGGTGGCGGTGCCGACGAGGATAAGAATCAGAAATGTAGGAGCCTGCTTGCAGGCGATGCATCGTAAGATCGCCTGCAAGCAGGCTCCGACAAAAGGAAGAAGTGAACTGAACGTGATGCGACGCATGGGAAATGTTACCAGTCCTTGCTGACCGGTTTTGTTTTTTGGGGCTTACCCTGCATGATCTGCTGCAGTTTGGCCGGTGAGTCCTGATCACGGACCTGTTCAAGTTTTTGGAGAGGCACCGCCAGCTCGGGATCAAGCGGGGTGTCGGGCTTTTTCTCGGTCTGACCGCCGACTTTCTGGGTGCCGCTGGAAGGCGGCTGTTGTTTGGGCTCGGGTTTGGGCGGGGGAGGTTCCTTTTCCTTCATATCGCCAAACGCGTCCTGCTTGGGCTCCGGCTGGTTCTGGGATTCGTTTTTCTGTTCATCCTGCTTTTTCTGATCAGACTTTTGCTGGTCCGGTTTTCCTTGCTGATCCTTTTGCTGCTGGTCCTTGGAATCCTTGTCCTGCTGATTTTGCTTCTGTTGGTTGTCCTTTTGCTGGTCGTCCTTGTTTTTCTGATCCTGTTTCTGCTGGTCCGGCTTTTTTTGGTCCTGCTTCGGTGGTTCGTTTTTTTGCAGAAGTTCCTCCAGTTCTTTGCGCAGCTTGGGCCAGTCGGCTGCTTTGGCGTCGGCTTGTTCGCCCTGATCCACGGCGGCCAGGGCGTCGCGGATGACATTCTCCGGCGGCTGCTGTTGCGCGGATCTGAGGCGCTGGCCAAAGGTGAGGGTGGTCTCGGCCAGCTCGGAGCAGTCCTTCGCACTCAGCGCCTCCTTGGCGGCGAGGCGCGTGATGGTGGTGGTGAGCGGGCCGGCGAGGGAGTCTTCGGCAGCCAATGCCGAATGATGAATGGTGAATGCCGAAATTCCGAAGAGAATGAGCAGGGCCGCGGCGGCGGTTGTTTGCCCTTTGGCATTTGGCGTTTGGAATTTCCGCGACGCAGACGCGCCGAGCGGCAGCGCCCGCTCACGGGGGCGGACGGGGAACTCGGCCCAGAAGCTGATGAGGAGCAACAGCAGGCCCGGGGCGAGAAACCACTGGAAACGTTCGAGGAGGCGCGCGGTGTTTTTCTCGGAGAAATCGCCTTTCCGGCCGGCGTCGATGGTTTGCTTGAGCAGTCCCGCCAGATCGACCCACGAGCTGGCATCGGCGTAGGCTCCGCCGGTGGTTTGCGCGAGTTCCTGGAGGGTGGAGCTGTTGAGGCGCGAGAGCACGACGGCCCCGCGTTCATCCTTCACAAAGCCGCCGCCGCCATCGGGGATGAATCCGCCCTGCGTGGTGCCGATGCCGAGCCCGATGACGCGAATGCCCTTGGTCTTGAGCGTTTCGCCCAGTTCCTTCCAGTCGTCCTCGGTGCTTTCGCCGTCGCTGAGCACGATCAGGTAGCGATCCGCCGTGGAAGTGCCGAAGGACTGGATGGAGGCTTCGAGCATGGCTTTGTAATTGGAGCCGCCTTCGGGCAGGTAGTCGGGCTTCAGCTCGGGCAGAAATTCGCGCAGGATTTCGTAGTCGGAGCTGAGCGGGCTTTGCAAAAACGAGGTGCCGGCAAACAGGACCAGGCCAACCCGCTCGCCTTTCAGCCCGTCGAGCAGGGAGGAGATGAGGAGTTTGCTGCGGTCGAGCCGCGAGGGCTTTACGTCCTGCGTCAGCATCGAACGGGAAAGATCGAGGGCGATGAGCACCTCGCGGGATTGGTCGAATACTTTTTCCTCCACCACGCCCCACTGGGGGCGGGCGAGGGCGACAATGCACAAGGCGAGACCGAACCACAGCCAGAGGCGCGGCCGGGTTTCCGCCGTGGTGTGGGCGGAGCCAAGGGAAACCTGAAACGCGCCGGCCCAGGCGCGCGCGATCTTCGGCCACTGGACGGCGGCGCGCGCGGTGTGGCGCGCCAGCTCCCAGGAGAAGAGCAGCACGAGCGGCACGAGCAGCCAGAGAAGATGCGGCGAGTGGAAGCCCATCAGGTTTTGGAAGGCAGGGCCGGACCGCCGGGCTGGCCATCAACTCGCGGCGCGCCCGGCGGTCGCGCCCTGCCAAAAGGCAACTGTGGCGGCAGTGCAAACAGGCCGCCGAGGAAAAGCAACACGGCTCCGGGCGCGGCAAACCAGGCGAAGAGTTCCGTGGTGAGCAGATAGGACTTGGCTTGGAACTCGATTTTCTGCGCCGCATCGATGGCCGCGAAAGTTTTGTTGATCGTGTCCGTATCCATGGCGCGGAAGAATTTTCCGCCGGTCTGGTCGGAAATCTGGATGAGCGCACCTTCATCCAGGTCGGATGGCATTCGGCTGTAGCCGAGTTTGTGGCCGCTTTCGTCGAAGACGGGCATCGGCACAAGTCCGGGACGGCCGACCCCGATCGTGTACACCGGCAGGCCGCGCGACTTGGCAATCCCGGTGGCTTGTTCCGGGGAGAGCAGGCCGCGGTTGTTGGCACCGTCGGTCATGAGCACGATGAACGCGCCTTTGCGCTGGTTGTTTTCCTCGCGACTGGCCTGATGCAGGCGGGAGAGCGCCACGCCCAGACCGTCGCCGATGGCGGTGCCATCCTCAACCATGCCGATCTTCAGGCGTTCGATTTGTTTGGCCAGCCATTCATGATCGAAGGTAAGCGGAGCCAGCGTGTAGGCGCGGCCCGCGAATACGACAAGGCCGATCCGATCGTTCGTGCGCCGGTGAATGAAGGCCTGGATGATCGGCTTGATGGCCTGGAGACGGTTGATGGCCTCGCCATCGCGTTCGTAATCCTCGGCATTCATTGAGCCGGAGAGATCGATCGCGAGCATCAGGTCGTAGCCCTGCTGCTTCACTTCACGCTTGTCCTCGACGCTTTGCGGACGGGCGAGGGCGAAGACCAGAAGGACGAGACCGATGAGGGCAAAGGAAACGGCCCAGCGGGAAGTGGGGATGAGCGACGGTTTGTGCCACGCGCCCGCAAACGGCACCACCAGCACCGGCGCGCCCCGCCTGCCGCGCACCCACAGGACGAGCGGCAGAACCAGCAGCGCGAGCAGCCACCAGGGGTCGTGGAGCGTGTAGTTGGTGAGCGGCATCAGCGGGGAAAAATGCCAAATTCCAAATGCCAAACTCCAAATAAAAATCCAGAACCCAAATACCTTGGGCCTAGGTTTTGATTATTGGAGTTTCTTTGGCGTTTGGACATTCGCGTTTGGAGTTTTTGCCGTCGCTCAGCGACGGCGGCCCGATGCCATCCGGGCTTGGAAAAATCGTACCAGCGATTCCAGGCGCGGTTCGTCGGTGCGGACGGTGAGCCGGCTGAGCGAATTGGGAAACAGGGCGCGAAAACCCGCGTCGCGTTGCGCGACCCATTCGGCATGCGCGGCACGCTGCGCGGCGGAAGCACCGTTGAGATTCACCAGCCGGCCGGAGACGGGATCGTACGCCGTGAAGATGCGGGTGTCGGGCAGTTCGCGTTCCCACGGATCGTCGACGCGGAACCCCATGGTCTGATAGCGGCGGCTCAGCACGCTCCAGCCTTCGGGCGCGGCGCGCGGCGGAAAATCTCCGAGCCAGATCATGATGCTGTGGCGCGGGGCGGCGTGGGCCAGCATCCGCCAGGGAATGAGGCTTGGGTCTGGCGTCTGGGATTTGGCGGCGGCGGATTCAAGCGCCGGGGCGGGTTTGCCGAGAAGCTGGGCGGCGGCGTGCATGATCTGGCCGCGGCCGCGCACGGGTTCCTTGAGATCGTAGCCTTCGGGCGAGGCGTGCAGAAAACCGACGCGGTCGCGGTTGACGGCGCCAAGCAGCATGACGATGCCGGCGAGTTCGAGCAGGGCCTCGCGTTTGGATTGCGCGCCCGAACCGAATTGCAGGCTCACGCTGTCCTCGAACACGAGCAGCAGGGTGACCTCGCGTTCCTCGATGAATTTCTTCCGGTACGGCTCGCCAAGGCGGGCGGTGACGTTCCAGTCGATGTCGCGGATGTCGTCGCCGTAGGTGTATTTGACGACTTGGTCGAATTCCATGCCGCGCCCGCGGAAGGCGGAGCGGTATTCGCCGCTGAGCACGTTCTCCACCGCATGGCGCACCCGCCACTCGAGCTGCCGCAACAGCGCGAGCTGGGAGGTGACCAGCGAGGTATGCTCTTGAAGAGGGGAGGGCATGGGTTGAATCGTTCTCTTAATCGTACTCTTTCTCGTTCTCCTGTTCTTTGGTTCGGTTGGTTCGTCCTGGCAGAGGAGAGAACGAGAAAGAGTACGAGTACGAGAACGAGAATGATTTAGGTGCTCGCCGGCACCGGGGTGCGCTGCAGCACCTGCAAAAGAATTTTGTCAGCCGAAAGTTCCTCGGCCTCGGCTTCGTAGGTCAGGCCGACGCGATGGCGGAGGGCGTCGTGGAAAATATCCTGGATGAGCGCGGGCGAGACATAGTCGGCGCCGCGCAGCCAGGCGAGGGCGCGGCCGGCTTGGAATAGCGCGAGCGAGGCGCGGGGAGAGGCGCCGAAGTTGAGGAGGCGCTTGGTTGAGCCGCCCTCGGCCGTGGCCGCGAGGTCGCGGGTGCCGCGGACCAGGGCGAGAATGTAAGCCTGCACGCCGGCGGAGACGTGAATCGCGTCGACCTGCGTGCGGAGATCCAGCAGTTCCTGTCCGCTGGAAACAGGCTGCAATTCCGGGGCCTTGGTGACCTGACCCCACATTTCCATCATTTGCGCTTCTTCGGAAGCCGACGGATAATCCACAATGAGCTTGAAAAGAAAACGGTCCGTTTGCGCCTCGGGCAACGGGTAGGTGCCTTCCTGTTCGACGGGATTTTGCGTCGCCATGACGAAGAACGGGCGGGGCAGTTTGTGCGACGTGCCGCCGATGGTGACCTGACGTTCCTGCATGGCTTCGAGGAGGGCGGACTGGACCTTGGCAGGGGCGCGGTTGATTTCGTCGGCGAGGACGAGGTTGGCGAAGATCGGGCCCTTGTGCGTGGCGAAGGCGCTGTCCTTCGGGGAGAAGATCATCGTGCCCACGACGTCGCTCGGCAGCAGGTCGGGCGTGAACTGCACCCGTTCGAACTGGATGCCGAGGGCGGTGCCGAGCGATCGGATCAGGAGCGTTTTCGCCAAGCCGGGCATACCCTCAAGGAGGACGTGGCCGTTGGCGAGCAGGGCGACAAGGAGGCGTTCGACGACGGCTTCCTGGCCGATGACGGCTTTGCTGATTTCGTTGCGGAGTTTCTGGGACCAAGTGGGACCGTTGAGCATGGAGGGGAAGGGACGGAAAAGTAGCGAGCAGTGAGTAGCGGGTAGCGAGTAGGACAGAAGAAGGGAAGGATTGAAGCTGGCGGTGAGGATTAATCACTAAAAGAAGCAGTTTGCGCAGGGCAAGTGCTGAGCGGGGGGTTTGACTGTGACGATCACGGTCGGTTGCATGCGAGGGTCAACTTTATGGCAGATTTTCCAGACATCGTCGGAGCGCCGCTCAGGGCGAGATTTGTCTCCTTGCGGGTCCGTCCCGAGGAGGTGGAGGAGCGGTTTGTGCGTGGGACCGGGGCGGGGGGCCAGAAAATCAACAAAACCTCGTCCACCGTCTGGCTCCAACACCGGCCCAGCGGGGTGGAGGTAAGGTGTCAGCGCGAGCGGAGTCAGGCGATGAACCGGCTTACCGCCTGGACCGAATTGGCCGACAAACTGGAATGGCAGAGGCAGGAGGCTAAGAACCAGGCACAGTCCGCGCGGGAACTGGTCCGCCGGCAAAACCTGAAGAAAACCCGCAGTCAGAAAATAAAGATGATTCAAGCCAAGAAACACCGCGCGAAGATCAAACAGAAACGCAGCGGGGGATGGGAGGAGTGAAACCCGGTTTGGGCTGCTGTTTCAGAAGGCACGGATCGCTTTGATTGAGCGTTGCACGGTTAGAGCAGTTCGATTTCGGCACCGACGTGGACCGTGCCTTGTTTGGTCTCGTGGATGAGGTTGACGCCGAAATAGACGGCGGTGGGGTCGGTTGGGCCACGGCGGAAGGTGGCGAGCGTCTTCAGCGGCTCTTTGCCGCGTTCGCCCGTGAGCTGGTCGGTGGTGGTCACAATGCAGCGGTCGGATTTGCCGGCGCTGCGAAAAACGGCGTCACCGATACGGAAACGCATCCACGAGTCTTCGGCGAAGGCGTCGCAGCCATCGACGACGATATTCGGCCGGAAGCGGTTCATCGGCACGGGCTCGCCTTCGTTTTCCTGGATGCGGTCATTCAGGTTCGAGAGCGAGGCTTCGCTGATCACGAGAAAGGGGCACGCGTCGTTGAAGGCGAGTTGGTCGCCGGGTTGCGCGGCGGGTTTGAGGTTGGACCGCAAAAAGTTTTCGCCGATGCGTACGAGGTGGCAGGACAGTCCGAGAAAATCGCTGAGCCAGGCGGAGGCGGGGATGCCGCAGTCCTCGGCGGGCAGGCCTTCATGTTTCCAGACAGTCACGGAGCGAAGCGGAGCAGATGGATCGGAAGCGGTGGGAACGGCGATGCTGCCTGCTCCGTCGGCCGAAAGGGTGAGCATGCCGGGAGAAAGCTGCGCCGTGATCAGGGCCATGCGGGGCACGGTGCGCTGGGTCAGGAACTTACCCGTGGGATCGACGATAAGGAAACGGCGGTCGCCGACGAAACCGAGCGCGTCGAGTTCCGCTACCGGCACGGCGCAGCCGCGCAGGGATTTCACGGGATAGATGAAGAGGCCGGTGACGTGAGGCATGGCAGAATGGCCGCAAAAAATCGCAGAAGGCGCAAAAAGAAAACTGAGGTTAACCGCTGATCTGCGCAGATTGTCGCCAATGAGAAGGCCGAACCAAACCAATCCAGTTGAAACCACAGATTGCACCGATGGACACGGATCAATGCAGGGAACGAATGATTCCTTTCATGACCTGAATTGTACGGTCTTCTTGGCCGTGGCCTTGTTGTTCAGAAACATCTGTGCGTATCCGTGTTCATCTGTGGTTAACTGCCTTGGATCTGGATGAGCGCGGCTGAGCGAAGATCGGCGGTCAAATTTACACCGGCTTCCGCTGGTAATTGACGAGGTAGAGCTGCTGGCCGGAGCTGGTGGCGAATTTTTTGGGCCGGGCGCCGCCGAGGCCATAGCAAATGGAGAGGTTTTCGCCGGAGAATTTGAAAATGCACGGGATGACGCGACCCGCGTTGGGGCCGTCGAGGCCGGAGAGCGTGAGCCCGGCGGCTTCGACGACATAGCTGCCCTGATCCGAGATCTGCCCGCCGAAGCTGACAAAATATTCACCCAGGGAAAATTCCACCACGGTTTGCTGAAGCACCTCGATGGGTGCCTCCTCGCCGTCGAGTTCCGCGTAGACCGGCTGCCAGATGCCTTCGAGGGTGTTCATCGGATTATTTTGCCCACGAAACACGCGAAAACACACGAAAGAAATACGCCGCGCGCTGAAATGGTTTAGTCGCGCCGGAGCTCGGCCACTTATCTTAATAATCTTTCGATAACGTGATATGCACCAATACAAATCAATAGAAAGGAGATCGCTAAAATCGATAGGCATCCAAATTTGAACCAACTTTCTTTGGTAGTAGTCGGTCGCACGACATCTTTGGGATGCGTGTCTTGAATCTTGATTCTGTTGAAATCGAAATCCACTGCACTGCTTGTCTCGGCAATTCCGTGCTCAAGTGCCTCATCAATTTGTGAACGCAGATGAAGTAAACCCTCGCGACTGGCGACTATTTCACCGGTTGGGTCGCCATGTTGGTCACCTGTGGTTACCCAATGGGTCTTCTTAGAAACGGGATCCATTTTTAACCGCGTTTGGTGACTTCCCTTGTCGTCGTATCGATGGCTGCGGGCTCGGTGAGTTCCTTCGCGCCTTTGGCGCCGAGCTCGACGAATTTTCGGGCGCCGGGGAGGAGGGTGCTTTCGAAGGAGCCGACGGCGGAGTTGTAGGCTTTGCTGGCGCTCTCCAACCCGCGGCCGACTTTGTCGAGGTTGTCGGCGAAGTTGGCGATGCGGTCGTAGAGTTGGCGGCCGAGCGTGGCGATCTCCTCGGCGCTTTTTGAAACGGCTTCATTGCGCCAGCCGTACGCGGTGGCTTTGAGCAACGCGATGAGGGTGGCGGGCGTGGCGAGGAGGACTTTTTTGGCGATGGCGCGGTCGATGAGCGAGGGGTCGGCTTGCAAAGCGCCCGAGAGAAATTGGTCGCCGGGAAGAAAGAGCACGACGAATTCGGGCGAGGGTTGGAACTGTTCCCAGTAATTTTTGCTGCCGAGGGCATCGATGTGGCTACGAACCTTCGTGGCGTGCTCGGCGAGTTTGGCGGAGCGCACGGCGTCGTCGGACGCGTTGGCGGCCTCGCGGTAGGCGTCGTTGGGCGCCTTGGCGTCGACGACGATCTGCTGACCGCCGGGCAGGCGGACGACGAGATCGGCGCGAAGAGCGCCGCTGCTCTGCTGTTCGACGAAATCGCAGTAAGAACTCATGCCCGACATCTCGACGACGCGGCGGAGCTGGAGTTCGCCCCAGGTGCCGGCGGTGGTGGTGGAGCGGAGGGCGGTGGAAAGTTTCGCGGCCTCGGCCTGGAGGGAAGTCTGCGCGGTGCCGAGGGATTTCAACTGCTCGGAGAGCTGGCCGTACGCGGAGGCGCGGGATTTTTCCATCTCGCCGATCTTGCTGTCCACTTTTTCCAACGACTCCTTGAGCGGCTTCACCATCGAGTCGATCGCCTGCTGGCGCTTGCCGAGTTCGTCGGCGGATTGCTGGTGGAGTTTGGAAAAAGATTCGCGGGCGAGTTCGAGAAAGGACTGGTTGTTGGAACGGAGGGCGTCGGCGGAGAGCGCCTTGAATGAGTTGGTCAGGCGTTCATGGGCATCGGTGAGCGCGGCAATTTTTTCGGTGGCGGAGGCGCGTTCAGCGGCGAGGGCTTTTTCGAGCTGAGATTTGGAATTGGAAATTTCAGCCAGTTGGACGCGGGCGGTTTCGAGATCGGCGGCGAGAAGTTTCGCGCGTTCGGTCACGGCGGCGGAACGGGTCTGGGCGATGAACCAGCCCAGGGCGCCGGCGAGGGCGGCGGAGATCAGCGCGATGAGGATTTCAGTCACGGGCGGAGCGAAACGGACAACGGCGGCGCCGGCAAGTGGGATTGCGGGGGGCCGCAGCGAGAGTTTTCACGGCGGGCCCAGCGGTCCCGCCCTACCTCTTAATCAACGCGCATTATTGTGCGGTCATGTTCGAGATGGGACTCGGTTGGAACGGGTCGCCGGAGGTGCTGGGTTCCTTGGCGGGAATATAGATGGTGAAGCGGGTGCCTTCGCCGAGCTTGGTCTTCACCTGGGTGAGGCCGTGATGGTGTTTCACGAGGCGGCAGACGATGGCGAGGCCGAGGCCGGTGCCGGTCTGCTCCTTGGTCGTGAAGTATGGCTCGAAGATGCGGGAGAGGACATCGCGCGGGATGCCCGGGCCCTGGTCGATGACGGAAAGGGCGACAAGCGGGGAAACATTGGCCATGGAGTCGAGGCCGATGAAGCGTTCCTCGTCGGTGTCCTTGAACGACTCGATGGGCAGCGGTTGATCATAGCGCTCGGCGGTGATCCAGACGGTCTGCGGCGTGCTGGAACTCTGGAAGGCGTTGACCGTGAGATTGAGCAAAATCTGGATCAGCTCGGTGCCGCCGATCTGGCCGGCGGTGTCGATGTCGAGATGCTTCACGGCGAGCTTGCTGCCGCGGAGGCTCGGGTGGTTGCGCATCAGGGTCTGGACGTCGTCGAGCACCTGGTTGATGGAAACTTCCGGGGCGAAGGAGGTGCGCTTGTTGACGAAGCGCAGGTAGCGGCGGGTGATGGCGGAGCAGGTGCCGACCTGTTTGGCGAGCAGCTCGACGTCGGCGCGCACGGCATCGAGATTCGCGCCACTGAGCGAACCGATGCCTTCCAACCGGTGGCGGAGAATCTCGACATAGCCGAGGATGACGGTGAGGGGATTGTTGATGTCGTGCAGCGCGCCGGCGTAGATCTCGGTGGTGGTGCGGGCCATTTCCTCCTTGAGCGCGGTGTCGTTGAGCTGTTCGTTGAGCGCCTTCAGCCGTTTCGAGGTGGAGGAAACCGTTTCGGAAATGCGGCGGAGGTGGAGCGCGCGGCTGACGGCTTCGCGGATGGTGGAAAGATCGAAGGGCTTGCTGAGATAATCGCAGGCACCGAGCCGGAGCGCCTGCCGGGCGGTCTCGATGGTTTCGTAGGCCGTGAGCATGATGATCTCGATGTGCGGATCGATGGCCTTGAGGCCGCGCAGCACATCGATGCCGGTCTTGCCCGCCATGCGGATGTCGAGGATGGCGAGCTGCACGGGATGGGTGCGGGCGTATTCGAGGGCCTTGTCGCCGGTGTCGACAGCCTGGACATTAAAATCCTGACGGAACACCATGCGCAGCGAATGGCGCGGGCCTTCCTCGTCATCGACGATGAGCAGGGTGGGGAGCACAACAACAGGAACGGCGGGTGCGGCGGGGGCGGTGGTGACGGACATGGCGCGGGGTGTGGGAGGTGAATTAAAAATGCAGGCCAAAGGAGAGCGAAAAGGCGTTGAGGGAATTGCGGTAGGTGCCGTCGGCGGTGGCGCCGGTAAGAGAGGGCGGACTGCCGCTGACGCGACGGGTGCCACCGGCGCCGTATTGCCAGGCGAGATCCGCCGAGAAACCTTTGCCGGCGGAACGATAGCCCAGACCGAGGGAGTAAAAGGCCTTGTCGCTGTCCGGCACAGCGGGCGTGTAGGTGGCATCGGGCGTGGAATTCTCGGTGAAGCAATAACCCCCGCTGACGGTCCAGTTGTTGCCAAGGTAGCGTGTGGCACCGAATTCGTAGAAGAGGCCGGATTGCCAGTTGAACACGAGCGGGGTGTTGCCCGAGGCCTTGCTGACCACGACCGTGTTGAGCCGGTTCCAGTTGGTCCAATCGAGATTCACCTCGAGATTCCACTCGGGGACCGGGCGGTAGGACCAGCCGACGATCACCGTTTCAGGAAAAGAGAAACCGGCGGAGGCCGGCTCACTGGCGACGAGCGGGATGGTGGACGAGGTGCCGCGCAACGTGACGCTGGTGTGGTGAGTATAGCTGAGGCCGAAGCTGTGTTGCGGGCTCGGTTTCCAGAGCAGGCCGAGATCGACGCCGAAAGCGTGGCCGCTGCCCTCGAAGCTGAAATGGTCCGCGGGACCGAAAACCCCGATGGCCCGGTTCAGATCGGTATCGACTTTGTTGTAGGTGAAGCTGCCGCCGAAGGAAAATTCCGGCGTGGACTGCCAGGCGAGGGAAAAATTATAGGTGCGGTAGGTCTGCTTGTTCTTCAGCGCGAAAGTGCGGAGCGGCGAGGAGTCCGGCCAGTCGGTGGAGAGACCAAACGGCGCGTAGACGCCGAGACCGTAGGCCATGGGCGCGCCCTGGGGTTTGTACGTGACGTAGAGCGCGGGGATATTTTGCGAACCGTTGTCCATGGAAGCGGTGCCGCCAATGCCGGAATAATCCGAGGTAGCCGAGACGCTGTAGAGATTGGCGGAAACCTGCGTACCGTCGAGCTGGGTTAATCCGGCGGGATTGTAGTAGAGCGCGCTGGGATTGTCGGCGGTGGCGACGAAAGCGTTGCCTCGGGCGGTGGCGAAGGCGTCCTTAAAACCGACGCGTGTGCCGGAAGCGACGGCGAGCGAGGCGCAGGCGAGGATAGCGATCAGTGCGCCGCAGCAGCGGGTGGAATGGCCAGGGGAAAATCGGGAGGTGACTGAAAACATCAATGGGGCAGCGGGAGGTGGACCGTGAGATCGGGATCACCGGGCGAAACGCGGGTGTGCAATTCGAGGCGGCCCTGGTGGGCCTCAATGATCCGGCGCGCGATGGTCAGGCCGAGGCCGACGCCGGTGTTGCGTGTGGTGAAGAAAGGTTCGGTGGCGCGCGAGACGGATTCGGCGGCAAAACCGCTGCCGTTGTCGCGCACCTGAATGATCAGTTCGGCGGCGCCCTCGGCGGTGGGCGCAGCGTTGAGGGTCACATGCACCTGCCGGTTTTCGCCCGAGGATTGCAGGCCGTTGAGAAAAATTTCCTGGAAAGCGTGGGCGAGATTGGCGCGGCTGCAACGGAGCGTGACGGGCGGCAGGTCGCTCTTGATTTCCAATTTCGCGGCGCCGCCGGCGAAGGCGCGGGATTTGGCGAAGCTGGCCTGCAAAATATCGTCGAGCGGAGCGAGCTCGGTGTTGGGCTGGTCGGAGCGGGCAAGCAGCAGCATCTGGTCGGTGAAACGCTGGATGCGCTGGGTCTCGCGTGAGAGGGCGCCCTTGAGCGAGTCGCGAAAATCGGCGTTGTTGATCTCGGCGTCAAAAAGTTGCGCGTGCGTCGTGAGCGGGACGAGGGAATTGCGGATCTCGTGGGCAAAGCGGCGGGCGATCAGGCTGATGAGTTTCAGGTTGGAGGACTCGATTTCGGCGCGCTGCGCGAAACGGATCTGCGTGAAATCTTCGAGCAGCAGCATGGCGGTCTGCGGCAACCGGTCGCCGGGGGCGCGGAGCGGAATGAAGGTGGCGCGGAACACGGTGCCGGCGGCGTCGCCCACGACGTGAAAAAAAGGTTCGATGATGGCGTCGCGCTGGATGACGTCGAGCAGCTTGGCCTGGATCGGCGCAGGGACATCCGCCAGCTCGATGCCCGGTGCCTTGGGTCCGCGCAAAAAGCGCGTGATGGCGCTGTTCGAGTAGATGACCTGCTGGTTGGAATCGAGCACGAGCGCGCCGACCGTCAGGCTGTTGAGCACGCTGCTGAAAATGCGGTGGTTGCCGACAAGCTGCGTATGGAGCCAGCTATTTTTGACGGCGAGCCCGAGCTCCTCGAGCAGGTGGTAGACGAGCAGCAGTTCCTCGTCGGAAAATTCACCGCCGGTAATCCGGTCGCCCAGCACGGCGACGCCGAGCGTGCGTTCGCGGTCGTTGATCGGGATGGCGACCAGCCCGCCGAGCACCTCGAATTCGCGGAGGATTTTCGGATCGAGAAACGACGACGTGGTGCCGACGGGCGCGCGGAGGATTTGCGGATGCAGGGTCAACTGGCGGCCCAGGCCGCTTTTGCGCGAGAGCGCAAAGCTGTCGGTGAGATCGGCGGTGAGCCCGACCGCGGCCACGCAGGGCATGATGTGTGATTCCGGCAGCGGGATGGCGGGCAGGCTGTTGTTTTTTCCCGGTTCGAGAAAGATCGCGATGCGCGAAAGGCCGACGACTTCGCGCAGTTTCAAAATAAAATGCTGCGTGAGCTGGCGGTAATCGAGCGAGTAGCCGAGCACCTGCGTGAAATCGCGGAGCACTTCCAACGCGGAGGAAAGTGCGGCGGCGCGGCTGGGCAGGGAACTCGGGATAGATTGGGAATGGCCGGCAGGTGTGGGGCCGGTGCCGGTCAGGCGTTCGAGCACGCTGATGAGCGACGCTTGCTCGACGGGCTGGAAGAGCACGAGGTTGGCGCCTGCCGCCAGGAGTTTTTGCTGGGTCTCGCTGCTCTCTCCGGCGGGAAGAATCACCGCAATTTGCAAGCGAGGGACCAGCGCGCGGGTGCCGATGAGTTCGTTGGCCAGCTCCACGGTCATGCGGCTGGGGGCAAAAACGCAGAGATCAAAAGCACCGGCGAGAAGTGCGCCCCGGGCATCAGCCGTTTTGCTCCGATGCTGAACTTGAAAGTCGGCGGCGGAAGACAGCGTTGAAAACTGGTTCAGCGCTAGGGATTCGTCAGATATGAGGAGCAGCCGGGTCACTTCCGTGTGGTTCTCTTTAACAACATCGGGCCAATTGCCATTATCAAGCGTGAATTGGTGTGAACAACCACAGAAAACTGTTCCCGGCTGGGACTTGCTCATTGCTATCGATGTAAAAACCTCCTTTTTTACCGCTTGGATAGCCAATCAGGATGATTGCCGACCACACCCATGTCAAAAGCGGACAAATTCGCACCGAGTTTGTTCAATTTCCCAACCAAACCGGCCTTAACATCGCCGCCTGTGTTGATCACACCGGCGAACAGCGTTCCCGGCCGTGGGTTCTGATCGCGCCAAAATATGGCGAAACCAAGAAGAGCAATTTGCAACTGGCCTATCATCTCGCCGCCAATGGTCTCAATGTGCTGCGCTTCGACCACACCAACCATGTGGGCGAGAGTGAAGGGAAGGCACTGGATTTTCAACTGCCCGGAGCGGTCGAGGATATCACCGCCTGTCTCGATTTTCTTGCTGAAACGTACGAGGTGGGGCGGGTCACCATTGTGGCCAACAGTCTTTCGGCCCGGTGTGCGTTGCGGGCGGCGGCGAATGACGCGAGGGTCCAAAAATTCATCAGCGTGGCCGGCGTGGTCAATCTGCTGGCGACGATGTCGGAAATCTATCGGGAGGATATTCTCAGCCAGTATCGGGCTGGACGCCGCTGGGGGGTGACGAATTTTCTGGGCCTGGACGTGCACGGAGACGCTTTTCTCGCTTCGGCGATCAACGCGCAGCTTTATGATCTGTCGGGCACGGTCGCCGATGCGGGCGGACTGCGGGTGCCGTTCATTTATTTTTTCGCGGAGCACGACACCTGGGTGCGCCGGGGGGAAGTCGAGCAGGTGGTCGCGGCCAATCCGCTCGCCCGCATGATTCTGGTGCCGGCGGCGATGCATGAGGTGCGGGAAAATCCGCGCGCGACCGAGCAGCTTTTCCGCGAAGTCATCTGGTCCTGCCTGTTTGACGGTCCGTGTCCGCCGGACGCGGCGAAAGTGCTGCGCACTCCCGAGAGGAAAGCGGTGCTCGAACAAAACCGGCGGGAGCGGGAACAGATGCGCCGCGCGGAACAGCCCGCAGAGACTGAGAAAGAATTTTGGTCGGGCTACCTGAAAAAATACGCGATCCTGGAGCGCTCCACCGATTATCAGGAGTACCTGCAATTGCTGGGGCGGCTCTGCCGGCCGTTGCCGGCGGGGGCCGCGGTGCTCGATGCCGGCTGTGGCAACGGCATGTTCGGGCTCTGGGTGCTGCACGAGACCGCCCGGCGCAAAACGCGGACGGCACCGGCTGATCCGTTGGTTTACGTCGGCCTTGACCTGACCCATCGCGGCCTGAGTGACGCGATGACGAGGCACGTCGAGGTGCGTCGGCCGGCGGTGATGGAAGCGATGCCCGGCGTGCAATATTCGATGATCGATTTCGATCTGCTGGAAAACGGGACGCCGGCCGCACAACTGCCTTTTGCCGACGGAACTTTCGACCTGATCTGTTGCAGTCTGGTTTTATCCTACGTGAAACGTCCCGAAGCGCTGCTGCGCGAGTTGTACCGCCTGTTGAAACCCGGCGGCATCTTTGTCGCGTCGAGCATGAAGCCGCATTGCGATCTGTCGGCGATCTACCGCGATTCCATCGCGCAGCAGGTGACGCCGGAGGAGGTCGAGGCGGGACGGGATCTGCTGCGCGCGGCGGGCAAGATCAAGCTGAAGGAGGAGGTCGGGCACTACGCATTCTTTTCGCAGACCGAACTGGCCGGCCTGGTGCTCGATGCCGGTTTCAATGTGCGTGAATCCCAACCCAGCTTCGGCGACCAGGCGGTCGTGGTGAAGGCCGTGAAGTGACCACCTATCTGATCATCACCTCATTCGTGAACTTTCTCGCCGCGATCCTGCTGGCGTTCGCGGTGGGGCTGCGCAGCCAGAACAACCGGCTGAATCTGCAGTTTGGCATTTTCGCGTTCTTTGTCGCGCTCTGGTCCGCGGGTTATTTTCTCTGGCAGATCACGGATGATCCCGAGCGGGCGCTGTTCTTCACGCGGCTGCTGATGTTCCCGGCGTACTTTGTGCCGATCGCCTACCTGCATTTCGTCACGCGGCTGTGCAATGAGCACCGGGCCGCCTGGCTGATGCGTTTCGGCTACGCCTCGGCCTGTGTTTTTTCCGCGTTGAGTTTCACCCCTTTGATGGTGCGGGAAGTGGCGCCGGCGATGGGCATGCCCTTCTGGCCGCGGGCCGGTGATGCCTTTGTGTATTATCTGATCTGGTTTGGCGCCCTGATGTTTATCGCCATCTGGCAGCTCCAGCATCACGCGCGGCATTCCAGCGGTCCGCGCTCCAGCCAGTTGCGGACGATCTTTATGGGCACGGTGATGGGGTTTGCCGGTGCGGCCACGAATTTCCCGCTGTGGTATGATCTGCCGGTCCCGCCACTGGGCAATGCGCTGGTTTTCCTTTATCTGGTGATGGTCGCGCACGCGGTTTCCCGCTATCAACTGCCGTTGGTCACGCACGATTTCGCGTACGCGGCGATCTACGTCGCCATGGGGGTCACTTTTTCCTGCGTGATTTTGCTGACGGGAGTGATTGTGGCGCCGGCCATGGGCATCACCGTCACCTCGGAAATGCTGTTGAACGGATTTTTGCTCTCGATCGTGGCCAGTCTGTTTTTCCTCTGGGCGGTGCCGCGGATGCACCGCACGGCGGACCGGGTGATGGCCCAGACTTATCTGCGCCATCGGAAAAACCAACTGCTGCAGCTCAAGGCGCTGGGTCATCGCATTGTGACGCTCGGCACCGAGCGGGAAATTTTCGAGAGCACGGTGCGGGAGATCGCGCGCGTTTTCAATCTGCAGGCTGCGGCCGCGTATTCGCGCACGGAATTTGACCGGGACTATCAGTTGCGGGCGGCCCATGGCTGGTTGGAATGCCCTTCCGAACTGCCGATCGACAGTGTGTTGACCCGCATGATGCAGGGCCATGTCGGGCCGGTGTTGATCGACGGCTCCGAGATGGAATTTTCGCCCGAGACTCTGGCGGATCTGGAACGGCTGCGCCTGAAGCTCCCGGTCGAGGCGGTCTTCCCCATCGCCAGCGACGATTTTATTTCCGGCGTGCTGCTGCTCGGTTCCCGCCAGAGTGGCGAGCGTTACACGGAGGCCGAGCTGGCCTTGCTCGAATCAACCTGTCTGCAGGTGGCGGTCACGTTGCGCGCCCGGCAGTTGGAGCGTCGCGCCAGCCAGACCGAAAAGCTGATTTCCCTCGGCACCCTGGCCGCCGGGCTGGCGCACGAACTGCGCAATCCGCTCACTTCGGTGCAAACGTTCACGGCCCTCCTCAAGGAACGTCAGCCCGATCCCGAGATGATCCAGGAATTCGGTGCGATCGTGGAACGCGATGTGAACCGGATCGCCAGCATCGTGGACAACGTGGCCGCGTTTGCCGAGAGCAACAAGGTCGTGATGTCGGCCGTGGATCTTCCCGATCTGCTGCGGACCGTGTCGGCCATTGTCCATCCGGAACTGGTGCGCACCGCGGTGACGATCGAAATTCCCACCGGAACCGTGCCGCCGGTGCGCGGCAACAACAGCCAGTTGCTCCAGGTTTTTTTGAACCTCACGCAGAACGCGATCCAGGCCCTCGAAGGCCGGGCGGACGGCCGCATCGTTTTCCGGTTGGAAACCCGCGTGATCGACGTGCCGCAGCCGCTGCTGTTCGTGAGTGTGGCGGACAACGGACCGGGCATCGATCCGGTGGTGCTGCCGCAGGTCTTCGAGCCTTTCGCCACCACCAAGGCCACGGGCGAACGCCGCGGCAAGGAAGGCATGGGTCTGGGTCTGGCCATCGTGAAACGCATCGTGCAGCATCACCACGGCGACATTGATGTGGACAGCACCATCGGTCGCGGCACCACTTTCCGGGTTCATCTGCCCATTCTCGAATGATCACGCCGCCGCCCAAAGTGCAACTGCCCGGACCGGCCGCCTTGCGCGCGCTGGCCAAAGCCTTCGCGAATTTTGGCGACTTCGACCGCTTCGTGAACGGGCTGCAGACCGCACTCGAGCAATCCGCGCCGTTCGAACACACCGCCATTCTGCTCGACAGCGCCATCGTGCAGGGCAGCCCGCCGTTTTTGTCCGGGGTGATGAGCGTCCCTCTCGTGGGCGGAGGCGTGAAGCACGGCATGTTGCAGGCTTCGCCCCGTTCGGAAAACCGGCAGTTCGGGGCGGAGGATCTGCATCTGCTGGCGGGGCTGGCCGATTTTCTTTCGGCGGTGCTGGACCAGGCCGTGCGCACGCAGGATGCGCGGCGCAGCCAGGAACTGCTCCGGTTTTTGCTCAACCAGGCACCCATCGGACTGGCGGCGTACACGCCCGAACGGCGTTTGCTGGTGGCGAATGACCTGGGCCGCGACTGGCTCGGCGAGGCGGGCCCGCCCTTTTTGGAAATCGAATCGGGGCACGAGAATTTCCATCTGCGGGCCGCCGGAAAATTAATTTTTGGCGAGGCGCGCCGCGCGCCCGATGGCGTGTGGGTGATCGCGCTGCACGACCTGACGCCCGGTCAGGTGCGCCTGATCGAGTCGTTGCAGCGCGAAACTTTCCGCGGCCTGGTCGAGGAGCGTCCGGTGAGTTTTGCCCTGGTGGAGTCGCCGCAGGTGCGCGAAGGGGTGCTGCGCCAATTGCCGGCCTTGCGCCACGTAATGGCGGGCAACGAGATTGTCGGACCCTACGATGCCAACCGGATCGGGATCGTGCTTTCCGGCCTGGGCGGATCGGCCGCACGCCAGCGGCTCCGGCAATGGCAGGGGATTTTGGGCGATATCGGCACGCTGCGGGTCGGACTTTCCGAGTTGCGGCGCGACGGCACCTCCTCGGAAACCATGCTTGAAGCCGCCTTGCGCCGCAGCGGCCCGTTCGGCGAGTCGGTGCGGCCGACCGTGCTCGTGCACGACAATGATTCCGGCGTCGCGAGCTCCATCAGCCTAATCCTCGGGCGGGAGTACCGTGTGTTGAAAAGCACGGAGCTGGGCGCAACGCGCGAAATCTTGCGGCGCGAGGAGCTGGATGTTTTTGTGACCGACTTGGATCTGCGCGGCGAGATGAGCGGCACGGAGCTGGTCCACGAAGTCCGCCGGTTGCAGCCCTCCATCCGCCCGCTGTTCACCAGTGTGCATGATGCGCCGCACGAATTGTCGCCCGAGCTGGCGGCCGGGGGAGCGGTGGTTTTGCAAAAGCCATTCGCCCCCGATGTGCTGCGCGAGGCGCTGCGCAACCGGCTGGGGACGTGAGGCAAGTTAGGCCGGCAGACGCACCACGGCTGTTGGCTTCATTCGCTGTGGGTCCGATACTCCGAAGCAGCTTGCTTCGGCTTGGTTGGCAGAACTGGATTGAGTGTAGATTGCATGCGGCTCGAACGTGTTTGCGGAGGTCTTGTCAAATGCCGGCTTGTTTACTCGGACAAAAGCTGGATCAACGACATTTTGACCGCTCGAGCCAGTTGCTCCATGTTGTCTACCGAGATGTTGCGCTCGGCCCGTTCCGCCGAGCCGATACAAGTGCGATGCAATCCGGCCTTTTCGGCCAATACCTCCTGGGACATGCCCAGACGGGTTCTTGCTTTCCGCAGGTTGCGGGCGAATAGTTGGCGGGCAGTCGGGAGGTTTGCTCACCCGGGAAGGCTACCGCTCGATGACTTTATATCTACAGACTTTAAGTAGCACAATGTTGCCCGCCCATCTTAACCCCGCTTATCTGACCAAACGTGGTTCCGCGTATCATGGTGACTCGCTTGAACTGCTGCGGCATCTGCCGGACGATTCGGTGGACTTGGTGATGACGAGTCCGCCATTCGCCCTGCTGCGGGAAAAGGAGTACGGCAATCGCTCCCAGACGGAATATATCGAATGGCTGAGCGCATTTGCCGCACTGGTCCGGCAAAAACTAAAGCCGACGGGCAGCTTCGTGGTCGATCTCGGCGGGGCCTACCAACGCGGTGTGCCCGCCCGCAGTCTTTATAACTTTCGGGTGCTTTTAAAATTTTGCGACGAACTCGGTTTCCATCTCGCGCAAGATTTCTACTGGTATAATCCCTCCAAGCTGCCCAGTCCGATTGAATGGGTGAACAAACGGAAGCTTCGCGCCAAGGATGCGGTGAATACCGTCTGGTGGTTCTCCAAGACCGAATGGCCCAAGGCCAACATATCACGCGTGCTGACCGCTTACAGCGAACGCATGAAAAAGCTGCTTGCTGATCCGGCGGCCTACTACACGCCGAAGAAGCGTCCCTCCGGACACGATATCGGCACAACGTTCGCCAGGGACAATGGCGGAGCCATCCCGCCCAACCTGCTGCAAATTCCCAACTCCGAGTCCAACGGGGCCTATCTGCGCGGCTGCAAGGCGATGAAACTTGGGGCTCATCCCGCCCGGTTTCCCGCGAAACTGCCGGAGTTTTTTATCCGGTTTTTGACCGACCCCGACGACCTCGTCGTCGATATTTTTGCCGGTTCCAACACCACCGGCTCCGTGGCGGAGATTGAGGGGCGGCGTTGGCTGTCGTTTGACAACCGGCTCGATTACCTGGCCGCCTCGGCCTTCAGGTTTTTTAGTGATGCGGCGACGGAAGAGGAATTGCGTACCGCTTACGGAACAATTCTCAACATGCGGACCATTCACTTTGACGCGCCGGTTTATACGCCAACGTTGAAGAAGACCACCCGCGACATCCGCTATGCAGAAAAAGAAAACCAGACGGTCCTCCTGCTTCAAGAAGCCCCGCCCAAGTCTGCCAAGCCAAAGTCCAGGAGCAAATGGCGGAAAGCAGGTTAGAGGGGATGGTTAAGCGTCGCGTTGAAAACGACAGAATTATATCGGAAATTATTTTGCGGCGACGCCGCGTGAGAAGAGTTCGGTGATGACATCCTCCAGCGGCACGTCCTGGATGGTAATGTCGTCAACCGCACCCTGGGTCAGGATTTGCTGGCAAACAGTGGTCACTTGTTCGCTGGGGACATGGAGCAGGATTTCGCCGTCGTCGCCGGTTTTGGCCGTGCCTTGGACGGGTTGCCAGTCGGCAGGGAAGGGGTTGCTGCCTTCGAGGCCGCTCAGGCCGGGGCGGGGTTTGAACTTGATGATGCGTTGACGGGCACCGGCGCCGGCGATGCGGTCGAGGCCGCCGTCGTAGATTTTTTTTCCATGGTCGATTACGATCACGCGTTCGCAGAGAGAGGAGATGTCCGCCATGTAGTGGCTGGTGAGCAAAATGGTGGTTTTGTGGCGCCGGTTGTAGTCGCGCAGGAATTCACGGACATTTTTTTGCGAAACCACGTCGAGGCCGATGGTCGGCTCGTCGAGAAAGAGCACACGCGGGCGATGGAGGAGGGCGGCGATCAGTTCCATCTTCATACGCTCGCCAAGGGAGAGCTCGCGCACCATAACGTTCAGTTTCTCCCGCACACCGAGCAGGGTGACGAGTTCATCAAGGGTGGCCTGGTATTGCTTCGGGTCGAGGCCGTAGATGGCGCGCAGCAGATAGAATGATTCCTGGGCGGGCAGATCCCACCACAGCTGGTTTTTCTGGCCGAGCACGAGGGCGAAGAGGCGGCGGTATTCGTTTTCGCGTTTGGTGGGGTCGAAGCCGGCCACGCGGGCAGTGCCGCTCGTCGGATAAATCAGGCCGGAGAGCATCTTGAGCGTCGTGGTCTTGCCCGCGCCGTTGGGCCCGAGAAAACCGACCAATTCGCCCTCCTTGATGCTGAAGCTGATGTTGTCTGCCGCCCGGGTTTCTTCGAATTCGCGTTTGAACAGTCCTTGCACCCCGCCCCAGAAGCCGGGTTGCTTTTTATAGGTGCGGAAGATGCGGGTCAGGTTTTCGACTTCAATCATTGAGGCGTTCAAGTGGGCATGAATTCAATCTGAACGCAACCGCAGCCTGCCGGGGCTTGGATGCTCCTCTCTGATCATGGTGACCATTCCTCCTCGGGTTGAATCCGGCGGAGAGGAGAGGCTGGGTTTAGGATTTTTGAGAACCAAGGTGTTTCATCTCAACCGATCCGGTCCAGATGAGTTTTTCCATCAGAATATTTTCCAGACCACGCGCGTTGCTTCACAGGTTTGTTACGCGGTGAAAATAAAACCCCATGAGGAAGCAATTAATCTCGGGTGATTCGCCAAGGGAAGGTTGAGGCAATCTACTCATCGTTTTTGTCCAACAGTTAAACGAGGGTAAAGGCCATGTTCTCAAGGCACTTAGAAATGAATGCGTGTGTCGGAGTGACGAAATACAAAACAGCAACCTAGTACCATGAAAGATTTTCTCGCCCGTTCTTTGCTGATCACCACTGTTCTGATCGGAGCAATTTTCTTCACCGATGTGGCGGCCCAGGCTTCGTCCGCCACAGTCACCGCCGGCCAGCTCGTTAACCTGACCGCCACGGCGGATGGGACTGCCCCTTTCACCTACCAGTGGTATAAAGATGGGAGTATTTTGACCGGAGCCACTGGCCAGACTTATGCGATCAACAGCTTTCAAGCGGCGAACGCAGGCACCTATTATTCGGTGGTGATGAATTCGGTCGGTTCAACCACCTCCGAGAATGCAGTACTCACGCTCGGCACTGCAACCGCCGCTCCGGTCTTTACCACACAGCCGACGAGTCAGACGGTGACAGCAGGCAGCTCCGTGACGTTCACGGCGGCGGCGAGCGGTTCGCCGACGCCGACCTATCAGTGGCAGAAAGGAGGAGTGAATATCAGCGGAGCGACCAGCGCCTCCTATACGATTGCTAGCACTGTGACGGGCGATGCTGGATCCTATGCGGTGGTCGCGACCAACAGTGTCGGCTCGGTGACCAGCAATACAGCGACGCTGACGGTCAACGCGGCGACCAATATTCCGGTATTCACGACGCAACCGGCAAGCCAGACGGTGACAGCCGGCAATTGGGTGCTCTTCACGGCGGCGGCGAGTGGTTCCCCAGCGCCTACTTACCAGTGGCAGAAGGGTGGCGTGAGCATCTCCGGCGCGACCGGTGCATCTCTTACCATTATGAACATCGTGATGGGTGACGCCGGTTCATACACAGTCGTGGCGACCAACAGTGCCGGCTCGGTGACCAGCAACACAGCGACGCTGACGGTCAACGCTGCGACTATAGCTCCCGCGTTTACCACACAGCCAGTGAGCCAGACGGTTACGGCGGGCAGTTCCGTGACGTTCACAGCGGCGGCGAGCGGTTCGCCGGCGCCAAGCTACCAGTGGCAGAAGGGCGGGGTGAACATCAGCGGTGCAACCAGTGCGACATACACCATTGCGAGTACGGCGACCGGCGACGCCGGAGCTTACACGGTGGTAGCGACCAATTCGGTCAGTGCTGTGACGAGCAACACCGCAACCCTTACGATCAATACCGCCCCAGCATTTACCACGCAGCCGGTGAGCCAGACGGTGACGGCCGGCAGCTCGGTGACATTTACGGCGGCGGCGAGCGGATCGCCTGCTCCGACCTACCAATGGAAGAAGGGCGGGGTAAATATCAGCGGAGCAACCAGTGCGACGTACACCCTTGCGAGCACCGTGAGCGGTGACGCCGGTTCATACACGGTCATGGCGACGAACTCGGTCAGTGCGGTGACAAGCAATACTGCGATTCTCACGGTCAACGCAGCGACTACAGCCCCCGCGTTTACCACCCAGCCGGCAAGCCAGACGGTGACGGCGGGCAATTGGGTGCTCTTCACGGCGGCGGCGAGTGGTTCCCCGGCGCCGACTTACCAGTGGAAGAAGGGTGGCGTGAGCATCTCCGGTGCGACCGGTGCATCTCTTACGATCATGAACATCGTGGTGGGTGACGCCGGTTCATACACGGTCGTGGCGACGAACTCGGTCAGTGCGGTGACAAGCAATACTGCGATTCTCACGGTCAACGCAGCGACTACAGCTCCCGCGTTTTCCACCCAGCCGGCAAGTCAGACGGTGACGGCGGGCAATGCCGTGACGTTCACGGCGGCGGCGAGCGGTACGCCCGCGCCGACCTACCAATGGCAGAAGGCTGGGGTTAATATCAGTGGAGCAACCAGTGCGACGTACACCATTGCGGGCACCGTGGGCGGAGACGCCGGTTCGTACACGGTTGTGGCGACGAACTCGGCCGGCTCGGTGACGAGCAACCCGGCGACGCTTACGGTATCGCCCGCCGCGCCCAGCAATGCGATCGTTTCCTTCACGGTCCAATAATAAATGCCTGCGTCTTCGGTCGTGATAATTTCAATACGGTCCGCGGATGTGGGCGGCGACATGGTGCTCGTAGAATGCGGCCAGCTTCACATGCCGTTCCGCGCTCAAGGGGGCGAGCTCTGAGGCTTGCGCATTGGCGAGGGCTTGGGCGGGATTCTTTGCTCCCGGGATAATGACGCTTACCGCCTGAAAATCGAGGCACCAGCGCAGCGCGAGCGCCGACATGGGCAGGGTGGCCGGCGCGAGCGGCTTGAGCGCGTCGGCCAGATCCACGCCTTTTTCAAACGGCAGACCGGCGAAGGTTTCGCCGACATTAAAGCTCTGGCCGTCGCGGTTGAAATGACGGTGATCATCGGCTGGGAATCGCGTCGCTTTGGTCATACGCCCGCCCAGCAGGCCGCTGGCGAGGGGCAGGCGCACGATGAGCGCCATTCCGCTGCGCCGGGCGGTTTCGAAGAGCGTATGAATCGGCTTTTGCCGGAAAATATTAAAAATGATCTGGAGCGAGGCACAACCCGGTTGCGTGCAGCACCAGAGTGCTTCGTCCATCGCTTCGACGCTCGCCCCGTACGCCTTGATTTTTCCCTCGCGCTTCAATTCCTCCAGCCAGCCGAACACTTCTCCACGCCTCAGCACCTCCGGCGGGATGCAATGGAGCTGGGTCAGGTCCAGTGTGTCGATGTCGAGCCGGCGCAAGGAATCTTCGGTGTGGCGGCGGATCACCTCGCGGGTGAAATTGTTGGGCCAGTCGGGGTCGCCCCGGCGGCCGAGCTTGGTGGCGATAAATATCCGGTCGCGCTCCTTGGTTTCCTTGAGAAATTTTCCATTGAGGGTTTCGCTGCGCCCGTCGCCATAGACATCGGCCGTGTCGAAGAAGGTCGTGCCCGCCTCATACGCGGCGCGGAGAGTGGCCAGTGCGGTTTCGTCCGAGACGTCGCCCCAGTTTCCGCCGATTTGCCAGGTGCCGAGACCGACTTCGCCGATCACTCGGCCGGTTTTCCCAAAGATGCGGGTATTCATGGCGGAATAACTTGCTGAAACCGATTTGGCCGACAAGCGTAAGCAGCCATTCGGCTGTAATTCAGAGTCAGTCTGCTCGAACTTTAATTTTGGCGCAGGAACACATGATTGGCGATGGCCTGTGCCTTTTAGAATGGGCTCGTTAGCAAAGAATCTCAATTCATGAGCAATTGAACTCATTCACGAAAAACTAACGGAAGCCTATAGTCGCGCCGCTGTTCTATCAGGATTAACCCTCCTGCTCAGTACGATCTGACCAACGTCAGACCGGTAGGTCATCAAACACCCCTAACCCAACCGAACATGAATCGATTGTATTCGCGTGCCGGAGCGTTCGCGCTCTCTTCCGCGTTGTCTCTTATTACCGTGGGGCGCCTGTCGGCGCAAATCACCGCAGCACCAAATGCTGCCGAAGTGGCGAAGACCACTGCAGTCTCAACCACCGCTGGCGAGGAGGCGATCGTGCTGTCACCTTTCGTGGTCGAAGCGTCGGAGGATGCCGATAGCTATGCGGCTAAAAACACCTTGGCCGGAACCCGTGTCCGTACGGAACTGAAAGACGTGGGCTCGGCGATCCAAGCGATCACCGCCAAGTTCCTTCAGGATACCGGGGCGACCAGTTCCCAGGATCTTCTGAGATACACCACCGGTACGGAAGTTGGTGGCTCGTCCGGCAATTTCGTCGGCGCCGGCAACGGTCAGTCAATCGATACCCGTTCTGCGCGCATTGAACCGCAAACCAACACCCGTGTGCGCGGTCTCGCTGCGGCCGACAACACTCGCGATTTCTTCCTGACCGATATTCCTTGGGACAGCTATAATGTCGGTCGTGTCGATATCCAACGCGGGCCCAATTCGATTCTCTTCGGTATCGGCAGTCCCGCCGGCATTGTGAACAGCAGTTTGAACACGGCCAGCTTCAAGGATGAGAACAAAGTCGAGATGCGCTTGGACAATTTCGGCACTCAGCGTTTTAGCGCCGACTTTAACAAGGTTATCCTGAAAAACGAACTCGCCATCCGCATCACTCTGCTCGACAACGATATTAAGTATGAGCAGAAACCGGCGTATAATCACGACAAGCGTTTCTTTGGCGCATTTACCTACCGTCCGGCGTTTCTGAAGAGAAACGGAATGGAGACGAACATCCATGCCAGCTATGAATCCGGCCATGTTCAAGCCAATCGTCCCCGTGTCATTCCGCCGGTTGATGCGATTACCCCTTGGTTTGATCCGTCACAGGCGACGACGTACAAGAAGACGTTCAATGATACCGTCATCAATGATACGTCGAATGCAGCCCGGGCCATTTCTCCGACGGCCGGTGCCTTGAGCCAGTATTTGGCTGACAATACCACGCCGAATCCTACCTATTCACCTTGGCTTGGTGCCTATGGCGGTCAGATCTTCGACCAGCCCACGGCCATTTTCGCCAATCCGAATAACGGCAATCTCTCCGGTTATTTCATGCCCTCGCGAAATACTCAGGGCGTTGCCGGCAAGCCGGCCGATTTCAATGGTGGTGGCTGGTCGGTGTACAAAGGCCTCAGCAATTATTCCGATTGGGCCCAGTTGACCCATCAGCCGAATTACTTGCTCGGTGTCTACAAGGTAAAGACCATCGCCGACACGGGGATCTTTGACTACAACAAACAACTGATCGACGGACCGAACAAGCAGGAGATGCAGAAATTTCATGCTTTGAACGCCGTGCTGAGCCAGACCTTCATGGACAATGTCTTCGGCCTTGAACTGGCATTTGACCATCAGGCCTATGCCGATGAGGATGACGCGCTGATCGGCACTCCTTATCTGACGGTTGAGGTGGCCAATACCCTCCCTGATGGTCGGGCCAATCCGAATGTTGGTCGCGCCATGACCATTGGCTCTCCCTATAGCGCCGGCGGAAAAAACACCGAGCGCAATGACATCCGGTTCACCGGTTACGGCGAGGCGGACTTCAAGAAGATTCTGGGCAGCAACAGCGGGCTGGCTTCGATTCTGGGCGTACATCGCTTTACCGTGCTGGATACTTCCCACCAGTATGATGAGTTCGACGCTGGCTGGTACACCTATGTCACGAACGAGAGCACGTTTCGCCCATGGCAGGATGTTTCACTCGATTCCCGGCGCATTCCTTCTGTGAGTTATTTGTCGGGAGATCTGACCGGCGTCGCCTCAGCCAATCTGGCCCATATCCAAAATATCAAGGGCATTCAAACGCCTTACACGGACCAAGTATTCGATTTTAATCCGGAGTATAAGCCTGCTGTACTCAATACCGCAGTCTATGATATTCGTGACGGCAGCGGCAATCTTACCACAACGCCTGATTTCGGCCATCCGACCGGTCTTAGCGACCTGATTGGCTGGCAATGGAGACCTTTCGAGGTGCTCGACGGCTACCATGGCCAAAATCGCAACGCGCTTACCACATCAAGCAGTGTGCATAAATTGCGTGACAAGATCAATTCCGAGGCTGCGGTCTGGCAGGGTTTCCTCTGGGACGGCAACCTTGTTACGACCGTTGGCTGGCGCAAAGACACGGACCGTAACTATAACGCGGGCAATGCAACCGCGAACGCCGACAATTCGTGGGATTACAGCGACAAAACTTGGAATCTGCCCTCGGGTCCAAACGACCCACGCGTGGGACACAACAACGTGACCTATCAATCGGCCACCGGCGAATCGAAGAGCTGGAGCTTCGTGCTGCATACCCCGAAGGAATTGCGCAAGAAGATGCCTTTGGGCACTGACATCAGCCTCTTCTTCAACCATTCCGATAATTTCCAGCCTGCCGGCGGCCGGCGGGATATCTATGGTGATCAAATCGCCTCGCCCACCGGCAAGACGAAGGATTATGGCATTACGATCACCACGTTTAATGACAAGCTGACCCTGAAGATCAACCGCTACGATACTTCGATCAAGAACGCCAGTCTTGACGGTGGCGGTACCGGCGCCCTGCAGAATGTTTATCGCGTCAGCAGCAATGAAGCATGGGGCTACATGTTTGCCAAGTGGGCCCAGCTTAATATCCCGGACTTCCAAGGGGGAGCCAATTATGCCCGTACAACTCCATCAGATCCCACTTCCCCTCTGATCGATCCGACGGTTCCGCTGCTGCAATATCAGCCGTTGCCTGGACAAACCGTGGCAGCAGCCTTGGCCGCACAGAATCTGGCCATCAACACGTTCCTCGATCCGGCCAACAAACCGTCTGAGAAATTCCTCAATTATTGGGGCATCAATCGCGACACTTGGGATCCGACCAAGGGTTGGGCGGCCGGCGGGGTCAACTTTATCGTACCAAGCGGTCTGGCAGTCACCGGCGATACCGAGTCCAAGGGTACGGAATATGAGCTCACTGCTCAACCGACTCCGGGCTGGAACATCACCATCAATGCCGCGCACACGAGTGCGCAGCGCCTCAATCTGGCGAATTCGTTCTCCTCTTATGTCGATGCCCGCAACACGTTCTACGACGGTCCGGGCGGTCAGGTGCGCATGTGGAACGGATCTGTTTCCGGCAGTCAGACGCTGAAACAGGTTTGGGACACTGATTTCTACTCGAGCTATCTGCTCTATAAGCTGCAGGAACATGCCGATGTGCCGGAGCTGCGTCCTTGGCGCTTCAATCTGATCACCAACTATGATTTCCGCAGCGGTTCGCTGAAGGGATTCAATGTTGGTGGCGGCTATCGCTGGCAGGATGGCATCGTGGTGGGTTATCCGATTGCGAACGGTTTCTTTGACCTTGCCCATCCGTGGATGGGGCCAAAGGAGACCGCGGTTGACCTCTGGGTCGGATACCAGCGCAAGCTCACCAACAAAATCGTGTGGCGGATTCAGTTGAATGGCAGCAACGTGTTGGGGAATAACAAGCTTATACCGGTCACGGTGCAGTACGACGGTTCGCCCGGCACTTCGCGTATCGCGGAACCGAAGGTGTTTACCCTGACGAACAGCTTCACGTTCTAATCCTATTCGCGTGGCGTATTTGCGCCATCGAATTTAAGTATCAAGGACGCCGGGAATTCCCGGCGTCCTTTTTTGTGGTCGTCTCGGCTCAATTCACCGGATCAACAACGGATTCCCCGGATCTCCACGAATACAAAAAAATCAGGGAGAAAATTCCGATCAATTCGGTTCACCTGCTGGTTGAACGCCAGAAAATCTGTATTGGATTGATCATCCGCGGGCATCCGTGAAATCCGTGGTTAAATTGGTCCGTTGTACGGCTGAATAGAGGATAAAAAGATGCGCTTAGGTACCGTCCGGTGCATCAGTATTGACTCACGTTGCCGATTTCATTCGCCCAAAAGTCGACGAAGCTGGGCGGCGTGGGTGGTGTCTCCGATTTCGGTCGCGACATTCAAACCGGATTGCCAGGTCAGTCGCGCCTTGTCCGGCTCATTGGCGGAATTAAACGCCGCGCCGAGCAGCAGATAACCGACCGGATTGCGCGGCTCCAGACGCAGGAAGATTTCAAACTCCTTCCGGGCCTCCGGATAGCGGCGGAGTTTTCCATAGAGCATACCCAGTGCGCCGTGAAGCTGGCCGTCGTTTTCGTTGGCGGCGAGGCCGTCCTGATAGAGTTGCTCCGCCCGGGTGTGTTCACCGAGTTCGGCCGCGACATTCCCCGCTCGCAGCAGGGCGGCCGTATAAATCGGCCGGTATTCGGCGCTGATGCCGCCACGACGCGACAGTTCCCTCGCACTCGTCAATGCCGCGTCGAGATCATTCATTTGCAAGGCGGCGGCGGTCCGCAGGGCAAGCCCTTCAAAAGTTTCGGGCCGGAGTTTGAGGGCCCGCTCGGCCCAGGAACGCGCCAAGGTGGGGTTTCCCGCTTTGAGATAGCTTCGTGCCAGGTTGAGCTGGGCATCCGGGAAAAGGGGGTCGAGCCGAGCCGCCGCCGCAAATGCGTCAACAGCTTCGGTGGTTCGTTCCAGACTGAGGTAAGCCAGACCGAGGGCGTTTTCAATCAAGGCGGATTCCGGTTGTTTGGCGCGTTCTTGCAGCAGCAGGGCGATCGCCTCATTAGCCCGATTCCGGGCGAGCAGCAGCTCCGTCAGGCGCGCGTCAAGCACGGCGTCCGATCCGATGCGTTTTAGTGCCTGCTTGAGCGTGTCCTCTGCCTCTTGCCAGCGTTGCAGTTTCATCAGCGTGCGGGCGAGCGCCTCCTGAGTATCCATATCCATCGGGTCGAGCTGGGCGGCCCGCCGGATGTAAGGCAAAGCCGCCTTGCTGTTGCCAGCTTGGTTGCGAAGTTCGCCCAAAACATGAAGCCGTTCCCGATCATAACAGAAAAGAAAAACCTCATCGAGATAGGGATCGCTGTCCGGAGGGGAGCCTTGGCCATTTGCCAGAAAAGCCCGCTGCTCGTCCGCATGCTGCGTGTCGCCGGCCTTGGCCAGAAGATCCGCCAGCATGAGATGGATTTCCTGATACTCGGGATGCTGTGAAACGGCCTTTTTAAGCCGTGTGATGGCCGCCGGTTCGTCGCCGCGGGCAAAATCCAGTTTCGCCAGACCAAAGGGCGCCCGCGGATCCTGGGGAGTGAAGGCGAGGCATTGTTCGAAGAGCTGACGCGCAGAGGCCCATTGCCCCATTCCGCCCAGCAGGTTTGCGCGATGGATGATCGCCGGGGCATAATCGGGGGCGAGATGGGCGGCGCTCGCAAACAGCGCCTCCGCCTCCGGGGCATGGCCGGCGCGTTCTTCCAGCAAGCCAAGCAGGTGGGGCCAGCGGCTGTTGGCGGGATCGGCCTGCATCAGGGTCCGCAGAGCCCGCGCCGCCTCACTATTGTATCCATTGGCGTAATACAGCATGGCCAGTTCGCGGAGCGCCGCGCGGGATGATTCGCCGGAGCCGGCCAAGGCCCGGGTCGCGGCGGACACGCGGTCTTGCATCTCCTGTGGCCAGCGGCTCAGGTCGGGCGTTGCGGGCAACCCGGTGACGGCGGAGCGAGCGGCTGCCGGCTGTTGCCGGATTCGCAGTGCGACAATCACCACCAACATGAGCGAACCGACGGCCAGGACGGAGAAAAGAAAACGCGGTTTCATCGGCTGGCTTTGCGCTGCCTCCACAACGTGATCCGGCTCATCGCCGTGTAGGGTGGATAAACATTGAAGCCGCCGGTCACGAGTTCCGGTATGCCGTCTCCGTCCAGGTCTCCCGCCGCAACCGTGATCAGATGGGTGGGCGTGTGCGCCAGTACCACCGGCCGAAAATTCTGCGATCCGTCATTGATCCAGGCCATCAGCGAGACCGACGCGGGATTCAGCCATTCGTTGAACGCCGACACGGTCACAATATCGGTGAATCCGTCTCCGTTCAAATCGACGCCAACGGGGCTGTAGCAACCGGGGAAATCTCCGATCCGGTGATATTTGAAGGAGCCGCCGCCCTGATTTTCCAGCCATTGCAGGCCATGCCACGGAGGAAGGTTTGCGTCGCCGTCGAAGGCGTCGCCGTTGGAATAAATCAGGTCCATACGGCCGTCGCGATTCAGATCACACGCGGTCAGCCCGCTGCTCGCCCAGCCGGGATTGTGGGCGCACCAGAGCACCGTGTCGCGGAATTCTCCGTGCCCGTCACCACTATAAAGATGGACGGCTTCTGAATCCTGGGACACCAGTGCGGCGAAATCGACGTGCCCATCCCCGACAAAATCTGCGACCGGGGTGTTGATGGTTCCGGGCTCGCTGAGCAGAATGTGGCTGCGGAACTGCCAGTTCCCGAGATTTTCCATCCACCTGATTTCGCCTTCCACATAGCCGAACTGGCCCACGATCAGATCGATCTTTCCGTCGCCGTTCACGTCCGCGCCCCGCACATCGGTGACCCGCGCAATGTTTTCGATCACAACGTGGTTCTTGAATTTTCCGCCGCCGAGGTTTTCCAGAATCACGACGCTGCCGATCTTGTCGTTGTTGGGCAGGACGACTCCCATGCTGGCGATCAGGAGGTCCGGCAGGCCGTCGCCATTGATGTCACAGACCGTGGCATGCACCGGTCCCCTGATGGGGTCGCCGAGTGCCTGTTCGGTAAACACGCCCCGGGGAAACTGCCGCAGCCAGCGCACGGAATTCGCCTCGGCGTCGCACGCCACGATATCGGGCAATCCATCCTGATCCAGATCGGTGATCATCACATGGGTGATCACCGGACGGCCGTGCGCCGGATCGCCAATCGGCCGGGGATCATAGCGCAGCGAGGCGTCGAGATCCGAAGCCGACGCGGGGGCGGGCATGATTTTTTGGGTGGGTTTCGTCTGCCCGAAGGTCAAGTAAACGACCACCCCGGCCACCACGCAGGCGGCAATGGCGAGATTGCGTAACAAAGACGGGGAGTTGGCGTTCAAGTGAGGAATGACCGCCGGGGATTGGGGCGATGACCGTGGGGCCGGAAATTTCTGTATCCGGCGGCAAGCAAGGTTTGCCCGGTGGATTCGGTCCGAGCGGAAAAATGGCGGGAGGTTTTCATAAGCGGGCGCGCAAGTCGGGCCGGAGCAGCAAGCGGCTGAGCGCTTGCAACCCGGGATCGCTGATCTCGGTGCCGTAAAGTTTGCACAGGAGTTTGAACCGGTAGAGTGAAATGGTCGTGAGCGAACGCAGCTTATCCGCGTCGATTTCCGCCAGACATTTCTCGATTTGCGGCCTGGCCAGGTCGGGTCGTTTTTGTTGGGCGAGGACGATTGCGAGGCTCACGCGCCGGTCCCAGGCCAGACGACGGCGTTCGGGTTTGGCCATGGCAGCAAAAAGTTTTTCCCGGGCACCGGCCTGTCCGGCCAGGTCGTTGGTCGCCGTCGTTATCATGCAAAGGGCGGCCAGCGCGCCCCAGTCATTGGGGTACTGGGTGAGTTTTTTCGCCTGCTCCCGGGCTCTCTCCGGTTGGTCCATCTCCAGAAAATATTCCCCGAGACGGGCGGCGGCCACGGCCGGAGGCTGTTCATCCACGATTTCAAAAATAACCACCATGCCATCAACGCCCGGTCCGGGCGGCAAACGGTAGGGGATCGCCCGCAGCCAGGCGGGCGGCTCCCAACGTTGGAGAAGCGCGAAGAACGAAGCCTGGAGCTGCTCGCTCCCGGAGCTCGCGCCCAAACCGAGACGGAGATACTCATCAAGATAAGTGTCCCAGAATGGCATGATGATATGCGTCAACTGGCGCGATGCCACGAGGGTGGATGCTTCTTCGAGCGAGGATGCGCTGACGATGCGGACCGCCGCCGAGGTGCCGGCTTGGTTTTCCCGGTCGAAAGTGCCGAGTCCGGAGAAGCCGCCATAAAAACAGAGCGCGCCGGTCACGCGCGGCGGGGCGAGGATGGCGGGTTTTTTCGTGCTGTGCTGGCGCAGCCAGTGGGCCAGATCGCGCTCGGCATAGTTTTCGAATTCGGCGGAGGAAAGCGGGGCGTTGGCCGGTCCGGATCTGATTACCTGAGACAGGCTCGGGATCAGGCTGAAAACAAATGTGCCGGCCGTCACGAGTTCAACCCACCGGGGTGCCGGTTGGCCGGGCGCAGCCGTGAGGCTGACCATCAGGGCCAGCAGGGCGACATCAACGTGGCTCCAATAGGAGAGCTGCCCCGATCCGACGATCAGACAAGGAAGGACGGGACCGAGCGTCAACCCGATGGCAACACGGCGGCTTGAATCCATCCGGTAAAAAATGCACAGAGCCAGGGGCAGCAGGAGGAGCGGCAGCAGCGTGGCCATTGCCTCGGGAGAAAACCCATCCCGGGCCAGCCAAGCGGCGGCACTGGGGGCGGCGATGTTCGAGAGGGGGCCGAGCTTGAAGGCGTCTGGCCCGTCAAGAGTGTATAAAGCGGCGCGGGTTGAGAGCAGAAAAATCGGCAATTGCAGAAGCGCCAGGGCGGCTATGCCGCAGATCGCCAAGCGGCGGCGGTTCCACTGCCGGGGCTGACCGTTCGCTCCGCCGCATTGCACCAGCACTTCTGCCGTCCCGATCCAGGCGAGGGCGTAAAGCGGATGAATATAGCGTAGGGATTCGTCTCCGCGTGCGGGAAAATAATCGATGAAGTACGCCAGCAAAACCATGCCGGCACCGGCCAAGCCCCAGGCTCTCCAAGGCAGCGATGGCGAACGCGAGAAGAGTGAGAGGCACAGACCTGAAGCGGCGATGCCGCCAAGAAACGGCAATGCGGCGGGCACATCCAGCCACAAAGCCAAGGCACCGGCTGTTCCGCTCGCGGCAAAAAAGGTTCGCGCCGATCCCGCGCGATTTTTTTGGCCATCGGCTGCGCCGGCAGCGGGCGGGCGGGCCGCGTCAGCGCCCGCCAGCAGGGCCAGAAGACTGAAGAGCAGGCAGAGAGCGTGCAGGCTGAGCGGATTCGGCGCACCCGGGACAAACGTCGCGGCAAAAGGAAAGATCACTCCCAGGCCAAGGGCAAGCAGCGCGGCGGGCAAACGGCCAAAACAGCGGGCGGTAAGGAGAGCGGCAGTGACGAGGCCGAGCAGCAGAAGGCCGGGATTCAAATGCTGCGCGGCAATTTCGACGCATTGGCCGAGGGGGCGTCCGCCGGTGAAGCGGTGAAATGAGGCGGCAACCGCCAGCGCCCAGGGGTAGATTGAGGCAAGATGCACCGGATGTCCCTTCGGCGTGTTGGCGTAGTCGGTGCGTTCGATGCGGAACCCGGATTGGGCGAGCATTTCCTGCGTGAGAGCGATTTCGTCAAAGCTGCGCTTATCGTGCCCCGGCACAATCGATACGCGTTGTCCGGCCTGGTAGCCGGTGATTGAGGTCGGGTCGGCTGCCGGCGTGTCCGACGACCATTCCGGCAGATCGCTCAAATATTTTGCGCGTTGCGCCTCGCTTTTGGTCCGGAGTGAAACGGCGCAAATTCCGCCGATCAGCGCCAGGATAAAGAACAGTGTTGAGAAAACCCTCGGGTTCTTAATCTGGTTCGGAATTGCGCTATTGCGTAAGGGGGGCACGATGCCACTAAAGCCAAATTAAAAACATAGGGGAAGGCCGAAAACCACGTGAAGACTGCACCTGAAAATTTCCATTGCGCCGATTCTGTCCGCCTTCGGGGCGGCGACCGGCGGTTGGGCTGCGCCGCCTGTTCTCTCTCACCCCTTATTCCTCATTTGCCGCGATGATCCGAACTTGCCGATGGCTGACAGCGGGACTTTTTTTAAGCGCTTTGACGCTGCGGGGAGGTGATATTCCCCGAGTGGTGGCCCATCCGCTGGCCCCGATGTCCGGGCCGCGCGGCAAGACGCTCTTCACCGAGATGCCCTCCGGGCAGACCGGTATTGTCACGCAGAATCCGTACAATGACCCGAAAATGTGGAACGAGCTTTATCTCGAATATACGGTGGGTGAGATCGGCACGGGCGTGGCGATCGGCGATTTCGACCACGATGGCCGGCCGGATATCTTTGTGGTCAGCAAGACGGGGCCGAACCGACTCTTTCGCAACCTGGGCAACTGGAAGTTTGAAGACGTGACCGAGCGGGCCGGAGTGGCCGGGCCGACGGGCAATTGGAAGCAAGGCGTCACTTTTGTGGATATCAACAACGATGGCTGGCTCGATATCTACGTCTGCCGCTATGGCGCGCCGAATCTTCTTTATATCAATCAAAAGGACGGAACGTTTCGGGAGATGGCCCACGCCTACGGTCTGGATGTGGTCGACGCTTCGGGCATGGCGGCCTTTTGTGATTACGATCGCGACGGGAAACTCGATGTCTATATCCATACCAACCTCCTTGATGTTGTCCGGAATCCCAACGGACGGCGCGACTATCTGTTTCATAACCGGGGCAACGACACTTTTGAAAACGTGACTGATCGCGCCGGCATCAACGGTGGTGCGACCCAGGCTCACTCCGCGACCTGGTGGGACTACGACAACGACGGCTGGCCCGACCTCTATGTGGCCAACGATTTTGCCGCGCCGGACCAGCTCTACCACAACAATGGCGACGGCACTTTTACCGACGTGCTCAATTCCGTTGTACCGCACATCCCGCACTCCTCCATGGGGGCCGACATCGGCGACATCAACAACGACGGGCTCATTGATTTTTTTGTCATGGATATGGCGGCCAGCAGCTATGAAAAGGACCAGCGCGGCATGGCCGGAGAACGCGCCCGCAGTGTCGAAAGCGAAGACAGCGCCCACGCGGCCCAGCAGTACCTGAGAAACGCGCTATTTCTCAACACGAACACGGGGGTGATGCAGGAAGCCGCCATCTTAGGCGGCGTGGCCGCCACCGATTGGGCCTGGTCGGCCCGGTTCGAGGATCTGGACAACGATGGCTGGCTGGATTTGCACGTCACGAACGGGATGATCCGCGAGGAAACCAACTCCGATCTGGTGACAAAAATGATGACGGCCGAAACCCCGGCGGAGCGCATCCGGATTTTGCGCAACAGTCCGCCCCTGGCGGAACCGCACTTTGCCTTCCGCAACAAGGGCGGTCTGACCTTTGAGGATGTCAGCGCCGAGTGGGGCCTGAACCAAAAAGGAGTCAGCTTCGGCGCGGCCTTTGGCGATCTCGACGGTGACGGCGACCTCGATCTCGTCTACGCGAATTTTGAGGGAGGGGTGACGGTGCTGCGCAACGATTCGCAGAACGGACACCGGGTCATCTTCGAATTGCGCGGCACACAGTCGAACTCCTATGGCGTGGGTGCCGTGGTCCGGCTGCAGACGTCCGCCGGGGTGCAGGTGCGCCAGTTGGTGCTGGCGCGGGGCTATCTTTCAAGTTCCGAGCCCATCATCCATTTCGGCCTGGGCGACGTGAAGCAGATTGAGCGCGTGACGGTCGAATGGCCGAGCGGCATCACCCAGGTGTTGGAGAATCTCGCGGCCGACTGCCGCTACACGGTGACCGAACCGGACGGAAAGCCGCCGCAGAAAGCGCCCGCGAAGAAAATCGGGCAGGCGCGTCCCGAGGGTCAGTTTGTCGAGGAATCCCACGCGACAGGGCTCGACTTCGTGCAACGGGAGCAGGACGTCGATGAAGTGGCCGAACAACGTTTTTTGCCGGTGCGGCACAATCGCCGGGGACCGGCCATCGCCGTGTCCGATCTGAACGGCGACGGCAAGGACGACATCATTTTTGGCGGCACGACGGCGGATGCCGCCCGCATGGCAATTTTAAATCCACAGGGCGTATTCACGATACAGTCGCTCGATGCCGCCTTCGCCCCGACCAATGACGGGCCGGTTTTGATCTTCGATGCCAATGGGGACGGGCGCGATGACGTGCTGGTGACGCACGGCGGCGCCGGTCTTCCGGATGGCTCGCCCGAATATCAGCCGCGCCTCTTTCTAAATGTGAACGGTGGTTTGGAGAAAGCCCCGGATGCCATGTTGCCGCCCCTGCGATTCAGTGTGGGCGCGGCGGCGGCGGCGGATTGGGACAGAAACGGGACGCTGGATATTTTTCTGGGCGGACGTCTGTCTCCGGGAGAATACCCGTTGGCGCCGAGCAGCGCCTTGCTCTCGAATCAGGGCGGTCGGTTCGTCGACGTCACCGACTCGGTGGCTCCGGAATTGCGCCACGTCGGCCTGGTGACGGGCGCCTTGTGGACGGATGTGGACGGAGACGGTTGGGTGGATCTGCTCCTGACGCTGGAGTGGGGCGGGGTCCGCTATTTTCACAACGATCAGGGACGCCGGCTGGAGGATTGGTCGAAACGGGCCGGATTCGAGGCCGCAGGCACCGGGTGGTGGTCTTCGATCGTGGCGGCGGATTTCAATGGCGATGGCCGCATGGATTATGCGGTGGGCAATACCGGCTTGAACATCCCTTACCGCGCCGATGCGCAGCACCCGGCACTCATGTACTACGGCGACTTTGGCGGCAGCGAAGGCCCCCAGATCATCGAGGCCCGTTACGACGGCGATCGTATCGTCCCGTGGCGCAGCCGGAAGGAGCTGGGCGCCGTGCTGCCCTCGATTCTGAAGGCCTTTCCGAGCAACGATGTTTTTGCCCGGCAGACATTGGACGCGATTCTGGGCGCCGACAAAATCGCCGCCGCCCGGCGTTTCGCGGCCACCGAATTCCAAAGCGGAGTTTTTCTCAGCCAGCCCGACGGTTCGTACCGCTTTGAGCCACTGCCGCAGATGGCGCAGATTGCGCCGATTTTTGGTTTGATCGCGGCTGATTTTGACGGAGATGGCCTGGCTGATCTCTATGCGGTGCAAAACTCGTACGCGCCCGTTGCCACGATCGGCCGGTTTGACGGCGGGCTCAGCCAACTGTTGCGCGGCGACGGGCACGGGCATTTCACCGCGGTGCCACCGGCCGAAAGCAGTCTCGTGGTGCCCGGCGACGCCAAGGGGCTGGCGCTCATCGACTGCAATCAGGACGGCTGGCCCGATTTCGTCGTCAGCCGCAACAATTCATCCAATCTGCTCTTCCGAAACCGTGGCGTTGCAGGGAGACATTCCTTCAGTGTTGTCCTCCGGGGTGAGCCGGGCAACCCGAGGGCGATCGGGGCGCGAGTCAGCGTTGAGCTGGCGGATGGCACACGTCAGGCCGGCGAGATATCGGCGGGTGGCGGGTACATGAGCCAGTCAACTCCGGCGTGTTTCTTCGGCTATGCCGAAGGCAATCCGCCGCTTCGAATTACCGTCGGCTGGCCTGATGGGCACACGACCCATGAATCGCTGGCGGGACGGATGATCGGAGCGCAGTTGATCCTCAGTGCCACCAATAAATAAGGATGTCCGTTGCAAGTTAAACTGAAATCCAGGATTTTCCTGATCGCCTCGATCGTTTTGCTGGCCGCTGCGGCCGGCGGCTATTTCCGGCGCAGCTCCGAGCGTCGGCAAATCGCGCGCAATGCGGCCACCCTGGTGCCTGATCTGCAGGGGGCGCATCCGGAATTGGTGGAGCGCGTGCAGGTGGCGCGCGCTCAGATCCAACTGGGCGGGCAGCCGGTTGAGGCCCTGGCAACCCTCACGCGGCTCTACTATGCGAACGGCTGGTTCGCTCCGGCGGCCCGCACCTGCGCGGGACTGGTCGAACTGGAGCCGCACAACCCGCAATGGTCGTACCTGCTCGCGATCATGCGCGCGAACAGCGGGCAGTTGCACGAAGCCCTGCCGTTGTTGCAGCAGACCATCAGACGAGCGCCCGACTATCTTCCCGCCCGATTGAAAATCGCCGCCGTGCTGACGAAGCAGAATCAGGCCGATGCGGCGATCGCGATGGAAAAGATTGTTTTGGAAAAAGAGCCGGCCAACATCTATGCGTGGGTCGGGCTGGGCAACATTTACGTGGCGCAGAAAAAATGGGATCTCGCGCGGGAAAGTTTTCAAAAAGCCCTGTCATTCTCGGATCAGTTCCGCTCCGCCTGGTTGGGCTTGGTCTCGGTCTGCGAGGCGACTGGCGACAACAATGCCGCCGCAGAGGCCCAATCCCATGTCGATACCGTGTCGCGTTCGCCGGATTCACCCGACCCGTGGATCGATACGCTGCTGGAGGAATGCTACAATGTCTATTATCTGCGCGTCGCCGCCTCCAGCATTCCGGACATGATTTTCGCGCAACGGCTGCTGGAGCGGGCGGCCCGCCTTCAGCCCAAGGATGCGGCGGTCCACCGTGATTTCGGGATGCTGCTGCTCCGGCTCCGGGCCTACGGGGAGGCCCGGCACCACCTTGAGCTGGCGACATCCCTGGCTCCCGCTGATTCTGACAACTGGATCGGCCTGATCACCCTTTTGCGCGCGATCCGCGACGAGGCGGGCATCGGGCAGGCGATTCGGAGCGGCTTGGCACAATGCCCGTCCTCTGCCGGGCTTTGGCTGGAACGCGGCCGCATGCTCAGGCGGACGCATGCCTTTGACGAGGCGCTTGCGGCCTTCGCCAAATCCGAGGAATTGGGGGCCGAAGATGCCGCGCCGCATGTCGAGACTGCCGTGGTGTACTTTCAAATGGAACAAATGGAGCCGGCCTTGCGTGAGTTGAAAGCCGCCCTGGGCTTGCAACCCAACCATCCGTTCGCGCAGGTGCTGATGGCGCGATATGCGATCATGGCCGGGGACAAAACCACGGCGTCGTTCTATTTTGAGAAAGTGCGCCGAAATCCGAGCGTGCTGATCGAGGACAAGAAACAGCTTTTGGAGGCCTTTGAAAGCGCCTTCGGCGCCGGATCACGCTGAAAGCGCAGCAGATTCGGCGTGCTCCTTTTTGCAACGCCGTCTTTTTTGATTGTTGCCCATCGCCCCTCATATAATCCGGTGTGATGGTCAACCGTCTCATATCACGCCGCTGGGGGTTGCTTTTGGGATGGGGCGTGGTGACGGCCGGTCTGCTGGTGAACGGCTGCCGTCGGGCGGAACCCGTGGCAACCCAGCAAGAAAACGTGATCCCGACGGTGGAAGATATCGGTTATCTCAAATCCGGCCCGGTTGGCGCGCCCCTCGAAGGCCGGCCCTGGATCGCGCATGTGACTGCGGTCGATCTCGATCACGACGGCCTGATGGATATTGTCGCCTGTGATGCGAAGGCGAACACCGTGATCTGGCTGCGCCAGTCACCGCGGGGCCATTTTGTTGAAACAGTGCTGGCGGCCAATCTCCCGGCCCCGGTGCATGTGGAGGCGGTGGACATCGATCAGGATGGCGATTTGGATCTGTTGGTCGCCTGCATGGGCGAGATCATGCCCAACAACGGCAAGATCGGCTCGGTCATCATCCTCGAAAATGACGGGCATGAGCACTTCACCAAGCATGTCATTGCGGAAAATATTGCGCGGGTCACTGATGTCCGTGCGGGAGATTTCAACGGTGACGGGAAGCTCGACCTGGCCGTGGGCCAGTTCGGCTACGATCAGGGAGAAATCCGCTGGATGGAGAACATGGGCAACTGGGAGTTCAAAAGCCACATTCTCCTGAACCGTTCCGGCACGGTCAACGTGTGCGTCGCGGACATGAATGGCGATCACACGCCCGACATTGTCGCGGCGGTGTCCCAGGAGTGGGAGGAAATCTATCTGTTCGAAAATGACGGACACGGGAATTTCACGAGCAAGATAATCTACGGCTCGACCAATGAGGATTATGGCACCAGCGGGATCTCGTTGTGTGATCTGAACCGTGATGGCCGGCCGGATATTCTCTATACGAATGGCGACGGCTTCGACTATGCCCAGCCCGGTTCGCGACCTTGGCATGGTGTGCAATGGCTGGAAAATCTGGGCAACGGGGCTTTTAAATTTCACCGGATCGGGGACTTCAAGGGGGCCTACAGCCCGGTGGGCGTGGATCTGGATGGTGACGGCGCGACGGATGTGGTCGTGGTGAGCGCCTTCAACGAATGGTCCGATCCGCAGGCGGTTTCCCTGATGTATTTCAAGAATGATGGACACATGAACTTTACTCCCCATGTGCTCGCCCGCAGCCCGACCCATCTCCTGACCTGCGTTGCGGCCGACTTCGATGGCACGGGTCAGCCGGCGCTGGTTACGGGAGGATTTCACGCCTATCCGCCGTGGGACAAGATGAGCCGGCTGATGCTATGGCGCAAGAATCCCAGCCCTTGAAAAACTTTTGAGGCACGGCTGTTGGCGGCTCATCCGGCAGGTGACGACAGCACTAAAACCTTTTGCGGACCCGGCCACGGCTGGGTCGTGGTGCCACCCAAGGGCCAGCGCACCCGGATCGCCTTGGGCGGGTTGGACTGTGGATAGCCGAAGAAGGAAACGGCGCTCGACTGGCTAAGATAGCCGCCGCCCGCGTGAACCTCGGCGGTTTGCAAGCTGCCATCTGTCATCACCACGGTGATCAAAGCGCCGACGGCAGTGGGATTGCCCTTTGGCCCTCGCAAGGAGATCCCGAAACAATTTCGGCCGGCAGCTCCGCGATTCAGATAGGCCAGGGTAATGTCATTATTTCTGGTGATCAGGAAGTCGGGCCAGCCGTTGCCGTCAAAATCACTCACCGCCAGACCCTTGGCGTCGCCCGGCACGATCAAGCCGCTTTCCAGCGCGGGCACCGCAGTCAGGTTGCCCCGGCCGTCGCCGCGCAGGAACAGGCTGAGTCCGCCGTCGAACCGGCCCGTCTCCGCGACGGGCGCGTAGGAATTCTGCACCACATAGAGGTCGGCCTTCCCGTCACCGTCGAAATCACCGGCAGCCATGCCGTAAATCGGGGAGAGCTGCGCCGGGCGCGGGAGCGGTTGGAAACGGTAGCTGCCGTCAGGCTGGCTGAGAAAAAGGCCGCTTTGGAATTCAGTGGCGGCAAAACGTTGCGCCGCTTGCAGACGTTCGGGGGAAAATATTTCATCCAGGGTCGCGGCGGCATAACGCGGATTCGCGGGGAATTTTTTCAGAATGGACGGGATGACCTTGGCGATTTGCTTGCGCCCTTTGAACGGAAACAAACGATCGCCCTCATAGTGCCCTTCGATCAACTGGGAGGTCCCTCCTTCCTCGAAGACGCCGGAATAAAGCACCGCCGGATGCTCGGGCGTGGCGTGGTATTTGGTGTTCAGACCCAGATTGCCGGCAACGTAATCCAGCCGCCCGTCTCCGTTAAAATCCGCGGCGACCAGCGAATTCCACCAGCCCGAACCGGCGGAGTCGAAACCCAGACGATGCGTCCAGTCCTCAAACCGGTGGCCGGAATCATTGTGCCAGCAGCGGATGCCGCCCCAGTCGAGAGCGATCAGCAGATCGGGCCAGCCGTCGCCATCCACATCGGTCCAGAGGGCGGCGGTGACCATGCCGACATGCGACAGGCCCGGGGCAAGCGCGTCTGTTACATCGACGAACTTGCCTCCTTGATTCAGCAACAAGGCGCTTCTCGGCGGCAGGGGATAGGCTCCAGGCACAATCCGACCGCCCATGAAAAGATCGAGCTGGCCGTCATGGTTAAAATCTGCCGCGCAAACCGGCCCCGCGCTGATGGGCAGATCCGGCAGTGCATCGGCGGGCGCTTCCGCAAAAGTGCCGTCACCCCGGCCGAGGTACAGGTGAGGCTGATAGGCCGTGCCGCCGGCGGGTGCCGCCACGCCGCCCTTGGCCATAAAGAGGTCGTTGATCCCGTCACCATCCGCATCGAAAATCAGCGGGGTTGCATCAGCCGTTACGGTGTTGCTGGCAAAAAGCGGATTGGCGGCCGGTCGGAACGCCGCGGGTCCCGCGCTCACCATGATTTGGGCCGGCTCGCCGGCGGCTCCACCGAGGCAAACATCATCAATGCCGTCACCATTGAGATCGCCCACCGCCACTCCCGGCCCCAGCCGGTTGTGCCGCATGGGGAGCAAGGGTTGCGCGGCCAGTTCGTCGAAGGGCTGTTCATGGGAAGTGAGCGTGAGCCCGAGTGGCCGGCCGACTTCGGCGAAGAGCCCCGTTCTGGTCACCGCACCGGCGGGTTTTGCGGGTGCCAGGCGCGGGGCCGGTCCGGCGGGCTCGGTGACGGTGAGACGTTGATCCGCCGGCAAATTTTCAAAAACCTGCGTTTTGCCGCTCGGCCAGTTGACGGTGAGGCGGCGCACCAACGCGTCGTCGCCCAGGCCGAAATGCAAAATGGGTTCGCTCGTGGAGTCATAGCCTCGGGCGAGCACCAACTGGCGCACCTGCGGCCCGGCCGCAGTTTCTATCCGCACCGTGGCACCCACGCCGAAGCGATTGGAGGTGGTGCCGCGCAACGCCACGATCAGGCGATGTCCGCCCGTGCCGTCATTGCGGCAGACCGAGGGCTCGGCGTTATAGTTGGCATAAACCAAATCGAGATCCCCGTCGCCATCGAGGTCGCCGAAAGCCGAGCCGGTGCTGATCCCGGTTTGATCCAGTCCCCAGGCGGCGCTCACATTTTCAAAACGCAGGTCGCCGAGGTTGCGAAACGCCAGATGCTGCTGGGGCAATTCCGGCGCGCCGATGATGAGACGTTCCCGGGCGAGGGGGTTCGGGGCATTTTCCTGCCGGACCATCAGGTTGGCATTCAAATAATCACGGACCATGCCGTTGGTCACGTGCAGATCGAGCCGGCCGTCGTTGTCGAGATCTTCCAGCCGCGGCGACCAGGTCCAGTCGGTGGCTTCGAGTCCGGTGAGATAGGCCGCCTCCTGGCAGAGGCCGGTGCCGGTGTTCAGGAAAAGGGCGTTGCGCATGTATTGCGGCGCCACGCCCGGATATTCGGTTGCGGTGGTGGTCGCCAACACCCGCATGTCTATCATGCCCTGATGATCCTTCTCGTGCGTGGTCGGGAGCATTTCCGCAACGAAGAGATCGATGAGTCCGTCATTGTTGACGTCGCCGAGATCGGTGCCCATGGAAAACCAGGGAATGTGAGGCAGCACCAGACCGGGCATGCAGGTGAAGGTGCCGTCGCCGTTGTTGTGGTAGAGCTGGTCGGGGGCGGCAAAATCATTGGCCACATAGAGGTCGGGCCAGCCGTCATTGTCGTAATCCCACCAGGTGGCGGAATGTCCCTGGCTTTCGCCGAAAATCCCGGCCCGATCGGTGACATTTTCAAAGGTGCCGTCGCCCCGGTTATGAAACAGGTAATCACGGCGGCCCTTGGGCTGGCCGACGCCATCAAGCAGATTGGTCTGGATAAAAACGTCGAGCAGGCCATCCCGGTCGTAATCGCAAAAGGCGGCCATGACGCAGGCGTCGACGACGTCGAGTCCGTAGGCGTGGGCCATTTCCTTAAAAGTGCCATCGCCCTGGTTGATGTAGAGCAAATTGGGCGCGTTGAAACGGCAGACGTAGATATCGAGAAGCCCGTCGTTGTTGATGTCGACGAAGGCGGAGCCTTGTTTCCACGCATCGACCGGCCCGGCCACTCCGGCCCGCTCGGTGACATCTTCGAAATGAAAATCGCCCAGATTACGGAACAGATGGTTGGGTCCGGTTTTGCAGACGACAAACACGTCGGGCCGTCCGTCACCGTCAAAATCGCCGATGGAGATGCCGGTGCCGACCGAGCCGTAGGTGAATTCCCGGAACTTATCGCCCCACATCTTGGGGTCATCGTAATGATTGACGGCATGTATGCCGGTGCGGTGCGGTGGCAGCAGCGTGAACATGGTCTTGTCCGGCGGGCCGGAACGGGGAGCCAGCGGCACGGCGGTGAGGCCGGGCGGATCGGCGGCTTGGGCCGTTGCGCCGGCCAGCAGAATTCCCGTGAGCAGGAGGCAGGAGCGGACATGGGCAGCCCTGCTTCTCACTCGGGGGCATGGGAAGTATTCAGCAACTGACATGTCAGAAGGCGATGGGACAAACCTCTCTTCGGTGAGTCAAGTGAAGTTTGGTCGGCTTGCGCGTCCTGCGATGAGGCTTCGCGACATTTCTTCCTGCGCCGGTCTTTTATCGGCCTAATTTTCGATAATCGACCACCGTGTGGCTGATGGCACCGGACTCAACGCATTTGAGATCGGAAAGCGGCTCGGCCGGGGAGACATCTTCACCGGCGGTCCAGATGAGGCGATGAGTGCCGTCATCGTTGGCCGGGGAGAACAATCCTGGCACGAAGTATTGTGCCGGCACGGTTTTCCGCACCGCCGTGTTGGTCTGACAAGGATAGGGGAAGTTGACGTTATGGATTGTGAAACTTCGCACCGGCGTCGTCGGCAGCAATTCACCCGCAAGACGCGCGGCGTGGGCTGCGGAGATTTTGAGTGTGGCGAGGAGCGGCGCATCGGGCTGGCCGCCGTGATCCTTGAGATGATAATAAACATCCTCGGGAATGTCCTGTGAAACCGCCATGGCCGGCAGGCCGTGCAGTGCGCCTTCCCACGCCCCGGCGACCGTGCCGCTGGCGAGAATGAAACCGAGCGAGCAATTAAAACCGGCGTTAATGCCGCTGACCACCGCATCGACCTTGGCGGGCAGCAAATGGGCGATGCCAATGTTGACGCAATCACACGGAGTCCCGTCGACGGTCCAAGTGGGGCAACCGAAACCGTGATCACATATCGTGGACTTGACCGGCCGACTGCGGGTTTTCGAGGCACTGGTCCAGCTTTGTTCCTTCAACGGTGCGACCACGTAGAGCTCATGGCCGGCAGCTTTCAGCGCCGCCACCAGTTCGTGGAGAAAAACGGAGGTTATGCCGTCATCGTTGGTGACCAGAAGTTTCATGCAAGTGGCCGCTGATGAAGATCAGCCGGCAAGGTTCCGATTTTTTTCTTCAGCGGCTTCCCGCCGCTTGTTCTCGGTGAGCAGCCAGCCCATGTAGACCACCACGGCAACATTGACCAGCAGCGCACCAAGTTTGACCCAGCTCGCGCGGTTTACGAGTTCGTAGATTTCTATCGGCACGTAGACAGCTCCGCTGAGTGCGGCCAGCCATTCGGCCCAACGCCGTTCATTCCAGAGGCCATAGGCTTCAACGAAACGAACCGTGGCGTAAAACGCGGCGAAGGTCGCGAAGGCCATAAGCTGCGAATCGCTCTCCTGCGCCATCGTCATGATAAACAATTTCGCGTAGTGGCGGGCGGGATCGAGGTGGAGCTGGCGGATGATCTGTTCGGCAAAGGCCCCGTTGTCACGCCCCAGAAAGCCCAGCAAACCAAGGCCGACGACGAGCACGAGGACTCCTTTGAAGGCTTCAAAGACGGCGATGGGGCGGAGGGCTTTGTGGGCGGCTGAAGACAAGTCTTGCAAAGTTAGTAATCGTTTTGTCCGACGGAAAGAAAAAAGCCGCGACTGGCGTCGCGGCTTGAGATTGGAACGTCAAGAACGTTGTTGTGCGGATCAACCCTAAACCGGGGCAGCGGCCTCGGCCACAGGAGCGGCGGTTTGTTTCTGAGCCTCGATTTCCTGCATCGCGGCCTTGCGGCTGAGGCGGACCTTGCCGGAACGCTCGTCGATGCCGACGCATTTGACCGTGATGGAATCGCCCATCTTGACGACATCCTCGGTGCGACGCACGCGGAAGTCGGCCAGCTCGGAGATGTGCACCAGGCCTTCCTTGCCGGGCATGCATTCCACGAACGCGCCGAATTCCTTCACGCCGGTGACGCGGCCGGTGTAGATCTTGCCGATCTCGATCTGGGAGCCGCCGCCGCAGAGGGCGTCGATTTCCTGTACGGCGCGGTTCATCGCGTCGGCATTGTTCGAGTAGATGAAGACCTTGCCGGAATCGTCGTCGGCGATGTCGATCTGCGCACCGGTCGTCTCGGTGATGCGGCGGATCGTCTTGCCGCCGGGCCCGATGAGCAGGCCGATCTTTTCGGGATCGATCTGGATCGTCTGGATGCGGGGAGCGTATTTGGAGAGGTCGGCGCGCGGGGCGGGGAGCGAAGCGAGCATCGACTTGAGAATCTCGATGCGGGCGTCGCGGGCCTGATACACCGCGGTCTTGGCGATCTCGAAGGGGAGGCCGTTGATCTTGAGGTCGAGTTGGAAGCCTGTGATGCCCTTGGTCGTGCCGGCGATCTTGAAATCCATGTCGCCGAAATGATCTTCCTCACCGAGAATATCGGTGATGGTGACCCATTTTGCGATGGAGCCGTCGGGGGCGTTTTCGGTCATGAGACCGCAGGAGATGCCGGCGACAGGGGCGATGATTGGCACTCCGGCGTCCATGAGAGCCAGGCAGCCGCCGCAGATCGAAGCCATCGAGGTCGAGCCGTTGGAGGCCATGATCTCGGAGACAACGCGGATGGAATACGGGAACACATCTTCCGGAGGGAGAATCGGCACGAGCGAGCGTTCCGCGAGGGCGCCGTGGCCGATTTCGCGTCGGCCGGGTCCGATGAAACGGCCGGCTTCACCGACCGAGAACGGCGGGAAGTTGTAGTGGAGGATGAAGCTCTTCGAGGTGGCGCCGCCGGTGAGGCCGTCCATGTCCTGGGCCTCCTTGGTCGGCCCGAGGGTGACGATGGCGATGTTCTGGGTGTCACCTCGCTGGAACATGGCGGAACCATGAACGCGGGGCAGTACGCCGACTTGCGAACTCAGTGGGCGGAGCGATTTCGCATCGCGTTTGTCGGCGCGGATGCCGCTTGCGAGAACTGTGGCGCGGTAGGCTTTGTATTGCAGGTCTTCAAACACGACGTTCAGGTCGACGTCGGTGAATTTGTCGGCACCGAGTTCGGCGGTAAGAGCGGTCTTCGCCTCTTCCTTGAGCGCTTTGACGTTGGCGGAGCGGACGTTTTTCTCGTAGCCGAAAATGGCGGCGGAAACACGTTCGGCCGGGACGACACGCTCAATGATAGCGCGGGCTTCGGGCGTGGCACCGACGAGCTTGAAGGTGGCCTTCGGCTTGCCGGCGAGGCGAACGAGTTCGCGGATCGCGACAATGATGGGCTGGATAGCTTGGTGGCCGAAGGCGAGGGCCTCGACGAATTTCTCCTCGGAAATCTGGTCGGCCGAACCTTCGATCATCAGCATGTCCTTCTCGTTGCCGACATAGATGAGGTCGAGCGCGGAGGAATACATCTGCTCGATGGTCGGATTGGCGACGAACTGGTCGTCGATCAAGGCGACGCGCACGCAGCCGATCGGTCCGTTCCATGGAATGTCGGAGATGGCGAGGGCGGCGCTGGCGCCGTTGACCATCGCAATGTCGGAATCGTTGATCAAATCGGCCGAAAAGAGCTGGCCGATGATCTGCACCTCATTGAGGAAACCCTCGGGGAAGAGCGGACGGCAGGGACGGTCGCAGAGGCGGGAGATCAAAATCTCGCGCTCGGAAGGACGGCCTTCGCGTTTGAAATAGCCGCCGGGGAAACGGCCGGCGGCGGCATATTTGTCGCGGTAGTCGACCGTGAGCGGAAAGAAATCCTGGCCGGGACGCATGGTTTGCGCGGCGCAGGCGGTGACGATGACATTGGTTTCGCCAACGTTGACGTTGACGGCGCCGCCGGCGAGTTGGGCGATGGAGCCCGTGGAGAACGTGAGCCCGAGACCGGGCACGGTAACATTATGTTTCTGATTCATGGTATTTGACTTTTCTGAGGTGCGCGCTGGCCGGGTGGGTTGGAGATCATCTCCAAGCGGCGAGAGATTCGCCGGGCCGCCCGGTGGGCGCGCGGGTAGCGGTTTGCCTTTTTCGTGGCACCCTCTGAATCAGTTCCGAGAAATTTCGGATTGCGGTCCCAACTCTGGCTGAGGCGGCAAGCGGAAATGTCCCGGGCGGCTGTTTCGTGTGAGGGGAGCTAAACGAAAGGCGGCCCGTCGGTGGGCCGCCTTTCGTGAAATCGGGTTACTTGCGCAGGTTTAGTTTCTGCAGCAGGTCGTTGTACTTGGCGAGGTCTTCGCGCTTGAGATAATCAAGCAGTTTGCGACGACGGCTGGCCATCTGGAGCAGGCCACGGCGGCTGTGGAAATCCTTGCGATGCGTGCGCAGGTGCTCGGTCAAATGATTGATCCGGGCCGTGAGCAGTGCAATCTGGACGTCGCTGGAGCCGGTATCCTTCTCGTGGGTTTTGTATTGGGCGATGACTTCTGATTTAACGGGTTGTGACATGTTTTAGGTTGTTGATGACGCGGTCGTTTGGAGGCCTTTCGGCTTCGTGCTACCCGCTTTTGGAGGGCCGGTGGCACCGTTAGTGTCCGGTTGCCCGGACTGACCGTGGTGGAGCCTGCGACCAGCAGACTACCACTAACGCAAGAGCTCATTAACCAAATCGGGGTGGGGTCGTGCAAGCGTAATTTTTCGGTGGATAGTGAGGCAGCAGGTAATATTCAGGAAATTATTACCAACCGGCAACTTCCTTCCTTGGTTGGACGGGGAAAATCCTGGGCGATTTGCCCTTGTTGAAAAGCGATGGGATGGTAACCGGCTGGGGTGCGGGAAAATTCCGGTTTGAACGACCGGGATGCCGGTGCCGCCCGCCGCATATTCGTGTTCGGCGACGGGGCTTGGGGTTTTGCGCAAAGCATCGTGCCCTTGCATAGGCTGGGCGCGGTGTTCGCGGTGCGGACCGATCATTGGCTCGTTTTCCTTCCCGCTGTTTTTCCTCCACGCGGTGGCCGGAATCGTGCTGTGCGTTGGCCACAGCTTTTTATCATGAAAATTATTTCTATCAACGTCGCACAGCCCGAAGAAGTGCTGATCGGCGGACGGCCCGTGCTGACAGGCATCTATAAATCCCCGGTGCGCGGACCGGTTGTCCTCGGGAAGCTCGGCTTTGCGGGAGACGGCCAGGCCGATTTGAAAGTCCATGGCGGCGAGTATCAGGCCGTCTACGGTTACCCCGTCGAACACTACGCGCACTGGGAGAAGCGTTTTGCGCGCGGACCGCTCACGCCCGGACTGTTTGGCGAAAACCTCACGACCAACGGACTCCTCGAGACGGAGGTATGCGTCGGCGACATTTTTCAAATGGGCACCGCGCAGCTCCAGGTGACGATGCACCGGTTGCCCTGCTTCAAATTCGCCCACAAGACCGGGCGGGCGGATCTGCTCAAGGATTTCCTCCAGAGCGGTCACAGCGGATTCTATTTCAAGGTCGTGGCCGAAGGGGTTCTCTCCGCGGGCGACACGATCGTGAAGATCCGGGCCGACCCGCACGCCATCAGCATCCGCACTCTCCTGGGCATGCACAAGCTGGACGCCTTCGATCCGGAGTGCGTTCGGCAAGCCTTGAAAATCGCCGTCCTGCCTCCGCTGATTCGCGACGATTTCATCGCCAAACTTGCCGCTGTTGAAGCCTAGAAATATCGTACGGCAGACCAGCGAGAGGCTTTACACCATTTGGAGTCGATATCAAAAAGAAGGGTATGGCCAAGACCCCGCCCTGCCTCTGCAACGTTCTTTATCGCACCGCCTCCGGTCTGCCGCTGACACCGTCCCTGTATTCCCGACGGTGGTTGCCCTTGCCAGTGCGCCGATGGGCAGTAACCATTGGCTTTGGATTGATCGGATTGATCCCGGTGTTCGCGAAAAAAGAAAATCCGCTGGAACGCCTCGATCCGGTGCCGGCCGGCCAACCGATTCCCATCGTTGATTTCTTCCGGCCCTGGCTGTTCACCAATCCCGAGCTGAATCCTGCCGGCACCCATTTTGCCGCCATTGTTTCCACCGGAGAAGACACCCACGATCTCGTTTCCTTTGAGCTGGCGGCGAAAAAAATGGACCGGATGTCGGCGGGCAGCGGCTACGATGTGGTCGACTTCGACTGGCTCGGCGATGAGCGCCTTCTTTTCGAGGTGGCCAAGGGCAAGCTCTACGCCAACGGCCTCTATGCCGTGGAGCTGGGCCATTTTTCCAGCGCCTACGTTTTGGAGCGTTACAATGCCACCGTGCCAATCGGCTACCCCAAGAAGAAACCGCATGAAGCCGTGCTCTGGATCAGTCACAGTGCCGCCGACGCGGGCGATGACGGCGGAGTGGTGCGCATCGACACCCGCCGTCCGGCGATGGACAGTTTTGCGACCACCGCAACCTCCATCGGCAACGAGGCCGAGATGCACGCCACCATCGTTTATTCGTATCCGAAGCTGAAAGGAACGCCGGTTGGCTATCTCGCCGACCGGGATGGCGAGCTGGCGTTCGGTTTCACTGCAAAAGACGGCGTCTCAACACTCCACCGGCTGGCCGGCGACCAGTGGGTTCCCTGCGCGGTCAACCTCGACGAGATCGACATCGAGGCACCCGGCGACGCCCCGGGAGAGCTGTTTGTGCTCGGGCCCAGGCAGCCGGGAAAGCCCCGGGCCTTGCAGCGGTTCGATGTCATGGCGGGCAAATTGGGTGAACCGTTGTTTCAGGATGAGCGTTACGATCTCGACACCGCCCACCTCTACCGGAGTCCCGTGGATGGACGGATTCTCGGCATCCAGTATCACGGTACTGCCGGCCATTCCTACTGGTTTGATCCTTCCTATCACGCCGTGCAGCTTCTCCTGGAAAAATCCCTTCCCCATCTGATTGTCCGCATCATCGGCAGCGACCGTGCGCAAAAACATTTTTTTGTCAGCGCCTCGTCCGATGTCCGTCCGCCTGGCTACTACCATCTCGATCTGGAGGCCAAATCCTGCAGTGCGCTGGTCAATGTGGCGCCGTGGATCGATCCGGGCCGGATGCAACCCATGCGGCCTTTCAACTACAAGACCCGCGATGGTTTTTCGATCGAGGGTTTCGTAACGCTGCCAGCCGGCGCATCCAAAGCCAACCCCGCGCCGCTCGTTGTCCTTCCGCATGGCGGCCCTTGGGCGCGGGACATCTGGTGCTTTGACCCGGAGGTGCAGTTTCTGGCCAGCCGCGGGTATGCCGTTTTCCAACCGAATTACCGCGGATCGACGGATTACCAATGGATGTTTCCCGAAGGGGACATGTGGGATTTCCTGAAAATGCACAACGACGTCACGGACGGCGTAAAGGAACTCTTCAAAACGGGTTTGATCGACGCGGATCGCGTGGCCATCATGGGAGCCTCGTTCGGCGGCTACCTGGCCATCAGCGGCGTGGCGCATGAACCCGATCTCTATCGTTGCGCGATCACCGTGGCCGGCGTGTTCGACTGGGAAAAAATGCTCAAGGATGCCCGTTCGAGCAGCTATTTCAGAGGCCGTTACGGAGTGTTGCGCCGTAATCTCGGTGACCCGAAAAAGACGCCCGAAACTTTTGCCGCAATTTCCCCGATCCGCCATGTCAGCGCCATCAAGGTGCCGGTCTTTGTCGCCCACGGTTCCGAGGATATGGTCGCGTCCGCCAGTCAATCGGGCAGTCTGATCACGGAACTGAAAAGATACGGGGTGCCTTTCGAAAAACTGATCGAGTCCGATGAGGGCCACGGCTTCCATCAATTGGAAAACCAAATCGCGCTGTACACCGCGATCGAACAGTTCCTGGCCAAAAATCTTGCCGTGCGCGACAAGCTCCCCGCGCCGGTCGGTACGAAAGCCGCCGCACCCTGACGGTGCGTTTTCGCCGTGGCCGGCGCTGGGCGCGACCCGGCTCGATTGGGCTCGCGGGGTGCCCGTAATTGCTTGAACAATCCAATTTCCGCAAAGTGCGGCACAGCTCATCCCCACTCAAAACACACATTGCCATGAAATCAAAAATCAAATCCCGGAAACTGTATGGAATCGTTCATCATTTTCCCGGCGGCACGAAGAAACAATACGCCGCTTCTGTCGCGGCGGTGCATCCCGGGAAAACCATCCTGCCCAAAGGCCAGATCTTCCATGCCGCCGGCGCGTCGACGGGAGGCTGGACGATTGTGGCAGTCCATGAATCCAAGAAAAGCTGGGTGCAGTTCCGGGACAAAGTTCTGATGCCGACGATGGCCAAGGGAATCAAAGGCGGATTCAAGACTCCGCCGCAGGAGACAGTGATCGATATCAAAACCCTGCTGGCGTAGCCAACGGCAGGGACTGGAGGGTTCGATAGGTTAGGCGCTGCCGGAACCCGGCGTCAGGGTTTTACTGGCGGCGGGACCATGAGCGGATAACCGCGCCAGACCCATTCAAGCGCCTCGGGCAGGGTTTGCTCCCGCACGCGACGGTCGGTGTGCCCCGCGTTTGTCGCGAAGACGTATTGGTAATGGTAACCCTTCGCCTTGAGCACGGCAGCCATGCGGTGGTTGGCCTCGACCCAATCGTGCATTCCGTCCCGCATGACGTTCGGATTGTAGTTGTCCCGGTCGCCCACTTCCAGCCAGAGCCGGATGGGTTTTGGGGCGCTTTCGGGAATCAGTTTGCGGTGAAATTCCCACGCGCCACCGGGCGTTTCGGGATTGAACGGCCATTGCTGGTTCACATAGGTGCCGGAGTAGGTGATCACGCGATGATACCATTCGGGGTGATACCACGCCATGATGAGCGCGGCCGATCCTCCGGAACTGCCTCCCATGGTGGCGCGACCGTCGGGATCCTGCGTCAGCACCACATGGCAGTTTTTTTCCACCAGCGGCAGCACTTCGGCTTGGATGAACTCGGCGAATTTGCCCGACATCGTGTCGTATTCCAAGCCCCGCTCGCTGCCCTGGGCGTCGCCGCCGCCATTGGCAATCATGATGGCGATCAGGGCGGGTACGCGGTGCCGGGCGATCAGGTTGTCGAGGACGTGCGGGAGACTCAGATCCGGTTTGCCCATTTCCTTCGGACCGTCGTGCGTGATGATGAAGGGCGCCGCCGTGCCGGGCACATATTGGTGCGGGATGTAGACCGTGATGGTGCGCTTGTAAGGTACTGGATGGGTTTTCACGATCAGAGTCTGCGGGTTCGCGGGATCAACCGTGCCGAAGACCTCGCGACCGATACCGGGGTAGAATTTGCTGTCGGCCGAATCCATGCTGAACTGCTGCAATGTTCCCTGGGGGACGCTCTCAATCACATTCAGCTCTGGCGCCGGCACGTAGTCCGGGCCGATGAGAAAATCCCCGTCGGTGTCCGCCGGAGGATTTATGCCTGTGGCGGCGTGCCAGGCGGGATCACCGGGCTTGGCCCCCACGACAATGAAGGGCGGAGCCCCGGGACCATCTGGCTGGCGCGTGGGCGGCGTGGGCCGCGCAGGCGGGGCAGGTGTGGCCGGTGGCGGGTTGGCGGGTGCGGCCACGTCAGCGGCCAACGCGAAATTGAACAATGCCGCCGGCAGCAGACCGACGACGCTTAGGGTGACGCGCAGCGAGATGAATCTCATGGGGTAGGATGATAGTCCAACGTGCCAGCGGACAATGCGCCGACTTTGGCTTTCTGCGAGCAGAGAATTCGCGGCCTCTGGTTGCCAGTACATGTCGGGTGGATGCGGGGTTTTCGCTGGTGGAGGGCCGGCCGGTTCCATTCTCCGCCCTTCATCATGCAATCTGATTTTTGGTCTCATGCCCTGCCTGATACTTGTTTAGAGCCGGTCGCATCGTTCTTGCCTGAAGATACACGATACCAGCCGGATCGTCCGAAATAATCTTACATTGCTTTCAATCCGGGGCATTTTAATCCTTGGACTTTAAACGATGCCATCCCCTCAAGTGCCTGTCTCCCTGCCTGCGTTGCGCCCGATTCGCAAGATCATGGCGGCCAACCGAAGCGAAATTGCCGTGCGTATTTTCCGTGCCGGCACCGAACTCGGTCTCCGGACCGTGGCCATCTTTGCCCAGGAAGACCGGTTGAACATCCATCGCTACAAGGCGGACGAGGCGTACCAGGTCGGGCAGGGCAAGGGTCCGGTGGCCGCCTATCTGGACATCGACGGCATCGTCGGCGTCGCGAAGGCGAAAGGGGTCGATGCAATTCATCCCGGCTACGGGTTTCTCTCGGAAAACGCCGACTTCGCGCGCGCCTGCCAGAAGGCCGGCCTTATTTTTGTCGGTCCGCGCCCCGAACTGCTGGAAATGATGGGCGACAAGACCGCCGCGCGGGCGCTGGCGAAAAAAATCAACGTCCCCGTGCTCCCCGGCACGGAGGAACCGGTGACCGATCGCGACGAGGCGATGAGGATCGCGAAATCCATCGGATTTCCGCTCATCATCAAGGCGGCGTTCGGCGGCGGTGGTCGCGGCATGCGGGTCGTGCACAAGGCCGGCGATCTTGCGACGCTGCTCGACGAGGCGCAGGGCGAAGCCGGCCGTTCGTTCGGCAACCCGGCCGTTTTCCTCGAGAAATATATCACGCGCGCCAAGCACATCGAGGTGCAGATCCTGGGCGACCAGCACGGCAATGTCATTCATCTGCACGAGCGCGACTGTTCCGTGCAGCGCCGGCACCAGAAGGTGATCGAGGTCGCGCCGAGCTTCGGTTTGCCCCCGGCCATCGTGTCCGACCTGTGCGAAGCCGCGGCGCGCATGGCCCGGGCCGTGAAGTACGACAACGCCGGCACGATCGAGTTTCTCTACGATCTCGACCGCCACGAATGGTTTTTCATCGAGATGAATCCGCGCATCCAGGTGGAGCACACGGTCACCGAGGTCATCACCGGCCTTGATCTGGTGCGGGCACAGATTCTCATCGCGCAGGGGCACTCGCTGTTTTCGCGGGAGGTCGGGATGCCCGCGCAGGCGGAGGTGCCGCGCAACGGCTTCGCCATCCAGTGCCGCATCACGACGGAAGATCCGGAGAACAAGTTCATCCCCGATTACGGCCGCATCCTGGCCTACCGTTCACCGGGCGGCTTTGGGGTCCGGCTCGACGGGGCGATGGGCTATTCCGGTGCGGTCATCACGCCGTTCTACGATTCGATGCTGGTGAAGAGCATCACCAGCGGACCGAGCTACGAAATCGCCATGCGGCGCGCGCTGCGCGTGCTGAGCGAATTCCGCATCCGGGGCGTGAAGACCAACATTCCTTTTCTCGAGAACGTGCTCACGCATCCGCTGTTCCGCGCGGGCGAGGCGACCACGGCGCTGATCGACACCTCGCCCGAGCTTTTCACGTTCAAGCCGCGCCGCGACCGCGCGACCAAGCTGCTGAATTTTCTCGGCAACGTCATCGTCAACGGCAACCCGCAGGCGAAGGGGTTTCGTCCCAACAAATCCCAGCCGGCCCCCGTGCCGCCGCTCGCGCCGATGGGCGAACCGGCGCCGGGGACGCGCCAGCTCCTGCTGGAACTCGGGCCGAAAAAATTCGCCGAGTGGACGCTGAAGCAGAAGCGCCTGCTCGTGACCGACACGACTTTCCGCGACGCCCACCAGTCGCTCATGGCCACGCGCGTGCGGAGCTACGACATGCTCGCCTGCGCCGGCGCGCTCGCGCATGAGATGCCCGGGCTGTTTTCCCTCGAGATGTGGGGCGGCGCGACCTTCGACACCGCGATGCGTTTTCTCAACGAAGATCCGTGGGATCGCCTGCGCCAGTTGCGGGTCCGCGTGCCGAACATCTGTTTTCAAATGCTTTTCCGCGGCGCCAACGCCGTCGGCTACACGAATTATCCCGACCACATCGTCGCCGGGTTTGTGCGGCACGCCGCCGCCTCGGGCATGGATATTTTCCGGATCTTCGACTCGCTGAACTACCTGCCGAATCTTCGCGTCGGCATGGACGCCGTGCAGGACACGCACGCCATCTGCGAAGCCGCGATCTGCTACACCGGCGACATCCTGGACGAGCGGCGCGACAAGTTCTCGCTGAAATACTACGTCAAACTCGCCAAGGAACTGGAGCGGATGGGCGCGCATTTCCTGGCGATCAAGGACATGGCCGGCCTGTGCCGCCCTTACGCCGCGCACAAACTCGTGAAGACGTTGCGCGACGAGATCGGGCTGCCGATCCATTTTCACACGCACGACACCAGCGGCATTGCCGCGGCGTCCGTGCTGCGCGCCTCCGATGCCGGCGTCAACGTGGTGGACCTGGCGCTGGCTTCGATGAGCGGCAGCACGTCGCAGCCGAATCTCAATTCCGTCGTCGCCGCGCTCCAGCACACCCCGCGCGATCCCCGGCTTGATCTCGACCGGCTCAATGTGTTTTCCGACTACTGGGAGCAGGTGCGCGAGGTCTACCGGCCCTTCGATACCGCGCCGCGCACCGGTTCGGCGGAAGTTTATCTGCACGAGATGCCCGGCGGCCAGTACACCAATCTGCGGGAGCAGGCCGCGTCGATGGGCGTGTCGCACCGCTGGCCCGAGATCGCGCGCATTTATGCCGAGGTCAACCAGCTCTTCGGTGACATCGTGAAGGTCACCCCGTCCTCGAAAGTCGTCGGCGATCTCGCGCTGTTTCTTTTTTCGCGCGGCATCAAGCCCGCGGATGTCGTGAATCTCGAACCCGGGGCGACGCCGTTTCCCGAGAGTGTGATCGACATGCTGATGGGCGGTCTCGGCTGGCCCGAGGGCGGCTGGCCGGAGCCGGTGTGGCGGGCCGTGCTGGGCGACAAGCGCTTCAAGGAAGCCAAGGCCGGATACCTCGCAAGCCTTGGCGCCGCCGCGACCAAGACGGCGAAGAAATCCGCCAAAGCCGTGGAAGCGGGCGAGGCCGAACTGGCCCGGTTGCGGACCGAGCTGGGCGAGAAACTGAAACATCCGCCGACGGACGATGAACTTTATTCGCACCTGATGTATCCGGCGGTGTTTGCGGATTTCGCCAAGCACCAGCGCGAATACGGCGACGTGAGCGTGCTCCCCACCTCGGCGTTTTTCTACGGGCTGCAACCCGGCGAGGAAATCTCCGTGGAGATCGAGGAGGGCAAGGTCCTGATCATCCGGCTGGTGGGGGTGTCCGCGCCGGACAAGGACGGCCGCTGCACCGTGAATTACGAATTGAACGGCATCACCCGGGAGGCGTTCGTCCTCGACAAAGGAGCGACGCCCAAGGCGAAAGCCCGGGCAAAGGCCGATCTGGCCGACGCGTTGCAAGCCGCCGCGCCCATCCCCGGTCTGATCGTGGTGATGTCGGCCTCCGTCGGCGCCAAGGTGGCGAAGGGCGACAAGCTTTTCATGATGGAAGCGATGAAAATGCAGACGACGGTCTATGCGCTCGCCGACGGGATCATCGCCGAGGTTCACGCCGCGGTGGGCGATACCGTGGAAGCCAAGGACCTGATCGTGAGGCTCCGCGCGGCGAATTAAGGCGACAAATTTTCATCCTGGACGATGGCGGTGAAGATGCTTTCGACCGGGTGCGAGATTGATTTTGGATAGAGCAACCATTTCACGATCTGGCGGGTGAGGTAGCCCGGGTGGCCCTTCGCGCCGAGCAGTGGAGCAAGGCGGTTCCATTCGGCGATGCGTTCGGGTGTCACACCCGGTTGCTGGAGAAACCACGTGGCTGCGGCGGCATCATCGGGCCGCGCGCGGATGGCGGCGAGCACCTGCGCCTTGCCCAGACCGAAGTGCCGGAAGAAATAGCCGTCCACCCCCACGCGGCTGCCCAAGGCGATGCGATAGGCGAACGGCATTTCACCGCGGAGGTAGACGCGGGTCTTGGCGATGTGGCGCGGCAGCCAGCAGCAATCGGCCAGTCGGGCGAGGGGATGGGGGAGTTGCTTCACGCTTTGAGGTTTTTATGGAGATACTCGGGATGGCGTCGCTCATGGACGAGGCCGAGACAGAAAAGCACATTGTCCTCAATTTGGTAATAGAGCAGATAAGGGAACGGATGACATTTGCGGCAGGGGTAACCGTGGGGACCGATATGGTCGCCACCTTGCCGGCGGATGATGGTCCGAACCGCTTCCTTCACGCGGTTGTGGAAGTCGTCGCTCAACCGAGTTGAGGTGCTGGCGTAGCGGGTCTCGGCATCGAGCAGGTCTTGTTTAAAGAGACTGCTGAAGACGACCTTCATGCCTTCTCGCCAAAAACTTCTTCAAATCCTAGGCCGCGATCCCGCCCTGATTTCAGCTCATCCAATCGGCTGCGCAACAGGGCTTGGATTTCCGCGTCGGTCTTGTTGTCAGTGGCGAGGCTCTCCAACAAAAGTTTGGCAAGGGTCTCACGTTGCTCGGGCGGGAGGGAAAGAGCTTCTTCGGCGAGATAGACGCTGGTGAGTGGCATGCGGGGAAACTACGCGAAAGCAGGAAACGGGCAAGCGTCGTTTTGGCGGGCAAATCAGGGATGCCGGATGGTGAGGGCAGTGGAAAGAGTGCGATGAAGCTGCTTCATCTGCCGGAGCCCGATTTTTTTGCCCCGGTTGATTTCCCGGTTGGCGTTGGCCAGCTCGGTTTGCATAGCCGGATCATCGCGTGTGGCCAGATGTCGCAGATAGGCGGAAAGAAAAAGCCGCTCCGAGGAGGAGCAGCGATCAACGAGGGCTTGGAGTTCGTTGCGCAACATGCAGGAAGTTTTACCAGACGGTGTCGGGTGTTGTGAGGGTTCATGAACCCTCAGCCTTCACCAAATATTTCTTCGAATGTCATACCATTATTCTTACCTGTTTTGAGGCGTTCTAGATGTGAATTTAGCTCAGCCTGAATGTCCTTATCTAGCTTCGCTTTACCATTGTTGTCTTTGACTAAAAAATTGAGTTCCCCAATATGGCCAGAGTTATAGATAACCTGCAGCCCATAATGGTAGCTGTAGTCGTTGTCTTCGATGAATTTTTTAATCTTATTTAGATCTTCTTCGAGGCTCTTTTTGCGAGCCCCTGCTTTTTTGCATTCTACGACCAGGAAATTAAAACCTTCCGTTCCATTTTTTCTGTTATGAATGATGATATCCGGCCGGATTTCGACAAACTTCCCATTCTGAGTTTGCCAACGTTTAGGATCATTGCCTTTCCGGTTGAATTCAATATCAACAAAAAGAGGGTAGTTTTTTTCGTCGTGTTTTAAGATAGCAGGTGTGTTTTTCTCCAGATAGACTGCCAATCGATGATTGATGCAGACTTCATGAAGTTTTCTAGAGATTTTTGTCGTGCCTTTTTTCGAACTGAATTCCGGGTTTCTACCGGCATATTCATAGTCAGATGAACCAAACAAGTGACTGTCGCGATGTTCGAGTTCAGTGAGCGATAAGGCTATCGCTTTTCGAAGGGTCTCTTTGGTCATAACAGGAGTGCCCTTTAAGTGGTTTGGTTACACCAGCAGAAGCGCCGGTTTCTCGAGGAGGTCTTTCAATGCGCCGAGGAACTGGGCGCCGACGGCGCCGTCGAAGACGCGATGGTCGCAACTGAGCGTCACCGTCAGCGTCTGGCCGGCGACGATCTGGCCGTTTTTCACGACGGGCTTGGCGACGGTCGTGCCGACCGCGAGGATGGCGGCGTTCGGCGGGTTGATGATCGCGGTGAATTTTGGAATGCCCATCATGCCGAGATTGGAGACGCAGAACGTGCCGCCGGTGTAGTCGGCGGGGGCGAGTTTCTTGTCCTTGGCTTTCTTGCCGAGAATCTTCACCTCGGAGCTGATCTGGAAGACACTCTTCAGATGTGCGTCGCGGACGACCGGGGTGATGAGTCCGTCTTCGAGGGCAACAGCGAACGCGACATGTGCCGCGCCGTGGTGACGGATGTGCGTGCCTTCCCAGGAGGTGTTGACGGCCGGCACGCGGCGTAGGGCTTCGGCGCTGGCCTTGAGGATGAAATCGTTGACGGAGAGTTTGACGCCTTCCTTCTCTAAACCGGTGTTGAGTTGGGCGCGGATCGCGAGCAACGGCTCGGCGTCGATCTCGATGTCGAGATAGACGTAGGGAATCGTGGTGGTGGACTCCACCATACGCTTGGCGATGACGCCGCGCATCGTGGACACAGGAGCGAGACGTTCTTCTTGGATCGGACCTTTGGCCGAGACGGCTCCGCCGGTGAAGGTGGCAGCGGTCTTGGCGGCAGGAGCGGCGGATTTAAGCAGGGCCGGATTTGCCGCGGCGGCGAGGACGTCGGCTTTGACGATGCGGCCATGCGGGCCGGTGCCGGTGAGGCGCGTGGCGTCGATCTTTTGGTCGGCGGCGATTTTTCTGGCCAGGGGAGAAATGCGCAGACGTTCGTCGGCGGCGGGAGCAGGAGCAACAGGTGCCGGTGCTACGACGGCGACAGGGAGAGTGACTGGCGCGGCGGGTTTGGCCTCGGTGGATTTTGGCCAGTCTTGAGTGCCAGCAACGGGAGCTACCCCGCCTTCGCTCTGCGAGCTACGGCGCGGTTCGTCCTGTGGCTTTGCCACAGGCGAAGGGGCCGGTGCAGCAGGGGCTTCGACGGTTTCGCCGGGTTTGCCGACGGCGCAGAGGGCGGCACCGATGGCGATCTGCGAACCGGCGGGAGCGAAAATCTTCAGGAGCGTGCCCTCGAAGAAGGACTCGAGCTCCATTGTGGCTTTGTCGGTTTCGACTTCGGCGAGCATGTCACCGGCCTTGACGGCGTCGCCTTCTTTTTTAAGCCACTTGACCAGCGTGCCCACCGTCATGGTGTCGCTGAGTTTCGGCATGTCGATGATTTGAGCCATGGGAGGAAGAAGTGAAAGTGAGAGTGAAGGTGAAAAGGGGGCGGGATCGGTCTCTTTCTCGTTATCTTAATCGTTCTCTCGGTTTTTAAAAAGAAGAGAGAGAACGAGAAGGAGTAGGAGAACGAGAACGATTATTTCAGTGTGTCGAGTGCGGCTTGGTAGATGCGGTCGACGGTGGGGAGCTGGAGTTTTTCGATGGGCGGCGAGTAGATCGCGGGAGCATCGATGGAGTTGAGGCGTTTGACCGGACCGTCGAGGTGATCGAACGCTTTTTCCTGGATGAGACAGGCGACCATCGCACCGACGGAACAGAAGGGCTTGGCTTCCTCGACGTAGAGCGCCCGGTTGGTTTTGCGGACGGAAGCGAGAATCGTTTCTTCGTCGAGCGGGCGGATGGAACGAAGATCGACGACTTCGGCGTGGATGTTCTGTTTTTCCTTGAGCAAGTCTGCGGCTTTCAGCGCGAGCTGGATCGTGCGACCGTGACCGATGATGGAAATATCTTTGCCATGGCGCAGGATGTTGGCCGAGCCGAGCGGAACGAGATGTTCGCCGTCTGGAACTTCGCCGGACTCACCGTAGAGGAGCGTGTTTTCGAGGAAGATGACCGGGTCGTTGTCGCGGATCGCGGACTTGAGCAGGCCCTTGGCGTCGACGGGTGTCGAGGGCACGACGACTTTTACGCCCGGGTGGTAGGCGGCGATGGACTCGGGCGTGTGCGAATGGGTGGCGCCGACGTTGGTGCCACCGTTGGCGGGACCGCGGAGTACGATGGGGCAGTTGATCAGGCCGCCGGACATGTAGCGGACGTTGGCGGCATTGTTGAAGATCTGGTCGAACGCGACGGAATAGAAACTGAAGAACATCAGCTCCATGACCGGGCGGACGCCGAGCATCGAGGCACCGAGGCCCATGCCGATGAAACCGGCCTCACTGATCGGCGTGTCGACGATGCGCTTCGGGCCGTATTTGGCGAGAAGGCCTTCGGTGATCTTGTAGGCGCCGTTGAACTGGGCGACTTCCTCGCCCATGATGACGACGTTGGGATCGCGGGCGAGTTCCTCGTCCATGGCGTGCCGGAGGGCTTCGCGGTAAGTAATGACAGGCATGTTCGGAAAAAGGAGCGAGTAGCGGGTGGTGAGTAGTTGGGCAGCGGCTTAGTTGAAGAAGAGCGTGCCTTGGGATTTACGGTCGGCGGGATTGTCGGCCTCCCAATAAACGTCTTTCTGGACATCTTCGACCGTCGGGTACGGGCTGGCTTCGGCGAATTGGGCGGAGGTCTCGGCTTCGGCGCGGGCGGACTCGTCGATCTTGGCAATGATCTCCTCGGTGAGAACCTTTTCGGCGAGCATCGCCTTCTGGAACACCATGAGCGGATCCTTCGTGCTCTTGTATTCCTCGATTTCGTTTTTGTGCCGGTAGGTGGTGTCGGGATCGGCGACGGAGTGGCCGCGGTAACGGTAGGTGCGGATCTCGAGGATGCTCGGCAGGGATTTTTCGTGGGCGAGCTTGAGGGCTTGGCTGACTTTGTCGCGGACTTCGAGGACGTCGTGGCCGTTCTCGACGATGTCCCAGTTCATCCCGTAACCCTCGGCACGTTGCGCGAGGCTCGGGCCGGCGGAAGAACGCTCCTGGCTCGTGCCCATCGAATAACCATTGTTTTCGATCACGAAAATAACCGGCAGCGACCACAGCGCCGCGAGATTGTAGGATTCATGCACCGCGCCTTGGTTGACGGCACCGTCACCCATGAACGCCAGACAAGCGCCCTTGCGCCCCTGATATTTGAGGCCGTAGGCGAGACCGACGCCGAGCGGGATCTGGCCGCCGACGATGCCGTGGCCGCCCCAGAAATTGCGCGACGGATCGAAATAATGCATCGAGCCGCCCTTGCCTTTGGAGCAACCGGTGTACTTGCCGTAATTCTCCGCCATCATCTCGTTCATGCCCATGCCGACCGCCAGCCCGTGGCCGTGGTCACGGTAGGCGGTGATGATATGGTCGTCGTCGCCCATGACAGAAACACAGCCGATGGCCACCGATTCCTGGCCGATGTAAAGGTGCAGGAAGCCACCGATCTTGCCCTGCTGATAACTGCGGAGGCAGCGTTCCTCGAAGCGGCGGATCCGCATCATGTCGCGATAGAGAGCGATCAGCTCATCATTGCCCAACCGGGCGTTGATGTGGGCTTGTCGGGCGTTGTAGCCGGCGGCTTCGTCGGATTTTTTGGCGGGAGAGAGTTTCTTGCTCACAGTTATTGTTTCGAGTTCAAAATGATTTCGTGACGCGTAAATTCCGTGATCCGAAGAAACGCTCGAAATGACAAGAGAATCTTTTCAGAAGCCAGCACGATGAGACGGATATAAGTCCGCCATATCCTATTTATCCTATTACCTTCAGCGCCTTATACCAATTCGCTTTCTCAGCCGGCCGGTGTGATCTGCTCGATGGTGATTTTAATTGGGGAGACCGTGCAGTCCGCTCGCAGCGCCACGAAGCTGTCATGATACTGGTCGAAGATGGGCCAGAGAGCAGCCTGATCGGTTTCGGGTATGGCCAGGGATTTGATGGCCTCGCGGGAGTGAAAGGCGAATTTCCCCTCGGTGATATCCGGCGGCAGAGCATCGATGGGCTTTTTGCAGCGGAAGAGAAACATCAGCCAGTGGGTGTCGCCGTGGTAGGCTTTTTCGGCGACCATGGCGAAGAGGTGCAGGTCATCGGTGCTGATGCGCAGACCGGTCTCCTCCTCAGTTTCACGTACGGCACATTCGAAGGGCGACTCACCGGTGGCCATCTCGAGCTTGCCGCCGATGGGCGTCCAGACGCCGAGGTTGGGCTGCTTGGCGCGCAGCATGAGGAGTTGCTCGCCGGCGCGGTTTTCAATGAAGACGAGAACGCTGATTTTGTACGGCAATACGGTCGACATGTGAAAAAAGAGCGTGACCTTTCGGCAAAGTCGGGCAAACAAATCTTCCGACGGGCCGCCAACACATGCGACCCGTTTTATTTTTACCCCACGCCACGATCATTGATTGTGGCACCAGCCGGACAACATTGGCGGTCTTTAGCGGGGGCCGGCGCGGACGTTTGCGGTTGGAGCAACATGCCTCGATGCCGCTTGCCGTCGAAGCGGGCCAGGAAGGCAACTGGCTGCAAAAAACCAGCGAAGCCTTGCTCGCGTTGAGCGGCCGAGTGAAACCGGCGGGATCGGTGACCGTGGTCTTGCCGCCGCATTTGACCTTGATGAAAATGCTGAACACGCCCCGGGTTGAGGCGGCCAAGCGCGAAAAAATCATCAGCTTCGAGGGCCAGCAGAGCATTCCCTATCCGCTCACTGATGTCGTGTGGGACCGGATGATCTCGGGAGAAAATCCCCACGGCTTCAATGTGCTGCTTTGTGCCGCCAAGCTGGAGGTGCTCGATCCGCTGTGCGCCGCATTGGCCGCGGCCGGTCTGGCCCCGTCCGTCCTACTGCCCTCGGTGCTGGCGCTCGCCGCCGGTTTTGGCGGGATGCTCCAGCCGGTACCGGTGCGGCCCACGCTGCTGATCAATCTGGGCGCACGTTCGACGACGCTGGTGTTGCTGGATCAAAACGGGTTTCAGGCGAGGTCGCTTGCGTTGGGCGGCAACGGCGTCACGCAGCAGATTGCCGAGGAGCAGGGCTGCGATTTCGCCCGTGCCGAGGAATGGAAACTCGGTGACACGAACTCGGCCGAACTCGCACCGGTCATCCAAGGTTTTGCGAACAGGCTGGCGCAGGAAACCGCGCGCACGCTGGTTTATTTTGGCCGGCCACCAGCGCCGGAAAATCCTCTGCGCCTGATTCTCGTGGGTGGAGCGGCCCGATTGCCCGGGTTGGCGGGATTGGTGGCGAAACAGTTGAGTCTTCCGGTGGAGTTGCCCGATCCGACGGATGGAATTGAGGTCGGTGGTGAGGCCGGGGATTTTGACCGTGAGGCCGATCGCCCGGGGTTCGCCGATGTCGTCGGCGCGGCGGCATTGTCGCTCAGGGCCGGGCAACCTTCGTTCAACCTGTTGCCGCCCCGTCTGCGCGCGCAGGCCGGCCGGCGCCGGTGGCGGCCCCGGCTGGTGGTAGCGGCAGGCTTGTCTGTTGCGGCGCTCATTCCTGCCATGGTGCATCAACACAAACTGTATGCCGCCGCGCACGCGCAGAACCTTGCGCTGGAGCGCGAGCTGGCCCCGTTGCGCCTCGGTGCGGTGCGCAGCCAGGAACGCCAGCAGAAGACAATCGAGGCGCAGCGTCAGCATGACGCGTGGCGGAAAATCGAGGAGGCCCGGACCGGCTGGCTGCGTTTTCTGGGGGAGATCCAGGCGAAATTTATTTTGACCGGGGATGTCTGGCTGGAACAGATGCGGCTGGCGACGGCGTCCGAGGGGAACGCACCGGCCAAGCTCGCGGCGGAACAGCCGTTGAAGATCGCGTTTGCCGGTCTGATGCGGCCCGGGGTCGGGTCTGCGCCAGGCGCGCGCGATGAAAATTATCAGCGGGTGCGCCACCTGCTGGAAAGCATCGCGGAAGTCCCATCGGTGGCCGCCGTGGAAGGCGAGCGCTTCGAGCCGGTGTCTGCCGGTCAGATGCGGTTTGAATTTGTGGTGGTGCTCAAGGAGCCGTTCGTCCTCTGAACCATGAACGCGATCAGACGCCATCCGTTTTTCACCGTTTGGATTGTGGGCTGCGTGGTGCTGCTGGCGGCGGGCCTGGGCTGGGGTCTTCGTCTGCGAAAAAATGTGCGCCATGAACTCGCCGGGGTGGAAAAGAAAATTCTCCTGCGGACGCAACTGGCCAAAGAAATCAAGCAGGCCGATCCGGCGCCGGGCGATTCGCCGACAGAGCCGCCCGCCCCGGCAATTATTCCGCGCAAGGAAGAGCCGGTTCCGCGCAAGCCGCTCGATGGATTCATCGAGATCACCGGTGTGGTGGAGAGTTTGCGCCAGCTCGCCACCACGCACGAAGTCTCGCTCCTTCCGGATGAAACTTTCGGGTTTGCCTCTTACGCACATCAAGGACCGCCGGAAAACGAACTGGCGGCGGTGCATCGGCAGATCGGACTGACCCGCTTGCTGGTGGGAAAGCTGTTTGCCGCCCATCCGGACAAACTGCTCGCCGTCCGGCGCGAACGGGATCGTTCCAACGGGCGGGAAGTTCCGGGGGAAGTTTTGGCGGATTACTTTCAAATGGACGGACGGCTTGATCTGCGCGCCACCGGAGAGATCGAAGGAGGGATGATCCGGCTGGAGTTCACCGGGCGGACGCCGGTGCTGCGGATTTTTCTCCAATCACTGGCTGAGGCGCCTGAACCCTTGGTGGTGCGCAGCGTTGAAGTGGAACCGTTGCCAGCCGGCGGCGACCAGCAGGGCACCCGATCCAAAATGAGCGTGGTCGTGGTGGAGGCGAAACCGATTGGCGCGCAGGCAAAACCCGGCAATGAAAACAACCGGCCCGACATCGCCGATTTGTGGAAAGGCCCTTCCATTGGCCCAGCGGGCGAAGAGCGCGGTTATGCTTTGTTTGATCCACCATCGCCCCGGCGTGGCGAGCGGGAGCGTCCGTCACGCGGGATTCCGCAGTCCGGGCCGGGTGAAAATCCGGCGATCGAATTGCTGGCGGTGAAGCGTGAGCCCTACCGCTTGCAGTTGGTGGGTTACTATGGTGTGCCGGGCGATTATACGGCGGCGTTCGTCAGCGCCGGGTCGCCGGAAACCTTGCTCGCCCGGGTCGGACACCGTTTCGAGTCACTCGGGTTGGTGCTGAAAAATTTCTCGGTCAGGAAGAGTGCGGCGGAAAACACCGGCGGCCAGTCGGGATTCGAGCTGACCGCCACGGCGTTGCTGTGGGACGAGCAAAAACAGGTGCCGGTCACACTTGTCGACAGCGAGCGGCTGCTGACCGATACGCCGCTGGCCATTTTGCGTCTGAACCCGTTGCCGGCCAGGCCGACGGCGTTCCGGGCCGGAGATTCGTTTCAGGCCGGTGCGACCCGTTGCCGCATCGAACACATCCAACTCGACCCGGCCGAAGTGGTGATTGTCCGGGAGTCGGCCGGCGGGCCGGACCCGGAGAGGCTCATCCTGAAACCGTCGGTGCCCGCACCCGCTCCGCATTCTTCGCTTTCGCTCGGTCCGTGAATTTTCGCATGAAAACAAAATACCCCGCTGTCTTACTCCCGTTGTTCGGATATCTCCTGTTGGGTCTTCTGGTCTTGTCGCCAGGAACCACCGCCGCCACCGGCGAATCCGAAATCGATTCTCTGCTCCGCCGCGGCCGCAGCCAATTCCTCGCCGGCGAACCCACGCTCGCCGCGCAAACCTTCACGCATGTGCTCGAACTGGAGCCGCAAAATCCGGTGGCGGCGGATTTTCTGAAACGCATCGCGGCGGCGACCATCGATGGCAATGGCAGCCGGGTGCAAACCACGGCCCAAATGCTCAACGACGTGGGCCGGGGCTGGCGGCAGCCCGAGGAAATTTCCCATGACCAAAGCGGGCAAAGCCCGACCGGCGCACCGGCACCTTTGCTGGCAAAACTCGACGCGATCATGGTGCCCAGCGTGAATTTCAGCGGATTGGAGCTGAGCCGGGTGATCGTCACTCTTGGCGCCATTGCCGAGGAATTTGACCAGACCGACACGACGCCCAAGGGCGTGAATATTGTCCTGCTCGATCCGGCCGGCACCAATCCGCTGGTGAACATCTCGCTGCGCAACATGCCGCTGCGGCGTGTCATCGGATTGATCGCCGATTCGGTGGGTTACCAGTTCGAGGTGCAGGCGGATGCCGTGCTGGTCCGGCCCGGCGGCGGCAAGGCGGATCTGGGCACGGAATTTTTCCCCGTGTCGCGTTCGACGGTGTTGCGACTCGCCGGTCGCGGCAGCCAGGGTCAAGCGGTTGCGAACGCCGCTGATCCGTTGGCCGGTGGACGGGTGCATGCCGATGCGGCGGGAACAGGCGGCGAAGGCGCGGCGATCAAAAATTTCCTGCAGCAGGCCGGGGTGGAATTTGACCGCGAACCGGGTTGCACGATGGCCTTCGACGGCTCGCAACTCATCGTCACACAGACGCGGCGCAATCTGGAACGCATCCGGAACATTCTGGTCCGTTACAACGAGGCGCGGCAGGTGGAGATCGAAGCGAGGTTCATGGAAGTGCAGGACGGCGCGCTGGAGGAACTGGGCGTCAACTGGAGCGTGGCCACCAAGCCCACGCAGCTCAACGCCGGGGTGCAGGCTGTCTATCAAACCGCCAATCGGACGCTCGCCGATGCGTTCAACAACCAGGGCAACAACCGGCAGGGCCGTATTGTCGGTGGCGAGACGGGTCTCGATCAGGCCATCGACAACAATCCGCCGGTCGTTCCCGGCTCAAACAATCTCGGGGTGAACGCCGATCCTCTCGCGAAGGTTTCGGGCATCCTTGGTGAATTCAATGTGAGCGCCGTGGTGCGCGCACTGTCGCAGAAAAGCGGCACCGAGCTGTTGAGTGCGCCCAAACTCACGGTGCTCTCGGGCAATCCCGCCACCATCACCGTCGCCCAGGAGCTGCGCTATCCGCAATCGTACGGGCAGGTGCAAAGCCAGGTGGGCACCGGGAACGCAAGCGGCGGCGGTTCGGCCGGCGTCGCGATCACCGCCGGCACGCCGCAGGATTTCACCACGCGCAACATCGGCGTCGAACTCAAGGTTACTCCCACGGTGGAGGAAGACGGGCGAAGCATCAGCATGGACCTGAATCCGAAAGTCACCGAGTTCGAGGGTTTCGTCGAGTACGGCGGCCAGAGCATCGCCATCGCCGGCAATCCGTCCACGACGGTCACGATTCCCTCGGGATTTTATCAGCCGATCTTCGGCGTGCGCGAGCTGACGACCAAGGTGACGATCTGGGACGGAGCGACGATCGTGATGGGCGGACTCACGCGCGAGGATGTGCGCAAGGCCAACGACAAGGTGCCGGTGCTCGGCAACGTGCCCGTGCTTGGCCGGCTCTTTCGCAGCCGCGGCGAGAGCGCGCAAAAACGAAACCTGCTCATCTTCGTCACCGCCAACCTCGTCAGTCCCGGCGGTTCGCTGAAGAAACAACCCGTGGCAAGTGCGCCGACCGGCTCACTCTATCAAAATCCCGTGATCGTGCCATCAGCAGGCAAGTGAGGTTCCGGGTTTGTTTGCCATTGTCTTTGGAGTCCCGGCGCATTCTTTTTTCATGCATCGAATCAAGCGGTGCCATGCTGGCACGAAGGTGTCGTGGGCGACTGACTGGTTCAGTGATGACCGCCGCCGCAATCGCCGCCGGAGTGGCCGTGGCCGGCACCGGAATCAAAACCGGAGGTGTCGCCACTGTGATGATGACCGGCATCTCCGCCGTGACCGGAGTGATGATGGTGATGCTGATGGCCTGAACCGTCCTGCATATCTGCGGCGGCGATGACGGGAAATATCATTTCCTGGCCCAGGCCATCCGCAGGCCGAGGTTGATGACCGGTGTTCCTGTCTGGCTGCCTGGCTTTGGCGCTCGCCGCCGAAGCCACGAAAACAAACAGCAGCACCACGGCCATGCCGGCGAACACGAGAGCGATGGGGATGAGCATGGTTTTTTCCGGGGCTCAGCCGGTTTTGCTGAATTGCAGACTCACGCTGACCGCCTCGGCATAGCGGCGGATGAGCGAGAATCCGAAGTATGAGGCCACCTCGATCACCGCCGGGATGGAATTCCAGCAGAGCAAAACTTTCAGGGAGGCTGGGTTTTTTTGGTAGAGCAGGGCGTTTTCCACCAGCTTGTCCCTCACGATGGTGGCATCGTCCATGATGTTGATCCAAACCTTGCCGCCGGGTTTGACGACTTTGCCGAATTCCGAAAAATACCAGTAGATGTCGTAGAGATTCAGATGGATGAAAACCGCATCGGCGACCACGGCGTCGAATGTGGCGGGAGCAAAGGGAAGCCGGGCGGTCGTGGCGGCATCGATCTTGTGAAACGAAATGTTGGGCACGTCCCGGCACTCGCGTTTGGCATAGGCGAGAAACGATTCGCTGATATCGCAGCAGCATAGTTGGCGGACGGTGCCGGCAATATGTTTGCTGGAGAAGCCGATGCCGGAGCCGATTTCCAGCACGACCGCGTCGCTCCTGAGCTGCAAATCCTCGCACAGGAATTTGGCCCGGTCGACCTTGTCCTTCCGGATCAGATCGATCTTTTCCGTGGGATTCTGTCCATACCAGTCTCCCGCCAGAAGCTCGAAAAGCTGGTTGTCCGTCTGGGCCTCCCAAGAGAGAATGGTGGCCGGTGTTTCGCGTGGCTTGGTCGGAATGGCTCCAATGGGGCGGGGGCTGGGGGCGGGCTTTGCTTCATTCATGGGATGACAAAATCGGTTCGCGGCGTTGACGCTGGTTGGGAGGAGGGAGGAAGGGAGTTGCCAAGCGCAGGCCCCGATCAGCAACGCGAGACATCAAGCGACGGACGGAAAGGCATGCCAAGCCTTTTTGGACCGCATGGAAATAATTATCCGGAAATCGGAGTGACACGCACGAAATGATTCACCCGAAGCCGGCCGGCGGGAGCCGGACTGACAGCGGGCAGGCCATGACATCCGGATTGATCGGGAAAATGTTTTACGCCGGAAGCGTTTCCCTTTTGCGTGGGCCCATGGCGAAATGGCTTTTGCTCGATGGCTACAATCTGGCGTTCCGGGCATTCTACGGAATGCCGGAGCTGACCCGCGCGGACGGGTTTCCCACCGGTGCGCTGCACGGCTGGGTGAAAACCATCTGGCGGTTGCAGGATCAGATGAGCCCGGACGCCATGATTGTTTTTTTTGACCTTGGCGGGGCGCAGGACCGGTTGGCCTTGCTGCCCGAATACAAGGCGCAGCGCAAGGAGACGCCCGAGGCGCTGGAGAAACAAATTCCGGTGATCAAGGAGCTGACGCGCGCGCTGGGCCTGGTGGGGGTGGAGCTGGACGGGGTGGAGTCGGATGATTTGCTCGCGGCGGAGTCGCGCCTGCTGGCGGACGCGGGGCACGAGGTGCTGATCGTCAGTGCCGACAAGGATTTTGCCCAGTGCGTGGATGAACGCGTGAAGCTGTTGCTGCCGCCGCCCACGGCCAATCCCAAGCTGGGGTGGCGGGTGGTGGATGCGGCGGGCGTGGTGGAGAAATTCGGCGTCGCACCGGTGCGGATCGCGGAATACCTGGCATTGATCGGCGACACCTCGGACAACATCCCGGGCATCAGCGGAGTGGGGCCGAAGACGGCGGCGAAGTGGTTTGCCGAGTTCGAGACCCTCGAAGGCATCATCGCCCACGCGGCGGAATTGAAGCCGGAACGGTTTCGCGAGGCGGTCGCGGCGCGCGCGGATGATCTGCGGCGCAATCTGAAACTCACCACGCTCCGCACAAAATCGCCGCTGCCGGCGGTGGTGCCGGGCGAACCCGCGCGGGAAAAGCTTTGCGCGCTGCTCGCGGCGATGGAGATGAAATCCACCCTGAACGAGGCGCAGACGCGCTACACCGGCCAGCGCGAATTATTTTGATTCCGGCTGCTTCGGCGGCTCGAAGATGTAGCCGATGCCATGCACCGTCTTGAAGCTGTCGAGCGAAAGCCCGTTTTCCTCGAAGGCCGAGCGGATCTTGACGATGTACTGGTCGAGCGAGCGGCTGCGGATGTCGGCATGAATGCCCCAGACGGAATGGATGAGCTCCTTGCGGGTGATGACCGCGTGCCGGTGCGTGTGCAGGTAGGCGAGGATGCCGAGCTCCTTCCGGCCGATCTTGTGCTTGCCGCCCTTGGGGAACTCGATCTCGAGGCGGTCGGGATGGACCTGTGAGCCGAGAAACTCAAACGGACCGTCGACGGTGCGGACATTTTTCGTGAGATTGAAATCGTGCTGGCCTTCGCTGCGGCGGAGCACGGCGTTGATGCGGGCGACGACTTCGGCGTAACTGAAAGGCTTGGTGATATAGTCATCGCCGCCCATCTCGAGACCCTTGATCTTGTCGGTCTCAATGGCACTGCCGGTCAGGAAGATGGTCGGGACGTGAATATCCAGTTGTTTGAGCTCGGAGAGCAATTGGAAGCCATTGGAATCGGGGAGATGCAAATCGAGCAGCAGAAGATTGGCGAAGTTGCGTTGCAGGAAACGCAGGGCCGGGGCGCATCGATTGTACGATTGGGTTTGCATGCCGGCCTCTTCGAGCTGCATGCAAATGAGGCGGCACAGTTCATCGTCGTCTTCTACTACTACAATCAGGGGGCGGGGTTCAGCGCACATGGGGAGGGAGGTGAGGGTAAGCGTAAGCCGTGAGGCGGGATGAATCGGCCGATATCTGTTAGGGAGGAGAACGGAGATTGCTCGCGGCAGGTGAGAGGAGGGCGAATTGGACCTGAATTTGTGATCGAGGGTGACCCGAGTACGTTCTGCTTTTTACAATTACTCGGGCATTTGTCAAAGACTTGTTCACAATAATCTGGCTTTTCGACCTTTTCGGCTGCCGAGAGTTTCCTTGTCAATCGTGAAACAGGTTCGTTCGCTGGCGAGACGCGTGCTGCGTTCCCTCCTCATTTCATGAAAGTCACCCTCGGCTTGCTTCAACACGCCTGTTCGGCAGATCCGGCGGAAAATCTAAAAAAAACGCTCTCCCTGGTCGAAAAAGCGGCGCAGCAGGGGGCCAGGATCATCTGCACCCAGGAGCTTTTCCGTTCCCAGTATTTCTGCCAGAGCGAGGATCACGGGAATTTCAAGCTGGCCGAGACAATTCCCGGACCAAGCACCAAGGCGTTTCAAGCCCTGGCCAAAAAACATCGGGTGGTGATCATCGGCTCGTTGTTCGAGAAACGCGCCGCGGGTCTTTATCATAACACGGCGGTCATCATCGATGCGGACGGCAAGCTCCTCGGCGTCTATCGGAAAATGCACATCCCGGACGATCCGTTGTTCTACGAAAAATTTTATTTCACGCCCGGTGACACCGGTTTCAAGGCCTGGCAAACCAAGTACGGGAAGATCGGCGTCCTGGTTTGCTGGGACCAATGGTATCCCGAGGCCGCACGGCTGACCGCGATGGCCGGAGCGGAAATCCTGTTTTATCCGACCGCGATCGGCTGGCACCCGAAGGAAAAGAAAGAGCACGGCGTGAACCAGCATGGCGCCTGGGAAATCATCCAGCGCAGCCATGCCGTGGCCAACGGCTGCTATGTGGCCGCGGTCAACCGCATCGGCACGGAAACCCCGGTGGGCGGCGACGGCCTTGAATTTTGGGGCCAAAGTTTTGTTGCCGGCACGAGCGGCCAGATCCTCGCGAAGGCCAGCGCGAACCGGGAGGAAATCTTGCTGCACGCCGTCGATCTCGACCAAGTCGATGTCACCCGCACGCACTGGCCGTTCCTGCGTGATCGGCGGATCGATGCGTACGGCGATCTTACGAAACGTTTTCGCGACTGAGGCAGGGCGCGCCGACTGAATTTCACGGACGGCCCAGCGGTCCGTCCCTACCCAAAATGCCCTCGACCAAAAATCACTCTCACTCCATCACTCCCGCCGCCCGTGGTTTTCGGATGCCGGCCGAGTGGGAACCGCAGGCTGCCGTCTGGCTTTCGTGGCCGCACAACCACGCGACGTGGCCGGGACAATTCCGGCCCATTCCCCACGTCTACGCGGAATTCGTGCGGCAGATCAGCCGGTTCGAAGACGTGCGCATCAACTGTGCGGCCCGACTCCAGCCCCGGGCGAAAAGACTTTGTGCGGCGGCCGGCGCCGATATGTCGCGCGTGGCTTTTTTCAACCATCCGACCAACGATGCCTGGTGCCGCGACCACGGCCCGATCTTTGTGAAGAACGATCGCAGTGGCGAGGTGGCTCTGACCGATTGGGCCTACAACGCCTGGGGCGGCAAGTATCCGCCATACGATCTGGACAACCAAATCCCGCCGACCATCGCGCAGAAACTCGCGCTGCGTCGCTTCGTGAACGACATGATTTTGGAGGGCGGCTCCATCGACGTGAACGGCGGCGGTTTGCTTCTGACGAGTGAGCAGTGCCTGTTGAACAAGAATCGCAATCCCGGCCTGAACCGGTCACAGATCGAGCAAAACCTTAAAGATTTCCTCGGCGTGCAAACGGTGTTGTGGGTGGGCGACGGCATCATCGGCGACGACACCGACGGCCACATCGACGACATGACGCGATTTTTTAAACCTGACGGTTTCATCACCTGCGTGGAGCCGAACCAACGCGATCCGAACCACCCTGTCCTGGCCGGGAATCTCGAGCGCTTGCGCGGCTTTCGCACGCCGGCCGGCAGGAAATTCGCGATCGTCGAGCTGCCCATGCCCACCCCGTTTGCGTTCCGGGGCCGGCCGGTGCCCGCGAGCTACGCAAATTTCCTCATAATCAACGGTGCGGTGCTTGTGCCGCAATTCCGGCAGGCGAAACGCGACGCGGCGGCGCGCGAGATCATCGGGGCCTGTTTTCCCGGACGCGAGATCATCGGGATTGACTGCTATCATTTGATTTGGGGCCTGGGTGCATTACATTGCATTTCACAGCAACAACCGGCCTGATTCCCCTTATGCGCACCCTTGCCTCATTCATCATTCTTTCGATGTTCCTCATGACCGGCTGCGACTCCCTGCCGACGGGCGTGCGCGAGCGTTTCGGCCCCGTGCCGCCCAAGGTCCGGGAATTCGACGGTGACCTGCGCACCGTCTATAACGCCGCCGAAGTGGCGTTCAAGCGGCTGGATTTTGTGCTGACCGACGCTTCCGGCGCGCCCACGCATCTGGAAGCCTCCAGTCCGATCAGCACCAGCGATTCCATGGGCGATTCGCGGCAACTGGTGGTGACGATCCGTTTGCGTGATGCCGGGCAGGGCAGGACGGAGGTCGAAGCCCTGGTCTCCTTGCAGGTGGAGAATTCCTCGCTTGGCGGTGTGGCCGCCCGCAACCAGCGCGAGCATGGCTTCTATGAGAGTTTCTTCACGACCGTGCAGCAGGTGTTGCAGGAGCGGGCGACGAGCAATAAGTGAAGTCCACCAATCCCTGAGCTATTATACTACGACGATGCCGCAATGGTAGGGCGGGACCGCTGGGCCCGCCGCGAATGTCGTTACGGCGCGCCCTACCCACTGAAAAGAGAAAATGCATAGGGGCGATTGGTTTCAGGCGGGAGTCTCAGGATATATTCCGTTTGATTCCGGGAAATGTTTTCCCCGTGCCAAGCGAGATGATCCCTGCTTTCAAGTCTGGGATGACCACCCTCTGCGTTTATTGCTCCTCCAGCGACCGGCTTGATCCGAAGTATTACGCGGCGGCGGCACAATTGGGCGGCGAAATGGCCGATCGCGGCTGGGGTCTGGTGTATGGCGGTGGGAAAACCGGACTGATGGGCGCGCTGGCCCGGTCGGTGAAAGAGCGCGGTGGCCGGGTGGTCGGCGTGATTCCGGAATTCATGAAGGAACGCGAGCTGGCGTTCGAGGCGGCGGACGAACTGGTCTCGGTCATCACCATGCGGGAACGCAAGCTGCTCATGGAAACACGGGCCGATGGGTTCGTGGCTTTGCCCGGCGGCTGGGGTACGCTGGAGGAAATGATGGAGATCATCACGCTGCGGCAACTGGATGTCGTGCGGAAGCCCTGTGTTTTCTTCAACCAGGACGGATTTTACGACGATCTGATCCGGCTGTTTGCACGGATGCTGGCGGACAATTTTTTCAAGCCTTCGAACCTGGACCTGTTCCGGGTCGCCACCTCGGTGCCGGAAATATTCACGCAACTGGAAGCGGCGCGCGGCGTGCCGGTGGAAACGAAGTGGTTTGAAACGAAGTAATGTCTCCTGCGTGCCAGGCCATGATAGCCCGCCGCCGTTAATCCGGAACCGGAGGCTGTTTGGGCGTCAGACCAACTCCGGCGAAACGTGCCAGCGCACGCTCCAGCCGCCGCCGACGCGGTCCAGCCGGAGCACGGCGCATTTTTTCATCTTAAAGCGCACCGGCGCGGCGGAGCCCGCCACCAGCAGCGAGGCCAGCGCGCTCAGATGCGGTTCATGGCCCACCACGGCCACGGGATGGCGGAGATCGCCGAGTTTTTCCGCGATCGTGTCGACGGCATCGCCCGGCTTGAGGCCGGAGACTTCCTTGAGCCGGGCGCGGCAGCGGAGTCTTTGCACCAGCACGCCGGCGGTCTCGTGGGCCCGGCGCAGCGGGCTGTGCCAGATTTCCCGCGCCTCGAAGGCCCCGGCTTCCCGCAAGAGTTTCGCCACGGCGCGGATTTGCTTCCGGCCCTTGGGGCTCAGCGGACGCGCGGCATCGTTTTCACCATCGAGGGCATGGGCATGACGGATCAGGTAGATATGCATCAACCCCGTCAGCTAACCGCCCGCGTTCCGGCTGGGCAAGCGGCGGAATGTTACAACGGCGTGACGCAGGCCTTGCGGCGGGTCGGGTGCGGCCGGGACTTCCAGCCGCGAGGGTGCGAGCCGGCGGCTTGACAAGCATGCGCGGTAAAACATAGTATTACGCCATGATCAAGACCATCACCAAGATCGGGAATTCGCAGGGCATCATGCTGGACGCGGCGCTCATGGATCTGGCGCGCCTGAAGGTGGGCGACCAGGTCAACCTGGAGGTGCACAACGGCGGCACGATCACGCTTACGCCCACGCGGCCGGTGGTCACGGCGGAGGAGGCCACCAAGGCGGTCAAGCAGATCATGAAGGACTACAGCCGGACGATGAAGCGGCTGGCATGAGCGTCTTGCCGGAAAACTGTTTTTTCCTGACCGTGGCATTGGTTCGGGAAATACACACCGAGGCCATCGTGGGCTTTGGCGGATCGGACGGCCTGCGCGACGAGGCTTTGCTGGAGTCGGCGGTCGCCGCTCCCCAGGCGACTTTTGGCGGGCAGTCAGTCTACGGCAGCATGGCGGAAGTCGCCGCCGCCTACCTGTTTTACCTCTGCCGCAACCATCCTTTTGTGGACGGCAATAAGCGGGCCGCCCTCGGTTCGTGCCTGTTGTTTCTCCGTCTCAACGGTATGGAGCCGGTGCCGGACAGCCCGGAGTGGGAAGCTCTCACCATGGATGTGGCGGCGTCGAAACTGGACCGGGATCAGACCACCAAGCGGCTCAAGGCGCTGCTGGTCCGGCCCAAAAGGAAACCCAAAAAACGATAAGGCTGGAGGGAACTGGGTTCTTCACCGTTTCCCCTTGGGAGAACGCGGGAGCGAGGGATTAACCACTCATTCACACTGATGGGACACTAACGGGATCGGATTAGGGCCTTAGTGTGGATCAGTGGTGCCAAACGCCTGAGAAGTTTTGTTTCGTTTTTTCGACTCAACTGGTGTTGCGACCGCTCCTGCCCGCCGGGCTCTCGCTTTGTTTTTTGGCGGGAAGTTTTATCGTGGTGTGGAAGCCCATGGATTTTTCGGGCACGGGCGGAGCTGGCGGTGGGTCAAGCAACTCCATGATGCGCCTGAGGACATCGACGATGGCGGTCTCATGCAGATCGAGCCGGTCGGTTAATTTTGCTTCGAGTTTTTTGAGTTCGAGCGCGAGTTCCTTCGAACCTGACAGCAGTTCGCGCATCTGCACGAACGCACGAACCACAAACACACTCATCCGCACCGCCTCAGAACTATTGAGGACATTCGCGGCCATCACTGCGCCATTTTCAGTAAAAGCGTAAGGAAGGAAACGTGGATCTCGGTGCTTGCGGGAACCGGTCGCAAATTGCGACCGGTTCGGAGCAACTTCCTGTCCGTCAGTGTGTAAGTGTGAGCCTTGAGACAGGAGTCCGGCTGTTTCTTCTTTCGTTAACTGGAAAACAAAATCCGGTGGGAATCGTTTTTCGTTTCGTTTGACTTGTTCGTTGAGCCGCTTGGTGGTGACGCCGTAGATGGCGGCCAAGTCTGCATCGATGATCACTTTCTGGCCGCGGATGGTCAGGATACGGGACTCGACGCTGTCGGCTGGGATAATTTGCGCGCGTTTTTTCATAGGAGTGGCGGCCCGATGGTTGGGAGCGGAAACGAAGCCGCGCCGGTTGGCAAACGCGAATCGTCTTCGGCGCCCGGCGAAGATCGAGAACACGGAGGGATTAACCACTAAGCCACGCTGATAGGACACCAATGGTTTCGGATTAGGGTGGAAAAATTAACCATGGAACAAACACACGGAAGGTTTGACCACGGATGGCACTGATTGACACGGATGAGGTGGTCGCAATTTGCGACCACCTTACTGCACGTGGCCACTAGGTCATCACTAGGAAACCAGCACATTGAGTTTGGTGTGCAGACGAGAGATGTTCTTCCTGGTGAGTTCATGCTCCCAGATGCGGACCACCGTCCAGCCGCGTTTACGCAGAAGGCGATTCACTCGTCGGTCGCAGGCCTTGTTGCCGGCGATTTTGTCGCGCCAGAATTTCGCGTTCTGCTTGGGCCGGGTGCCGTGCTTAGGGCAACCGTGCCAGATGCAGCCGTCTACAAATACCGCCAGCTTCAGCTCAGGGAAAATGACGGACGGTTTCTCCCTGCTGGATCTAAAGCGCATGATGAAATCCCTCGGTTATGATACCGCCGGCATGCGCTGCGATGTGGTTGGTGTAAGATCCGGCCGCGAGAAAGAAGATGAGCTGCTCGTCGTCCGCGTGGTATCGCGCTCAGTTTGCCTTGGCGACTTCGACGGCGAAGGCGTAGTCGGGGCCGAACATGTTCGAGCGGAAAACCACGAACTTCTGGTCGGGCGTGAAACTGGGGTTGGGCTCGAGGCGGTAGTTGTGCTTCGACATGTTGACGAGTTTCTCCGCCTCGAGGTAGCCGCCCTTGGTCAGATTGGTGCCGATCGTGCCTTCGCTGGGAACGGAGTGGGGGCGAAAGAGAAAAATCCACGGCGAATGGTTGTCGCCGTCGCCGCAGAAAAGTTTTCCGTCGGGTGAGGAGTTGTCGTGGATGGACGACTGATCGGACGCATAATTCAGCCACTCGCGCCGGCCGGTGGCGACATTGACGCTGGCGATGAAACTCACGTTGCTGTGGTAGGGGAAGTGGAGCTGGTAGTAGATGGTCTGGCCGTCGGCGCCCCACCATTCGTGGCCGGCGATTTCCATTTCCATCTGCCGGCGGTGCATCAGCTGGTTTTGCGTGCCGTCGGTGCGGATGGTCCAGATGCGGTCGACGAGCCACCAGTGGCCTTCGTGGCAATAGAGGAGGAGCGTTGGGTCGGTCGGGGAGAATTGGAGGTGGTTGAGCCAGTCGGTGCTATGCTCGAGCAGCGTGGTCAGCTTGCCGGTGCGCAGATCGATCGTGAACATTGTCATCGGCAGCTTGGCCGCGAGGCGGCGGGTCATCATCTCGCCCTTGTTGGCAGGTTCGCCCATGTTGGTGGCGGACATGCGCGAGGGCGACTGGCGTGCCGTGCCGTCGTAGGCGCCGTCGGCATGGGCATCGCCCTCGATGAAGGTGCCGGCGCCCAAAGTCTCGTCGGCGTTAACGGTCACGACGCTGGCCCGGCGGGGAAGGTCGACGAGGTGGCGGTTTTCCCCGGTGTCGAGATTGACGCACCACACCGAGGAAAACTGGCGGTCGGCGGCGGGCTTGGTGTAGTAGAGCGTGGGCGTGTGGGTGGCGACGATGATGGCTTTGGCCGGACCTTTTACGACGACGTGGGTCTCGTGGGTGGCGAGGTCGAGCACGGAGATGCCCTCGGGTGTGGTGTACGCCATCCGTTTTCCGTCGGGGGTATAGGCGTTGAAGTTGAAATAGAAACTGTCGGACCCCGGCTCGCGCGTGAGACGAATGACGCGGTGCCCGGTGTCAGGATCGATCCATGATGTGGGAGGTTCTGCGATTGGAGCCGCCGGGCCGGCTTCAGTCGCGTGATGAGTAATCGGGAAGGCGAGAACGAAGAACCAGACAAGGACGCCGGGCAGGCGGGGGATTTCGGGAAATTTCATAGGCGTGTGAGCTCACGCCGAGACGCGTGACCTCTATTGAGAGTTACCTTTCCGGTCGTGTTCGCACCAAGGGCGATTTCTTGCGCGACGCTCGCGGGCGCCCTGCCGGGCGTTCCCAGTCAGCTACGATTCGCTGCTATCCTATGTTTTACTGCGCTCTGGCAGAATTTTATGAAGTCTGAATTCCAAGAAACTGAGCAGCCGCTTTTTCCATTTCAGGAAGAAAGGCAAGAAGAGCGGTATCACCGCCAGGGCTCTTGTCGAAAACTACTGAATGGCTGCCAGCATGAACGATGGAGCAACGAGTTTGGTAACACAAAGCGACCCCTCGCTTAAAGGCCTCCTGATATGTGCTCCTTTTTTTTGCTTCACGCTCCAAAAGAATAGCAAATTGATTTCCAGAAGCGGTTAAGGAATCGTTGATCCGGCATATTTCTTCGAAATGAGATTTCAGGCTGTTTAAATCGACTAGGCGCACAAATTGCTCGACCTCGCTTTTCAGAGCATTTGTTGCTGAATCTAGAGATTCCTTCGGCTCCGAAAAAAAACGTGAGGCGAGATCTTTAAAGACGTTCTCAAGATAACCGTGCTCGAGTATCCGGTAGAGCGAAAGAAATCTCCATCGAGGAGCTTGTTCGGTGGCGGATTCGCCAAACAACCGGCGGAGTAATTCTCCATCATTGTGCTGCAGCAACCGGCTTGTCGTTTTGAGCGCAACGAGCCCGGCGTCACTCCAAGAACGTGTCGTTTGATTCGAGCTGCCTCGAGGAACGACGCCACTTAATGCACGCGTTACTGACTTTGTGGCTTCCGGTACTTTCGGTAGCCACTCAAACACCACGATATTTTTGCGGAGGCAGTCTTTTTCGTCAGTGATCCTATCGGATGAAAGCCAAGCCTGTACAAGCAATGACTCGACGTCAGTCGGAGGCGCTTTCCTACTAGCATCCCATGTAAAAGGGACCTCGACAACCCGAGCGCACAGTACTCCATCACATTCGATAATCCTGTACCGCCAATTGGCAATTTCTGTAGAACAATCAACGACTTCAACGGAGGCTGTAAGTGGCAGGCTATCAAGCAAACTGTTAAAGACCGCTTTGGCTCCATCTGAGAACAGTGGACCAACTTCGTGGTCGAGCAATTGTACGCCTTTGATTACGAGATCCCTTTCATGATTATCGTTCACGCCTAAAGCGCGCGCGACGTGTGGAGGTAGCTGAATTTGCATATTGGCGCTAGACAGTTCCGGCTGCGAAATTCCAGCATTCGGCCATGCTCTTCAATCCGTCGGAAACAAAATGTTCCTGAAAAGCTTTAAATACCATTTCACGTGTCGCCTGGCCTACGTTCACTTTGGTGGGGTCAATTCCCTTTCTGAGATGGTCGAATGCTACTGTTCCAAGTGGATCAGAAGTTGGATTGGAAGTCAGTGAGCTGAGCAAGGCCGCCATAGCACGCTTCATTCGTTCTTTCAGTAGAGCGTTGCGTTCGGAAGCTCCAACGGCAGCAGCGATTCCCTGCAATACCGTTTCGTTGGCAAAAAAGTTTACATCAATGGGAAGAGCCCAGTCTGCTGTGACAATCCACTCAACGAATGCTTTGAATTCGTCTCGTTCGTTCTGATTACGTTGGCCTGCAAGAGAAGACCCCAGGGTTTCAATGGCCGATTCAACTAACATTTGTTCCATAACCAAGTTTCTTAGATCAACGCTTGGCGTTCCTTGAAGCCAAGCTTGGAAGGCTTGAGATAGTTTGGATAAGTGAAACTGGCCTTGTTTAGTCCGGCGATCAGCTTCAATAGAACTGAGAATCTCTAGTCGTGGAATCGGTCGCAGCTCTTCTTGAAGTTTCATGCTGAGGATTTCAACCTGATGCTTGATCGACATTGGTCGCTGGCCGGCATTTAACAGAAGCATGCGATAGGCGAGTGCACCGAAAGGAATGTTTAGCCAAATCTCAACTCGAGCTGCTTGAGATAGAAATGTAGACTCTTGGGGCGTGCCTTGAACTTCAGTGAGAGTTTGCTTGATCGCATTTGTTCTTTGGAGACCGTCGATGATGTAGACGTCTTGAGGAGCGACTGTGCTCACTGCTCCGACTAATTGCTGTAAGATACTGCCAATGGCAGCAGACCACATGCCTTGGGTTGGTGCCTGTGATAATTCAGCCGGTAAAGCTAGGTTCTTCACTGCCAAAACAACGGGCGGCAAGAGACAGCCTCTTTTCAAATCTGCCCTCAATGTTTGATAGGCTTTCGAACCTTTTATAATCTCACGCTGGATCTCTAGATTGCGCTCAGCGCCTCCGGTCGCCGTTAAGAACCAATTATAATCGCATTTTGCGAGGGCGCAGTAACAACGTAGCCGCGCATCATAATCAAGCGTCAGGATTTCAAACATGGGAATGGGGGTTCAGGTTATCGCAATAGCCCTCGAATAGTCACGTTTGGTCGAGTCTGGGATGAAGGCAATATCCTTCATTGATTTCAGGATAACCCTCTCTGGATACTTATTGATAATAGTTCATATGCACGGATAGCTTTTATCTGCATGGCCAAAGCACCCAGTTTAAGGTGGACGCGAGAGCAGCTCCTGATTGCGGTGAATTTGTACCACAAGCTGACGTTTGGGCAGATGCATAGTCGGCAACCGGCCATAGTGGCACTCGCACTAAAGATGGGGCGTGGTGCCAACAGTCTTGCGATGAAGCTTTGCAACTTCGCCTCGCTCGATCCGGCATTGAAGATGCGCGGTATCAAGGGGCTGTCCGGGGCTAGCGCGCTGGATCGGATGGTATGGTTAGAGTTTCATTCCAATCTAGCCGAAGCGGCACCAGCGAGTGAGACGGCCTTCCGTGCGCTATTTGGTGCCGACGATACCAAGGAAGTCGAAGTGACGCCGAAGAATGGCGTGCAGGTGCGTAAAGTGCCGACTGGGCCGACTGTCACTATGGCGACCGTTAAAGTCCGCCGTGGACAAGAGTATTTCCGGCAGGCGGTACTCAACAACTTTGAGGGACGCTGCGGTGTCACCGGTTTGGCCGTGCGCGAGCTATTGATCGCGTCACACATTCTGCCTTGGGGTACGCACGAAGCTGAGCGGTTGAACGTTCGCAACGGGCTCTGCCTTTCGAGACTGCACGACGCTGCGTTTGACATCGGACTTATTACTTTCGATAGCGATCTGCGACTAAGATTGTCGAAGCGACTGAAGCCAGCACTGTCGCAGCGATCAGTGGCAGAGAATTTCGCAGCATACGAAGGCGAAGCCCTTCAATTGCCGAAGGATGCGGTCCTTCCCGACGAGCAGTTTCTTGCCGTTCACAGGGATGAGGTTTTTCAGAAGTAGTCACTCGATTTTTCCGAAGGCACGGCCGTCTTCAATTGAGATGCTGCTATCGGGCCAGACATCGACTGGCAGCACAAATTCGTCGGTCACAATGGCGTCGTTGAAGTCTCTTTCTCCATCGAGAAACTGCTGGATACGGATTAGCTGATTATCGGCGATCTCGCGCTGGGCCTCTAGCTCGGTAGTGAAAACCACGGGATAGTCGCCTTCGTAGCAAGCCGGCATCGTGCCCTGAAATAGAGTGGGACGAAAGATCGCGAAGCCGGAGCGAACAGGTTGTTTGGTCTTTGGCACCTGTAGAACTTAACCGAAACAGGGCCGGCGCGCCATAGACTATAAGTCACATTTCCGATGCTGCGTTTAATGGTCGGCGCGTTCGGCGAGTTGTTCTTGGGAGAGATCCTGCGCCTCCCGGCGCGAGCGGAGCTTGGCTCCGAATTAGTGGCCGATTAGTGGGGATTAGTGGTTGAGAATCACAGCAGGGGCTTACCGTTCACTTTCCAGTACAAGCGACGGTTTCGGCTGTTTGGTCTGCCAGGGATGGCGAATGTTGCCGACTATACTAGACATCGCGCGGTCGCGGCGGCGGCCGTTCAGTATCGCTCCGATCCAGGTCGAGCGGACGACGAGGTCGTAGGTGAGCAACGCGAGGGCGATGGTGGCGATGGAAATGAACGCGAGTTTGGGGGACCAGTTGACCGGAATCTCGGCGACGGCCACTTGGAGCCAGACGACGATCGGCAGGTGCACGAGGTAGAGCCAGTAGGACGAATCGGCGAGGTAGCGAATCCACGGGCGCGGCCGCGTGCAGAATTTCCTGAAGGCGCCAATGGTCAGAAGGACGAGCGACCACATCGTCAGCGCATAGCCCAGGACGTAGGCAGCGTGCAGTGCGTGGTAGTACGGATGGCCGAAATCCATTTGGAACCGGCCCGAATACTGGATGGCGGCGATGCCGATCACCGAAAGAATCCAACGATGCATCGACAGGCGCGTGAAAGGCGCGATCAGGTCGCGCTGCCGGCCCAGCAGCCAGCCGAGAAGGAAGCCGCCGCCGTAGATGGCGAGAACGGGCACGTAGGGTTGCAGCGTCTGGTCCGGCGTATCCATGCCCCAGTAGCGCATGAACCACAGCGCTACCGCGGTCGGAATCGCAAGCGCCAGCAGCGAAAGAGGGGAAGCCGCCAACCACGCGACGAGGGCGTCGGCACGTCGGACCAGTGCGTCACACCACGAACCGGTCGCCTTTACCGCTCCGCGGAGGAAGAGCGTCAGGGTGGTGATCAGCGCCAGATAATAGAGAAACCAGAGATGAGTGCCGGCGAAAATTCCCTGCGGCAGAGTGCCGAGGCTTTGGCAGCCGCCGCGGATTCCCGTCCAGAAACTGTAGTTTCCATGCAGACTGGCCGATCCCATGATCCAGCCCGACACGAGCAACGGCCGCAAAATGAACCAGCCCACGACGAACGGCACGACGATCCGGAGCGCGCGCGAACGCACAAATTCACCGGCGCCTTTGCGGTGGAAGGTCACGTAGCTGAGAAAGCCGGCGATCAGGAAGAAGGTTACCATGCGGAAGGAGTGGCTCACGGTGATAAACATCCCGACCAGCGGGCTGGTGGAAACATCCTGGACCGCCCAGCCGACAAAGGCCGGCACGAACGACATGCTGGCGTGAAACAGGATGCCGAGCAGCAGCGCGAACGCCCGGGTCGCATCGAGATAGTCGAGGCGGGAACTTTCGGTGCGGGGCGGAACGAGGGTGGGGGAATTCATGGAGGGCCGGTTGAGAAGTGAGAGTAGGGAGCTGAGCGCTGCGGTTTGAGAGCTCAGAGCCAGACCAAGAAATAGATTTTACAGGAGGTAACGAAGGTAACAGAGGCCGAGCCGGTTGCTGAAGTAGCCCGATCTTTGAATAACAATGTGATTCAGTTCGCCGTTTCCTCCTGTGCACTGCATTGCTGGATTTAATAGAACCCGATTTCGTCCACCTCGTAGGCGAAGGTGTCCTTGGCCAGGCCGAAGGAAACGAGGTTGATGCTCGTGATGGATTTCAGGTTGAGCGGGATCTGTTCGGACCACGCGCGTTTCATGTCCTTGAAGGGCATCCGGACCTCCGTGAATTCTCCGCTCTTCCCGACAATCGGGGCGCTGGTGTGGTAGTCGAAATTCTGGATCTCGGTGCTGCTCACCTGAACGGTCAGAATTCCTTTGCCGGTCTTCACGCGCAGTCGCACGCCTTCGTAGCCGGTCAGGTCCTGCGGCTTCCCGCCCGGCGTCAAGAGCGAGACCAGGCTGATGAATGCGGGGACGCCGCGGCCGGGCACCAACTCGCCCTCGACCGCGAGGACGCCATTCTCGCATTTCAGCGTCGCGTGCGACTGGCTGCCGGCGCCCTTGTCGTCGATCAGGAGTCGGTCGATGCCGTGGCGGTTGTGCTTGGCGTCAGAGAAGTCGTCCAGCAAAGCGGGCGTGGTGGCGGCGCGGGCCGGGAGCAAGCCCAGCGTGAGGAGCGTGGTGAGAAGCGCGGTCGCGACAAAGGACTGGCGGCGACGGGAGGAAGAGGAGGGCAGGTGCATTTTCGTGGATGAGTTGAAGGGTTGAAGTGAGGTTTCGCCTGTAAGGGCCCAAAACTGCGCACGCGGTGACAAAGTATTTTTGGGAATGGAGGCTTTGGCGGGGTTCCCATCAGCGCTTCTTACTCGTTCTCATTCTCTTAATCTTTCTCTCGCTGCTCGGCCGAAACGAGAGAACGAGAACGATTACGAGAATGAGAATGATCGAGCCGGGTGACCGAAAAATACTTTGTCACCGGTTCAGGCTTTTCTGGCACCTACAGGTAACCCATCATGAAAACCTCTGAATCCATGCCCTCCATTGAAGTAACCAGTGACGCCGATTTGGTGGCGGCCAGCCTGGCTGGTGACCGCGCTGCGTTTGGCCGGATCGTGGAGCGCTACCAACGGCTGCTGTGCTCGCTGGCGTATTCCGCGACCGGTCAGATGAGCCAGAGCGAAGACCTGGCGCAGGAAGCGTTCGTCGACGCGTGGTGCCAGCTCAGTGCGCTGCGCGAACCGGAGAAACTGCGTTCGTGGTTGTGCGGGATCTTGCGGCACAAGGTCGGCCGCTTGCGGCGCGCGGACGGCAAGGAACCCGTGCGGCAGGCGGAATCGCTGGAGGACGCGGGCGAGTTGGTGTCGGGCGACGCGCCGGTGGCGGACGTCGCGATCCAGCAGGAGGAACAGGCGATCCTATGGAGCGCGCTGGAGCGGGTGCCGGAGTTGTATCGCGAACCGCTGGTTCTCTACTACCGCGAGCATCGTTCGGTGGAGCACGTGGCGGTTGCGCTCGATTTGACGGAGGACGCCGTGAAGCAGCGGCTGGCACGCGGACGGAAAATTTTGCAGGAGCAGGTGCTGGCCTTTGTGGAAGGTGCGCTGGTCCGAAGCACGCCAGGCAACGTATTTACGCTCGGCGTGCTCGCGGCGCTGCCCGGAATGGCGACGCCGGCGAAGGCGGCGGGAATCGGCGCGGCGGCGGCGCACGGCGGCATGCTGGCCAAAACCACCGGTATCGCGGCGCTGCTTGCTTCCGTCAGCGGGGTGGTCAGCGCAGTGATGGCTCTGCGCGCCAGTCTGGACCAGGCACGGACGCCGCGGGAACGTCGCACCGTCGTGAAGGTGACGCTGGGGGTTTTCTTCGGCGTCTGGGGATTTTTGGCCGGTTGGTATTTGCTGCGTGAGGCCGCATTTCGCTGGTGGGACAATCGTCTGGTCTTTGCCGCCATCGCCCAGGCGCTGACGCTGACCACCATCGTGGTCTGGCCGGTGGTGATGTTTCGAGTGATGCGCCATATGCGGGTGTTGCGCTCGGCGGAGCGGCGGGCGCATCCGGAGTTGTTTCGCGATGCGCGGGATCAGGTCGGGTCCGCCGTAGGAGAATACCGAAGCCGGTTGCAACTGTTCGGCGTGCCCTTGGTCCACGCGCGGTTTTCGCAGGCTGACGAGGGCGCTCCGCCGCTGTTCGGTTGGTTCGCCGGCGGGGATCGGGCCTACGGCCTGTTGTTTGCGTGGGGTGGCCTCGCGGTCGCCCCGATCAGCGTCGGTGTGATCTCGGTCGGATTTCTGTCCGTCGGGACGCTCAGCCTGGGTGTGATTTCGCTCGGCACGGTGGGAGTCGGAGCGCTCGCCATCGGCTGCGTGGCGGTGGGCGTGAGAGCGTACGCCTGGTTGTCCGCCCTTGGCTGGACCTCGGCGGCCGGCGGCGGCTTTTCAATCGCGCGGATTGCGGCGGAAGGTCCCGTGGCGCTGGCGGAGCATGCCAACGATCCGGTGGCGCACCAATTCCTGGCTGATCCGAACGGGGCACGGAACCAGATGATCTTCCTGATCGTGATCTCTCTGCTCACCCTGATCCCGGTGGCGTATTATGCGCGGGCCGTGCGGCGGCGCATGGGCGGGAAGGCGAAGTAGGACGGGCGGGAGACGGCGCGTTAGGGATCAGCCTTCGCGAAATGTTTCGGCCCGACAAGTAACGCGCCCTACCTTATTTCAGCGCCAGGTCAGTTCGCTTCACTTCCTTGATCGGCCATTTGGTGACCGTCAGGCCTTTCGCGGTTCAGCCGTCGCCAAGGCTAAGGCTGACACGGGCGGGCGGATCACTTCAGTGCGAGATCGGTTCTCTTAACCTCTTTTATGGCCCACTTGGTAACGGTTAGACCCTTTGCGGTTCTTGTGCTGACGGGAACCGTGGTCAGATCGAAATCGAACTCGCGGTTTCTCGCGCCGCTGCGGCCGTCCAGGGAGATGTGCACGGTCTTGGGCATTTCCTTTTCGGTCTTGCTGACCTCGAGGTACACGACGCGTGAGCCTTCGCTTTTCACCAGCGGATAAAGTTTGTCGCGGGAGAGGCCGCCGATCTGGAATTTCTTGGCGAAGGCTTTCCCGGTCTCCTTGTCCTGGTAGATCATCGTGTAGAAATTCGTGTCGCCGTCCTTGGGCCACACGGCGACATGGATGATCTCGCGGCCCATGAAAATCTTGTCGGTGACTTTGGAGACCTTGAGCGAGCCGTCGGCCATGAGGCAGAGCGCGCTGTCGAGGATGGTGCACTCCTGCACGAACTCGTGCTGGCGCCAGTTGAGGCCGATGAAGCCGTCCTCGCGGTTGACATAGAGCCGCTGGTTGGCGGAGACGACTTCGGAGGCGTCGATCTGCTCGATCTCGTCGTAGCTGGTGCGGCGCTTGATGCCCTTGCCGTATTTTTCCTGCAGCATCTCGAACCAGGCGATGGCGTACTCGGTGAGTTTCCTGAGGTGGGCCTTCGTTTCCTTGATGCCTTCCTCGATCTTCTTCATGGCCTCGTCGGCCTGGAAACGGTTGTAGGCGGAGATGCGTTTGATGCGGATCTCGGTGAGGCGCGTGATGTCGTCGTCGGTGACCTCGCGGCGGAGCTGCTTGAGGAAGGGCTTCAGGCCGGTGCGGATCTCGGCGAGGACGCTTTCCCAGGTCTTGGATTTCTCGATGTTCCGGTAGATGCGTTCCTCGATGAAAATGCGCTCGAGGGAATCCCAGTGCCACTGCTGCTCGAGCTCGGCGAGTTTGATCTCGAGCTCGCGCTTGAGCAGTTCGCGTGTAGCCTCGACGCTGCGCTTGAGAATCTCGCGGACGCCGAGGAACTGCGGCTTGTCATCGCGGGTTTTCTCGTCGCGGACGATGACGCAGGCGGCGGGGGAGAGCTGGATCTGGCAGTTGGTGAAAACGAAAAGCTGCTGTGTGACCTGCTCGGGATCGGCGCCCTGCGGCAGGTGGATGAGAATCTCGACCTGGTCGGCGGTGTTGTCGTCGACATGCTTGACCTTGATCTTGCCCTTCGCGTTGGCGGCGAGGATCGATTCGATGAGCGACTCGGTGGTGACGCCGTAGGGGAGTTCGGTGACGGCGAGAAGGTATTTGCTGCGCGTCTCGATCTTGGCGCGGACCTTCACCTTGCCGCCTCGCTCGCCGTCGTTGTATTCGGCGAAGTCGGCGGTGCCGCCGGTGATGAAGTCGGGCAGGATGCGGAAGGTTTTTCCCTGGAGATGATTGATCGCGGCGCGGCAGAGATCGTTGAAATTGTGCGGAAGGATTTTCGTGGCGAGACCGACCGCGATGCCATCGGCGCCTTCGAGCAGCGTGATGGGGAATTTCGCGGGGAGCGTGATCGGCTCCTTGTTGCGGCCATCGTAGCTCTGCTGCCAGATGGTGGTCTTCGGGTTGAAGAGGACATCCTTGGCGAAATTGGTGAGCCGCGCCTCGATGTAACGCGGGGCGGCGGCATCGTCGCCGGTGAGCATGTTGCCGAAATTGCCCTGCGGCTCGATCAGCCAGCCGCGTTGGGCGATGGCCACGAGGGCGGCGCCGATGGAGGCGTCGCCGTGCGGGTGGAGCTTCATCGTGGCACCGACTACATTGGCGACCTTGTGGAAGCGGCCGTCGTCCATTTCCCACAATGTATGAAGTACGCGGCGCTGCACTGGCTTCAGGCCGTCGTCGATGTGCGGGACGGCGCGGTCGAGAATGACGTAGCTGGCGTAGTCGAGAAACCAGTTGCGGTAATGCTTGGCGAGGGGTGCCTGGTCATCCTGCACTTTTTCACCCTTCTTCCGGGGTAGGGGAGGCGCAATTACCACGGATTCAGGAGGCTGTGCGGATGGTTCGGGCTTGGTCCCGCTGGCTGGCGAGGACGGTTTGGCTTCAGCCGCGACCTCGGGAGTGGCGTCGAGAGGCAGTTCGGACTGGTCGTTGGTGGGCTTCTTGCGTTTGGCCATCTAGGGTAGGTGAGAAAAACAAACTAGGAGCGGGAAAAAGAAAGCGTCAAGCCGCCCCTGTAGTTATAATAGTGCGGTCGGGAAAAGAACGGGGGATCTACAGAGGTGAGGGGGCTGTGAATAACTTTGCGAAGAAAATTCTATTTAGCGCTTGAAGTGCGTCCCGTCGACATGGTTTGCTGATCCTCCATTTCGTCAAATTACAGCAGCTTTAGCAAAACTAGAGGTGCCCCCGGCGATGCGGTTTCGGGAGTTTACGCTCCCGGAGTTCGTATTTCTCGAATTAGCGCGAAAAAGTGCTTGCCCGACATTTCGTGTCCGGTAGGTTCCGCGCCTTTTCCTCTATTTCCAACCTCAATTTCACCACATGCCAACCATCAACCAACTCGTGAGAAAAGGACGCCGCAAAGTTGTTGCGAAGTCCAAGGCCCCGGCGTTACAGGGCAATCCCTTCCGCCGTGGCGTCTGCGTGCAGGTCATGACCCGCACGCCGAAGAAGCCGAATTCGGCCATCCGCAAGGTTGCCAAGGTTCGTCTCACGAATGGCACGGAGGTGATTTCGTACATCCCTGACGAGGGACATAATCTTCAGGAGCACTCCATTGTGCTCGTTCGTGGTGGCCGCGTGAAGGATCTTCCCGGCGTCCGCTACCACATTGTCCGTGGCACGCTCGACGCCACCGGCGTGGAGAAACGTCGCCGTTCCCGCTCCAAATACGGAGTCAAGCGTCCGAAGGCCGCCAAGTAACCCGTTCTTTTATTTACCATGTCACGTCGTCGCAGAGCCACCCATCGTCCCACCACTCCGGATGCCCGCTATAACAGCGCGCTGGTGACGCACCTTATCAACGTCATCATGAAGAGCGGCAAGAAGACCATCGCCGAGCGCATCGTTTACGGTGCCTTCGAGCGCATGAGCGAGAAGCTGCAGAAGGGCGATCCGGTCGACTTGTTGATGGGGGCCCTTGAAAATGCCCGCCCGAAACTGGAAGTGAAGAGCCGTCGCGTCGGTGGCGCCACCTATCAGGTGCCGGTTGAAGTTTCTTTTGAGCGTCAGGAATCCCTTGCTCTTCGTTGGATCGTCAGCGCCGCCGGCTCCCGCAAGGGTGTCGCCATGCGCGAAGCGCTTTCGGCCGAGCTCATCGATGCCTACAATAACACCGGCTCGGTGGTGAAGAAGAAGGAAGACACTCACAAGATGGCCCAGGCGAACCGCGCCTTCGCCCATCTTCGTTGGTAATCAGGAGCCCATTATCGATGTCCGCCACCGCTCCCATCAGTATTACTGTCGTCACCGACAAGGCCAAGATCTCTCCGGCCAACGCCAAGGATCGTCCGTTTCCGTTGGAATGGACCCGAAACATCGGCATCGCCGCGCACATCGATGCGGGCAAGACGACCACGACGGAACGCATTCTTTTCTATTCTGGCGCCGTCCACAAGATGGGCGAAGTCCATGAAGGCACCACGGTGACCGACTGGATGGAGCAGGAGCGTGAGCGCGGCATCACGATCACGGCTGCCGCCATTTCCTGCGCTTGGAACGCTTCGTGCGGTCCCTGGAAGGGGATCAAGCAGCGCGTCAACATCATCGACACTCCCGGACACGTGGACTTCACCGCCGAGGTGGAGCGTTCGCTCCGCGTTCTCGACGGTGCGATTGCCGTGTTCGATGCGGTTGCCGGCGTTCAGCCCCAATCCGAGACCGTCTGGCGCCAGGCCAACAAGTACAAGGTTCCGCGCATTGCTTTCATCAACAAGATGGACCGGGTGGGCGCAAATTTCATGCGTTGCATCGACGATATTCGCATGAAGCTGAAGGCGAACGCCCACGCGCTCTTTCTGCCAATCGGAGCCGAAGAGAATTTCACCGGCCTGATCGATCTCGTCCAGAATGTCGCCTACATGTTCGAGGACGATCCCAAGGATCCGCTGGGGATGAATCCGAAGACCAGCCCGGTGCCCGCCGACATGGTCGCGCAAACGAAGGAATATCGCGACAAGCTCATCGAAGCCGTCTCGGATTTCGACGACGTCATTGCCGAGAAGTATCTCAATGGCGAAACCATCAGCGTGGAAGAGCTGATGCTCGGCGTCCGCAAGGCCACCATTTCCCTGCAGTTCACCGGCGTGTTTCCCGGTTCCGCCTTCAAGAAGAAGGGCGTGCAGCGTCTGCTGGATTGCGTCGTGAATTATCTTCCGAGCCCCATCGACGTCCCGCCAATGCAGGGTCAGGACAGCGACGGCAAGCCGGTCGAAGCAGTCGTCAGCGACTCGGCCAAGCTCGCCGGTCTGGCGTTCAAGCTCTGGAACGATCCCTTCGTCGGCAAACTGGTATTCTTCCGCGTTTACACCGGAATTGTGAAGCGCGGCATGCCGCTCTACAACCCCCGCACCCGCCGCAGCGAACGCGTTTCCCGCTTGGTCCTCATGCGCGCCATTGAGCGCGAAGAAATCGATCTGGCATACGCCGGCGATATCTGTGCTCTGGTCGGCGTCAAGGAAGTCATTACGGGTGATACATTGTGCGACGAAGATTTTGATATCCGTCTCGAGCCGCCGTCGTTCCCCGAGCCCGTTATCTCGATGTCGATCGAGCCCAACTCCAAGGCTGACCAGGAAAAAATGGGCATCGCGCTCCAACGCTTGGTGGCGGAAGATCCCACACTCCGTGTTTCCACCGACCCGGACAGCGGTCAGACGATCATTTCCGGCATGGGCGAGCTGCACCTTGATATTATCCGCGATCGCATGAAGCGCGAATTCAAGGTTGAGGCCACCTCGGGCAAACCGCAGATCGCGTACCGTGAGACGGTGACCAAGGCTTCCGAAGCCGAAGGCAAATTCATCCGTCAGTCCGGCGGCAAGGGTCAGTACGGCCACGTCTGCGTCAAACTCGAACCGAACGAGAAAGGCAAAGGCATCGAGATCATCGACGAGATCGTCGGCGGCGCGATTCCGAAAGAATTCATCAAGCCCTCCATTGCCGGCATCGAAGAAGGCTGCAACAACGGCACGGTCGCCGGCCACCCGGTGGTCGACGTCATTGTCCGCATCGTTGACGGTTCCTTCCACGACGTCGACTCCTCCGAACTCGCGTTCAAGATGGCCGGCATTTTTGCCTTCAAGGAGGCGATGAAGAAGGCCAACCCGATTCTCCTCGAGCCCATCATGGGCGTCGAAGTCACCACCCCGGAAGATTATCAGGGTGATCTGATGGGCGACATCAACCGCCGCCGTGGTCAGATTCAGGGCATGGAAAACAAAAACGGCGCCTGCATCATAGCGGCCCACGTTCCGCTTGAGATGCTCTTTGGCTACGTCACCGACATCCGCTCGCTTTCGAAGGGTCGCGCGAGCGCCTCGATCACTCCTTCCCACTTCTCGCAGGTGCCGAACAATCTTCTCACCAAGATTGTTGAAAGCTCCAGCAAGGCTCCGGCCCGTACCTAACCTCTGTTCTTTATACCGCCATGAAAGGCCAACGAATTCGCATCAAACTCCAGGGCTTCGACTACCGGGTCATCGATCAGTCAGCCTTGGAAATCGTCGAAACTGCCAAGCGCTCCGGCGCCCGCGTTTCCGGTCCCATCCCGCTGCCCACCCGCATCGAGAAAGTCACCGTCAACCGCTCGCCGCACGTCGACAAGAAGTCGATGGAGCAGTTCGAGTCCCGCACCCACAAGCGCCTCATCGACATCCTCGAGCCCACCGCTCAGACCGTCGATGAACTCAAGAAACTTAACCTGCCTTCGGGCGTGGACATCACCATCAACGTTTAATCGCACAACTTTCAGACAGCAACTTTAGCAGCCAACCGGCGCGCTCCGCCGGATTGCTAATGTAGGTCTAAACCAAACGGAAACCCTCCACCTACCACTTAGCCTATGACACCTACTCTTTTAGGCAAAAAACTCGGAATGACCCAGGTCTATGACGCGCAAAACGTCATGGTCCCGGTCACCGTGGTTGAAGCCGGCCCTTGTCCGGTAGTCCAAGTCAAGACCGTCGCGATCGACGGTTACGACGCCATCCAAATCGGATTCGGCGCCCTGAAGGCAAAGAATGCCTCCAAGGCCGAAGCCACCCACGCCAAGAAGGCCGGTCTCGAGACCACGCCATCCCAGCTCAGCGAAGTCCGCCTCACCGAGGCTTCCACGCTCAAAGCCGGCGATGTGCTCACAGTCACGACCTTCACCGAAGGCCAGACCGTCGATGTCATCGGCATCAGCAAGGGCAAAGGCTTTCAGGGCGTCATGAAAAAGCATGGTGCCGCCGGCGGTCCCGCCGCCCACGGTTCGATGTTCCATCGCCGTATCGGTTCCATCGGTATGCGCCAGACTCCTGGACGCTCGTGGAAGAACCAAAGCATGCCCGGTCACATGGGCACCGACCGTCGCACTGTCCAGAATCTGCGCGTCGTGAAAGTCATCGCGGAAAAAAATCTCCTCCTCGTCAAGGGCGCCATCCCCGGTGCCAACGGTGACCTGGTGGTTGTTCGCGGCGCCAAGAAGGCGAAAAAAGCCTAAGGAGACTGAACCAACATGAAGCTTAAAGTTTACAGTTCCGATGCCACGCAGAGCAGTGAGAAGGAATTCTCCCTGCCGGTCTTCGAGGGCAGCAAAGGTCTCCAGGCCGTCAAGGAAGTCGTCGTCGCCCACCGCGCCAACGCCCGCCAAGGCACCCGTTCCACCAAGACCCGCGGCGAAGTCCGCGGCGGTGGCAAAAAGCCATGGGCCCAGAAGGGCACCGGTCGCGCCCGCGCCGGTTCCATCCGTTCTCCCCTGTGGAGCGGCGGCGGCGTCGTCTTCGGTCCCAAGCCCCGCGATTTCTCCAAGAAAATCAACGGCAAGGTCAAGGCCCTCGCTTTCTCCCGCGCTCTCTTTGATCGCGCCGTCGCCGGCGAGATCGATGTGATCGAGGCTTTCAGCCCCGCCACGCCGAAGACCAAGCTCATGCACCAGGTCGTCCGCCGCATCTGCCCCAAGGGCAAGGTGCTCCTGGTTGACGCCCCGTTCACCGCCGAGACCAACCGCGCCGCGCGCAATCTCGACCGTGTCACCCTGCAGGAAGCCGCCAAACTCAACACCCTCGATCTCGTGGCCTACACGAAGATCGTCGTATCCACCAAAGCCCTCGAGCAGATCATCGCTCGCGCCAACGGAGGTCAGTCATGATTAGCGCCGACAAAGTACTCAAAAACATGCGCCTGACGGAGAAGGCTGCCAAGCTTTCCTCCAACTTCGGCCAGTATACCTTCGAGGTCTTCCCGGCCGCGACCAAGTACACCGTGCGTGAAGCCGTCGAGCAGACCTTCAAGGTCACGGTCACGCGCGTGAATATCCTCAACCTGAAAGGCAAGCCGAAGCGCACCCGCGCCGGCCGCGCCAACACGACTTCCGACTCGAAGCGCGCCATCGTCACCCTCAAGAAGGGCGACAAGATCGAGCTCGTCTAAGCCGAGAACACCCGCCATGGCACTCAAATCATTCCGTCCCCTCACGCCTTCGCTCCGGTTCACGCAACTGAACCGGCCCGAGGAGATCTCCACCAAGCGCCCGGAGCGGCATTTGGTCGAGTCCAAGAGCAAAACCGGCGGCCGTAACGTCTACGGTCGCATCACCTCCCGCCGTCGTGGCGGCGGGCACAAACAGAATTACCGCATCATCGATTTCAAGCGTTCCAAGCTCGACATCAAGGCCAGGGTCCAGGCGATCGAATACGATCCCAACCGCACCGCCCTGCTCGCGCTCATCGCCTACACCGATGGGGAGAAGCAGTACATTCTCGCCCCCAAGGGTCTCAAGGTTGGCGATGTCATCTACAGCGCGATGAAGACCGACGCAAACGACTTCCGTCCCGGCAACAGCTTCCCGCTCTCGGAGATTCCGCCGGCCACCCTGCTCCATGCGGTGGAGCTCGTCCCCGGCCGTGGTGCGCAAGTGGCCCGCTCCGCCGGCGTTTCCGTTGAACTTGTGGCCGTCGAAAACGGTGCCGCCCAGCTCAAGATGGGTTCCGGCGAAATCCGCCTCGTGAATGCGAAATGCCGCGCCACCATCGGCGAGGTTTCCAACGCCGATCACAGCAAGCGCAAGCTCGGCAAGGCCGGCCGCAACCGCTGGCTCGGCAAACGCCCCCGCGTCCGCGGCGTGGCCATGAACCCGGTCGACCATCCGAACGGTGGCGGTCAGGGCAAATCGAAGGGTGGTGGCGGTCGCCAGCATCTCGTTTCACCTTGGGGCCAGCTCGCGAAGGGTTTCCCGACGCGCCGCCGTTCCAAGACATCCAACTCACTCATCGTCACCCGCGTCAACGGCCGTCCGCCGCGCGGCAAGAAGTAATCTCAACGACTCCGCACCATGGCACGTTCCATCAAAAAAGGGTTTTTCGTCGACTACCACCTCTTGGAAAAAATCCAGAAGGCCGTCAAGACGACCGGCGCCCGCAAGCCCATCCAGACCTGGTCCCGTCGTTCGACCATCACCCCCGATTTCATCGGCCAGACGATCACCGTGCACAACGGCAAGGTCTTCATCCCTGTCTACGTCACGGAAAACATGGTCGGCCACAAACTCGGCGAATTCGCCCCGACGCGCATCTTCAAGGCGCATGGCGGCATGACCCGCAAGGAAATTTAAGGCCCGCGCCCCAAGGAATACCATCATGGAAATTCAAGCACTCACCCGCAACGCGCACATGTCGCCCAAGAAGGTTCGCGAAGTCGCGCGCCTCATCCAGGGCCGCCCTGTCACCGAGGCGATCGACTTCCTCACGCTCATCCCGCGCAAGTCCTCCCGGCTCCTCGTCAAGACGCTCAAGAGCGCCGTGGCCAACGCCGAGAACAACAACAGTCTCTCCGCCAGCTCGCTGGTCGTGCATCGCGCTCTTGTCGAGTGCGGCCCGGTGCTGAAGCGTTTCAAAGCCGGTGCCCGCGGTTCCGCCAAGCCCCGCGTCAAGCGCATGTCTCACCTGCGCATCATCCTCTCCGACGGCAAATCCAACTAACTTTCACCATGGGACAAAAGACCAACCCCACAGGCTTCCGCCTCGCCATCCGTCGTAACTGGCAGTCACGCTGGTTCGCGCGCAAGAAGGATTTCCCGAAGCTCCTCCTCGAGGATCAGATCATCCGCAATATGCTGATGGAAAAACTCAAGCAGGCCTCGGTGCCGCGCATCTTCATCGAGCGCGCCGGCAACCGCGTCCGCGTCAAGATTTTCACCGCCCGTCCCGGCATCGTCATCGGCAAGAAGGGCCAGGAAGTGGAGAACATGAAGGTCCAGCTCGGCAAGATGACCGGCAAGGAAATCCTCCTCGACATCCAAGAGGTCAAGAAGCCCGAGATCGAGGCCCAGCTCGTCGCTGAAAACGTCGCGCTCCAGCTCGAACGCCGCGTGGCATTCCGCCGCGCGATCAAGAAATCGATCCAGATGGCCATGTCCCTCGGTGTCGATGGCATCAAGATCCAGTGCTCCGGCCGCCTGGGTGGCGCCGATATCGCCCGCCGCGAATGGCAGCGCCAGGGCCGCATTCCACTGCACACCCTCCGCGAGAACATTGATTACGGCTTCTCCGAGGCCCGCACCGTGTGGGGCAAGATCGGCGTCAAGTGCTGGATCTGCAAAAAAGACGAAACCAATTAATCAACCCGGCATCCGGCTTGAAGTTCTAACTTAAAGCTCCCGTTCCCATGGCTCTCTCACCTGCACGCACAAAATACCGCAAATCGATGAAAGGCTCCCGCGCTGGCAATGCCAAGCGCGGCAACACGCTCGCCTTCGGAGAATTCGGTCTGCAATCCCTTTCCCGCGGTCCGATGACCGGCCAGCAGATCGAGGCCGCCCGTGTCACGATCGCCCGCCATCTCAAGCGCAAGGGCAAGCTCTGGATCCGCATTTTCCCCCACAAGCCCGTCACCAAGAAGCCGGCCGAGGTGCGCATGGGTCAGGGTAAGGGACCGGTCGAATTCTACGTCGCCGTGATCAAGCCCGGTGCCGTCCTCTTCGAGCTCGCCGGCGTTCCCGCCACCATCGCCAAGGAGGCTTTCCGCCTCGCCGACGCCAAACTGCCCTTCCGCTGCCGTTTCATCGTGCGCGAAGGTGTTGCCGTCTAACCCACAGGATACTGCCCACATGACGACCAAGGAAATCAACGAACTCGCTCCCGCCGAGATCACCGCCAAGCTTCGCTCCACCCGCGACGAACTCCTCCAGTTGCGCCTCCGCAAGCACACCGGCCAGGTGGAAAAAACCCACACGATCCGTGCTCTCCGCAAGGATGTCGCCCGCCTCGAGACCATTCTCACCGAGAAGAAATCCAAGCAGACCGCCGCCTGAGCGCGCGCCAACCACCTCCGCCCATGTCCACTTACCTCCGCCACAGCGCCCGCAAGATCGAGATCGGCTTCGTCAGCTCCAAGATGGGCTCGAAGTCAGTCAAGGTCACCGTCCCTTACAAGACCCCGCATCCGCGCTACCACAAGGTCATCAACCGCAAAACCGTGCTTCACGTCCACGACGAGAAAAACGAGGCCAATGTTGGCGACAAGGTTGAGGTCATGGAGACCCGTCCGATGAGCCGCCTCAAACGCTGGCGCATCGTCACGGTCATTGAGCGCGCTGTTGCCGCCGCCGCCGCCATCTCGGAGACGGACGTCGCCGAGGCTGTGCCGACGAAAACCACCAAATCCACCAAAGCCTGACCCGCACCGGAGATACCACTATGATCCAGATGCGTTCCATTTTAGAAATAGCCGACAACACCGGCGCGCGCCGCGCGTCGATGATCGGCCGTAACGGGCATCCTTCCCGTTATGCTCACGTCGGTGACATCATCTCCGTGAACATCAAGGAAAGCAGCACCGACGCCACCGTGAAGAAGGGCGAGGTCGTCAAGGCGGTCATCGTCCGCACGAAGGCCGCGCTTCGCCGCGCCGACGGGAGCTACCTTCGCTTTGACAGCAACGCGATCGTCATCATCGGCGAGGACGGCAACCCCAAGGGCACCCGCATCTTCGGCCCGGTCGCCCGCGAGCTCCGCGCCAAAAACTACATGAAGATCATTTCGCTCGCCCCGGAGGTTCTCTAACATGCAGAAGTATCACATCAAACGCAACGACCTCGTCGTTGTCATCTCCGGCGCCCACAAAGGCAAATCCGGCAAGATTCTCGAGATCCGTCCCGCCAAAAACCGAGCCGTCGTCGAAGGCGTCGCCATGATGAAACGGCACCTCAAGAAATCCGACAAAAATCCGCAGGGAGCCATCGTTGAGCGCGAAGGCTCGATCCATGTGTCGAACCTGATGCTGCAGGCGACCTTTGACTCCTCGAAGCGCGCCAAGAAAACCGCCGAGGCCAAGAGCTGAAGCAACTAATTTCACCGGCATAGAAATCCGGTAGACATCCATGAGCAAAACAGTCCCCCCTCTCAAGAAACACTACGTCGAGACCGTCGTCCCGGCCCTTAAAGTGTCGCGCGGCTACAAGAACATCCACCAGGTGCCGAAGCTCGAGAAAATCGTGCTGAACACCGGCATCTCGTCCGAAGCCGACAAGAACATCATCGCCGAGACCCAGCGCGACCTTTCCGCCATCGCCGGCCAGAAGGCCCTGCTCAACAAGTCCCGCAAGGCCATCGCGAATTTCAAGCTGCGCCAGGGTCAGATCGTCGGCTCCCACGTCACCCTCCGCGGTGATGCGATGTGGCACTTTCTGATGCGGCTCCTTGCCGTTGCGCTCCCAACCATCCGCGATTTCCGCGGCGTGCCGAACAAGCTCGACGGTCAGGGCAACTACAACATCGGCATCGCCGACTTCACCATTTTCCCCGAGATCGTCGTGGAAAACAACAAGCGCCAGATGGGCTTGGACATCACCCTCGTCACCACGGCCAAAAACGATGAAGAGGGCCGCGAGCTCCTGAAGCTCCTCGGCATGCCTTTCCGTCGCATCGAACCCGCCGCCGCCAAGCCCACCGCCGCCTAAACCAATTCCGCGCCATGCCGAAAACATCCGCCATCGAACGCAACAAGAAGCGCCAGCGCCTCACCGAAAAGCACGCCGCCAAGCGCGCCGAGCTGAAGGCCGTCCTCGCCAATCCCGCCACCACCGACGACGAATTCTACGCGGCACAAAAGAAGCTGCAGAAGCTCCCGAAGAACTCCTCCAAGATCCGCATCCGCAACCGCTGCTCGCTCAGCGGCCGCCCGCGCGGTTTCCACCGCCGTTTCGGCGTCTCCCGCATCACGCTGCGCGAGCTCGCGCACGCGGGCAAGATCCCGGGCCTCACGAAATCATCCTGGTAAAACTTTTGGCTCACGGGGGTCGGATATGACCCGCGCGCCTGTAACTAAACCAACATCCATCCATGACCGATCCGATCAGTGATTTTCTAACCCGCCTGCGCAATGCGTCGAAGGCCGGCCTCGCCGAGTGCGTGGCCCCGCATTCCAAGCTGCGTGAAAGCCTCGCCGAGATTCTAAAGGCCGAGGGCTTTGTCCGTGCCGTCGCCTCTGGCGTCGATGACCGTGGTCACAAGACCATCATCGTCACCATGAAGTATGTCGACTCCGCCCCCGTCCTCACCGGCCTGAAACGCGCCTCGACCCCCGGTCGCCGCCTTTATTCCGGTTACAGCGATCTGCCCCGCGTCCTCAACGGCCTCGGCATTGCCATCGTTTCCACCTCCAAAGGTCTCATGAAGGACCAAGACGCCCGCCGCAACAAACTCGGCGGAGAACTCGTCTGCACCGTCTGGTAAGGACACCACCACCATGAGCAGAATCGGCAAACAACCCGTTTTAATTCCCGACAAGGTCAAGATCGACATCAAGGGACACACCGTGTCCGTCGACGGCCCCAAGGGCAAAGTATCCAAGATTTTCGCGCCTGTCGTGAAGATCGAGAAAAAGGACAACACCGTCGTTGTCTCCCCCACCGAGGAGACCCGTTTCTCCCGGGCCATGTACGGCACCGCTCGTTCGGTCATCGCCGGCATGGTCAAGGGCGCCTCGATCGGTTACCTCAAGGAACTTGAAATCCAAGGCGTCGGCTTCAAGGCCGCGCTCAAAGGCAAGCAGCTTGATCTCGCGCTCGGCTACTCGCACGCCATCCTCCACGACATCCCCGAGGGCATCAAGGTCACCGTCACCGACGGCACCAAGCTCAAGATCGAGGGTGCCGACAAACAACTCGTCGGTCAGGTGACCGCCGAAATCCGCGCCTACTACCCGCCTGAGCCGTACAAGGGCAAGGGCGTGCGTCTCGTCGGCGAACACGCCGAACGCGTCCGCCGCAAGGAAGGCAAGACCGTCGCCTAACGCATACACCCATGAAATCTATCCGCAAAGCCATGCTTCTCCAGAAGCGCAAGTGGCGCATCCGCAAGACCGTCGTCGGCACCGCTGTTCGTCCGCGCCTCAGTGTCAAATTTTCCGGCAAGCACATTTACGCGCAGGCGATCGACGATGCCGCCGGCAAGACTCTCGTGTTTCTCTCGACCCTCGATGCCGAGGTGAAGAAGGCCAACGTGAAGGGCAACGATGCAGGCGCCAAGACCCTTGGGGTCGCCTTCGCCGCCAAGGCCAAGGCCGCCGGTCTCGAATCCATTGTCTTCGACCGCAATGGCCGTCCTTATCACGGTCGCGTCAAAACCTTCGCCGACGCCGCTCGCGAGGGTGGGCTCAAATTCTAATCCAACCACCATGGCAAATAACAAAAGATCTTTCTCCGGCCCCGGCGCTGATGCCGTCGATTCCGGCATGATTGAGAAGGTAGTGTTCATCAATCGCTGCGCCAAAGTCGTGAAGGGTGGTCGCCGCTTCAGTTTCTCCGCTCTCTCCGTCGTCGGCGACGGCAAGGGCAATGTCGGCATCGGTTACGGCAAGGCCAACGAAGTGCCCGACGCGATCAAGAAATCCACCGAAGCCGCCCGCAAGCGGATGCTCCCCGTCAAGCTGAAGGGCGACACCATCCCGCACGCGGTGCTTGGCACGTTCGACGGCGGCAAGGTCTTCCTTCGCCCGGCCACGCCCGGTACCGGCCTGATCGCCGGCGGCGGTGTCCGCGCGGTGCTTGAAGCCGCCGGTGTCCACAACGTTCTCACCAAGTCGATGGGTTCCAAGAACCACATCGCAGTTGTTCACGCCACGCTCAATGGTCTCCGCCAGCTCCGTCTGGCCGAGGACATCAAGGCTCTGCGCAGCTAAATCATCCGACTAAAAATCCGAGTCGTTCCGCATTTCTGCGGGGCGGCGACCCAAACTTAGGAAAAATCAAAATGCTTCTTCACACTCTCAAAAACGTCAAAGGTGCCACCCACCGTCGCAAGCGCGTCGGTTGCGGCGAGGGCAGCGGCCACGGCAAGACCTCCTGCAAAGGCGGCAAGGGCCAGTCGGCCCGTTCCGGCGGTTCGATCCGTCCCGGTTTCGAAGGCGGCCAGATGCCCCTTTACCGCAAACTCCCGCATCGTGGTTTCAATAATTACGAATTCCGTACCGAGTATGCCGTGGTCAATGTCGGCGATCTCGCCCGCCTTGATGCTTCGGTTTCCGAAGTGAACATCGCCGCGTTGGTCAAAGGCGGTCTGATCCGTTCCGACGGTGCGCTGCTGAAGGTTTTGGGTGACGGCGAAATCAGCCGCGCGCTCAAGGTCACCGCGACCAAATTCACCGCCACGGCCAAGGCCAAGATCGAAAAGGCGGGCGGCCAGGCGATCATAGGTTGAACCAATTGCTGATTTTTGAATGCGGACTGCGAAATAAATCCAGTGAGCAGGTTAACCACTTCCCTGTAATCCGCGCTCCGCATTCCCGAATCCGAACTTCAACATGTTTTCCGCCTTTACCAACTCCATGAAGATTCCCGAGCTCCGCTCGCGAATCCTCTATACACTGTCGCTGCTCTTTGTTGCCCGGGTTGGCGCGCATATTCCGTTGCCCGGGCTTGATCCGAAGCCGCTCCAGCAGTTTTTTGCCGACCAGACGGCTGGTGGCGGCGGTGCATTGGTGGGGCTCTACAACATGTTCACCGGCGGTGCGCTGTTGAAGGGTGCCGTGTGCGCCCTGGGCATCATGCCCTACATCAGTTCCTCGATTATTTTCCAGTTGATGACCGCAGTGGTTCCGCAGCTCAGCCGCCTCCAACAGGAGGGTGATGTCGGCCGCCAGAAGCTCACCCAGTACACCCGTTACCTCACGCTCATCATCTGCTTGGTTCAGGGCGGCATGCTCTTGACCGCCTTGCAAAATCCGTCCGCGTTGTTTTCCGGCTACGATGTGAGTCACTACGGCCAGATTGTGATTACCGGGAAGCTGACGTTCATCATCACCTCGATCTTTTTCATGACCGCAGGCACCATGCTCCTGATGTGGCTGGGCGAACAGATTACCCAGCGTGGCATCGGCAATGGCGTCTCCCTGCTCATCACCGTTGGTATTCTGGCCGATATTCCGGCGGCGGCCGTGGCGACGTACCAGCTTTTCTTTGCCCCGGTGGGCGTGGCCACCCTCGGCCCGATTCAGGGTGCCATGATGCTCGCGCTTTTCCTGATCGTCACCACGGGGATCATCGCGGTTACCCAGGGTCAACGGAAGATCCCGGTCCAATATGCGAAGCGCGTGGTGGGGCAGAAGGTTTACGGCGGCCAGAGTTCCTTCCTGCCGCTCAAGGTGAATTATTCGGGTGTCATGCCGGTTATCTTCGCCAGTGCCATTTTGCTTTTCCCTCAGCAGATATTCCGGATGATGGGGGCGAATCTCGGCCTGCCGTGGCTGGTGGAGGCTTCTGACAATCTCCTGCGCGGACACTGGACCTATTACGTCGGCATGACCTTCCTGATTCTTTTCTTCAGCTATTTCTGGGTCTCGGTCATGTTCAAGCCGATTCAAGTGGCCGATGACCTCAAGAAATATGGCGGCTACATTCCCGGGGTTCGTCCCGGCCAGCCGACCGCCAGTTTCTTGGATTTTATCATGACCCGGCTGACTTTGGCCGGCGCGGTGTTCCTCACCATCATCGCGGTCCTTCCGGACGTTTTACTCTACAGTTTGAAAGTGCCGGCCCGGATCGCCTATTTCTTCGGTGGCACGGGCATGCTCATCACGGTCGGTGTCATCTTGGACACCATGCGCCAGATCGAGACCTTCCTGCTCCAGCGCCACTATGATGGATTCCTTAAAAAGGGCAGGATTCGCGGTCGCAGCACCTCGGCGCAGATGACCTTGGGCGAGGCGGCTTCCGACAAGACCGTGATGCAACTGGTTGCCGTCATGGTCAGCATTCTTCTGGTTGGCCTTGGCTGCTGGGCTCTTCGTCGCTACAACCTTCTTTAACTCTTTACTTCGTTGCAAGGGCCTGAACACTCCAGCCCCTTTTCCGCCCTCGCGCAAGCGAAGGCGAAGTTCATTCTCCTTGGTCCCGATGGTCCGCATTTCGCCGATCTGAAAACCGAGGTTCGTTCTTTCTCAATTGAGCACGTCTCTCCTGCTTCCCTAGTGCAACAGGAGATTTCGCGTCGCACTCCGCACGGCCAGCAGGCCGCCGCGGCGATCTCCCGCGGCTCCGCCGTGGCTGACCAGACTCTTCTCGCGGTTCTCCGCAAGTGGTTCTGGGGACGCAAACCCGATGCGGGATTCCTTCTCGAAGGCTTCCCGGCTACGCTGCTCCAAGCCAAGGTGCTTGATGAATGGTTGGAAACCCGCGGTGAAAATCTCACCGCTGTGTTTGCCCGGCCTTCCGCTTCGGCGGACGTCATCACCTATTACCGCACCCAAGGGCTCCCTCACGGAGTCACTTGCGCCTTCTCCTGATGGCCATTCCGATTAAAAATGCGGAGGCCATCCGCCGGATGCGTGAATCCTGTTCCATCGCCGCCACTATCCTGGCGAAACTGGCGGAACAGATTCGACCTGGGGTTACGACCTATGACTTGGATCAGATGGGCCGCGACATGATCGCGTCCCACGGAGCGCGCAGCGCCCCGTACGGCTATGTGATTGGATCACGCAGCTATCCCGCCTACACCTGCCTCTCTGTTAACGAAGAAGTGGTGCATGGCATCGGCTCGCTGAAGCGCATTTTGCGCGACGGCGACATAATCTCCCTCGACGTCACCGTGGAATACAACGGTTACATTGGCGACAACGCGATCACCGTCCCGGTTGGCACGCTGGCACCGCAGGTCGCCAAGCTGCTGAAAGTCACCGAAGAAGCCCTCACGCTTGGTATTGCCCAGTGCAAGGTCGGAAACCGCATCGGCGATATATCCTCGGCCGTGCAACACTTCGTCGAAGGCCACGGTTTCAGCATCGTCCGCGAAATGGTCGGCCACGGGGTCGGCCAGAAAATGCACGAAGAGCCGCAGATTCCGAACTTCGTTGATCGCCCTCGCAAACGCACCGAGGAAATCAAGCCCGGCATGACCCTCGCCATCGAGCCCATGGTCAACCTTGGCCGCCACGAAGTCCGCACGCTCTCCGACGGCTGGACGATCGTCACCGCCGACGGCAAACCTTCCGCCCACTTCGAACACACCGTGCTCACGACCGAATCGGGCCCCGAGATCCTCACGATCCCGCGTGCCGCCTCTCCCTCACTTTCCCAAACTTAAACCTTACAACTTAAACCTCCTCAACTATGCCACGTTTACTCGGCGTTGAATTGCCCGCCAAAAAGAAAATCGGATATTCCCTCCGGTATATCTATGGCATTGGACCCGCCCGTGCCGATCTCATCATCGAAGCGGCCGGCCTCAATGCCGACATGCGCGCCTCGGATCTCACCGAGGAGCAACTGAACAAGATTCTCCATGTCATCACCGACAACAAGTGGGTGGTGGAGGGTGATCTCCGCCGTGATATCGCCGGCAACTTGAAGCGCCTTCAGGCGATCAATTGCTACCGTGGTATCCGTCACCGTCGCAGCCTGCCCGTGCGCGGCCAGCGTACTTCCACCAATGCCCGCACCCGCAAGGGACCGCGCAAGACCGTGGGTGTTTCCAAGGCCGCCAAGGAAGTCTAACCATTACCGATCATGTCCGAAGAAAAATCCACTCCCAAGAAAGAGAAGGCGCCAAAGAAAGACGCCGCTGCCGTTCCGGCTGCTGGCGCTCCTGCGTCCGACAAGCCGGCCAAGGCCCCGAAGACCGCCAAACCCGCCGAGGGTGAAGCCGTCGCCGCTCCTGCGGCCGACGCCAAGCCCGTTGAACTCGTCGGCGGCGTTCCAAAGTCGCTCTCCGCTGAAGATTTGCTCAAGGAAGAGCTTGGCACCATCAAGGTCCGCAAGGCCAAGGGTTCGAAGAACGTCATTTCGGGCATCGCCAATATCGCCGCGACCTTCAACAACACCATCGTCTCCATCACGGACGCGAAGGGCAATGTGATCTCCTGGTCCAGCGCCGGTAAGTGCAACTTCCGCGGTTCGCGCAAGTCCACCGCCTACGCCGCCCAGGTCGTCGCGCAGGACGCCGCCCGCAACGCCATGGCTCACGGTCTCAAAGAGGTTCAGATCCGCGTCAGCGGTCCTGGTCTCGGTCGTGATTCCGCCATCCGCGGCCTTCAAGCCATCGGCCTTGAAATCTCCTCCATCATCGATGTTACGCCGGTGCCGCACAACGGTTGCCGCCCACGCAAACGTCGTCGCGTCTAATCGCGTTAACCTTCCAACCCGCTTACATCCATGGCCCGCTATACCGGTCCCACCACTCGCATCAGCCGCCGTTTCGGCACCTACGTCCTCGGTTCCGCCAAGGTTCTCGAGCGTCGCAATTTTCCCCCCGGCCAGCACGGACCCAAGTCCCGTCGCAAGCTGTCGGAATACGCGATCGGCCTTAACGAGAAGCAGAAACTCCGCTTCATCTACGGTCTGCTTGAGCGCCAGTTCCGCCGCACGTTCGCCATCGCCAAGCGCGAGCGCGGCGTCACCGGCGAGCGCTTCCTGCAGCTCCTCGAGACCCGCCTCGACAGCGTCGTCTATCTCATGGGTTTCGCCAAGAGCCGCGCCCAGGCCCGCCAGCTCGTCAATCACGGGCATGTGAAGGTCAACGCCCACAAGGTCGACATCGCCAGCTACGCCGTCCAGGCCGGCGACACCGTCGAGATCAAGGCCAACAACAACTCCCGCCAGATCGCCACCCGCGCTTTGGAAGAAAACCGGGCCCGGGTTGTTCCTGCCTGGATCACGCGGAACGATGAAGCCCTCTCGGGTGTCATCACCCGTCTGCCCGTCCGTGACGAGATGGATCCCTCCATCAACGAGCAACTGATCGTCGAGTACTACTCCCGCTTCTAATCCTCCTTTCGCTGAGTCCGCTTCGTAACTAAAAACCCATCTCCTAAAACTTCTCCTCCCATGCCAAAGCGTCTCGGAAAATTCGAACTCCCCTCCAAGCTCACCAAGATCGAGGAGGGCGCCACGTCCACCTATGCCAAGTTCATCGCCGAGCCCTTCGAGGCCGGCTATGGCCACACGGTCGGTAATTCCCTCCGCCGCGTGCTCCTCAGCTCCATCGAGGGCAGCGCCATCAGCTCGATCAAGATCGACGGCGTGAACCACGAGTTCCAGTCCGTCGACGGCATCGTCGAGGACGTCACGGACATCGTGCTCAACCTCAAGAAAATCCTCATCGTTTCTGAGAAGCGCGAAGCCTACAAACTCCTCATCAAGGTCAACCGCGAGGGTCCCGTCACCGCCGCTGACATCCAGCTTGATGCCGGCGTGAAGATCATCAATCCGGAGCAGGTCATCTGCACGCTCGATCATAAGCGCGCCTTCGAGGCCGAGATCGAGGTCAAGTCCGGCCGCGGCTACTACGCGGGCGAAGAGAACAAGAAGGAAGAGCAGTCCATCGGCGTCATTCCGATCGATTCCCTTTTCTCCCCGGTTCGCCTCGTCCGCTACGCCGTCGAGAACACCCGCGTGGGCCAGATCACCGACTACGACAAGCTCGTGCTCGAAATCTGGACCGACGGCCGCATCACCCCGGACGACGCCCTCAAGCAGTCCGCTTCCATTCTCAAGCACCACCTCGACGTGTTCGATCGCGTTTCGCAGGAGTCGTATGAGTTCGAGAGCGTCACCGCCGAGGTCTCCGAGGAGCAGAACAAGCTCCGCAAGCTCCTCAACATGTCGGTCAACGAAATTGAGCTCTCCGTCCGCGCGGCGAATTGCTTGAACAACGCCAACATCACCACCGTGGGCGAGCTGGCCATGAAGACCGAGCAGGAGATGCTCAAGTACCGCAATTTCGGCAAGAAGTCGCTGAACGAAATCAAGGAAAAGCTCGAGGCTCTCGGTCTCTCCCTTGGCATGAAGTTCGACGAACGCCTCCTCGACAACAAGAAGGAAGCTTAAGCCGATTTTTGATTTTAGATTCTGGATTTTCGATTGTTCCGGCAGTCGGAAATCCGGATCAAAAATCGAGAGTCCAAATCGAAAATTTCCAGGTTCTCGCGCCGTCCGCTGCCGCCCAACGCTGCGAGCGGTTTTTCCAAACAAAGTAAGCTGACACCAACTCAAAACGGTCGCCTGCTTACTACGCTTCGGAAAACCAAATTGCCGATCGGGAACCAACTAAAAAACCAACACCATGCGTCACAATAAACATCACGCCTCCCTCGGCGTCACCCGCGAGCACCGCAAGGCGATGCTCTCCAATATGGGCGCCTCGCTCATCAAGCACGGTCGCATCGAGACCACGCTCACGAAGGCCAAGGCCCTCCGTCCCTTCATCGAGAAGGTCATCACCAAGGCCAAGAAGGCTGCGGCTGCGACCGAGAAGAAGGACGCCATCCATCTTCGCCGTATCGCCCTCACCGACATCCGCGACGAATCCGCCCTCACCCTGCTCTTCAATGAGAAGGTGAAGCAATTCGAGAAGCGTGCCGGCGGCTATACCCGCATCTACAAGCTCGGACCACAGCGTATCGGCGACGCCGCCGAGATGGCGATCATCGAGCTCATCGGGGCCGAAGACGTCGGCTACAGCAAATCCCGGGGCAAGAAGGCCAAGAAGTCCGGCGCCAAGAAAGCCGCCGCGACCGCCGAAGCCGCTCCTGCTGCTGCTGCTCCCGAAGCACCCACGGCCTAAAGGCAGAGCGAAGCGTCCCGCTGCGCCGTCTTCCGGCAATCTCCGCGCGCCATCCGAAAGGTTGGCGCGTTTTTCATTTCCCCTTGGCTCTTCCGCCGCTTCATGTGAACTCTCCCCGTGTTTAACAGATGAAAGCCTTGCTCCTTACCGCTCCTGCAAAACTCGAACTGGTCGACTTTCCCGATCCCCGGCCTGCGGCGGATGAAGTCTTGGTGCGGGTTCGCGCCTGCGGCATTTGTGGCAGCGACATCCACGGCTGGGATGGTTCGACCGGCCGCCGACGGCCGCCGCTTGTGATGGGTCATGAAGCAGCGGGGGAAATTGCCGCACTCGGTGCGGGCGTGTCCGGCTGGACGGTGGGTGAACGCGTGACGTTTGACTCCACCATTTCCTGCGGCGAATGCGCGTATTGTCGTGGCGGACAGATCAATCTTTGCGAAAACCGGCGCGTGCTGGGCGTGGCTCCTTTGGAGTATCGCCAGCACGGCGCGTTTGCCGAATACGTCGCGTTACCGGCGCGAATTCTTTACCGGCTGCCCGCCGGTTTGTCCTATGACCAGGCCGCGATGGTCGAGCCTGTGTCCATTGCGATCCACGCCGTCCAGCGCGTCAGGGTTGCGCCGACCGATACGGCCGTGGTCGTCGGCACCGGGATGATCGGTCTCTTTGTCGTGCAAGCGCTGCGTTGGGCGGGAGCGCGGCGTATCATTGCCGTGGACCTCGATGCGTCGCGTCTGGCCCTGGCGCGCGAATTGGGCGCCACCGACACACTCCGGTCCGATGCCTGCGATGTGCCGGCGGAAGTTGCCCGGCTCACGAGCGGGCGGGGGGCGGACCTTGCTTTTGAGGTCGTGGGTGTTTCGCCGACGCTTCAGCTCGCGCTTGCGGCTCTGCGGCGGGGCGGCTCAGCCGTGCTGGTGGGCAACCTGGCGCCGAAAACGGATTTTCCTTTGCAGGCGGTGGTCACGCGTGAGCTCACGCTTTATGGCACCTGCGCTTCGGCGGGCGAGTACCCGCTGTGTCTCGATCTGATCGCGCGCGGCGTGATTCGGGTGGAGCCGATGATCAGCGCCGTTGCTGCGCTGGCCGAGGGCGCGGCATGGTTCCAACGTCTCAGCGACAAAGGCGGCAGCCAGTACATGAAAGTCATTTTGCAACCATGAGCACTTCGGCAAATTTTAATCTCGCGGGTAAGATCGCTTTCGTCACCGGTGCGAGCCGGGGCCTGGGCCGGTCGTTCGCTCTCACGCTGGCGCGGGCCGGCGCGGATGTGGCGATCACCAGCCGCACCCTGGCTTCGCTCGATGACACCAAGCGCGCCGTCGAAGCACTGGGTCGGCGTGTTCTGCCGTTGGCGCTCGATGTGCGGGCCGAGGCGAGCATCCAATCGGCCGTCGCGGCGGCGCACTCGCATTTCGGGCGCATCGACATTTTGGTGAACAATGCCGGCTGCAACATCCGCAAGCCCGCGCTCGATGTCACTTGGGAGGATTGGAACACCATCCTCGACACCAATCTGCGGGGCCCGTTCTTTGTCGCGCAGGCGGTGGCGCGCCACATGGTCGGGCAGGGCGGCGGGCGTATCATCAACATCGGTTCCGTCACCAGTGTGGCCGGTTACGCCGGGCTCGGGCCCTACGGCGCGAGTCGCGGCGGCATCAAGCAGCTCACGATGAGCCTCGCCGCCGACTGGGGGCCGCACGGGGTGACCGTGAACTGCCTCGCGCCCGGCTGGTTCAAGACCGCGCAAAATGCCATGCTCTACGACGACACCGAATGGGTGCGCTACCTGAGCGACAAAATTCCGCTGCGCCGGCCCGGTGCCGTGGATGATCTCGACGGGGCGCTGGTGTTTCTGGCCGGCGATGCCAGCCGCTACATCACCGGGCAGACGCTGCTCGTGGACGGCGGCATCTCCGTCAACGACACCCGGGCGCTGCCCGCTAAAAAATAATCGTTACAATGTCCGACCAGCTTGTTCCTGCTCGTTCAGTGTTTTGTGTTTTTTGAGAACGCAATTCTTTGGATGGTCGGGATGCACAGCACACAGCCTGATAGTAACGCCAACCAGACGATGCCAAAGACAAACGGAGGCCTTATCTTCGCCGGGCAGTGTCATGGGGATGACGAGAGAGCAAAGTCTTGCGGTCGGCAGCGGTGTACTTTGATTCCCGAAGCGCATGGGTTGGCGTCAGGTTTTCTTGGCTGGGCTCTTTCTTTCCCCTTGGCTCCGGCATGTCTTCGTGCGAGCTGTATCGCGTGACTCCGCCCAATCTGGTTGTCCCGGTTCTGCTCTACGGCCTGCTCGTCCTAGGCGTGTTTGCGGGGCTGTGGTTTTATTACGACCGACGGGATCGGGCGCTTTATGATGGGCTGCGCCGGAAGATCAGTTTTCACTGCATCCGCTGCAACCGTCTCTATACCGAGAAGGCCGGCGTGGATACCGCGCCCTGTCCCAGATGCGGCCATGCGAATGTCCGGCTGAAGTTTTGATTATTGGGATTGATTCGCCGGCGGGCTTTCACCCATAACTTCGCATGGCACAGACAATCGCCGTACTCGATTTCGGCTCCCAGCTCACCCAGGTCATTGCTCGTCGCATCCGCGAGAGCCAAGTTTACTCGAAGATCTACCCTTTCGCCACTCCGGCTGAGAAACTGCGCGAGGACGGGGTGGTGGGCATCATCCTTTCCGGCGGTCCGCAGAGCGTGTACGCCAAAACCGCCCCGCACCCCGATCCCGGGATTTTTAAACTGGGCATTCCGGTCCTGGGCATCTGCTACGGCGTGCAATTGATGGGGCATTTCCTCGGCGGCACGGTCGCGCACAGCAAGGCCCGCGAATACGGGCACGGCCAACTGACAATCAAAAAATCCGGCAAGCTCTTCGCCGGTCTGCCCAAGAAACTTCGCATCTGGAATTCACACGGTGACAAGCTCACCAAGCTCCCGCCCGGCTTCGTGGCGACCGCCGTCTCCGACAATTCGCCTTTCGCCGGCATCGAGGATCCGAAGCGCGGCTTCTACGGCATTCAGTTTCACCCGGAGGTTTTCCACACCGAACGCGGGGTGGATATGATCCGCAATTTCCTGGTCGGTGTTTGCCGGGCCAAACAGGACTGGACCACGAAGGATTTCATCGCGCACGCCGTGGCGGACATCCGGGCCAGGGTCGGCAAATCCCGCGTGCTTCTCGGTCTTTCGGGCGGCGTCGATTCTTCGGTGGCGGCGGCCTTGTTGCACAAGGCGATTGGCAAACAGCTCACCTGCGTCTTCGTGGACAACGGACTGCTCCGCAAGGGCGAGCGCGATTACGTCGAATCACTCTACAAGCGGCATTTCCATATCGATCTGCGGATTGTCGACGCCGCGAAACTCTTTATCAAGCGTCTCAAGGGCATCAGCGAGCCCGAGCAAAAGCGCAAAATCATCGGCCGCACGTTTGTCGAGGTTTTTGAGAAATCCATCCGTTCCATCGGTGGCGCGCAATTTCTGGGGCAGGGGACGCTTTATCCCGATGTGATCGAGAGCGTTTCCATCCAGGGCAATCCTGCGTCCCTGATCAAAACCCACCACAACGTCGGCGGTTTGCCCGAGCGCATGAAGCTCCGGCTGATCGAGCCGTTGCGCGAGCTCTTCAAGGACGAGGTGCGCCTTGTCGGCGCCGCTTTGGGGCTCCCCAAGGAGGTGGTGTGGCGCCAGCCGTTCCCCGGTCCCGGTCTGGGGGTGCGGGTGATGGGCGATATCACGGCGGACAAGTTGGAAATCCTGCGCAATGCCGACGCCGTGCTCCAGGAGGAGATGATGAAATCCGGCTACTATTGGAAAGTCTGGCAATCCTTCGCGGTCTTCCTGCCGGTCAAGACGGTGGGAGTCTTCGGTGACGAGCGGACTTACGACTACGTCATTGCCCTGCGCATCGTGGAGAGCATCGATGCCATGACGGCGGACTGGGCGAAGATCCCGCACGACCTGCTACAGAAGATTTCCAGCCGTATCACCAACGAGGTGCGCGGGGTCAGCCGGGTGGTGCTTGATATCAGTTCGAAGCCGCCGGCCACGATCGAGTGGGAATAGCCGCCAAGAACCTGGTATCACGGGGCGCGCCTTTACTTCGCCGAAAGCGGGGGAACGGACGAGTTTCCCGTTGCGCCGGTTGGCACCTGCAACCAAGTTCAAGGTCAATTCATCCATGAATGCCCGTTCTGCCCTTCTGTTTACCGCCCTGCTGGCCGTCCCACTGCATGTGAGTTTTGCCGATGAGCGCACCGACATGTGGATCACGAAAGCCCGCGCGGCCGTGGGCAAGGAAAGCGCCCTGCTGGCCATCGATTCCGTGCGGTTCATTGGCACGGTGGAAACCGTTCAGAAAACCCCCGCCAAGGAAGATCCGGCCAAGGTGAGCGAAACGACCATTCGCCTGGCGATCGATATCAGTTTCCAAAAATCGTACCGGCAGAGAATCGTCCTGCGCTCGGACAAGACGATCGAGACCACCGCCCTCGACGGGTATGATGGCTGGATCCGCCGGGCTGAAATCGGCAAGGAAAATCAGGCGCAGCTTAATTTGCTGGAGTCCTCCCAGATCAAACGGCTGCGCGCCAATACCTGGGAAAACCTGTCATTCTATCGCGGGATAGAGACGCGCGGCGGCCGGGTCGATTATCAGGGGGAGGCTGACGTTGACGGCAAGAGCTGCGTCGTGCTGGCCTTTGTGCATGCGCCCGGCATCAGTTTTACCCGCTACTTCGAGAAGACGACCGGATTGCTCATCAAGACGGTGACGGAGAATGGCGGTGAGATCCGGGAGGAGGGCGAAATCATTGTCGCCGGGATCCGCTATCCCAAAGTCCTCATCAACAAATCGCCCGAAGGCCAGGTCGCGACCATTACCTTCGAAACCGTCAAGGTGAACGAACCCCTGCCAGCGGCTGAGTTTGCCGTGCCTGATGCCGTGATGTTTTAGGGCGGGTGCCAGGGGTCGGGGCAAGCGGCCCCTTCACAAGATCTTACGCGGTGTGCTGATGTTCTAATTAAATCGCCAAACCGGCGTTTATTACGGCTTTGCTTTGCAACCGGCATAAATTCTGCAAACTATCCGGCAACCCTATGCAACCGAAGACTGCCCAACTGAAAATTGACGATAAAGAGTATGCCCTTCCCCTCATGATCGGCAGTGAGGGTGAGAAGGCGGTCGACGTGCGCAATCTCCGCAAGGACACCGGTTACATTTGCTACGACCAGGGCTACGGCAACACCGGTTCATGCGAGAGCGGCATCACTTATCTCGACGGGGACAGCGGCATTCTCCGCCACCGCGGTTATCCGATCGAGCAGTTGGCCGAACAATCCGAGTTTGTGGAGACCGCGTATCTTGTCATCTACGGCAATTTGCCCACCTATGAGCAGCGCGAAAAACTGGGCAAGATGCTTCGCGAAAACGCCGCCATCGACACCCAGATGATGAGGATTTTCGACGGCTTCCCCCGTGAAGCTCCGCCGATGGGCATGCTCACCTCGATTGTGAGCTCGCTGGCCGCCTACTATCCCAAACTGGCCACGAACAATTTTGAAAAGGATCTCGCCAGCTTCGATCTCACGGCCGCCATGGCTATTTCGAAGATCCGGACGATCGTCGCCTGCATCTACCGCTACCGTCACGGCCTGCCCTTCATGCATCCGCGCGACCTGCCGTTCTGCGATAATTTTCTGCACATGATGTTTTCGGAGCCTTACAAGGAATATGCCATCATTCCCGAGGTCACCCGCGCGCTCAACCTCATCCTCCTGCTCCACGCCGACCACGAGCAGAACTGCAGCACCTCCACCGTCCGCATGGTCGCTTCCAGCGGCGCCAACCTTTTTACCTCCATGGCGGCCGGCATCTGCGCCCTCTCCGGTCCGTTGCACGGCGGAGCCAACACCGCGGTGATGCAGATGCTCCAGTCCATCCACGACGAGGGAGACGACGGCACGCGTTTCATTGCTGCCGCCAAGTCCGGGACCAAGGGCAACCGCCTGATGGGCTTCGGCCACGCGGTCTATCGCAATTACGATCCCCGCGCCCGCATCATCGGTCACGCCTGCGACATCGTCCTCAACAAGCTGGGCAAGGTCGACCCGCTGCTCGATATCGCCAAGAAGCTCGAGCACTTCGCGCTCCATGACGAGTATTTCCTCTCGCGCAAACTCTACCCGAACGTCGATTTCTACTCGGGCATCATCATGCGCGCGCTCGGCATTCCCACGGAATTGTTCACGACCATGTTCGCCATTGGTCGCTCCCCCGGCTGGATCGCCAACTGGCGCGAAGTCGCCTCGAACCCGAAGGGACGCATCTACCGCCCCCGCCAGATTTACGGCGGCCCGGTGCTGCGGGACTATGTGCCGATGGCCAAGCGAGGTTGATTTTGAATTGGGCGGAGCACGGTCTCGGCACGCACTGGCCGATCTAGGCCGCCGGTCAATTCAACCAACGGTCGGAGGTTACCCGCCCGTTGAATCCGGCGGTGCCGAATTGGTGCTTACTGCTTCCGCTCTGGTCTTCTCGGCCGGGGCATGCAAGATCTCCTCCAGGGTCAGCCCGGTCAGTTTCCCGACACCTTTGAGCAGCCGCCAAAGTGCGTACATCATCATGGGCAGGCTGGTCAGCGCCAGTACGATCCAGCTTGCCCAGTGCATTTTGGCCAGCTCGGCGTTAAAGGCCTCGCTGCCGGCCGGGCTTTTCAAGAGGTATCGGGCGAGAAAGTAGTTCAGCACCGCGCTGATAAACATCGCGAGGGCCAGCAATACGCTGGCGGAGTCCATCAGGCGCTGGAAGTCGCCCTGGGTGCCGCGCTCGTTCAGTGCGGCATCCACTTTTTCCACGTCGATCATCTGCGGATTGTAGAGCATCTCGTGGACGAGCGGCTCCTTGGCGCGCATGGACGCCAGCACGGCGATACCGATGAGGGTTGGGAAAGCGGCATCCTTCACCGCAAACCAGAAACCATCCAGTTTCAGCAAGGTGAAGCCGCCAGAAATCAGCACGCTGGCAAAACCGACAATGGAAATGAAATTGAACCGCCGCCGCCTGACGAAATCGTGGATGCCATAACCGAGGGGAAAAGCGACTGCCACGATCAGCCCCCATTTGGGTCCGAGCAGGTGGTCACCGCTGGCCTTGGACAAAATCGCCGTGGGGATGATGAGATTGCAGAGCAGATTAATCCACAGGTTCTCCGGTTTTGGCTTGGCGGCAGCAGACATGCCGCCAAGGCAAAAGGGATCTGGACGAAACAGGAAGCCAGAAACCGGACCCGGACAGTTTTTTCCTGTTTCCTTGTGCCGGTTTTTTGTGTCTTATCTCCCGGCGTGATTCTTCTGGGAGTAAACATCGACCACTGCGCCACCCTCCGCCAGGCCCGTTATCGCCAGGCTGGATTGACGACCGGTGGCAACGTCGAGCCCGATCCGGTGACCTTTGCCATGTTGTGCGAACAGGCCGGGGCCGACTGCATCACCGTGCATCTGCGCGAGGACCAGCGGCACATCCAGGAACGCGACGTCTGGCGCCTGCGCGAGAGCTGCGCCACCCGCCTCAATCTTGAAATGGCCTGCACGCCCGCCATGACGGAATTCGCCCTGCGCCTGAAACCCGATTCCGTCTGCCTCGTGCCCGAAAGCCGCGAGGAAGTCACGACCGAGGGCGGGCTTGATGTGGTGAAGCAGCGCAAAAAGGTCCAGCGCGTGACCGATGCGATGAACGCCGCCCGGATCAACACCAGTCTCTTCATCGACGCGGACGAGCATCAGATCATACTCGCGGCCAAGATTGGCGCCCCTTGGATTGAGCTGCACACCGGCGCTTACGCCAACGCCTACCACGGCCCGCACCGCGTCTCGGAGCTGAAGCAGCTTTCCCGCGGCGCCGCCCAGGCGCATGAGCTCGGCCTGCTCGTCAACGCCGGTCACGGCATCAATTACGTCAACATCGCCGAAATCCGCGCCATCCCGCATCTGCACGAGCTCAACATCGGCCACAGTATCATCAGCCGCGCCCTTTTCACCGGCATCGACGAAGCTGTCCGCGAGATGAAGGCGCGGATGAACGAGGGAAGACAGTCGTGAGCATCGAGTAGCGGGTAGTGAGCATTGCTCGGAGTGTAGGAGCCTGTTTACAGGCGATTAAAAATGCACGCCGACGGATAGGGCTAAGATTTCACTGATCAGGCCGTGGTCGGATGGGGACTTTGTTGCCAGCCTCCGGTTTGCCTTTCCCATCTGCTGGTCCACATTATTTCTACTCGCTACCCGCTACTCGCTCCTCACTACTTCTATCGCTGTCCCATGAACATCGTTCTTCCCCCCGGCGGAGTTTTGATCGGTATCGGTTGCGATATCATCGACGTCGAGCGCATCCATGCGGCGCTGCGCCGGCACGGCGACCACTTCATCAAGCGGGTGTTTACGGAGGAAGAGCAGGCCTACTGCGGCCCGCTCAAACATCCGCACAAGCACTATGCCGCCCGTTGGGCCGCGAAGGAAGCGGTGTCGAAGGCCTTTTCCACCGGCATCGGCCCGGAGCTCGGCTGGACTTCCGTTTCGGTTTATCACGGTGAACGCCACCAGCCGTTGATCCGTCTCGACGCCAAGGCGCAGGCACTGCTCGAGCAGGTCGGCGCCACGCACATCCACCTCACGCTCTCGCACAGCGACAACCAGGCTATGGCCGTCGCCGCGCTGGTCCGGTACATGCAGTCATGAATGCTCCGGGACCAAGCCGGTCCCCGGTCGCCAAGGCCGGTTGGTTGATCGCCCTGATTTTTGTCGGCTGGCTCGCGTTTCTTTTCATTCCTGCGCCGAAACCCGAACCGAAGCCCGCGCCGGTCTACGTCAAACCGCCACCATCGCGCCTGGTGGCGCTCGGACTACCGGACAACCCCGATCTGGAACATCTGCCGGAATTCTTTGCTTTATGGGCAGACCATGCCGAATGGAAGGACGACAAGACGATCTTCGCCTACTGGAATCCAGGATCGAATAGCTATTCGTATTTTTTCGAGGCGACAAAAGTAGGCAACACGTTTCATTTCCAACTGTGCTCCGAGCCGAAGCTCGGGGACGATTATTTTGAAGAATCTTTGGCTGAGGATTGTCCAATACATTTCTACAAACGAATTCTCATAGAAAAAGCACAAATGAATCAGATAAATGGAGGAGTGATATTCAAGAATCCAAGTCCGGGGAAAGTGAAAGTCGATATTGAGAAAACAATAATTGCTCCGCCTGAAAGCAGAGTTCAGCTAAAAGAGACCACGCAAAAAATTGAATGAGGACTCTTGGCCGTTTTTCATAATGATCAATCATTCTCATCCCATCCTTTTCTGCGCCGAGGCGAAAACATGGGAATCCGGCTTGCTCACGGACGAGGCAGCCGAGTGGCTGGCGATACAGCAGGCGGGTTCGGCAATTGCCCGAGCGATCCAGAATGACTTCAAAGAAATCGGCGGATTGTCGGACAATGCCCGGTTACTTGTCCTCGTCGGTAAAGGGCACAACGGCGGCGACGCTCTGCTGGCAGCGAAATTGGTTTTGGAGACGTATCCACTGGCCAGCGCCGATGTGGTGCTATGCTTTGGCGTGGAGCCGCTGCGTCCGTTGGCCCGGCGATCCTGGGATGAATTGCGACGCCCGGCCGGTTCGCGAGCGCGTGAAATTTCCCTCGTTGAATTCAAGAACGAGAATGGAAGTTATGCTCTCTGCCTCGACGGCATCTTCGGCTTTCAATTCCGTCCGCCGATGGACGCCGCTATCGCCGAACTGATCGCACGGGTGAACACTCATCCGCGGATCAAGCTGCGCGCGGCGGTCGATCTGCCGAGCGGACTGGGGGAGACCAACGCCGGCACCGTTTTCCGGGCCGATTTCACCTATGCCACCGGCATTGTGAAATCACCGGTGATCGTCGAAGCAAATGCCCCCTTCGTTGGCCGCGTCCGTTATCTCGATCTGGGATTTTTTGAATCAAATTGTAGGAGCCTGCTTGCAGGCGATGGTTTAAAGGAATCGCCTGCAAGCAGGCTCCTACAAAAGCAGACCTGTCATCCCGATCGCATTCTCCTTCCGTCAATCCTCCAACCTCTCGCCCAACTCCGCCCGGCGCAAACGGACAAACGCACGTACGGTCATCTCTTGGTGCTCGGCGGTTCGCGCAATTATCCGGGTGCCGTGTTGATGACGGTGCAGGCGGCCTTGCGCAGCGGGGTGGGGTTGCTCACTGCCTTCGTCCCCGAATCGCTTGTGCCCGAATACGCCGCGCGTTTCCCCGAAGCCATGTGGGTCGGCCTGCCCCAGACTTCCCAAGGCGGAATCGCGCGGTCAGGCTTGTCACGGATTTTGGACAAATTGCCCGGCGCCGATGCTTTGGAGATTGGACCGGGCCTTGGCACCGAACCTGAGACCTTGGGCTTGGTGCAGGATCTTGTCGCAGCCGTGAAAGCCCCATTCTTGCTCGACGCCGATGCACTCCGGCCGGAGGTGCTGGGGACGGCTCACGGGAAGCCGTTCATCTGCACGCCGCATGCGGGGGAATTCAAGCGCATCGCGGGCGAGGCTTCGCTGCGCGACTTCTGCCGGCAGAGCGGAGCGGTCGTCGTGCAAAAAGGGCCGCACACCCGGATCAGCGATGGCGGGGCCGTTTACTACAATCTCTGCGGTGGGCCGGTGCTGGCGCGCGGGGGCAGCGGCGATCTGCTGGCGGGGCTGATCGGTGGACTGCTGGCGCAGGGACCGGACAATTTGTTGCTCGCCGCCGCACGCGGAGTCGTATGGCATGGACTCGCTGCGGATTTGCTCGCCCGCGATAAGGGCCAGGTGGCCGTGCAGACGACGCAGCTTCTCGACTACCTCCAGCCAGCGCTGCACTTCGCGGACCATGCCATCTGACCTTACCGAGCGGCAGGCGTTCATGATCATGAACGATCTGCCCAACATCGGGCCGATCACCCTCAATCGCCTGCTGGAGGAATTCGGCGGCGATCCGCGTGCCATCCTTTCCTCCGACAAGCGCCGGTTGGAATCGGTCCGGGGTGTCGGGCCGGAGACAAGTGCCGCCTTGCTCGCCTGGCGGACGCACTTTGATCTGGCGAAGGAGGAGGACAGGCTTGCGAAGGCGGGTGCGGCGTTTATCACCACGCGCGACGAGGGTTATCCGAAGATGCTGAAGGAAATCAATGATCCGCCGATCGGGCTCTATCGGAAGGGGGGGTATCTATTTGGTCAGCCCTGCATCGCCATCGTGGGCAGCCGACGCACGACGCTCTACGGCCAGTCTGTCGCCAAGAAACTCGGGGCGGATCTCGCGCGGCTCGGGTTCTGCGTGGTGAGCGGACTGGCGCGCGGCATCGACACTGCGGCGCACGAAGGCGCGCTGTCGGTCGGCGGCAAGACCGCGGCGGTGCTCGGTTGCGGCATCGATATTGTCTACCCGCCGGAGAACCTCGATCTCTACCGGCGCATCGCCGAGACGGGCGCGGTGCTCTCGGAATTTCCCTTCGGTCGCAAGGCCGACAAACAAACTTTTCCCATGCGCAACCGCGTGGTGTCCGGCATCAGCGAAGCCGTGGTCGTGGTGGAGAGCGACGTGAGCGGCGGGGCGATGATCACCGCGCGTTTCGCCGGCGAGCAGGGCCGGTTGATCTACGCCGTGCCCGGCCGCATCGACCAGTCGAGTAGTGCGGGCTGTCACCAACTCATTCGCGACGGCGCCACGCTGCTGACAAGCGTGGACGATATTCTCAACGAACTGAACTACCTCGACGGACTCCGACCTGCCCCGATTCCGCCGAAAGAGGGTTTGGATCTCGGGGAAGATTCGCCCGCAGCATTGCAAGGTCCTGAGCAAAAAATCGCCGACTGCTTCCGCGGCGGCAGCATCATGAGCATCGATGCCATTGCAACCGCCACCGGCCTGTCATCTCCCGAAGTTTCCGCCACGCTCATGTTGCTCGAACTAAAGAAAGCAGTCGTCAAACGCGCCGACGGCAACTTCGAAGCCCGGCCACACAATTGAATGTGATTTCCCCACCCCGAGTAAGAAATATTTTTGAACCAAATTTTTGTTAAACACTAATGAATCCCAATCACAAAACCTCGAATTCACCGCTGCTTCCAGTGAACGCCAAAACGCTTTCGATAGTTCGCAAATTTGCTCTCTCGGCCCTTATGTTTGTCCTTGGGTGGATGGGAACAAAGGCGTATTGTGCTCAGAAAGCTCAGGCGCTTTATCCCGTTCGCAAGGACGGATTATTCGGGTTTATCGACCGCTCCGGGCGCATCGTAATTGAGCCGCAATTCGGCCGATTGCAGCATGCTGAAAAGGACACGTTTTTTTCAGAAGGACTGGAGCCGGTGATCGTCGATGATTTGACCGGCTATATTGATCAAACAGGTCGAATCGTTATTGCTCCACAATTCCGTAGCGCCAGTGAGTTCTCGGAAGGGTTGGCGCCGGCGCAATCGACCGTAGGTAAATGGGGATATATAAATAAAAAAGGAACCTTTGTCATCGCCCCAATATTTGAGGAAGCCTGGGCTTTCTCGGAGGGACGAGCGCAAGTTGTAGCCTCCGGCTTGATGGGGTTTATTGATGCTGCAGGGGCTTACATTATCGCTCCTCGTTATCGGGCACGTTCGCACTATTCAAATTTTTCTGAGGGGTTGGCTTGTGTGGAGATCAACGGGAAATGGGGATTCATCGATTCCAACGGAAAGGTCGTGATTGAACCTCGGTTTTTTGGACCGAGCATTTTTAAGGACGGTTTCGCTCCGCTCATAGAAGAGGGTATTTTTGGGCATTGTCGCTATATCGATAGGAAGGGGAGCGTGATTGCCGGTCCTTTTTTCAAGGCATGGCCCTTTTCGTCGGGATTTGCGCGGGTGGAAACGGATGGTGGGCGCATGGCTTTTATTAATCGAAGAGGACAAATTGTATTTCAGGTGAACACGGACGCCTTCTGGGCGGGAGAATTTTCGGAAGGTTTGGTCAAGGTTCAATTTTCAGTGGGAGGGCAGAAAAAGTGGGGTTATCTCGATACGGCAGGTCGGGAAGCCATTCCGCCATTATACGACGATGCCGGGTCGTTTTCCTCCGGAATCGCTCATGTGCAGCTTGGTTTCAAACAGGCCTACATCAACACAGACGGAAAATACATTTGGGGTCCTGAAATCGGCAACCGTGCTTTGGCTGATCGGCTCATGGCACAGGCGTCTGCTGAAGAACGTCGAGAAATGATCGACAAATTGCTGAAGTCTGCCGCCAAGACTAACGCTAAATTGGCAACCATGCCGGCTAACATGCAGCGACTCTATCTATACAGTGGTTACATTCAAGATCTCGCCAAAATCGAGTCTTTGGAAAACACCGAAATTTTACGGGTATTGTTGGGATATTTAGCGGACGATTCGATCTGTCTAGGGATGCCGGAGGTTGCCGTAGAGATGGAGACTGAGGTCCGGACCAATGCTGCGAAGGCGCTGATAAAACAGGCTGATCCATATGTGGTGCCAATACTGGTTCAATGGGCTGCCGCTCCGCAGATTTCGGACTATGGTCCCGAACAGACCGTGGGCAGTAAACTTTGGTCGCGACAGCTTACGGCCTTTGCGGGCTTGAGCCAATTTCTATACCCGGATGCGCTGCCAAGCGCCCAGGCTATAGTTGAGGAGGGATTGAAACCGAATGATAAAAACAATTGGCACATTGCGTCCGATTATGCGGCCCAGATGGCTGTTCATGGGAACGAGAAATCGTTGGTCAGAATCATGAATGACGAGGCTCAATATGAATCGACTCGTTATGCTGCTGCGGCGTCACTCGTGCGTTTGGGTGAGGACGATGGGAGGCGCTTTCTGTTGGAAAATTACCGTCGTTTCCTTGCCACTATCAATTCGCCCAAACGCGAAGGGGGTGGATATGAAACGTTGAGCTTCTTGGGGGACGCAAAAATCATCGCTGAGCTATCGGTGCAGGAAGAACATGAACCACCGGGCACTCCCCGAAACAACCTCAATACGCTTCTACCATTGATGCGAATAAGCGAGAAACCGGTGACCGGGCTCAAAATTATCGCGGAGGATGAAAATCCAAATAAGTTGAATGAGCGATTGCATGCAATCCGACTTCTTGGCGAGCGGTGTAAGAAGTCGGATCTTCCCTATTTGATCTCAATGGTTGATGCCGGTGGGCATTATCGGAATCCGGATTGGAATAAGAGTGTCCGCGAACTTTTCCAGTCCGCAGTATTGCAAGTCAGGCATCGAACTTGGGCCGAAGATGAACCCAAGTAGCCAGATTTTCTGATCAGCGGTATGCGTGCGGTTGCCGCTAATATTGTTTCCTCTATTTCGAATTCATACTGGGTCCATTCCACGCCGCCGCATCCGGCAGCTTCCAGCCGCCGCCGAGGGCTTTGTAGAGCTGGATGACGGTGGTGAGCTCGTCGCGGCGGGTTTGGGCGAGCGCGACCTGGGCGGGAAAAAGAAGCTGCTGGGTTTGCAACAGTTCGAAATAGCCGGTGTTGCCCGAGGTGTACCGCTCCTTGGAATATTTGACCGCATCCTCATAGGCGCGGACGGCGCGTTCCTGTTGACTTCTCGTTTCGGCCAATTTTTGACGCTGCGTCAGGGCGTTGGCGACCTCGGCGAACGCATTGAGCGCGGTTTGCTGATACCGGAGCTTCGCTTCTTCCCACGCGGCTTTTGCCTGGGCATATTGACCGCGAAGTCCGCCGCCTTGAAAGAGAGGACCGGTCATCTGCGCACCGGCCGACCAGAGACTGGCTTTGCTCGTCGTGAGGTTTTCCAACTGTGGGCTCACCGCGCCGAAAATCGCGCTCAGGCCGATGCGCGGCAGAAAACCTCCCTCGGTCACGCCGATGCCGGCGTTGGCGGCGCGGGCGGCGCTTTCCGCCTGACGGATGTCGGGCCGGCGTTCGAGCAGTTCCGAGGGCAGGCCGGCGGGAATTTCCGGCGGCAGCGTTTGTTCGGCCAGCCGCGCGCCGCGAGTGATCGCACCGGGGTTGCGGCCGAGCAGGATGCTGAGTTGATTCTCCTTGGTCGCGATCAGGCTTTCGAGGGCGGGCACCCGCGCGGCGCTCGTGGCCGCCGCGGCTTCGGCGCTGGAGGTTTCAAGTCGCGAGGCAATCCCGCCTGCGAGCCGTTCATTGAAAAGTTTCAGGCTGTCGTTGAACGACTCGGTGGCGCGATGGGCGATCGCCAGTTCCTCATCAAGCTCCAGCAATTCGAAGTAAGTCGTGGCCACCTGGCTCACGAGGCTGAGCAAAACTCCGCGCCGGTTTTCTTCAGCCGCGAGATATTGGGCGCGGGCCGCCTCGTCGAGCCGGCGGACGCGGCCCCAGAGGTCGAGTTCCCACGCGATGCCGAGATAGCCGTCGAAACCGCTGGCCGTTGCGCCCGCGCCCTGCGTATAGGCGTTGCCGAGCTGGGCGTTGCGGCCGCGGTCGGCATTGGCTACATAGCCGGCACCGGGAAAACGCTGTCCGTGAACCTCGGCGGAGATGGAGTGAAATTGTTCGACCCTCGCGGCGGCAATGCGGGCGTCAAATCCTTCGGCCAATGCCACGCCAATCAGTTCCTTCAGCCGGTCGTCGCGATAAACCTCCCACCACGCCAGATCGGCCAGCGAATGGTCGCTGGCCGTCGCCTGGCTCCGAAACGTGAAGGGCGGTTGCACGGTTGGCCGCTTGTAGTCCGGACCGATGGCGCAGCCGGCGAGCCCCAAAAGGGCAAGCATTGCACCCGATGTTGGCAAAAATTTCATGGCAGTCGTCAGATGCCTCCTGATTTATCCGGACTGTCGCCGGCTATGCTCGTGCCGGGTTCGACAGTCGGGTGGAGCGGGGAGGCATGCGAGCTGTGGGGCCGGCCCTTGGTCACCCACATTTCGATCACATAAAAAGTGACGGGAATCAAAAAGATGGCCAGAGCGCTCGCCGCGAGCATACCGCCGATGACGGCGGTGCCCATCACGCGGCGGGCGACCGCGCCCGAGCCGTCGGCCAGCCAGAGGGGAATACAACCGAAGATGAAGGCCAGAGAGGTCATCAGGATCGGACGCAGCCGGACCTTGGCGCCCTGCAAGGCGGCTTCGAGCAACGGGACATCGTGCTCATAGCGCGTGCGGGCGAACTCCACGATCAGGATCGCGTTCTTGGCGGAGAGGCCGATCAGCATCACCAGTCCGATCTGGGCAAAAACGTTGTTTTCCATCTGGCGCGACAAGAGGGCCGCATAGGCGCCGAATACGGCGACCGGCACGCCGAGCAGAACGCTGAATGGCAGCGACCAGCTTTCATAGAGTGCAGCGAGAATCAGAAAGACAAATAGCAGCGAGAGCCCGAAGATGGCTGCGGGAGGCACGCCCTCCTGCGCCTTCTTCTCCTGATACGACATGCCGATGTAATCGAAGCCCATCTCGCGCGGCATGGTCTCGGCGAACACTTCCTCCAAAGCTTGGTTCGCCTGGTTCGAGCTGTAGCCCGGCGCGGCGGCACCGTTGATCTGCGCGCTGCGGTAGAGATTGTAGCGCATGGTGAATTCCGGGCCGACGCGATGCTCAACGGTCGTGAAAGCCGAGAGCGGCACCATCGCGCCTTCGCGATTGCGGACGTAATAGCCGCTCAGTTTTTCGGGCGAGTCGCGGTACTCGCCCTCCGCCTCGACATACACCTGCCACTGGCGGCCGAAGCGGTTGAAGTAGTTCACGAATGAACCGCCCATGAAAGTCTGGAGAGTTTTGTAGACGTCCGCCAGCGCCACGCCCTGCTTGAGCACCCTGTCGCGATCGACATTGACGAAGATCTGCGGGATCGAGGGCAGGAAGGTCGTCGAGAGTCCGGCAAGTTCCGGCCGCTTGCGCGCCGCATCCAGAAATTTCGCCACATTGCCGGCGAGAAACGCGACGTCGCGGCCGGCGCGATCCTCGAGGACAAAGGTGAAACCACCGGCCGTGCCGACACCGGGGATGGAAGGGGGTGAGAAGGCAAATGCGTTGGCCTCGGGAATTTTGCGCAGCTCCTGATTGAGGTGCGCCTTGATGGCGGCGAAGTGTTCGTCGTCCTTGGTGCGCTCCGACCACGGTTTGAAATTGACGAAGAAGAAGGCGCTGTAGGTGTTATAGACCGTGCTGAGGAGGCTGAAACCAATGACGGAGGTGTAGGATTTTACGCCCGGCGTGTTCTGCAAAACTTCCTCGACCTTGCGCGCGACCCCGCTGGTGCGTTGCAGGGAGGAGGCGTTGGGCAACTGCAGGCCGACATAAACATAACCCTGGTCCTCTTCGGGAAGAAACGACGACGGCAGGCGCTTGCCGAACCAAAGCGCGGCGGCGGTGAAACAGGCGAGGATGATGAAACTGACCAGACTCTTGCGAATCAAAAGCCGGGAAATCCCGACATAGCCGTCGGTCGCGCGACCGAACATGCGGTTAAACCAGCCATAGAATCGGCCGAGCGCTCCGCGGGTTTTTCCCTTGGGACGAAGCAGCAGCGCGCAGAGCGCCGGGCTGAGCGACAGGGCGTTGAAGGCGGAGATGATGACGGAGATGGCAATCGTGAGCGCGAACTGCTGGTAGAGGCGACCGGTGATGCCCGGGATGAACGCCGTCGGGATGAACACGGCGGCGAGAATAATCGCGATGGCCACGACCGGCCCGCCCACTTCCTCCATTGCCTTGAAGGTCGCCATACGCGGCGTGAGCCCTTCCTCAATGTGATGTTCGACCGCCTCGACGACCACGATGGCGTCGTCGACCACGAGTCCGATGGCCAGGACCAACCCAAAGAGCGAAAGTGTATTCACTGAAAATCCGAATGCGGGGAAAAGAATGAAGGTGCCGACGAGGGACACAGGCACGGCCAGCAGCGGAATCAGCGTCGGCCGCCAGCCCTGCAAGAAGACGAAGACGACGAGAATAACAAGCAGCAGGGCCTGCCAAAGCGTATTGGAAATTTCACGCACGCCCTCGGAAACCGCCTGCGTCGTATCGAGGCCGACCTGAAAGTCGAGGCCTTGGGGGAAGCGTTGTTTGAGCTGTGCCAGGACCTTCTTCACGCCGTTGGCGCAATCGAGGGCGTTGGAACCCGGAAGCTGGTAGATGGCGATGATGGCGGACGGTTTGCCGTTGAAGCGGCCCATGACGTTGTACACCTGGGCACCAAGTTCGACCCGGGCCACATCGCGCAAACGCACGGTCGAGCCGTCGGGATTGGCGCGAATGGTGATCGCACCGAATTCCTCCGGAGTGGTGAGGCGTCCCTGCGCCCGGACCGAATAAGTGAACTCCTGTCCCTTCGGCGCCGGTTCACCGCCGATGAGGCCGGCGGGGTTGACGGTGTTCTGGCTTTGAATGGCCTGGATGATCTCCGGTACGGTGATGTTCAGTTTGGCGAGCTGGTCCGGCTTGATCCAGTAACGCATCGCATATTGCCCGGCGCCGAACACCGTGGCACTGGCGATACCGGGCACGCGGGTGAGCTGGTCGTTGATATTGATGTAGGCGTAATTTGCGAGGAACGTGCTGTCGTAGGCATCGGTTGGGGAATACAGCGCGACCAGCATGAGCGGGGCGGTCAGTTGCTTTTGCACGGTGACGCCGAATGCGGCGACGTCGGCCGGTAGCTGCGGGTTGGACTGCGTGACCCGCATCTGCGTCAGGATCAGGTCGGTGTTCGGATCGGTGCTGACGTCGAAATTCGCCGTCAACCGCAGCGAACCGTCGCTGCCGTTGATCGAGTACATGTAATTCATGTTATCGACACCGCTTAGCTGCTGCTCGATGGGCGTGGCGACGGACTGTTCGACCGTCTGCGCGTCGGCGCCGACGAAGGTGCTCGTGATGCGCGCTTCCGGGGGGACGATTTTGGGAAACTGGGCGATCGGGAGTCCGAGAAAGGAGACCACGCCCACGATCACGGTCAGGATCGCGATGACGATGGCGACGATCGGGCGATTGATAAAAAATTTCGACACGGCGGTGTTATTTGGCGGTCACCGCGGGAGTGAACGGCAGCGGGTTCACCACTGCGCCATCTTTGACTTTCTGAATCCCCTCGGCCACGACCCGCTCGCCCGGGTGCAGTCCGGTTTCCACCACCCTCGACAATCCCACCTGCTCGCCGATTTTCACCGAAGCAATGTGGACGTGATTGGTCGCGTCGACGGTGGCCAGTTGATAGCCGCCTTGGAGCTCGGTCAGGGCGCGGGCCGGCACGAGGAGCGCGCCCTTTTCGACGCTAACGATGGCGCGCACGCGGGCGAATTGCCCCGGGCGAAGGAGTCCCTGCGGATTGGGAAACAATGCTGCGACGCGCAGCGTTCCCGTGTTGGTGTCAACCTGACGATCGATCGCGAAGAACGTTCCCTTGAGCGGATAGTGGGTGCCGTCCGAAAGCACCAATTCGAATTCAATTCCCGGAGGAATGCCCGGCGCATCGGGTCCGCGCCGGCGGAATTCGAGGTAGGCCTGTTCGCTGATGGGAAAGTAAGCCTTGATCGGATCGACCGTGGAGATGGTGGTCAGGACCCCCGTGGCCGGTCCCACGAGATTGCCGATCTGCGTCTGGACCAGACCGGCCACCCCGTCGATGGGGGAGACGATGTGGGTGAATTCGAGATTGAGCTTGGCTTGGTCGACGGCCGCTTGGGCGGAGGCGACCTGGGCTTGGGCGGCGAGGCGGGCTTGGATCGCGTTGTCGAGTTCCTGCTGGCTGATCGCTTTGTCCTCAGCCAGGGGAGTGTCGCGTTTGAAATCCAATTCGGTTTTTCCGAGCTGGGCCTGGGCTTGGGCGAGCTGGCCTTGGGCCTGCGCGAGGGCCGCGGCGAAGGGGCGGGCGTCGATTTCAAACAAGGGATCGCCCTTCGCCACCACCGATCCTTCCTGATAATTTTGCTTCAGCAGATAACCGCTGACCTGCGCGCGGATTTGAGCGTTGACCGAGCCGTCGAGGGTACCGACCCACTCGCGGGTGACCGGCACATCGCGTTGTTCGACAGCGACGACCTGGACGTCAGCAGGAGGAGGGGTCTGTTCGGCGCGCTTTTCGCATCCGCCAGCCAATCCCAAAAAAAGTACCGCCGCCAAGTAGACCGGAAGTTGTTGTTCGCCGTTGAGTGGATGCATCGGTATTCCAGCTAAATCATTGCGCGGATAAATTCAAATGAATCACCGAATAATTGAAAATAGGGTATTATGGAGCCGTTGTAGCACGATCAACGGACGGAATGGGTCACGGATTGGGATACATTCTCTTATCCAAGCAATCCCGCGTATGATAATTCTCTTTGCTGTGATCGGGGGTTGGGGGAGGAAATTGCACCGTGGGTGATTATCGGACGAGCGAAGGCGCAACTTGGCATGGCTGTTGCGCGTCAAGATCAACAACTCCAAGTCCGTGTCAGTGGGCGGTGCGGGAGGATTATTCATGCACGATAGGCGGTTGCCCCCGTCCGCAGGTGACTAAGAAATCGCGGCCGGTGCGGAAATGTTTTTTCGTTTAACCCGGCGGCCAGGCGAGCGGGCGCTGGCCGAGGAGGTGGACGTGGAGATGCGGCACGCTTTCACCGCCGTTGCGTCCGTTGTTGATCACGAGGCGGTAGCCGGATTCGGCGACGCCGAGTTTTTTTGCGAGCGCGGCGGCGGTGAGCAGGAGATGGCCGAGGATGGCCTGATCGGCGGGGGTGGCTTCGCCGACACGGGGGATGAGTTTCTTCGGGATGACGAGCACATGCACCGGTGCCTGCGGATTGATATCGTGGATGGCGATGCAGAGGTCGTCCTCATGCGCGAGCTTGGCGGGAATCTCACGGTCGATAATTTTCTGGAAGAGGGTTTTCATGCGGAAGGTTTTGACGGAAGAATCAGGGTAGGTCTTGAGGCAAGGGTGTTTGGTCTACTATGGGGGAGGAAGCATGGCGAGCAGAGGTTTAGCGATCGGCACCGGTTAGGGTCAATTGCGCGATGCGCACGCGAGCAACAGGGTGGGTGTCGACATAATCCGCCTATGGGCCCGAATGCTTGAAAAAGGCGTGTGAGCTGAGCCAGTTCCTCCGGTGCCACATCCGACACTGCGGTGAAGTGCAATTTGCCGGCCGACCCACGGCGGAGGGAATAGCCGTCTGGCGAATGCTCCGCCGCGATGCACCGACGCGTCGAGAGCAGGGGATTTCTCTCGCAGGCGTCTGGTTGATGACCGCGTTGATGGGCGGCGCCGGACATTGGGGCGCCCTGTTGATGCATTCCTATCCATGAGCCCGCTGCGCAGACTGTTGCTCCGTGTGATAGCGAGCGGCCTTGCGTTCGGTGGCGCGCGCTTGTTTGCGCACGCACTGCAAACGCCCGCCCGCGCGCTCTTGCACGAGCTTCCGCCGTGGATTGATTTGCCCGGTGCCAGCCGGATCGACGCCGGAAATGCCGCGCGCCATGGGCCGAAAATTGTTCTTCGACAATTGCGCCCATTGTCACGCTGTGGACGCGCGCGGTGATGAAGGGCCCGAGTTGCACGCACTCGACATGAGCGATCGCCGCATCGCCACAGTGGTCCGGCAGGGCATCAAGGGCGAGATGCCTTCGTTCGCAAAGTAACATTCCCCTTTGGGAAACCGCCGCGCGCATCGCCTGCCTGCACACGCTGGAATGAGCCGCTGATTGTGCTTCTGCGCGAACGGGAAAAATCATTCGGAACGCAACTGACGCACGGCCGTTCAACGCGGCCGGACGATCGTGAAGAGTTCGGTCGTGCGCGTGTAATAGTCGCCGCCCATCCGGCCGATGGTGTCGAGCTTGTGCTGGTCGATCGTCCCATCCGCTCCCAGCACCGACTCGCTGATATGGGCGCTCAAAATGGTGCCGAACACGACATTCGAGCCGAGCGGGCCCGCGCCGATCTGGACGATGCGGTCGAGCCGGCACTCAAAGGCCACCGGCGCCTCGGCCACGCGGGGTGGACGAACTTTGAGCGACGGGACGCTTGCGATGTTGAATTTCTCAAACTCGCTCTCGCCATGCGGCAGAGGCGCCGCGGTCTGGTTCATCGGCTCACACAGGGCATAGGGCACAACGTTGACGACAAACTCGGGGACCTGCTCGACGTTGATGACGCTGTCCTTTTTTTTGCCGGTCCGGTCGTTGGCCCCGATGAAGAGCAGCGTGGGTGGATTGGCGCAGGCACCTTGGAAGAACGAGAAAGGCGCCAGGTTGGTTTTCCCTTCGGCCGAAATCGTGGAGACCCAGGCGATGGGTCGCGGCGTGATCGCGTTGATCATCCAGTTGTAGGCATCGCGCGGCGAGAGGGTGGTGAAATCGAGGGTCATGACGCGCGAAGCTACGCCGCAGCCGATTCACTGCAAGGCCGTGATGTAAGACCGGAAAACATTCTCTGTGGCTGACGCGGATTTTTCGCGGATAGAAAAACGCATCACTTCCTGGATTTCATCCCTGTCTTTATCCGCGTCATCTGCGGCAAGCTTCGGGGAGAACAGGGCTTTTCGATGAGCCCCCATTCGCATTGTTCAGCGGCTAAAAACGGAGAGTTGTTATCGGTGATTTGCGACAACCGCGGCTAAATCATCTTTTTAACGAGTGCTTAACGCCGCAAGCTTCTGGGGCATTGACCTCAGCAACTTACAAATTTGAATGCCACCCTACGGAATCCGCCCCGACCGACACTTTTTCCTCCTCCGATCCGCATCCCCTAACCGCCCCTTTTGTCAATCATGCTCAGCCGCGCGGCCAATCAAAAAGCATTCACGCTCATCGAGGTATTGATGGCCGCGACCGTATTGGTGGTGAGTTTCACGGCGGTCATCCAAGGCGTGATGATGGGGGCCGACATGATCGACACAGCCCGGAAGCAACTGATCGCGGAACAGATCATCGAGAATGAAATCTCCGGACTTCGCCTCGACACATGGAACGCTATTACTAGTTTGGCGAACGGCACCACTTACACAGCCACTGTGAATGGGACGGGAACTGCGGTCAGCGGCGACACGACGCATTTCAAACTTGGCAATCATGCTGACCTGATGCTCCAGGCACAAGGGTTCACGATCACTGAAATAGCCAACGATGTTCGCACCGATTTCCGCGCGATTACCTACAGCATAACCTGGACTGGCAGCGGGAACCGCACGCACACCCGAACTGGGGTTGCTTACTTCGGGAAGAACGGCCTGCAGCTTTCCTATAAAAAGTGACGATGATGCCGCTCCCAGCCAATCGTGGTTTCACCCTTGTCGAGCTCCTGGTGAGTATGAGCCTGGCCGTGGTCGTCATGGCCGCGGTGTTCAGCACCTACCTCTATCTCGGGCGCAACCTCACTCGGCTGTCGTACCGGAGCACGCTGGAAAGCCAGAGCCGAAAGATTCTGAATACCCTTACGACTGACATACGAAATGCAAAATCTGTCGTGAATGCATCCGCTACCGGACTGTCCTTGAATGTTTATAATCAGGATGCCGGCAAGGGCCCCGTCCCCCTCATGAAAGTCGTCTATGCTCAGACGACGGCGACCTATCCCGATGGCACCACCGCCAATAAACTTACCCGTACCACAAGCAACCCCGATGGTAGCGGAGCGTCCCCGTCTGTTACCTTGAATAACGATATCGGGGACGCAAATTCCCAAGTGCAGGTGAGCATGACGAATCTCAATTTTCTGTATACGACCACGACAGGAAACACCTTTACCACATCTGGCACCGGGCCGTCTTATCAAAACACGACCACCTTGGTCCCGATGAGCATCAAACAGGTCGCCATGGTCTTTGTTCTGCAGGCAGGCTCGTCCAACATTCAAGGCCAGCAAGGCACCCAGAGCAGCTACCAAGTCGCGTCGGGTCGGATGCCGCTCATGAACCACCCGTTGCCAGACGGTTCCTAGCCATGCGATCACCTTGGCACAATCCACGCGGATCGATCACTTTGGTGGCACTATGTTTGGCTATTATCATTGGGATTTCTTTGGCCAGTTACTTCGCCTTGTGCCAGCAATCGCTCCTGCTCAGCACCCGCACCATCCAGCTCAGCAAAGCCCGGCAGCTCGCAGAGACGGGAATGGAAGAGGCGCTGTGGGCACTTAACACCTACGCCAATCCTGACTCCGCTGTCGCCGCCACAATTTGGAATTCGATCTCAGCTACCACACCCACGGTCTCGGCCTCGAATGTTCCATGGGCCACTTCGGGCTCTGACATGAGCTGTTCCATCACAGGCTACGATCTCGGCAATGGTGCAACAGGAAGTATTGATATCAAAATCACCCATTTCGACGGACCTAAGGCTGCGGTGTCTTCACCTATTCCTTCAGCACAAGTACCTGCCCCCACCATAACTGTCACGGCAACTGTCACTGTTCCTGGCATGGGAGCCTTTAAACGCAGCCTTACTGCCACGGCTATGCCGGCTCCGCTCTTTGCGAACGCTATCGGGATCACCGACATCACCAATGGCTCCATACTGTTGTTTGGCGGAACCGCAATTGATAGTTGGGATTCGGATCCCAATCGGGATTATAATCCCGATGGCATTGGGACTGTTGCCTATTCTTTTACGGCCGGCCTCAAATCAAATTACGCAGCCGTTATTGCCGCGCCGTTCATTGAACTGAGAGACAATACGACGCTTTACGGATATGCCTCTACGTTTGCAAATCCGATCACATTACCTCCACCTCCAACACCCTTTCTCTTAATCAAGGGCCCCACCACAGTCGGGAGCTTAGATTCGACTCGCGTCAGCAAAAGCGCCTTCGTGCCAAACTTCCTGGTGACCGCTCCAACTGGCGCAGGTCAACCTGGTCCACCTGTACTTGATGGCAACACCGTGACTCTCGACAACACCGGAGGTGTGGCACCCAAAATTTGGGATTCAAGCTCAACAAACCTGACTATTAGCGGCAAAACTGTCACGATCAGTGGGAGTGTAATCATAAGAGTTCCCGGAAACCTAAGTTTGCAGGCCGGAGGGAAGATCATCATCAACCCAGGAGCGCAGCTCGAAATATTTGTAGGTCAGGACATCAATATTTCTCCAGGTTCCGGATTTCAGAATCTCACGCTCGAACCTAAGAGACTAGCCCTCTACAGTACCAATCCCAGCAAGACTCGTGTGTTTGACTTTAATTCTAGTATGGATTTCTGCGGCGTGATTTATTCAGCAGCCGCTGATACTGGTGTGTTTCACTCGACCCCGGCAACGATCGGTTTTAATTCAAACCCCACCCCGGTCGTTTATGGGGCTATTTTTGCCAATGACGATGTCAGGTTCAATGCTAGCGCTAGTCCGCAACTCCACTACGATCTCGCTCTCCAATACCTGCCGAAAGGCTGGTTCAAGGGTGTGACGACTCCCTTCATGATCACCCAGGTGACCGAGACCCCATGAAGCCAAGCCTCCCAACCCGCGCCCGTTGCGCAGAATTGACGACCAGCCCAAGGCCTGCATCCTAAGGCTGTCGTCACCGTCCCCATGTTTTTCAAGAAAGCCCGTCGCGGCCTGATCATCGAGCTCAACCCCCATCGCACCCTCGTGGCCGGGTTGGCGGCTTGGGACGACAAGCCGCTGATGATCGACAGCATGGCGGAGTTTGAGGCGGACGACCGCGCAGGTCTGCGCAGTTGGTTGCAATCCAAACACGAACGCTCCTTCGTTCCGGCCTATTGCAGTTTTGCCCCGCGCGAGTGGCAGCTCGTGCGCGAGTCCATCTCGCCGCGCCGGCTGGGCGAACCCACGTATCTCACCGATCTGGCGCGCGACCGGCTGAAACTGGTTTCACCCAACGACTGGCATCTCCACCTGCTCCACCCGTTGGAAGGCGAGGTGGTCGCCCCGGCCGGAGCGCAGCGCCCGGTGCTCATCAGCGCCGTGCCCCACGCCGCCGTGCGCGAAACCCAGCAACTGCTGCTCGACCTGGGCATCATGCCCTACCGCCTTGAAGTGGGCGTGATTCCCACCATCGGCGCCATTCTCGGCTACAATGAAAATCGCGACGAAACGCGGGCCTGCGTCATGCTCCAGATCGGCGCCGAGGAAAGCACCGCCTGGATTTTGGGCAAGGAGGGGGTGCACACGCCTTCGCCGATAAAAATCGGCTACACCTCGATCGAGAAACTCGCCATGAAGGAGTTCGCCCTGGTCGATGCTGCGGAGGTCCACGCCCGGCTCATGACCGTGGAGGAAGAATTGCTGCTCCGCGCCACCCGCCTTGTCCGTCCGCTCGTGCGCGAACTGAAACCGATCTTTGATTCGTATGAGCTGACGACCGGCCAGCGCGTGGGTGAGCTCTACTGCAACGCCCTGCCGGCCTGGCTGACCTGGATCAGCGAGCCGCTCGCCAACGGTACCGGCCTCGAGACCTTTGCGATCGATTGCAGCCAGTGGCTCCAGACCGTCAACCTCCGCGCCGATCCCGAGCTGGTTTTCACCCAGCAATGGTTCAGCCTACTCGCGCTGACCGCCGAGCTCGATAACCAGCAAGCCAATGGCCAGCCTTAGCAAATCATCCCAGTATGTGCAGCCGTGGCATTTCGACTGCCGCCTGTCCAAGGAACTGCCCGACGACAATCCGGTGCGCGGTCGGTTTCTCGCGAGCCTCTTCTCCGCCACAATCGCGGCCATCGCCCTCTTCTATGCGGGAATCACCCTCTACGCGAATGCCATTTTACGCCACGAAATCGCCTACTGGGAGGAGCAGGCCAGGATCAACCGGCCACAGATGGACGAACTGCAAAAGGTGATCACCTCCATCCAGTCCGGCGCGCGCCGGCTGGAGGAAATCCACAGGCTGACCGCCACACCGCTGCCCGTCTCGGAATTCATCCATGAGATCGGCCGCACCCGGCCGGCCAATGTGCGCATCGACATGATCGAATACCACGATGGCATCGTCTACATCCGCGGCGCGTTGCAGGAGACATCCCAGCGCACCACCGCCCTGCTCAGCCAGTACGTGACCGAGTTGAAATCGAACCCGCGCCTGCGCCCGCTGTTTGGCAGCATCGTGCAAACCTCGATGGAGCGCAACACCCAGGCCACCGTCCACACCTTCGAGATCAACCTGAAGCTGAAACCGTCCGCACCATGAATTACCGCCTTCGCCAACTCCTCGCGCTGGCCAAGGAACACGTCCTCGTGACCGTGTGCCTGATCACGATTCTGGTTGCCGGCAACGTCAGCCTTTACCTGAACCGGCGAAACACCGAGTTGGAAATCAAACAAGCCCGCCTGCGCAATGAAGGCGAGGCGGCCAATCTGACCAGAAACGCCGCCACCTCCCTGCGCAATGACGCGGCCTTGATTGAATCCGCCCTGAAGGAGATCGACGCCAGTCTGGTCACCGAGGAAAATCTCGCGGAAAATCTCGGCTATTTCTACATCATCGAGGATCAAACCCATGCCCACATCGGCGAGCTGCGCCAGAATACCGCGACTCCCGCCGCCCCCGGAGAAAGCGAGGGAAAATACAAAACCGTTCCCGTTTCCCTGACCGTCAAGGGCAGCTATGCCCAAGCTTTCGAGTTCCTGCATAAAGTGGAGACCGGTTCCCGCCTGATCAAAATCTCCTCCTTCACCATCCACCGGAGCCAGCCCACGGGGGACATGGTCACCCTCGCGCTGGAGCTGAACATGCTCGCCTACCCATGAAAAATTTCGCGACCATCCTTCTGCTCATGGCAATGCTGCTCCCGGCCACCGGAGCCGAGCTGACTCCTGCCGTCCTCAAGCGCGCCAAATCCCGGATCGAATCGTTGCTGGGCAACCGGCACGGGGCGGCCACGGCGCCGGTTGATCCCGCCAATCCCTTCATTCTTCCGCAAAACGGACCCGTGGCCAGCGCGGTGCCGACTCCAACCAACACCGTCCCGCAGACCAAATCCGACGCCCTCACCCGTCTTGCCGCGTCGTTGAATGTGAGTGGTTATGTGCAAATCCAAGGCGTGCCCCACCTGATCATCAATGGGCGGGCTTATCAGGAAAATGACCTCATTCCCGTGCGCGAAGCAAGCGGCAGCGTCGCCTTCGTCCGTCTCAAGCAGATCACCGAAAGCGATTTCATTCTGGAACTGGACGACGTCGAGCTGCAGCAGAAGCACACCGTCAAGTAAACGCGGGCGGCACGCCGGACGAGCCATCCCCGGCGGTGTTTCCGGCGGAACGGGGGTGATGGCGTATTGTATGAAATGGTCGCCGCCGATTTAATCGTCGCTTCGGGTGAGGCCCCCGCTATTTCTGACAAATCCGCCCGTCACCCACCCACAATATATTTATGGAAACGCCCCCCAACAACCGTACCATGGCCGAATATTATATTCGCAGGCTCACCCAAGGAACAATTTCCGCCGCCGAAATCATCGGCTGGGTCGATGAGGTGATCGTCGCCTCCGCCAAAACCGAAGACTGGATGCTGGACATCTCCACCTGCAGCGCCGACGACCGCATGGGCGTTCTCCACCACCTGCACGCCGTCAAAGGCGAAATCGACGAAGCCGCACTCACCCGCCTGTTGGAGAAAAAATAATCCCGAGACGGTCATCACGAAATGCACCGACGGGGCTGGGTGCTGATTGTGGTTCCCGTGTATTCCGTGGTCACGCCTGCCCGGTGATTAAATCACCCCACCCGCAGTGAGAGGCCTTTGATGCCTTCGCAGCCGGGGAGCTTTTTGACTTTGGCCAGAATGTTCAGGCGATGCTGGAAGAGTTCGTTGCGGACGACGGCGTGCGACACGAGGACGATGAGCTGGGCGCGCTCGACCACGAGCGGGTGCGAGTAGGTGGCGTTGGCCACGCCGACGATCTCCGGCCATTTGTCGCGGATGCTATGTTCGAGCGAGTCGTGGCTGATCCGGTGTTTGATCAACAGCGCATCAATGAGCGAGCCGAGGTCGGTCGGCTTGCGTTTTCTGGAACGACCGTCGTCCTCCGGCAACCCGCGCAGATCCGCGATGAGGTTTTCCACCGTGCGGCTGAATTCCTTTGGCTCGTCGTGTGACACGGCGGGAAGTAACAAGCATTAAGTGACAGGTGACAAGACCGGGATGTCCTGCCTGTCACTTGATACCGGCCCCTTTCAAACTTGGCCGCGCTTACGGCGCGGCGGCCTGCCGGTCATAGAGGGATTTGTAGAGCGCGTTGCCGGCGTAGAGCGAAGGGTGGTCGCCTTGGGCGACGATCTCGCCCTTGTCAAAGACAAGAATCATCGAGGCGTCGCGGATGGTGCTGAAGCGGTGGGCGATGATCAGCACGGTTTTCCCGGCCACGAGTTTTCTCAAAGCATCCTGGACGGCGGCTTCGCTGTCGGAATCGAGCGCGCTGGTCGCTTCGTCGAGAATAAGGATGGGTGCCTGGCGGAGAAAGGCACGGGCGATGGCGATGCGCTGTTTTTGTCCGCCGGAAAGGCGGCTGCCGCGTTCGCCAACGACGGTGTCGTAGCCAAGTCCGCCCTCAAGGTTGACGATGAACTCGTCGGCATGGGCGTCGCGGGCCGCGGCGATCACCTCGGCGCGCGTGGCGTCTTCACGTCCGAGCAAAAGATTGTTGTAGATCGTGTCGTTGAAGAGCACCGGTTCCTGTGAGACGAGCGCGATGTTGCGCCGCAGATCGGCCAGGCGCAGCTGGCGAAGATCGAAACCATCGATGGTCACGGCTCCAGAGCTGGTTTCGTAGAAACGCGGCACGAGATTCGCGAATGTGCTTTTCCCCGCACCGCTCGGGCCGACGAGCGCGCACACGGTGCCGGCGGAAATCTGCACCGTGACACCGCGCAGGACCGGCTCGTCGGACTTATAGGCGAACGTGACGTTGGTGAATGCCACATCGCCACGCAGGCGGTTGATTGCGATGGGCGCGGATGGATCGGAAATGGTGACGGGTTCGTTGAGTACGTATTCGAGCCGTTCAAGAGCACCGAAGCCGCGTTTCATTTCGTTATTCAGACTGCCAAGCTTCTTGATCGGCTCATAACTGGCATAGAGAGCCACAATCAGGGTGAGGAATGTATCGCGATCAACGTGGACCTTGTAGGCATACAGAAAGGTGAACGAGACGCTGATTCCAGATACAATCTCGATGAGAGGAGTCAGGGCCTTCTCATACTTCATGAATTTCATCTGCGCGCGGATGAGGAGCTGCGATGCGCGGGTGAAACGAACGACTTCGCGTTGCTCGAGATTGAAGGCACGGACTTCCTTGGTTGCGCTGAGGTTTTCACTGAAAATTCCGGTTACGCCACCCAGCTCGGCTTGGATCTGGCCGGCGCGTCTGATGAGTTTCCGTCCGATGTAGCGGATCGGCAGGACGGTGAGGGGCACGGCGGAAAGGGTCACCAGTACGAACAGGACGCCCTGTTCATGATAGGCAATCCAGCCGATCGAGCCGACACTGGCGATCAAGGTGGCCGGGCTGCGGACGATCTCGTTCGCGACGGTTGTGAGTGTCACCTGAAGCTGGTTGGCGTCAGCAAGACCGCGGGAAAGCAAATCTCCGCTGGAGTTTTTCTGGAAAAACGACAAAGGGAGCACTTGTAGTTTACGGAAAAAATCCAAACGCAACGCCTCCAACACGCGGGTGCCGACCAATTGGATCAGGTAGGTGTTCAGATAACCCGCGACACCGCGGACCAGAAACACGGCAGGAATCCACAGCACGATGAGGGCGATTTGCCACGTGGGAAGGGGCTCGGCGTCCTTGGCGAAGATGACCGGGAAAACTTTCTTCACCATCAACGGCAACCCCGCTCCCGAGGCCAGGCCATAAATGATGCCGCAGAGAATGGATGCGGCCAGCAGCAGCCGATGCGGGCGGAGATAGCTTACATAAGGACGGAAGCGGCTGAGCATGGGGACGACCGAGTGTTAATCCTTCGCCGTCCGGACGTCGAGCGCATCTCTCAGGCCGTCGCCGAGAAAGTTGAGCGAGAGCAGGGTGAGGGAGAAGAGCGAGCCGGGGAACACCAGGAGCCACCAGGATTCCTCCATCGTTTCGGCGCCTTTCTTGATGAGCGTGCCCCATGAGCTCATCGGCGGTTGGACGCCGAGGCCGAGGAAACTGAGGAACGCTTCCAGGAGCATGACGGCTGGAATGGTGAGCGTGGCATAAACAATCACGGGTCCGAGAAGATTGGGCAGCAGATGGCGGAAAATAATCCGGGCGGACGAATAGCCGAGGGCGCGGGCGGCTTCGATATACTCCATTTTCTTCAAAGACAGCACCTGACCGCGAACGATCCGCGACATCGTGATCCATTCCACGGCGCCGATCGCGACAAAGAGCAGGTAGATATCCCGGCCGAAAAAAGCCATGAGAAGAATCACGAGCAACGTAAGCGGCAGGGAATTGATGATATCGGCAATGCGCATCATCGCGCTGTCCAGTTTTCCGCCAGCATAGCCGGCGATGGCGCCATAGACCACGCCAATCGTGAGGGCGACCAGCATGGCGCAGAGTCCCACGCCAAGCGAGATACGGGCACCGATCATGACACGCACCAGCAGATCGCGGCCGAGCTCATCCGTGCCGAGCCAATGGGTGAAACTGGGCCGGGCAAACGCGTTGGCCAGCACCTGGTCGTTGTAATTGTACGGCGAAAGCCACGGGCCGACGATGCACAGCAACGCCAGCAGGAGCAGCACCACGCCGCCAAATACGGCGAGCCGGTTCCGGCTCAGCCGGTACCAGGCATCGGACCAAAGAGAATGGCCGGTGTCGGTTGCTACCGGTGTGGTTGTCGGAGTGAGAGCGGCGGCCATGTTACTCAAATCGCAGCTTGGGGTTGAGCCACACCTGCACGATGTCGGCCGCCAGATTGCAGAGCACCGTCATGGCACCATAAAGCAGCGCCAGTCCCGTAATGAGTTCGTAGTCGCGATTGGTCACGCTGTTCACGAATTCGCGGCCGAGTCCGGGAATTTGAAAGACGGTTTCGATGATGAACGATCCCGTGAGAATGCCGGCGATGGCCGGACCGAGATAGGAAACCACCGGCGTCAGTCCACCGCGCAGGGCGTGCCGGAAAATGATGCGGGTCTCGCTGGCTCCCTTGGCCCGGGCGGTGCGGATGTAGTCTTGGTTTAGAACCTCCAGCAAGCCGCCGCGGGTGAGGCGCATGAGATAGGCGGCGTAAACGATGCCGAGGGTGAGCACCGGCAACACGCGGTCGTCGGCATATTCCCAGCCGGAGACATTGAACCATTTGAGGTAGATGCCGAACACCAGCGCAAGGATTGGTCCAAGGACGAACGTTGGCACGCAGATCCCGATCAACCCGGTGAAGGAACAAAGGGAGTCGAGCCAGGTATTGCGGCGTGCGGCGGCGAGAATGCCCAGCGGCAAACCGCAGCCCAGCGCAACTAGGAGCGACAGTCCGCCCAGTTCGAGCGAAGCGGGCAGTTTGGCGGCGATGATCTCGCTGACTGTCTGGCTGGTGTATTTCTTGGAGCTACCCAAATCTCCCTGCGCCAAATGTCCCAAGTATCTCAGATATTGCCGTCCGAGCGGCTGATCGAGGCCATAGTAGGCGTTACGTTGTTTCAGGACTTCAGCCGAAAGCGCTTTCTCGGCGGTGAACGGTCCGCCCGGCACGAAACGCACCATGAAAAAGGTGAGCGTCACGATGATAAACAGCACCGGGACGAGTTGCAGCAGGCGGCGGACGACGAAACGTAGCATCGGGCCGAAGTCAGAGTGAAAGTGAAAGTGACCGCAAGCCCGGCGGTGGGTGATAAACTGCGGTATGCCCTAATGCTTTGGCGCAGCAGCGCGCCGGGCCTACCGCGTACATTTTACGGCGCGCCCAGCGGTCGCGCCCTACCATCAATCCAATTACGTCAGCAGCCGCTTCAGGTATTCGCCATAGGACGATTTGCCGAGTTTCTTGATGTTGGCTTCGAGGCCGGTGCGGTCGATCCACTTTTTCTTATAGGCGATTTCCTCCAGGCACGCGATCTTCAGGCCGGTGCGGTTCTCGAGGACGTTGACGAATTGGGCGGCTTCGATGAGCGAGTCGTGCGTGCCGGTGTCGAGCCAGGCGGTGCCACGGCCAAAGAGCTCGACATGCAGTTTGTTGCGCTCGAGATAGAGGCGGTTGAGATCCGTGATTTCGAGTTCACCACGATGCGAGGGCTTGAGCGAGCGGGCCATCGCGACGACATCTTTGTCGTAGAAATAAAGCCCGGGAACAGCGTAGTTGGATTTGGGCCGGACGGGTTTCTCTTCGAGGGAAAGCACGCGACCGTCCTTCGCAAATTCGACCACACCGTAGGCGGCGGGATTCGCGACATGATAACCAAAAATGGTGGAGCCGTCGGTCCGGGCACCGGCCTCGGCGAGGGAGTTCACGAACTCCGCGCCGTAGAAAAGATTGTCACCGAGGACGAGGGCGGAGGTTTCCTGGCCGGTGAGAAAACCAGTGTCACCAGCGATGTGGAAGGCTTGGGCGAGACCGTCGGGGCTGGGCTGTTCGGCGTAGCTGAACTTCATGCCGAGATTGGCACCGTCACCGAGAAGTTTCCGAAAGAGCGGCAAATCCTGCGGCGTGGAGATGATGAGCACTTCGCGGATATCGGAGAGCATTAGCACGGACAGCGGATAATAGATCATCGGCTTGTCGTACACGGGCATAAGCTGCTTCGAGACAGCAATGGTCAGGGGGTAGAGACGAGTGCCGGAGCCGCCGGCGAGAATGATTCCTTTGCGTTGCATGGGAAAATAAAGGTTGTGTTGGGGAGAACGGAGGGAGCGATTCGACGATCAGGCTTGGCCCAATCGTTCCAGTTTGTAGGAACCGTCGAGGATGCCTTTCCACCACGCTTGATGGTCGAGGTACCATTGGACCGTTTGGCGGAAACCGGAAGTGTGGTCCTGCTTCGGCGTCCAGCCGAGCTCACGCTTGATCTTGGTGGCGTCGATGGCGTAACGGAGATCGTGGCCGGGGCGGTCGGTGACGTAGGTTATCTGGGATTCGTATTTCTTGCCGTCAGCGCGCGGACGAAGTTCGTCGAGGAGCGAGCACAGCAGGCGGACGAGATCGATGTTTTTGCGCTCGTTGTTGCCGCCAATATTGTAGGTCTCCCCGAGTTTTCCCTTGGCGATGACGGTGTGCAGCGCCTCGGCGTGATCGACCACATAGAGCCAGTCGCGGATGTTCTCTCCCTTGCCATAGACCGGGATGGGATCGCCGCGGAGAGCCTTGAGAATGACGACGGGGATGAGTTTCTCCGGAAACTGGTAGGGTCCGTAATTGTTGGAGCAGTTGGTGACGAGCACCGGGAGCTTGAAGGTATCGGCCCAGGCGCGCGCGAGGTGGTCGGAGGCGGCCTTGCTGGCGGAATAGGGCGAGTGCGGATCGTAGGGCGTGTGCTCGGTGAAAAAACCGGTTTCGCCAAGGGAACCATACACTTCGTCGGTCGAAACGTGGAGAACGCGGAAGCGGTCCTTGGCTGCGCCGGTGAGCTTTTCGAAGTGTCCGCGGGCGGCTTGGAGCAGAGTGAAGGTGCCCACGACATTTGTCTGAATAAATGCTCCCGGGCCATCAATCGAGCGGTCGACGTGGCTTTCGGCCGCGAGGTGCATCACCCAATCGGGGGAGAACCCGGCGAAGAGTTTGCCCATGGCGGCGGCATCACAGATATCGGCGTGGACGAAACGGTAGCGTGGATTGGTGGCGAGGTCGTCGAGCGAGTGCCGGTTGCCGGCATAAGTGAGGGCATCGACATTCAGCACCGTGTGTTCGGTGGTGGTGACAAGGAGACGAACGAGATTGCTGCCGATAAAGCCGGCGCCGCCGGTGACGAGGATGTTCATGGGAAATAAAATCAGGCGGAGGCTTTCACCCAGCGGCGCAGGTCGCGTTCGACGGCTTCGTGCACTTCGGTCATCTTGATGCCGACGGACGCGAGCTTGGAGGAGTTCATGATGCAGTTGGAGCGGGGAGTCTTGGCGGCGAGGGTCATGAACTGGGATTCGTCTTTGAAGAACTGAAAGTTTTTGTTCGATACGCCGGTTTTCTTGATCAGGTCCACCACTTCGCGGGTGGTGACGTGGCCCGGATTGGTGATGTTGTAGATGCCGAAGGGGACGCGTTTTTCCCAGCAGGCGAAAGTGGACTCAACAAATTCTTCAAGCTGCGAGATGGAGTTCTCCGCTTCCAGCAGGGTGTTGTAGCGGATCAGCTTCGTCAGATAATTGCGGGAATAATCGATGTTGTTGAAAGGAATGCGCAGGCGCCAGATGAAGACGTTGGAATAGCTGGCCAGCACTTCTTCGCCGAGCGCCTTGGTGCCCGAGTAGAAGCTGCAGTTGTTGGTGCGGAAACTGAAATTTGGGGTGTCGGTTTCGCTGAAGCCCGTGCCATCGGGACGCGAGCCGGTGTAGATGCAGCCGGAGGAGACATGGCCCCAAGGCACGCCGGCGTCCGTGCAAGCCTGGGCGATGATGCCCGGTAATACCGCATTGCCCATGATGCAGTCGGCTTTGTGAAGTTCGCAGGCGTCGACGTTGGGTTTCCCGGTATAGCCCGCCGCATTGATGAGGAAGTCGGGCTTCTCGCGGCGGAGCAGCCCGGTCAGTGCCGCTTGATTGGTGTAGTCGAATTCGGCCCGGCGCAGATTGCGGAACGGAAGACCTTTGCGTTGCAACATGGACTGATAAGCCGAACCCACGAAACCGGAACCACCAAGAAGATAGATCATAGAGGCGCTACTAGGCACATGATCTTGCAACGGGTCAAAGCCGTTTATTGCCGCGTTCTATTTCCTGCGGTAATCACCGCGACTGAAGTACTTCTCCAGCCAGAGATAGGCGCAGATAAAGAAATAACGGCTGCCCATTTCGCTGATTTTTAATTTGGCCGTGCCGTGTTTGCGGTTTTGCCAGGAGATGGGGATGACCGTCCATGAGTAGCCTCGGACAATCGCCTTGAGCGGTATTTCCACCGTGAGATTGAAGTGCGGGGCGAGGAAGGGACGGCAACCTTCAATCACGGTCCGGCGGTAGGCTTTGAAGGCGTTGGTCGTATCATTCAGGGGAATATTGAAACCAATCCGCACCAAAAAATTCGCGAGCCGATTGACCAGCAATTTTATCTTTGGGTAATCAATCACCTCACCGCCTTTGACAAAGCGGCTGCCGAAGACGCATTCCCAGCCTTCGTTCAAAACCTGCCAGTAGCGGACTGCATGGGCCGGGGCGTCCGAGGCGTCGGCCATCATGATGGTGCAGGCATCGCCTTTCATGTGGGCGAGACCCAGTGTCACGGCCCGGCCAAAACCATGGGAACCGAAATTCTGCACCGGTGCCAGCGTCGGAATCGTTTGTTTTAATTCCTGCAGCACCGCCCAGGTGCCGTCGCGACTGCCGTCATCCACGACGACGATCTCATGGGGTATTTTCTCCCGTACCATGGTGGCGTAGATATCCTGAAGCGTGTGCGGCAGGGACTCTTCCTCGTTATGGGCGGGAATAACGATGCTGTAGAGTGTCAGCGGAGCCGGCGTGGCCACCGGCGGGGGCTTGGCGAAGGCGTTGCGCATGATCAGGCGGACGGCTTGCGTGCTATCAGCAGGAATTGCCGGCCTTTAATTTTCCAAAGCCAGGGCAAAGCGAGGTACAGCCGGACAAAAATCATCGGATACTCCGGCGCCTCCACCATGGTGAAGGGCAGAAACCGTGGCGTGATGACATCAATCTGATAGCCCTCAACCTCCATCGCTTCGCCGAGGGAGGTTTCGGTCAGATAGACATGATGATCATAAAAGTCCCAATATTCTCCGTGCAGATATTTGATGTTGGGTCCGATGGCGATCAGCCGGCCACCCGGTCTCAGGGCACGCCAGGCCTGTTGCAGCGTGCGGTTCAGGCAGTCCTTGTCGGGCAGGTGCTCAAAAAAATTGCTGGTGAAAACGACATCGAGGCTGTTTTCCGCCAGCGGCCAGGGCGCCGAGCAGTCTTGGTGCAGGAACTCGACATTTTTGGCGAGGTGTCCGGGTGCGTCCGGGTTCAGGTCCATCGCGAATTTCCGGCTGGCGGCGATGTTGTTGATGAATTCGCCGTAGCCGCAGCCCAGGTCGAGCACAACCGCCTCCGGCTTCACCCACCGGTTGAAGAATTCTCCGGTCAGCACCCGCCAGACCCGGTTGCGATAGGCGGCGGTGCGGACAAAGCGCCGGTGATAAATCTTGGACAATTCTTGCTGCGTGCTGGCCATGATGAAGGGACAAAAACTCAGAGCGGGGCGGAGAGGTCAAGCCAGCCGGGATTTTTTTCAGCATGCCGGACGATTTCCTCGAGGATAGCCACGGTTGCGGTGGCCGGCCGCCAGTTCCACACACGCGCGGCTTTGGCGGCGTCGAGCACGAGCCACGGAATATCAAATGCCCGGGGAGTTCCGTCCTGCACCACCGTCTGCGGACCGAGACGGTTGGCGCACCAGCCGGACAATTGCTTCAGCGACATGGCCGACGCGCTGCCGCCCGAAATATTGGCGAGACGATCGGCGGCGGAAAGTTTGGGTGCGGCGAATTGTTTTTCCAGCAGCGGCGCGAGGTCGCGCGGATGCAGGCAGTCGCGGACCTGGTGGCCGTGGCCGCCAAAGCCGAGATACTTCAGCGGACGTTTTTTCAGCCATGAATTGATCCAGTACGCGAAAATCCCCTGATCCGCGCGTCCGAACTGGCCGGCTCCGGCGAGCACGCCACAGCGATTGATGAACACAGGGAAACCGAACGTCTCGCCGTACTCGAGCGCCAGCGCTTCAGAAGCGAGTTTCGTTGCGCCGTAGAGCGAGATCGGGGCGGTCGTCGCAAACGATTCGGCAAGGCCCTCGGCGCTCAAACCGGAGGGAAGGACGGATTTTTCATCCGGGACAAAGGCATCGCCCACCACTTTTACCGGCAGTGTGGCAAGCGGCCCGATGGCGTACACCCGGCTGGTCGAAAGCAAAATAAACCCCGCTTTGCGGGTCTTGCAGAATTCAAGGAGGTTCATCGTGCCGCCAAGATTGTGTTCCACGAGCTGACGCGAGCTGGATTTTCCATCCACACCGGCGAGCACGCTGGGGTTGGCCGCGGCATCGATCACGAAATCGACGGCGGGCAGGGTCTCCAGGTCGCTGGCGGCACGCAGATCCGCGTGAAATAATTTTATCCCCAGCGCCTTCAGTTCGGCCCGGTTGCTTTCGCTCCCCGGTCGGATGAAATTATCAAAGCCGCAAAGCTGATGGCCGTGGCCGGAGGCGAGGAGGGATTTGGCGAGGGTGCTGCCGACAAAGCCGCAGATACCGGAAATCAGGATGCGCATGTGGGCGGAGACAAACAGAGCCGGCGGAACAGGTGAAGCGGGAAATCACCGGCATCGTGCCATGCAGGCAGCCCCTGTTGCCACCAATGGTGCGGGTTATCGCTGCGCCCCGCGACCTGGTCCAAGAAAATTTCCTATGACACCGGGCGCATCTGAATCGCATCGATGACATTTTCTTCCGCAGCCAGGGCGTTGGTGATCACCACCATCCAATCGCCGCTTTTCACCCAGCCACGGCGCACAAGGTAGGCCATGGCGTCCTTGATCGTCTCTTCCGGCTCGGCCTTGAAATCCATCAGGAACGGTTCCACGCCCCAAAGGAGCAGCATGTGCAGAAAAGTCTGCGGAACGTCGGTGAAGGCGTACAGAGGACAGCGCCAGGCCCGCAACGCGGACAGGGTCTCGGGCAAAAGGCCGGTGCGGGTGAACACGACAATGCCGGCATCGCCCAATTCCTGGGCGAGCAGCACGGCGGAGCGCAACAGCCGGTCCTTGTTGGTTTTCAGCGGCAGGGCACTGTTGTATCCTTGGGTCATGCTGCCCTCGATCCGGCCCGAAACACGTTTCATGAGCTGAACACATTCGAGGGGAAACCGGCCGGTCGTCGTTTCGCCGGAAAGCATGATGGCATCCGCGGTGGACCACACGGCTCCGGCGATGTCACTGACTTCGGCGCGAGTGGGCACGGGCGAGACGATCATCGATTCGAGCAGATGCGTGGCGACAATGACCGGTTTGCGGTTTTGAATGCACGCATCGACCATGCGTTTTTGGAGCAAGGGCAGGTCTTCCATCGGCACCTCGATGCCGAGATCGCCCCGTGCTACCATGATGGCATCGGCCGCACCGATGATTTCGTCGAGATTGGCGATGCCTGACTGGTCTTCGATCTTGGCGATAATCCGGGCCGTGCTGCTCTTTTCTGCCAGCAGGTTGCGCAGGACTTTGACATCGCCGGCCTCCCGGACAAAAGAAAGCGCAAAAAAGTCGACCTGCTCTTCCACACCCAAGGCGACATCGGCGTGATCCTTTGCCGAGAGCGCCGGCAGCCGGACCTTCACCCCGGGCAGATTGATATGGCGTCGGCTGCTCAGTCTGGCGGGCACAATGACGCGGCAACGCACGCGGTCAGGAGCCGCGCTCACGACTTCAAGATGGATAAGACCGCTATCCACCAAAACGGTGGAACCAACGGGAACGTCGCTGCCGAAGTGGGGATAGTTGACCGTCACGGCCAAAATGTTGGTTTCGGCGGCGCCTGGTTGCGGCAACAGATCGATCAGTTGACCGGTTGTCAGCTCAACGGGTTCGGCCAGATCCCCCGTGCGAATCTCCGGGCCTTTCACATCCATGAGGATTGCGATATGCCGCCCCGTTTTGCGGCACACTTCGCGCACCCGGCGGATCATGGCGCGGGTCCAGGTGTGGTTGGCGTGCGCCATGTTGAACCGGCAGATGTCAACTCCCGCCACGATCAGTTTTTCGAGCGCCTGCTCGGATTCCGTTGCCGGACCAAGCGTGAAAACGATTTTGGTGAGCCGATAATTCGTTTTCGGCATGGGGTTGGCTGACAGGGTGTGCACGCACCGACGGAAGCAGAATGAATGCCATGCCTTCCCGTCATCCACCGGGCGGTGGCGGGGAATCGCGAACGGGTGGCCGTTATGGCTGTTCTAAATCAGGCTGCGGGTGGAGCTTACCCTCAACGAATTGTCTCACGTCGCCGAGGGTGCGGAGATGGCGCAACTCGTCGTTCTTGATTGAGATGGTGAGCACATCCTCGACCAGCAGCACGATCTCCATCATGGTCAGCGAATCGAGGCCGAGGTCTTCGCCCAGCATCAGGCCGTCGTGCGGCTTCCTGAGTTTGGGCCGCAGTTCGGATTCGGTGAATCTTTCGATGATTCCGAAGACGATGGCCGGAACCTGCCGGACATCACCCGTGACCCGGAACCGTCGTGCGGCTTCATAGGTGGAAGGCGGGCAGCGTTTCAGGATCTCGCGCAGGTGGTCATCCTCTTCGGGCGTGATCATTTTTGCCAACGGTTGAAAAGGTTGGTCCGTTGTTGTGCCGGTGTCGGATGAATTTTTCATGTGGTCTGTGGGCTCGCGGGTCAGCCCCGTTCAGGCAGAGTTGGATGAAAGTTCAGAAGGTGGCTGTCATTGACAGCGTATAGGTGCGGCCGCGCCAGTCGCCATAGGGCTGCACGCCAAAATTAGTGTCGGCCGCGTAACGGGGAAAACGGGCGTCGAAAACATTGTTGATGCGGAACTGGCCATGCAGGCCGAAATGGCTGTGGTCTTCCGGGTGGGCCATCCGGCCCGGCCACCAGCGGGTCAGGTCGCTTTGCAGGAAAATATCGAATTGGGTATTGCTGGCGATCCGGTCGCCGCCCTGGCTGGGACGCTCGATCAGCGGCAAAATGCGCGAGTGATAATAGTGGCCTTCGAGGCCGAAGCCGTAATCGCGATTTGACCAGCCGGCGCTGACCGTCGCGCGATATTTCAGCAGGCTGTTTGCGGTACCATCGGGGTTGCGGAGTTCGTCCACCACGGCGCTGCCCGGCAGGACTTTCCGGTCGAAACGTTGAAAGTAAACCAGCCGGCTGCCCAGGGTGAGCGTGCCGCCCAGGCATTTGTTCCAGGCGTAGTCGGCGGAAGCATTCCAATTTTGCGAGTGGCGTGAGGCGAGATTGACGGTGCCTGAACTGATCGAGGTGATCTTGCCGACGGGTTGGGTGTCGCCGGGTTGGAGGGGCTCGCGGGTGACGCGTTCGGGGAAGATCAATTCGAAATCGACAATTTGCTGGGCGGTGAGCGGCACCAATTCGTTGGTTTTCCGGGTGTCGACGAAATCGAGCGAGGCCCGGAAGCGGTCCTTCTTGCCGTGTTGCCAAATCACACCGGCGGTCTGCGTGAGGGCGGATTCGGGATTCAGGGAGAAGCCGGCCAATTCGCCGTCCAAAACCGGATAAGGGGGGTCACTACGCCGTCGGTCGATGATCGTCACGGTGTCTACGCCCCCGCCCCCGCCGCCGCCGGGCTGTACGACCAGCTTGCTGAGTTGCGGAGTAGGCAGACGGCTGGAGCTGCTGACGCTGCTGCGAAGGGAAAAGCCATGGGCAAAATCCATTTTCAATCCGAAGGTGGGAGCGAGGTAGGATTCCTTGGCCGAGCCGGAGCCGACATAGCGGGCCGCCACGTCCGCTTCCACATCGGGCAGCCAGCCGGGCAGCCATCGGGCGGGCAGGAGCGGAGTCTGGAGTTCGCCGAACACACTCCAGCGTCGCAAAGTCCGGCCGGACCAGATTGCGGGAGTGATGGCAGGCGAGCCGTCGCCGTAGCTCCGCTCATCAATGAAACCGGCCAGTTGGTTGCGACGGAAATCCGCGCCGAAATTCACGGCACTCAGCCCGGTGGGCAGGCGCAAGGACTGGTTGGTCACCCGCACGGCCATATCCAGCGCCTGATAGTTGCCCAAGGTGACGAATTGTCCGGGCTGTCCATAATGGATAAGCACGCGGTCATAGAAGGCCTGGGGCGGACCGTAGACCTGGGTGTCGCGCAGCGGATTGTAGAGCCCCTGGTCCACCAGTTCCTGCCAGCGATCCATGCTGATGTCGTTGAGTCCGCGGTAGCGCGCAAGCGTGTGGGCATATTGCGTGTCCAATGCCACGCGCCAGTCCGAGGGAAGTTTGAGCAACACCCCGAAAACGAAGGAGGAGGATTCAAGCCGGGCCTCGTTGAAATTTTCTCCCAGTTTCGGGACGGACTCGTTGAGCGAGACCATCACGTCTTTGCCAAAAGGATTGAACGCGGAACCGGCGGGCAGGGAAAGATCGGCGGCAAACAGGTTGAGACCGCGGTGAACCACGCTGTTCGAGCAGGTGCCGTCAAGCCCGAGCTGGAGCCAGGGTGCGATGTCATACACCACCGAACCAAAATAGGTGGAGCGCTCCTGCTTCCGGCCATAGGCGAAACCCGAACTGTTGGTCGAGGTGACCAAGCTGCCGGGGACGCTGAACAAATCCAGGCTGAGCACTCCTTGCCGCTGGTTGAATGCCGCGATTCCGCCCGTGCCGTCCGCGCCCGGTGCCACCGAGGTGGTGGTGGCCGTGCCGGGTCCGAAGAGCGGAGTGCCATCGGCGCTGCGGATATTGGGTGTGGCGCGATAGACCGGTCCGGGCGTGGCGTTGGTCAGACGGGAATTTGCCGCGATGAAGCCCAACTCGGATTCGGTCGCGGGCATGACCTGCGTATAGCTGGCGCTGAGCCGCAATCGCAGGGTTCCGTGAAGCAAGGACTGGCCGTGCTGGAGCGTGAGGGAAGACTGGGGGGCGTCGAAGCCGCCCAGCGCATTGGAGTAAGTGGTGGTGACTTCGGTGGCGTCCACCTCGGGACGCAGCACGATGTTGATGACTCCGCCCACGGGATTGCCGGTGTAGAGGGAGGACGCGGAAACGGGCAGGACCTCCACCTGTTGCACCATGCTCAGGGGGATGAGGTTCACATCGGGCAACTGGGCCAAGCCTGGGGAAAGATTGGTCAGGATTTCCGGCATCCGCCGGCCGTTCACGAGAATCACCGTTTCTTCCTGGCCGAATCCTCGCAGGCTGAGGTTGGAATTGCCGCTGAAAATGCCGTCGGCGCCCAAAGCGGTGTCGGGCGTGGCGGTCGCGCCATTGCTGTCGAGCACCTCGCGCTGGAGAAATTCATTCAGGTTGACCACACCGCTGCGGGAAAGCTGTTCGCGGGTGTAGATCTGGAACGCGAGGGCGTCGTCGATGGAGCGGGGCAGATCGAGATTGCCGGCGGCGACCCGCAGCGGGAGCACGCCGTGATCGTGGCCGCCGGGCCAGACGCGGTTGGCGCTGGCTTTCACGACAAAGGGTTCGAGCTGGATGACCTCGCTGGCCACCTGCATGGTCTGGGCCTTGAGACTGGTGAGACGGTTGGCTCCCACTTTCACGTCGGTCAGGGTGAGCGGGCGAAAATTGGCTCCGTTAACCATCAGTTGATATTTGCCTGGCAGGACGGAGGCGAAATCAAATTCGCCGTTTTCGTCGGTCTTGGCGGACTGATTGGTTCCGGCAATGAAGACCTTGAGACCGGCTGCCGGCACCCCGCCCGGTTGCAGCAAACTTCCCCTGATGCTGCCGGTGGGCTGGGTGGCGAGGGTCACCACATATTTTCCCCGGCCGTTTCGCCGGGCCTGAAATCCTGTGTACCGCAACAGATGAGTGAGTGCGGTTTCGGTTTCGAGCCAGCCCTCGACGGCCTGCGATTGCACCGGATGCAGTTCATCATAGGAAAACAGCACATCGACCCCCGCCTGTTTGGAGAATGCGAGCAACGCCGCGTCGGCTGGCTGGGCCGGGATGTCGAACTTCATGGGGCTCGCGTGAGCGAAGATGGGCATGAGGCAGATGAGGCTGACGGACAGAAAACGAAGGAGAAGGAGTGGCAGTCTCACAGGTTTTTAAGGAGAGGATATGAATGGGGTTTGGCCGATCGTACTAATTCGCCCGTGAACCAAGGTTGGACCGTTGCAGGATTTTCACCGTTCGCTGCGGAGTCCGACCTGCACGGTTCCGCTCAGATCGCGGGTCACGCGGACGGGCAGCACGAGCTCAAGGCTGGAGAGGAATCCATCAACATCATCGAGACTGTAGGTGCCGCCAACGCGCAGGGCGGCCGCTTCCGGTGCGGCGGTGATGCCCCGCCCGTGATAGCGGGCGAACCGGGCCAGCGCTTCCCGCAGCGGAGTCCCTTCGAAAATAATCTGACCTTGGCGCCACGCGAGGGCGTCGTTGAGCTCGGTGGCCGACAGGGTCCGCACAGACACGCCGTCCGGTCCGCTGGACAAAGACTGGCTGGCAGTGAGTGCGACGGGTGCGCTGGCTTCACCTGCGCGGACTTGCACTGTGCCTTCGAGCACGGTCACCTCCAGCGTGGATGAGGTTTCGGTGCGGACATTGAACTTCGTGCCGGTCACGCGCACCGAGCCGGCGGGAGCCTCGATGATAAACGGCCGGGAGGCGTCCTTGCGCACGGAGAAGAACGCTTCGCCCGAGGCCAGCCGCACATGGCGGGTGGTGCGGCTGATTTCGACCAGGATTCCCGTCTGCGCATTGAGCTCCACCTGTGTGCCGTCCGCCAGGGTGAGCGACTCGCGGTGGGCGACGGAGGTCGCGAGGTTGGCGGTCTGCTCGCGCGGCTGGACGAGCCAGAGGACGAGGGCGACTGCAGCGGCTGCTGTCAGCATCGCGCCGGCCAATCTCGGCCAGAGCAACCAAGGATACAGCGTAGCAGTCTCCGGCGATTTCCGGGCTTCGGCCGACTGTTCCTTGATGCCTTCCAGCAACGGCAATTGCTGCTCCAAGTCGGCGGAAAATTGGCAATAATTCGAAAGCAGCACGCGATGCGACGGGCTGGCGGCGAGCCAGGTGTTGAGTTCGCGGCGGTCGGCGGCGGAGAGCTCCGAACCATCGAGCCGGGCCGCCCAGAGGGAGGCTTGTTCGTCGGCGGTTGGATCAAGATTCCATGTGGAAGAGTTCATGAGCGCACCTCCTGGGTGGGCGGGGGATTGGACTGGGTGACGTTGAGATTGGTCGGCAGGGCGACGCGGAGCAGCCGGAGGGCGCGCGCATGCTGTTTTTCGACCGTGCTGATGGAGATGCCGAGGCGCTCGGCAATTTCCGCGTGGGAGAGCAGTTCGATTTTGCGCAAAAGCAGCACGGTGCGGCAGCCGGGCGGGAGTTGGGCAAGCGCCACCTCCAGATGCTGCAATTCCTGGCGGGCGATCACCTGCTGCACCACGCCGGGGTTGGGCGACGGTGTGCTTTCCAAGTGGGGTTCGCTGGTGGAAAAAGGGCCGATCGTGCGGCGTTTGATTTTATTGAGAGCCAGCCGGCGGGCGGTGGTGTAGAGCACCGCCTCGGGATTGCGGGCCGACTCATCCTGTACTTTCGGATACACCCGCACATAGGCATCGTGCGCCACGTCCTGTGCTTCAGTCGTGCTGCCGAGCATTCGCGCGAGATAGTGTCGCAACGGCGTCAGGGTCGTGCGATACAACCCGGCGAATCTTTTTTGATCAGGGCGTTCCTCAGTCATGGACGAAAGGGATTGAAGCCGGTTTGAATGGAGTGACCAACGCTAATTTCCGGAGCACGGGCAAGCGGGAGCGAATGATCCGGGGATTGCGCTGGTCATTCCGGATGCGGTCGCCAGTCAGGACCTTGGTTTGGCCAAAAGAACGGCGGGAAAATTGACGAAAGGGATGCATGCTTACCTTCAATGACAGCCCGGCGCTGCCCACCCGCTACCCGGATCAAAAGATTTTTTGAGGCTGCTGGATTCATATTCTATGCAAACGTGCGGCCACGCCACGGGCCAAGCCTAACACTATGATTGCCAGCGCGAACCAGCCTTCGATCGAATCGCCGCCGCCTGCTGCCGGAGTTGCCATCGCCGGTGGCATGACGGGCGCAGAGGAAACCATGGGTGCCGCCTTGGCGCTGGTGACACTGCCGAGCGGATTCGTAACGATGACGGTGTAGTCGCCGGCGTCGGTGCTGCGCGCGTCGGCGAAACTCAGGGTGTTGGTCGTGGCTCCGTTGAACGCGCTGCCGTTGAAATACCACTGGCAGGTTGGTGCGGGCACGACGGTGGACACGGACAAAGTTGTATGTTCGTTCCGAAATCATCAGCCTGAAACGAACGGCTGAAGAAAACAGGCCGTTGGGATTGAGTTCCTGTGGGAATCGCTATCGTGGCTGCATGCGTCTGGCCGTCGATCTCCATCTCCATTCCCGTTACGCGGGCGGAGTTTCGCCGGCGATGACGGTCGAGAATATCGCGCTGTGGGCGCAGCGCAAGGGCATCGGTCTGCTCGGCACGGGCGATTGTCTTCAGGCGGATTGGCTGCGGGAAATTGAAGCAACGATGGAAGAGGCCGAACCGGGGTTGTTCGCGCTAAAACCGGAAATCGCGGAGCGGGTGGGCCGGTCGCTGCCGCCGGGCCTGCGCCGGCATTTGCGCTACGTGCTGAGCACGGAGGTTTGTTGTGCGCCTCCGGGCACGCTTCCGCTCGGCGGCATTCATCATCTGATCTATTTCCGTTCGCTGGACAGCGTGCGCCGTTTCCGGGAGCGGATCGCCCGCTATGGTGATCTCAGGGAAGGCCGCCCGGAACTGGCCCTTGCCTCCCGCCAGCTTTTGGAAAACGTGCTCGAGCATGACGCGACCTGCCACTTTGCGCCCGCGCATGTTTTCAATCCTTGGTTTTCCTCACTGGGTACGGTGGGTGGCGGGCCTTCCCTCGAGGCATTGTTTGGCGAACTGACACCGCGGTTGCTCGCGGTGGAAACCGGGCTGACCTCGACACCGGCCATGTGCCGGCGGGTCTCGTCACTCGATCGTCACTCCCTGTTTTCGTGTTCCGATGCCCACTCACTCGAAAACATCGGTCGCGAATGCACGCTGGTGGAAACCGAGCCAAATTATGCGGCGCTTTTCGCCGCGCTGCGCCCGGGGCCGGGACAAAAGATTTTGGGCACGCTGAAGTTTCCGCTCGATTTCACCCGCCACTATCGGAACTACTGCGGCAAGTGCCAGGGAGCGTTCGGTGGCCGAATCTGTCCGCAGTGTGGCCGGCCGCTGGTCATGGGTTCGCGTGACCGGCTCGAAGTGGTCGCCGACCGGAGCGAGCCGGTTTGGCCGGAATCCTCTCCGCCGTTTCAGCCCTTGCTGCCGCTGGCCCAGGTGCTGGCCCAACTCCTGTCGGTCGGACCCGACAGCAAGAGCGTGGAACAGCTTTATGCCCGTTTGCTCGCGGCTCTCGGACACGAACGCTTTATTCTGACCGAAGCAGCGCATGACGAAATCGCCCAAGCGGGCACTCCGCAACTGGCACGGGCGATCATTGCCCAGCGTACTGTAACGCCGGAATTGCCGCCGGAAAAACCGACGATACCGGGCGACGATCAATTGTCGCTGGGTATTTGAAGCCAAATTGTTTGGGCCGTAGCGGGGTGAAGGACTTGGGCCTGGGTTCGGTTTGCCAGACTCCAAGCCTTTTTGCCTTCCTTTCAGTCGGTGTCGGTGGCGACCACGATTGCAAGCAAAGCGAGAGTGAAGGTGATGACGAACATGGGAGGAGACGGAGGTGATCGCTTCGTGGGAACGAAGCGTGGCCAACATAGACTAAAATAAAGGCCGACGCACTCGGCCCTCAGGCCAGATTGGAGCGATCATGCGGCCAACGTGGTGCGGTCGTGGTGGACGATATTGCTTCGAGACAACGGTCCCTGCAAACGAATGGGGTGATACCGTTTGCTATCCGTCCAGTTGTGGTGCCCAGTGTGGCACCATGGCGACCATCACCACTTCCTCGCCAAAATTTGATGTGACGGTGCGCGTGGGCTGCAGTCTGGTTTACGAGACAACCGGTTCCGCGGTGTTGCTGCTCAATCTGCGTCCCTGTCCGAACCGCAATCACTCGGTGGTGTTCGAGGCGATGACCCTCGGTGACAATCTCCCGGCGGACCAGTTTATCGACAGCCATGGCAACCGGGTTTGTCGTGTGGTCCTGGCACCCGGGCGCAACCTGTTCCGTCACGATGCGATCATGAGGCTTTCGTCCCGGCCGGACAACCACGACCTCACGGACAACACGCCGGTGCTTCCCCGGGATTTGCCGCCGGATGTACTGCGCTACACGCTGCCCAGCCGCTATTGCGATTCGGACAAACTCATCAACTTCGCCTGGGAAAAATTCGGCGCGGTCCCGCACGGCTGGCTGCGGGTGCAGGCCATCAGCCAATGGCTGCACGATAACATCGAGTATCGTTTCATGTCCGGCAGGCCCGATCTTTCCGCATGGGATGTGTTGCAACGCGGCTACGGCGTCTGTCGCGATTTCGCCCATCTGGCGATCGCCCTGAACCGCACGTTCAACATTCCCGCCCGTTATGTTACCGGCCATCTGCCCGACATTGGTTTTCCCGATCCGGCGGGCCACATGGATTTCCACGCCTACGCGGAGGTGTATCTGGGGGGCAACTGGTTCACCACCGACGCGCGTTTCCATGTGCCGCGCATCGGTCGCATCAAGGTGTCTTGCGGTCAGGATGCCGTGGACGGAGCCTTCTCCACCATTTTTGGCGGAGCCAACCTCACGTACTTCGAAGTCTGGGCGTATCAGGTCGCACGCGACAGCGTCGGTGTCGGCGATCCGGTGGATTTCTCCAAGCGGCTCGACAATCAATGGACGGTGCGGACCGACTCTGACTGATTTCCGGATCATCGGGGCACCGCGTGACACCGGCCAATCCGGCTCTGGGCTCAGCGGACTGGGGCTCTTGCTATCGGTCCGTGTCGGTGGCGACCACGAGTGTCAACAACGCGAGAATGATGACGACGGCGAGCATGGCGCCCAAAATAGCCCGGATTTAACCGCGGCGCACTTGGCCGATCGGCTAACAGGGCGGCTCACTTCGTGGCGGCGGGCTTGGCCTCGGTGTCCTTCACCCGCTTCGCCACCAGTTCCTCGGTGGCGAAATCACCGACCTTGCGGGTGAGCTTGAGCTCGTCACCGGCAATCTTGCCCGTGTAGGTGATGATCAATTCGTTGCCGTCGAACGCGACCGTCTCGCTGAAAGAAATATCGTCGCCCTTCAGCGCGATGTTTTTCAATTCGACCGAGCCCTTGCCCATGGAATGGACATAGGTCGCTTTGCCGGTGAATTTGTTGTCTTCGGATTTGAATTCGTACGTGTATTTTTGGGGTCCGATTTGGCTGTCAAAGTTGGCGGCCCAGGTGCCGGCGAGATCGGCGGCATGGGCGAGGCCCAGACAGGAGAGAAACAGGATGGCGATGGCGATCAGGCGGGATTTCATAGGGGATAGGATGAGCCCGAGAACATGCACATTTCAATGGTTTTGGAAACAGCTATCTTGGCCCGGGCGGCTTCCACCAGCTCGCGCAGGGCTGCGCCAGGTTGCGCCCATTACGGCTTCGTCCGCCTTTCCATGTCTGGTGCATGTGGGCGCGATTTGGCGGTGCGCGTCACGGATTTCTTATGCTGACCCGGCCGTCGTTGGGCCAGTCGTTGTGGTTGCCTTCGAACTCGTGGAAGATGGCTTTCGGTTTGGAGGCCGCCAAGGCTTTGGCATGCCGGATGGGAATGATCGTGTCGCCTTTCGCGGCGAAGATTTCCAACGGACCATCGTAGTGTTTGAGTGCCTCGATGTTGTTCCAATTGTCGCGGACCAGCAACCCGGGGGGAATGATCGGCACATGATCACCGACTACATCCCGCAAAATGGCGAAGGGCACGACCAGGACAATTTTATCAGGTGGATGCGGATGGGCACCCAATGAACTGGCGGCACCGGTGCCAATGGATTCGCCGGCGACGCACACCGGCTTGTCCGGAAATTCCGCCCGGAGGAATTCATAGGCGTCCCGGGCCGCGGCATTGAAAGATTGCAACGAAGGAGTTCCCGCGCGCTGGCCGTAGCCTGGATATTCGAGAACATAAACGGAGTCCTCGGGAGAAAACGAAGCGAGCGCATATCCCCGATTTGATGCCTGTCCGCCGTTGCCATGCACCAGCAGCCACACATTACGGGGCGCCGGCACAATGTGGGCATAACCGATCAGATCATTGCCTTGTTTCCATGCGGTGAGCCATTGGTGCGGGGCGTCGTGGGTCGGGCTAAAAAGCAGTTTGCGTTGCAGCGTCGCGCATCCGGTGCCGCAGCAAAGGATCATGATCGACGACAATAACAGGGTCATCAGGCGCATGGTCCAAGATGCGTTGCACAGAAACATGAGGCAAGTCTTACGGGTGGCCGTTCGATCTGACGAATTTGGGTCCTTTGGAATCTGCCGCAAGACATCCGATCATGGTATCCTGATTTTGAAAAAATCGGGGATTGCTGTCCGGATTCCGGTCGTTTGTTCGTTGTATCCGTAGAAACCCATCAATCCCTTTATTCAATCCAGACACCCCATGTCCCTCGAAAGCAAAACCGCGTTCCCTGCCGACCGTGAACTTGTCATCAACCGCGTGCTCAACGCCCCGCGCGAGAAACTTTACCGCTGCTGGACCACCGCAGAACTCATCACGCAGTGGTTCACCCCGCCACCGTACAAGACAGTGCGCGCCGTGGTGGATGTCCGGCCCGGCGGTGCGAGTTGCATCACGATGCAATCGCCCGAGGGAAAGGAATTCCCGAATCGCGGCATCTACCTTGAAGTCGTGCCGAATGAGAAGCTCGTCTTCACCGACGCTTTCACTTCGGCTTGGGAGCCGTCCGAGAAGCCGTTCATGACGGGCATTCTCACGTTCGAGGATTCCGGCAATGGCCGGACCAAGTACACCGCTTGCGTCCGCCACTGGTCGGTCGCTGACCGCGAAGCGCACGAGAAAATGGGTTTTCAACAAGGCTGGGCCATCGCTACGAGCCAACTGGAAGCCTTGGCGCAAAAACTCTGAGCTCAGGAACTGTGGATTGTTTTGCCGGGCAATTGAAACTGCAGCTCGATTTGTCCGCCACAGCCTTGGCGGCGGCGGAAGCTTCAGCACCTGGCAGCTTTAATTGGAGCCGATTTTGATCGAATCGGAGATGCGCCCAAAAGAATCGAACGCGACATAGACACCCGGAGTCGGTCTTTCCCAATCGAGATGATATTTGCCAGTAGTACCATCGAAAACCGCCAACACGCGCCAAGAGTTGTTTTCCCATCGAGCAAGATAAACGGGCGCATTTTCGCACCGCACCTTCCACTGAGTTCCATTATAGCTCAAGGGAGACAGGAAAGAACAAATCACGGCTCCGGTTTCGGCCGAGCATGAGGTGTTTACCTGCGACATAATGAGAATAGACAGAACGGGTAGGAGTTTAAAAAGCTTCATCTTGTTTGTGTTATGTATTATATGATAGTTTTATATTAAAAATAACGGCGAATTGCTTTATCAGTGGTTATCGCTGTTTCTGCACAAATCCTGCGAACGATTTCCCAGCGGTCAAGTTGTTATGGGTATAAACACCTACTTCAATAGGTAATAATAACCATTTTACATCATGACTAAATAAAATACTGCTTACTATATGTTCCCCGTCCGCTCTTCAACTGATGTAATAGCCCGGATCCATCACAGGTTTTTTAGCGGGCCGGAAAGTTTCGGTCGTTTTCGCGAAAACGCGCTTTGGCCTCGGTGGAAATGAACCGTTCCAGGGTGGATTTTTTCGATCGCCTAACCGGCATCGACCCACGCGGCGAGCTGGGCGTGGGCTTGCGCGAACCCGGCTTGGCGGGCGAAGGCGCTGGCGAAACGGAGGTGCACGCGGCGCACTCGACACCGTCACTTGCGCGGCGAGCTTGAGCAGTTGCAGCCGGATCGTGCCGGCGGTCGCCCGCGCGAGGGTGCTGCCCGCCAGACCGATCTTCCCAGCCGTTCGAGAGTAGCAACCGGGCGAAACTGGCCAGCAAAAACCGCACCTCGTTGGAGGCGAAGCGGTGGCAGGAGAGGCGTTTGCCAAACAGGTCGAGCTGGTGCTCCTTGATCGCGTTTTCCATCTCGCCCCGGACGCAGTAGCCTTGTTCGTAGAGCGCAACGGCGGCGTGTGTCGCCGTGGGCCGATTGGTGACGATGAAACGCGCGTTGTCCTTGTCGCCGAGATACTCGGCCTTGCCGACGACACGCCGCGCGCACGAGTGCCCAGCGCCTCAATCTGGCGAATTCGTTCTCCTCTTATGTCGATGCCCGCAACACGTTCTACGACGGTTCGCCCGGCACTTCGCGTATAGCGGAACCGAAGGTGTTTACCCTGACGAACAGCTTCACGTTCTAATCCTATTCGCGTGGCGTATTTGCGCCATCGAATTTAAGTATCAAGGACGCCGGGAATTCCCGGCGTCCTTTTTTGTGGTCGTTCCGGCTCAATTCACCGGATCAACCTGGAAAACGCTGTTGAAACCACGGCTTGAACTCCCCTTTCCGTTTGGACATTTCAAGGATCCATGGCACATGTCCGGCAGGTGATTCTCGTGGTAGAAGACGAAGCGGCTATTGCCGAAACGATCCTTTACGCTTTGCGGACCGAAGGGTTTGAACCGGTTTGGAAATCTACTGCCCATGAGGCATTGGCCGTACTGAAAGATTCGCCGATAACTCTCGTGATTCTCGATGTGGGCTTGCCGGATATGAGCGGTTTCGATGTTTGCCGGGAAATCCATCGGCAAACACAAGTGCCGGTGATTTTTCTTACGGCTCGAAGCAGCGAAGTGGACAAGATCGTCGGACTTGAGCTTGGGGCGGATGACTATCTCGCCAAACCATTCAGCCCGCGCGAGCTCACGGCGCGGGTGAGAGCCGTTTTGCGGCGCACGAATGGCAAGGCGATTTCCCCTCCGTCGAGCTCAGCGGCCAAGCTTTGGGAACATGATGTGGCCCGTTGCCGAATTTCGTACCGCGCAAAGCCACTCGATCTCACGCGTAACGAATATCGATTGCTCTGTGCGTTGCTCGCATCGCCGGGCCGCGTATTTACCCGCGACCAACTGATGGCTGCAGCGTGGGATGATCCCGGTGCGGCCATCGATCGCACCGTAGATGCCCATATCAAGACGCTTCGCTCAAAACTTCGCGGAATTGCACCCGAATCTGATCCGCTCGTGACTCACCGCGGACTAGGTTACTCCCTCCGGGAAGAATGAGAATTCGCACGGCCATATTCGGTGTGTATGTGATCGCGTCAGCCTGCGGATTGGCTGGAATGATGTGGCTGGTCTTGGACGATGTCAGATTCCGTTATGTCGAATCCATGCGGCGGACCTTGGGTGATACAGCAGCCTACCTGGCCGTGTTTGCCGCGCCCGTCTCATCGTCGGACGATTGGACGAAGAAGCTGGCGACCTTGCCATCAAACTCAGATCTTCTGCGCGTTTTCGCGTGTGACCAGAATGGACGGGTGATTTTTGATTCGGCAGCTCGTGATATGGGCCGGACTTACATGTGGCCGATGACAGGGGGCGGCTGGGCGGCTTCGGAGAACTATAAAGTTCCCAACGTGGCGGAAGTTGCCGGGGAACTGCGGGTGGCTGCTCGGGTGAGAAAAGGAGACGAATTTTTCGGGTGGGTCGGCGTCGGCCGCCCGTTGGCATCGGTGACCGAGGGGGTGCGCGAGGCGCGATTCCGGCTGGTCTGGTCAGTGGGTGCGCTTGCTCTTGGGATGGTTTTGGCGGGTTGGTGGATCGCGGCGCGGCTCACACGGTCGCTCGAACGGCTGACGGTCTATGCCTTAAACGTCCGGGATGGTCGGTCGGTGATGCCGCCGGCTTCGCGGGCGAGGGAAATTGCCGAGTTGAGCCGGGCTTTTGAACAGATGCGCGATGCGCTTGAGGGCCGGCAGCATGTCGAACGTTACACCCAGGCGTTGGCGCATGAAGTGAAGGCGCCGCTCGCCGCGATTCGTGGTGCCGCTGAATTAATGGACGAGGCGATGCCAGTGGAGCAGCGCCAGAAGTTTCTCGCCAATATCCGTGGAGAATCAGCGCGCATTCAAAAAATTGTGGACCGGTTGCTGGAGCTGTCTTCACTCGAAGCCAGAAAAACTTTACGCCAAACGGAGACAATCGGTGTTGAAAGTCTGCTGCTGGAAACGACCGACGTCCTGCGACCGGCCTGCACATCCGCCGGGGTTGAACTGACAACCGGGGGTGATTCCGGAACGTTGCGCGGCGAACGCGTGTTGCTGCGCGAAGCTTTGGTGAATCTGTTGCAGAATGCGCTGGAGTTCTCGCCGGCTGGCGGAGCGGTGACTTTGCGCACAAAGTCGGAGAAGGGACGGATGCTCTTCACGGTGGAGGACAATGGGCCCGGCATTCCGGACTTTGCGCTCTCACGGGTATTCGAGCGGTTTTATTCCCTGCCCCGACCGGGCACCGGAAAGAAGAGCACGGGGCTGGGGCTAGCCTTGGTGCGCGAAATCGCCCATCTCCATGGCGGCGACGTCACCTTGCTTAATCGTCCGGAGGGTGGGGCCCGCGCGATACTGTGGATTCCCTGTGCTTGATCGGCAGAATTCTGCCGGAATTCATCGTCACTTCATCATGCCTTCACACAAGGCGGGCAAAGTTGATGCATGGAAACCGCACAACCTTCCCCTCTCTCGGCCCCGGTCCCACCGGGCGTGCCTGCACCGGCTACGCGCCGGAAAAACACGGTCACAATAAAATTGTTCTTCATCGCTGCGCTGGTCCTGCTGCTGCAACTGCCGCTCGGCCTGATCAACGAACTCCGGAGAGAACGCGGCAATAATCGCGAGGAGGCAAACGTGCGCCGGGTCGTGGCGCGTGAATCCAACCCGGAGCGGGAATATTCGCCGGCGGTAGCCGCATCGGAGGGCTATCGCATGGTGGAGCGGGCGCTCAAGCACAGCGTGCTCGTGCTGACTTTGGTTTTCGCGGCGTTCTTCCTGTTTGAGACGCTGGCTGGATTGCGGCTGCACGCGGTGCATTATGGTTTGGTCGGCGGCGCCCTCTGTTTGTTCTATCTGGCACTGCTTGCGCTGGGGGAGGTTCTGCCGCCCGGTGCCGCTTACATCGGGGCGGCGGTGGCATCGTCGCTGCTCATCGCCTTATACAGCATTTCAATTCTTCGTAGCCTGGCGCGGGCTTCGACGATTGCGCTGCTCCTGACGGTTGAGCACAGCGTGCTGTATGTTGTATTGCGGATGGAAAGCTATGCCTTGCTGGCCGGAACGGCGTCGTTGTTCGTCGCCTTGGCGGTGGTGATGTTCTTCACACGCAATGTGGACTGGTTTTCCCAAGACACCAACCGGGAGGCGGCCGCATGATGAGGTTCATCCCTTGTACGCGCCATCCGAATTTCATCTTCAAACACCCTCGCCATGATTACCTGGACTGAAGCGGCCAATGAAGCCCTGGAAGAACATATGGCTGCAATCGCTCCCGAATTGCTGACTCTCGGTCTTTCGCCCTCTCAGGTGGCCCTTCAGTTGCGCATCAGCATCGACGAAGAGCTGGCGCGAACGGGTCTTGGGATCGCAGGTCGGGCGGAAGTGCTGGGTGCAATTGCGAAACTCGCGCCGGCATTCATGGAGAATCTCAAACGCCCGGCAAGATCGCCGTCCGATGCGCTCGGTTGGTGGACCAGGTCGGTCAGCATGATCTTTGGCACGGTGATCCCGCTGACGGCGCTCGGGGTGGAAATGCTTACCGGAATGAGCGCCGAGGTTTTCGATCCCATTCCCACGCTTGGACACGTGCTGGCGATTGCTTTTGTGGCGATCAGCAACGGGTGGATGACCGTCTGGTTGTCCCGCGAACGATTGGCCGATGAACGCGCATTGTCGTATGCGATCGGTGGAAATGCCGTGGCGATCGGCATCGCGGCCTATTATGCCCTCTGGTATGCTCCGATCACGCCCTATGCGGTGATTGGCATTGTTGCGTTTGGATTGGGGCTGTTGCCGCTGTCGCCCCTCCTGGCCATGATCACCGGTCTGCTCTTGCGATGGAAATTACGGAAGCGAACCGGCGCGGTTGCCGCGATCCGGCCGAAATTGTGGATGGGAGCGTTGGCGGGGTTTGCCGGATTGTTGGCGATGGAGATGCCCACGGTCTTCACGCAATGGGCTTCGATGAGGGTGGCGGACGGCACACCGGCCGAACAGCAGCAGTGGCTGCCGGTGTTGCGTCGGTTTGGCAGTGAAGAACTGCTGTTGCGCAACTGCCATTGGGGGCGGCATCGGGATGAATTTCGCGACGCTGTGCTGGTGGCGTTGTTGGGCGGATTTCAGCCGGAAGCGGCCCGGCAGGTGTATTATCGCGTGACGGGCCGGAGCCACACCCAGGCAAAAATTCCCGTACGCCTTTTCCAGCTTGGAGGCATGCGTCAACGGGATTGGACATGGGATCAGGATCTCGGCGGAGGTGTCGTCGGCCAAAAATTCGAGGAGTTGAAATTAAAAGAATCGCGACTCGACGGCGCGGTCGATGGCGAAGGAGCGACGGGTTACTTCGAATGGACCTTGGTGTTTCGCAACGATAACACGGTGCAACAGCGCGAGGCCCGGGCCTTGGTGCAGTTGCCGCCGGGTGCGGTCGTATCGCGGTTGACGCTTTGGATCGATGGCGAAGAACGCGAAGCGGCGTTCGGTGGCCGCAGCCAGGTTCGTCAGGCCTATCAGGCAGTGGTGCAACGGCGGCGCGATCCGGTGATGGTGTCGTATCGCGGTGCGGACCGGGTGCTGCTGCAATGTTTTCCGGTGCAACCGAACGGCGGTGAAATGAAGGTACGCTTCGGGATCAGTCTGCCGCTGGTGCTCGATGCGATGGGTGAAGCGAAAACGGGACTACCGAAGATCATCGAGCGGAATTTTTCCGAATCGCCGGGCTTGCGCCATGCCGTGTGGATTGAATCAAAAAACCAACTGACAACGACTGCGTCTGAGGTGAGTCACGAACAAACGGCCGCCGGAAAACAGGCCGTGGCGTTTTCGTTTTTGGCCGATAATTCGGATGCCAGTGCGGTCAGTGTGACGGTGGAGCGCGATCCAGCGGTTGTTGCCGCGCAAGCAGCGGACACGCGGGATCGCACCCGGGTTATCCGGCAGGAATTCCGGCGTACCGCCGCGCAGGAATCACTCTTCATTGTCTTGGATGGTGCGCAAGGCATGGAGCCGGCCACCGAGGCATTGGCAGCGGTCCTGGAGAAAATTTCTGGGCAGACACCGGTCAGGATTATGCTTGCGGGGGATAGCGTGAGGGAATGTCCGCATCGGCAAGCGACCCAAGCGGCTGATTGGCTGCGGCGGCAGGAGTTTGTGGGCGGCCAGGATGCGACGGATGCCTTGGCGAGCGCGAGCGCGGCGCTTGGGGCGCAAAGCGGCAAGGTGGTCTGGATTCATGGCACCCAGCCCATGATCTGGAAATCGGCCGCCGCGCTGGAGCAAAAACTGGCGCGATCGGGTGCCACGCTTCGTTTTATGGCGCTGGCCGGAGTGGCCGGCCCGAATGAGCTGGTGGAAAAAATGGCTTCGGCCGGTGCTGTGGTGGTGCAGCCGAGACTCGGCCCATTGGAGGCGGACATTTCTCGCGTGTTGCACCGGGTGCGGGAGGGCGGGATAGAGCTGCATCGCGAATTGGCGGCAGGCGACGAACAATCTGCATTGGTCCACCCCGCGTCGGACCAGGTGGTGCGCTTGTGGGCGGTGGACGAAATCAAACGCCTGATGCGTGGCCGGCAGGCGCAGCAGGAGGAGGCGGTCCGGCTGGCGGTGGCGATGCAATTGGTCACCCCGGTCAGCAGCGCGGTCGTGCTCGAAACCAAGGCGCAATATGATGCGGCCGGCCTGCAACCGGCGAATCCGGACACGGTGCCGACCGTGCCGGACGGTGCGCAGACGCTGGTGCTTTTGCTCATCGCACTGGTCGGCTTGGGATTCTTTACCCGGTACTCAAAATACCGGGGACGAGGGGAAGGATGCGTGTAAAGTGCCACCCGGGGCCGGCGGCGTTGCTCGATGAAAGCGCCGCAGTCCGGTCCCGGGTGGTTTGCGCGGAAAATCACCGGGTCGTTTCTGCCAAAATTATCGGGCCATTCGTGACTCGATCTGGACTTCGGTGCGTGCCGACGGGTACGATGAAACATTCTTCGTGCGCGGAGTGGTGCAGCGTATCGAGCGTGGCGCGGTCAGGAAGTTTCGCACCGCTGAAAATCACGAGCGGCCGCAGCGTGGCTTGGGTAATCGCGGGTTTGCCGGGGGAATTTTTCGTCATGACCCCACTTGTCGTGTCGCCGAGCGCGGAGCTTTTGTCGGCGAGATTGGTGTTGTCCGCACAAGAATTTAGACGGAGCCTGCCCTGATGCCCACGATGCGATTTGTCTGGTCCGTCTTTGCTTTTCTAAGCGCATCGCTGTCGGGGATGCTTTTCGCCGCCGATCCAATGGTTGCGGTCGAACAACCGTCGACTGTTCCCGTGTCGGCGAGCATCGCCCGCGCTCGCGCCATGCTGGAAAAAGAAATTGTGCCGAAGGTGCCGGGCCTGGCCGTGGCGGTCGCGGTGAACGGCAAAATCGTGTGGTCTGAGGCATTCGGTTATGCCGACTGGGAAACAAAGCGGCCGGTCACTCCCGCCACGCGCTTCCGGATTGCGAGCGTTTCCAAGCCGTTGACCGCAGCGGGGCTCATGTTGCTCGTCGAGCGCGGGCAACTCGATCTCGATGCCCCGGTGCAGAAATATGTGCCCGATTTTCCGGTGAAGCCGGAGGGTGTTGTCACCACGCGCCTGCTCGGCGGTCACTTGGGTGGTATTCGCCATTACCAGGGGAGGGAGGCATTGCTGGACCGGCCGTTCGCCGATGTGCATGCCGGTTTGAAAATTTTTGCAGACGATCCGCTCGTGGCCCCGCCGGGCGTGAGATTTAACTACACGACCTATGGCTGGTCGCTCATCAGTGCCGTCATGGAATCGGCCGCCCATCGCCCTTTTCTCGACTACATGGGTGACGAGGTGCTGAAGCCGCTAGGCATGATACATACGCGACCCGACCGGGCCGGCGTGTTGGATCCAGATTGTACCCTGTACTATGTGCGGGGTTCGGATGGAAAATTTGCGGCCGCCCCGCCGATCGACTCCAGCTATAAATGGGCCGGCGGAGGGTTTCTTTCCACGGCGGAGGATCTCGTTCATTTCGGCTCGGTGTTGCTCCAGCCGGGATTCTTGCAGGAATCGTCGCTCACGTTGCTCTTCACCTCGCAGAAAACTGCCGAAGGGAAACCCACGGGCTACGGAATTGGCTGGTTTGTGCAGAAAGACAGGCATGGCCGACCGTTTTATTTTCACACCGGAGGTCAGCAAGGCGCCACTTCCGTGCTCTTCATGCGGCCCGATGCGGGCATCGTTGTGGCGATAGTCTGCAATCTTTCGGAAGCACCGATCACCGGTCGGGGTATGGCGATTGCAGATTTGTTCGCACCGCCGACCGCCGCGTCTGTTATCGCCAAGTAAGCGCACGCTTCAGGAGAAGGGAAAACGGTGGGATGCATATGGATCTCAGGGTCTGGCCGAGGCGCCGGCAGCAAAGGCCAGAATTCGTCTGGCGTATTCCTGCTGGGCGAAGCCGTAGAGATCGACGTGCGTGGCACCGGCTACGAGCCAGAGTTCTTTCGGGGCCTTGGCGGCATTGAACAGGGCCCGCGTACTTTCCAGCAAAGTGTGCTGGTCATGGGTGCCCCCGAGGATGAAGACGGGACAGGGGAGGTTTTGAATGTGTTTGATGGGAGCAATGTCGTCGATGGCAACACCGAGGCGCCATTCGGCGAACGGCATGAATAGCCCTCCCGCCAGCCACCCGGGCAGGTGGAGATAATTGCGAAACCGTCGGTCCAGTGCGTCGCGCATGTTGGGATACGAGCTTTCCAGAATCACCCAAGCCACTTCCGGGGGCAGTTTTTCCGCCGCGAGCGCAATGGTGGCTGCGCCCTGGGAAATTCCCAGGCAGCCAAACTTATGGAGGCCCTTGGTTCGCACGAAATCCAGCGCACCCAGCAGATCCGCCGTCTCAAACCAGCCGGCGGAAACTTTGTCGCCTTCGCTCAGGCCGTGTCCGCGGGCATCATACAGCAGCACGGCGTAACCGGCGTCGTGAAAGAGCCCGACCCGGGCCATCACCTGCCGGCGCGATCCACCATTCCCGTGCAGAAGCACCACGGCGACGGTGGCGTTGTCGCACGGGACAAACCAGCCGGACAACTTGATGCCATCGAGAGCCAGGAAGTTTACCGTCTGAGTGGTCGAAGGAAAATCCGCCGGTACCGCGCCCACGATCCGGTGCGCCGGACTGGTCAGCCGCCACGCAAAGAAAGCCGAAACTGCGGCGTAGGCGGTGAAGGCGATCAGCAGCAGGATGAACGATCGCTTCAGGAGCTGCATGGAGGGCTTGGACGAGCGGGGCGTTTTTGCCTAAATTAAAACAAACCCGGGCTGGCCCCGATGCTTGGCAAAGAAAGTTTTTCAGGACGTCGGCAACGGGGCCAAAGGTTGCAGCGTGATGTTGCGATAGAAAATCTCCGCGCCTTCGGCCTGCAGCAGGATTTTTCCCTTTGTAAGCGGCTGCCACTGGCTGGCGGACGCATCCCAATATTTCAGGCCGGTCACGCGATTGGCGACATGACCGTTGATCACGTACGTTGCGGTGTCGCCGCGGACGATCAGCACGATCCGGTTCCAGCCTTCCTTTTCATAACAATAGCTGCGCAGAAAACGCTGGTAGCCCCGGGGATTGTCACCCTTGGTCGCTTCCACCCCGCCCGGCTTGTCGGGCGGCCAGTAATTCATGTTGTCGGGATGGATGTGGGAAGTCGCCTGCGTGTGGATGGCCCAGACGTCCCCCGTATCGCCTTCCTGAATCTGGCATTCCACCCCGATGGGCCAGATTTCGTCCGGCGCGCGCACATGGTAGCAGACGCCGGCATCACGTACGCTGTCGGCGTCGGCGCGCGGGGCGAATTTCTTCACGCCCCATTTGTATTCGAGGGTCAGTTGGTAGTCGCTGTGCTCTTCACTCGTAAGGAGGTAGCCAAAGGGCTGCGGAGATCCATCCGGCGCGTTTTTGTAAACGTGAATCACACCGTCGCTGATCTGGAAAATGTCCTGCTTCGCCCCCGCCGGCTGATTCTGCACGTAGACATTCCAGCCGTCCAGATTCCGCCCATTGAACAGCGCGACGGGTGCGGCCAGTGGAAGCGCATCCGCTGCGGCCATCTGGCCCGGCATGACGAGCGAACCGATGGCACCGAGCAACGCGGCTCGGATGCCTTGGGCGAGAGTGAAAAAGCGGGGAGAACAGTACGTCTTCATGGCGAATATCTGGCTGGGGATTGGTGATGGCCGGAGGGGCCTCATGGGGTTTTCCGATCTATGTAGTCATCCGCGCCAAAAGCCAAGCCGGCAGGTGACGCGAGGTGCGGTGCTGAAAGCGGGGCGGGCGGACCTTGCATTGTTGATTGGACGCGAGCGCCGGTTGCTGCATCGTTTCCAGCTTCGCGACCAATGAAATTCATATATCTTGATCCTGGAATTACCACGAACCACGGGCACCACGCCAATTCCTGCCGGGCGATCACCCGCGAACTCGCCAAGCGCCGAATCGAAACGCGCGTTTATGCGCACCGGGACATCGAAGACGGTTTGCGCGCAGAATTGTCGGCTTCGCCCCATTTCGAGTCATGGCTCTACTGGGGCGACCGCGAACCCCTTTGTGGCTGGCTGAAAACTTTCACCACGGCTGCCGCAACCACGTGCCGCGATATTGCCGCCATCAAAGGGATAACCTCAGCGGACATTATCTATCTGAATTCGGCTCTTCCAGGGCAGTTCATGGGGTTGCTCAATTGGCTGTCAACCTTGGCGCCTGCGGACCTGCCGACTATTATAGTGGAATTCGGGCACGGCCCGGGTATCGATCCGGTGGGGCGGGGCAATCCACGCCCCTACACCACGCGCGACCCGCGCTGTGACGCCAAGGCGACGCTCTATCGTTATGCCGCCACTGCCATTCCGAAAGCGGCAAAAGGTAAACTCCACCCGGTGACTTTTGAGCCGTATTGCTCGCAACTTTATGCAAAACTGGTTCAGTGGCCGGTGGCAACCCTGCCAGCGCTGATCGACCGGCGCCTCCCGCTTCGTCAGGAGCAAAAAGGCACGCGCCAACTGACGATTGGCATTCTGGGCACGCAGCGGCCCGAGAAGGGTTATCATCTCGTGCCGGATATCGCCCGGTCGGTTTTGCGCCAGCGCGACGTCCGTTTTTTTATCCACAATAGCGGACCGACCTGGATGCCCGCCGAACAGGAAGCGCTCAAGTTGCTCGCCAGTGAGAGCGGCAGGATTCAGTTGGATGAGGGGCCGGCCGATGGGGAAAACTGGCCGAAGATTTTGATCCAGGCGGATATCATCCTGTGTCCCTATGATCCATTGCGCTATCATGGCTCCTACTCGGCGGTGGCGGTGGAAGCCTGCGCCTACGGCATTCCCTTCGTCGGTCCGGCTGATACATCGATCCATCGGCTTATCGAGCAAGGGCAGGGATCGGGTGGCGTATTCGACCAGCAGACAGTTGAACTTATTGTGGCGGCAACCCTCGACGTGATCGACCGTTTCCCCATGCACTCCGCCCAGGCCATCGCTGCGGCAGAGTCTTGGTCGCTCAAGCAGGGTGCGAAACAAACGGTCGATGCCATGCTGGCGCTCGCTAACAACACTGGTTCCGGCCGTCCGTTGATTTCCGATCCGGCGGACCCCGGGGTGACGATCAGCGGTGATGTTTATAGTGACATCGTGGCGGCAGTGGACCCTGCGGGTTGGACTGGCGGAACATCCGCTAAGAAATGATTTTCGCCGCAGGATCAGCAGGCGGGCTGCGCTTGGCCGGCGCGGCACCACTTGATCGGCCTTGACTGGCGGCACTTTGTTTTTTCACCCTGCGCAGGGCCAAACATCCCCATCCCCCGTCGACATCCCCACCCATGACCTCGCCTTTTGCCCGAGCACTTGCCGTCATTTTCATTCTCATTGTCGCTGGCTGCAATACGGTGCCGAGCGTCACCCAGCAGACCAAAAATGAGAAACAAAACGAACAGGCTGTCGACACGGCCAAGGATTCCTTGGATAAGGTGACGAATCAGATCAATGAGCTGAAGACCACGATCATCGACAATAACAAGGCGACAATCGATGCGCTCAAGGGGCAAAAGGACGCGGCGTCCGGCAGTGTCTATGCCGCCAAAGCCGCCAACAACGAAAATCCCGCCAAGAACAAATTCACCGCTGCGGTCACCGCCGAACTGGGCCTGGCCGAAGCCGCGCTCGGCGGCCCGAGCTCCGGCACGCTCGCGGAGGCCAACAAAACGCTGCAACTGCTGCTCAGCGAATCGCAAGCCCAGCGCGATCAGGCGCAGGCCCTCCTTGAGGCCAAAAAAGAGGAACTGGGCCGGCTGCAAAACAAAGTCACCGAGGCCGAGGCCAAGTCTGAGAAAGCGGGCATTGATCTCACTCAGGCCCAGGACTCCGCCAAGGTCGCGGGCGATAATCTGAACAAAGCCGAGGAAAAATTCCGCCATGATGAGCACGACTGGGCCGAGAAATGGAAGGGTGCCTATGCCAAGCTGGATGCCGACCAGAAACTCCGCTCGCAGCTCGAGTTTTATTTTTATCTCGCCTGTATCGCGACCGCGATCGGCGCCGTCGCCGCTTTCCGTTTTTACCCGCCAGTCTGCATCCCGCTCGGATTGGCTTCGGTCGGGTTCTTTTTCGCCGCGTTCCTCGTCGCGACGCTCCCGCTTTGGGGCATTCTGCTCATTCTGCTTGGCGTGGCGCTCGCGTTTGTGTGGGCCTTTTATATCAAGCATCAGCGGCTCGCCGCGATTGCCGACAACGCCATCGGCGCGATTGGTGAGCTCAAGAACCGGGCGAGTGACGGCGATCCTGACTCACTGAGCGCCTACGCCGAGTTGCGCAAGCACCTCGTTGATTGGTTTGGCGAGCGCGGCCACGCGCTGGAGTCGGAGCTCGAAGGCCGCCTCCGCAAACTGAACCTCATCGGCCAGACTCCGCAGGTCAGCCTCGCGCCGTCGATCCGGGCCCTGTCGAAGCGTCAGCACAAAGATCGGAAACCAGAGGCGGTCACTCCCCCTGCCGACGATGCCACGCACGGTACCGGCACCGGAACATCCGGGCCGGCCGTCCCGCCCTGACCGGGTTGCAAAAAACAAAAACCCGATCCCTTCGATCCCGCTGGGCCACACTGCGCAGCCTGCTGCCTTGTCCGATTGCTCAGGCATGGGGAAAACGGATCCGGCCCGGCAACTGCAACAAAATAATTTGCACCCAAGGCGGGTCCTGCGATCAATGCCGTTTTATTTTCCCTCAGTCGCCGCCCGCAGCCATGCCGCTGCCTGCGCGTGGCCCGGCTGCACTTGCAGCGCTGTCCGCCATGCCTGCAGGGCGTCTTCGCGCCGTCCGACCCGCATCAACGCCAGTCCAAGCTGGGCCAGCGCATCCGGATGATTCGGTCTCAGGGCCAGCGAACGCTGCAACAGTTCCACCGCCTCGGTGGATTTCCCCAGGTCGTTGAGCAACGCGCCGATGATGTAATGGGTGTGCGCGTCCTTGGGATTCAGCTCGATGGCCCGGCGATAGTGTGCGAGCGCCTCATCCCGCTGCCCGAGCATCGAGCACACATTGCCGAGATTTGCGTGCGCGCTGGCATTGTCGGGCGCGAGACGCAGCGCCTGTTCCAGCCGGGCCTTCGCCTCCGCGGGATGGTTCTGCATCGCGAGCAGCACTGCCGAGCCATTCAGCGCGTTGCTGTGATTGGGTTGGCGGGCGAGCACGTAGTCGTAGTGCTCCGCCGCCTCCGCCAACTGTCCGACGTCGGAGAGAGCGTTCGCGAGGTTGTTGCGGACTTCCAGGTTGGCCGGCTGGGCCTTCAACGCGATCCGCAACAATGGAATTGCCTCGGCCGGCCGGCCGAGTTCGTAAAAGGCGTGGCCGAGATTGTTGTTCGCGTTGAGGTAGCCCGGATGGATCGCCAGCGCTGCCCGATAGTCCTGCATCGCCTCGTCGATCCGCCCTGCCTGGTACAGATAGAGCCCGCGGTTGTCGTGCGCTACATAGTTATTCTCGGTCACCGCGATGGCCTGGTCGAAGAGCGTCAACGAGTTTTTCCACACCGCGATCTGCCCGAAGGTTCGCACGGCGCAGCCCGTGAGCACGAGCGATCCCATCCACGCCGCAGCGCGCCACGACGCCGGGCCCACCGCCTTGCGCAGAGTCCAGAGGAGCGCGATCTGCACGCCGAGCATCGGTATGTAGGTATAGCGGTCGGCCATCGATTGAACACCCACTTGCACGAGACCGCTCACCGGCACCAAGGTGCCGAGAAACCACAGCCAGCCGAAAAGCAACCACGGGCGGCGCTGCCATTGCCACGCCCCCACCGCGCTCGCCGCTGCGATGCAAAACACGGCAAAGCCCACTTGGCCCGCCGGCCAATGGCCGGGATGCGGATAAAGCACCGCCAGATCGACCGGCACGAAAAACTTCGCACCGTAACGTACCACCGCGCAGGCGGCGTTGGCCAATCGCGCATCCATTGGGAGTACGGTCGATAATGCTCCGCTGTCGGTCTGTGCCACGACCGTGATCCAGCTCGACGCCGCCGACAGCGCGAAAAACGGCACTTTCTCCCCGACCAACTTGCTCCACGTCCCGAAATTCATTTTCGCTCCGTCGCTCGTCGTCGCGCGCCGCAGCGGCCAGAAATCCAACAGCAGCAGCACGCATGGCAGCGTGACAAGCATGGGCTTGCTCATGAGCCCGCATGCAAACATCACCAGCGCCAGCGCATACTCGCGCGTCCCGCGATGACCGGCGCGGCGTTTCTCCGCATAGCCCGCATAGGCCCACAGCGTTGTCATCCAAAAAAAGCCGCTGAGCACATCCTTGCGCTCCGCCACCCAAGCGACCGATTCCACGCGCAGCGGGTGCCACGCAAACAGCGCCGCACAGGCCGCACTTGTCCAAAACGCCCCCGTGAGCCGCCGCAGCGCGGCGAACGCCATGACCGCCGTCAATGCATGCCACGCCACACTCGTCGCGTGGTGCCCCGCCGGCGAGTCGCCGAAAATTTGCCAATCCACCATGTGCGATACCCAGGTGAGCGGATGCCAGTTGGATTTTTCCACGGAGAAAATCGCCCATTTCAGCCCCGCCATCGTCAACCCCTGGCGCACATGTTCGTTCGCCGTCACATAATCCGGATCATCGTAGTTGACGAACCCGTTGCCCAGCGTCCGGGCAAAGAGCAGCACGGTCCCGAGCAACAGCACCGCGATCACTGCCCGCCGTCTGCCGGCTGTTTCCTTGGGGAAACCCGCCGGGGACGTTGCCGCCGCCGCAGCGCCGGATTGGGTCTTGCCGATCTGAGATTTCGTTGGAGCGGATCGCATGGCTGGGGCGGAGGGTTTTAATCGAAGGCCACGGTTTAAAACGGGTCTAGCTTTTTATCATCCGCAATGGACGGGGCGCGCCTGGCCCGGGCGAAATGAAAGCGCTTTAATTTCAGACGGGAGAGCAGCACTTCGTTCGTTTGGCGGAGGTGTCCGACCGCAGAGTGGCGAAACGGCTGAAACTGAAAATTGCAAAGCCGGGCTCCGCATTCCGCCTTGGATCAGTAGATTTTTCCCTGATCCAAGGTCTGCACCTTGCCGTCCTTGGTCTTGAACTTCACCGGCAGCGTCTCACGGGTGTTTCCGTCGATGACACGGAAGACGGCAAAGTGCAGGTGAGGTCGGGAGGAGTGACCGGTGTTGCCCGATCGCGCAATGGCCTGGCCGGCCTGCACGGTATCGCCTAGTTTCACCAGGGCGCCATTCTGCTTCAAGTGGAGATATTCGCCATAGGTGCCGTCACCATGGCGGATGATGACGTAGTTCGCGCTGTGGCTGAAACTTTCGGCCACGCCGCCGGCATTGGAATCCTGCCGGACGCCGACCACCACGCCGGCGCGCGCGGCCTGCACAATGGAATTTTCCGCGAGATCCCAGTCGTGCGCGTATTCGTTCGGCGAGCCGACCTGATGGCTGAAGCTCCCTCCATACCCTTGGAAGAGTTTGTGGCGGGCACCCGCTTCGAATGGCAACAAGTAGGCCGTGCCATCGGGACGGCCGCCCCGGCCGCCGTAGCGCCAACTGTAGGTGTAGTGATGACTCGACGGCTGCGCGGGATTGACGGTTTGCAGCGTGACGATTTCAACCCGGCTGCGTCCCTGGGTTTCGACCGTGACCGGCAACGGCGGCGAAGCATTCATGTTTTTCAGCTCGGCGGTGAGCGTGAGCGTGACGTCGAGGCAGTTGGTGGTCGTCACAAACAGGCGGGTGAGGTTGCCCTGCCGTTCCTCGACGACGCGTACTCCCGGGTCGTCGTTCGGGGTGCCGAAAAACCGGCGGGCCAGACCACCGGGGACCGAGGACTCCGCGAACAACAGGCACGCGATCGGGAGCAAAAGGACGGGCAGGATTTTTCTCAGGGTCATGGTCGGAGAGAGAGCGACCCTGAAGAAAAACACCCGGTCGCGCCGAAGGTCAATCGTGCGATCTTGGGTTTTGGTCCCCGCTCCACTGTCCGTCAAATCAGGACGACCTCAACCAGACCCCGCTCGGTTCGCCCTTCGGATCGCAATCAATCCGGTGTTTCGCCCAGCTTCCGTTTCAAGTCACGGAAACAGGTTTCGATACTCCGGGTATAACCGAAAACGAAACGGGCGAAGAAACGGAATACCGGCTTCTTGATGAAGCCCTGTTCCGTGATTTCCAAGCGGGTGCCACTGCGGTCGGACGTGAAAGCATAGTTCCAACTGCCGCCATAGGGCAGGTTTTCATCGGCGATTTTCAGCACGAGCTTTTCTGCCGGAAGGTCATCGGTTACGACGTAGGTGACCGCGCCATGACGGGAAATGACGCGGTAAGCTGCGCGACCATTCGTGGGAGCAAGCATCTCGACGGTTTGTGCATTGCTGTTCCAAGCCGGGTAAGCCGCAAAATCATGGACCACGGCATAGAGCAACGATGGCGGACATTTAAAATGAGTGGCACGGGTCACCTTATGTTCTCGTGGGAGCAGGGTCCCCACGAGCGAGATTGCCAGTCCAACAATCACAACGGCCGCCAGAATGATCAGAATCCATTTCATAAGGTCATCTCACCAACGCTTCCGTTTGGGCGCTTTTCCCTGGTAGCTGCGTGCGGCCTGGGCCAAGAGCGCCAGACCGTCGACGGCGTGTTGCCGTTGCGCCGGCGAAAGTTCCGCCAAGACCGCGGCAATCCGTCGTTGATCGAGGACCGAGGCGCTCATCACGGCCTTGGCGCCCAGGGGGGTGAGCCGCAATTCCGCTTTGCGGCGATCGCCCTGATGCGGACTCCGCGCGACGTGACCAAGCGACTGCAACCGGCTGAGCGCGGCGGACAAGGTGGAGGCGGTGATGCCGAGATGCCGGGCCAATTCGCCGGCCGCCACCGGATGCTTTTCATCAAGGTGGGCCAATAAAGCAGTGTCGCGTGCCGAGACATGATGGCGGTTGGACTTGGTGCGCACATGATCGACGTGGCACGCCTGGTAAATGACAGGGTAGGATCTTTGCACCTGTTGCACGGCGTCTAGGGACATGGCGGCATCCTACCCGGCGCAAAATGCTTCGTCAAATCGAAGGACTGGAGTATTTTTGCTTAAGATGGAGACATCACGATTTCGGCATCGGTGCCGGAATGGGTGTAGCGCTTGGCCGCGATCGGTTCTGTTGCGCGAAACAGAATGGGGAAAACGCCGCGGCGCAAAAAAACGGAATCACTTGATCCTGTTTTCGCCTTTGGAAGTTAGCGCGTAAGTTTTTTCGGAGGGTCTGTGTTCGATCAGACCTTCGGCGATCCAGGCGTTCAGATTTTTCTTTTCAGTTGTCCGGGCATATTGCTCCGGAACAGTGCCGTCGGAGCCTATGAGCAGCGTTTTCAATTTGAATGCCATTTGTGATCCCTTTGGTGTGACGGTCATTTTGGATTTCATGGCAGACTGATGGCCTTGAAATGAAGCCAAGGCGAAGCCGGACGTCAAACCAAGGGTTGGCTGGTGGAGACTCCTTCCGATTGATCCGGATCATAACATTTGCAACCTTGGCTCCCTGCGATCGCATGGATGACGCGACACTTCAGTCAGGGCGTGCCGTCTTCAGATCGACCCTTGCTACTTTGGCCAAGGTGAAGTCTGGTATAACTTCATGCCATCATCGCAAAGCGCTCAGTTGGTCGTGCTCACTGAGTATCTAGCGGGCCGACGGAAAGTGATTTTGCAGGCTTGGCGGAGCGCCATCGGAGCCGATCTGCAACTGACTACCGCGCGCGCCCTCAGCCGTGGACAACTCAACGATCATATTCCCCAGGTGCTGGATGCCTTCGAACACAAGCTGCGCTCCCGTCCCGGCGGCCAGGAAGCACAGGCCGCCGACCGCCTGACGAAAAAGGAAGAGGTGAAGCACGGCCTGCATCGCTGGCAGCAGGGTTACCGGCTGCCCGAGCTCATGCGCGAATGGGGGCACCTTCAACTCTGCCTGTTCGATGAGCTGGATACCTTCGCCGCAGCCCACCCTGAGATCGAACGCGGCACCATGGTCGAGGTTGCTCGTGAAATGATCAGTCTCGTCAATGAGGCGGTCAGCGAAAGCTGCAATCAATACGAACGGATGCAGCAGGCCGAGGCGCGTGGACGGATGAGTGATCTCGAGGGGGCACTGGCCGGCATCAACGAAATCGAACGCCGGCGCGCTGCGCTCATTCGCGAAGCCGTCCACGATCTCAATGGCAACGTCTTTGGCGTCACCGTGGCGGCCAAGCTGCTGGGCGCGGCCGATATCCCCGAGGCCGAACGCGAGGAGTTTTCGCTGCTGCTGCAACAGGGCGTTCAGTCGGTGAGCGCGATGCTTTCCGATCTGACGGAACTGGCGCGCCTCGAATCCGGCAAGGAAACGCGGACGATCAGCGAGTTCGATGTCGGCGCCCTCGTCACGGAACTGGGCGATGCCAACCGCCCCATCGCTGCCAGTCGCGGGCTGTTCTTGAAAGTCGAAGGGTCAACCCAATTGACGGTGGCTGGCGATTCCTCCAAGGTGAGGCGTTTGCTGCAAAACCTCCTGCTGAATGCGCTCAAATACACCGAGCGGGGCGGAGTAATTGTGACCCTGGGTGTTGCGGAAGAAAGCTGGTGGCTGATGATCAAGGATACCGGCCCCGGCTTGCAGGCCGGCCCCGGCGCGCCGCTGGTCGCCGGATTAAAAGAAGCCACCGCCAGTGCGCGGGAGTCGGATGAGAAAGCCGCCGCGATCAAGGGTGAAGTGTCCCACGTACTGGTGCCGGTTGCCGGCGGCACGGCCGCAGTGCGGTCTTCTGTTTCTCAGCCCGGCGAAGGCATTGGCCTCTCGATCGTGAAGCGCCTGTGTGAATTGCTTGATGCCAGCCTTGAAGTGGCGAGTTCGCCGGACACCGGCACGACCTTCCGGGTGGTTCTGCCGCGGCACTACTGACCTCTGGGAAAGTCGGTCCGACGAGGTGCGCCGATTTAGCAATGGCCGGTTTGGCCTGTTCAAAGCGTCCGGCTGCGTTCCTTTGGCTCCATGAGCGGGGTGAAATCGCGTCCGCCATTGCTCAGCGCCGTGACGCGGGTGAACTCCGCGCCGAGAAATACGATTTGCGCCGCGTAATAGGACCACAAAAGCAAGACCAGCAGAGAACCGGCGGCTCCGTAGGCCGAGGTCAGGCTGGTCCGGCCGAGGTAAATTCCCAACACGGATTTTCCGACGGTGAAGAGCAGGGCGGTCACCGCCGCTCCCAGCCAGACATGTCGCATCCGCACCGGAGTTTCGGGGAGCAGCCGGAAGAGCAGGGCAAACAGCGACGTGACGACCAGAAATGAAATCACGTTGTTCACGATTTGCAGCCCAAGCACCGGCAGTCCGAGCCGATGGCCGGTTTCCGCCCCCAGCCAGCTCAACATCGCGCTGGCGATGAGCGAGACGAGGAGCAGAAATCCGGTGGCCATGACCGTGGCGAGTGAGAACAGGCGCATTTGCAGGAAATGCCACCAGCTTTCGGCGGGCTGCGGGGGCACCCGCCAGATGGCGTTGAATGAGTTTTGCAGATGGATAAAAACTCCAAGCGTGCCGAAAATCAGCGTCCCGAGCCCCAGCAGCGTGGTGAAGATTCCGGTGGTGGTGGTGGTCGCCGGGCTTTGCACCTTGGCCACCGCGGCACTGGCCTGGGAACCCGCGAGCCGGCCGATTTCTCCAATCACCTGTTGCCGCGCGTCGGTTTCCGTGAACACGAGGCCGGCCAGCGCAATCGTCAGCACGAGGAGCGGCGCGATCGCCACTGTGGTATAGAAAGCCAGCGCGGCGCCGAGCCGGGTGACATTGTCGGCAATAAACGCCTCCGCCGTCTTCGCCAATATCCGGCCGGACCGTTTCAGGATGCTGACCTGCTCCACTGCTGCGGCCGCGGCGCTTTCACTCCGGGGTGGAAGCTGAGTCTTGGTCTGGGGGGCGGTTTGGATCGTCATGATGGGTAATAAAAATCTGCGGAAAAAAACTGTCATCGGCGTAACGCTGCCATGAATGGAAGCGGGCGGATGAATTCGTGCCCCGAACCGGCATGCACGAGCAAAGATAGGCAACCTGGGTAAACACCGCTATAGGGCGTTCGCCTACTCGCTGTCCCGCAGTTTCCGGGCGGCATGCGCAAACCTATCGTCTTCCTTCACCTCCTCCTCAAAAACCCTCATTTAAGCCCACCGGAAAGACATTTGCTGACCGCTGCGGATCGCCTGTGTTGCGGTTTGACGCATCGGACTTGGCGTTAAGTGCGCACGGTTCTTCTTTGCAACCGTGCCGCATCGCTTTTTTCTTCGCCCCTGTCGAAATCGGCTTTGTTGGCACGTTATGGTTGTGAGCGCGATCGGTTTTGCGCTCATAACCTTCAAAAAAGTCACCTATGAAATACACGCTCCTTATCTACGAAAATTCGGCCGGATTCGCTCTGCGGAACGACCCGGATAAACAGCAGTCCTATTGGGCGGCTTGGCCAGCCTATACCAAAGCTCTCCAGGAGGCTGGCGTCATGGCCGGTGGGGCCGGCTTGGAACCGCCGGGCACCGCCACCACGGTGCGTCTGCAAAGTGGTAAGCGCCACGTGCAGGACGGCCCGTATGCCGACACCAAGGAACAGCTCGGTGGTTTCTACACCATCGATGTGCCCAACCTCGATGTAGCGCTCGAATGGGCGGCGCGGGTTCCTGCGGCGCCGGGCAGTTATGTGGAGGTCAGACCCAACCTTGTGGTGCCGGCCTGACGCGTGCCTGACGCAGAAACAGCCGCTGCGGTCGAGAAGGCGGCCAGAGACTCCTACGGTCGGCTGGTTGCCTATCTCGCCGCGCGTTCCCGTGATCTGGCGGCGGCGGAGGATGCGCTGGCGGATGCGTTTCATGCGGCTTTGGCGACTTGGCCTGATTTGGGCGTGCCGGAAAAACCCGAGGCCTGGCTGCTGGTGACCGCACGCCGCCGCCTGATTGATCGTGCCCGCCACGCCAAGGTTCACGCCGAGGCGACTCCCGCGCTCCGGCTCGTGACGGAAGAAGCACAGGCGCTCGCCTCACGGGCAAATCTGTTTCCCGACGAACGCCTGAAGTTGCTTTTCATCTGCGCGCATCCGGCAATCGATGTTGCGGCCCGCACCCCGCTCATGCTGCAAACCGTGCTGGGGCTCGACGCCGCGCGCATCGCCTCGGCCTTTCTGGTCAAACCTGCGGCGATGGGCCAGCGCCTGACCCGGGCGAAAATCAAGATCCGCGACGCACGCATTCCCTTCGAGATTCCGGAAGCCGCGGAATGGCCCGAACGCCTTGATGCCGTTCTCGAGGCGATTTATGCGACCTACGGACTGGGGTGGAACGCTGTGACCGGGGCCGAGTCGCGCGGCAAAGACCTGGCGACCGAGGCGCTCGCGCTCGGACGCTTGCTGTGGCAGCTCCTGCCCGACGAACCCGAGGTGCAGGGCCTGCTGGCGCTGATGCTCTATTGCGAAGCAAGACGCGACGCCCGTCTCGACGCTCAGGGCGGTTTCGTGCCGCTGAGCGGGCAAGACACCCGCCTCTGGTCCGAACCCATGATCAACGAGGCCCACCATCTCCTGCTCAGGGCGGAGCGCGCGCGGCACATCGGCCATTTCCAACTCGAAGCGGCCATCCAGAGTGTGCACACCCGCCGGGCCATCTTTGGCGGGAAAACCGCCTGGGAGGAGATTGTTGTGTTGTACGAGGGATTGGTTCGGCTGGCCCCGACCACCGGTGCGCTGGTCGGGCGGGTCGCGGCGACGGCTGAGGCGCGCGGTCCGGCGGCAGGCTGGGAGTTGTTGCGGCAAATCCCGCCTGAATCGGTCGTGACCTACCAGCCCTATTGGGCGCAGGCGGCGCATCTGCTGGGTCAGCTCGGCCGTGTGACCGAGGCGCGGACGGCTTACGAACGGGCCATAGGGTTGTCCGAGGACCCCGCCACCCGGGCCTTTCTCGTGCGCAAATTTTCCGATCTCTCGACTGGTTGAGCGCCGCATAATGGGGAAAGCTGTTTCGCAACCGGCCGGACGCGATGCATAATTATGCCGTTGCGTAAGATTTCAAACGATGGCCGGAGATTACCCTGATTTGACCGCCCCGATTGTTTACTGGTCGGTCAGGAATCAGGACGCGACGTCCCTCAGATCGGTCCCGTGTTAACTTCAGATCGGCCCTTCATTGTGGAATCCTTCGCTTGAGTCTTTTTTGCATGTTCATCACTTTGGCCTTCACCGCCAATGACCAAGACCAAAACTCCCGCCGTCCAGCCGACGCCTTCATTTTGGCTGCCCTTTGCCGCGATCGGGGTGGTCGGGGGCTTGCTCGGCGCCTCGATCACTTATCTCGCCCTACGTCAGAGTCTGCAGCAGGCCAGTACGGCGGTTTCCCCTGCGATCGTGCCGGTGGGTCCGACCCGCCATTTGCCGTCGCCCGAACTCACGGCCGGACAAAACCCGGCCGAGGCCGCTCGCACGCTGGGCAATTTCTATTACGATCAGCAGAACTGGCCCGACGCGATCAAGCAATACCGGTCGGCTATCTTGCTGGGTCTCGATGATGCAAATATCCGCACCGACTTGGGCAACGCCTACCGTTTCACAGGCCGCGCCGACGACGCTCTCGCGGAATACCGTCACGCCCAGACCCAGGATCCGACGCACGAATTCAGTTTGTTCAACCAGGGCGGACTTTACCTCGAGGATCTCAAGCAGCCAGAAAAGGCCGTCGAAATCTGGAATCAGTATCTCGTGCGTTTTCCGACCGGTCGCAATGCCGACGCCGCCCGTCAGTTGATCATCCAAGCTCGGTCGGGAGCCGCGGGCCCGCCGCCACCGGCCGCGGCCACAGCCGGAAGTTCCTCCGCCACCGAGGATCTGATTTTGAAGCAGATCAAATCCAGGCAGGACAAATAGAGGGAATACGGTTTCTAGCGTCCAGCGGTCTGACTCCTTCGAATTGGGCGCTTTTTTCGGCACGGCCGCATCAGGGCAACCGATGGAGCCAATAGCCTGGCTGCCGATGCAGCGGCATCACGGCGAGAATCCAGATATCGTCGGTACGATCGACGTAGATGATGCCATAAGGAAACTCCCGAGTGAAATGACGGCGGACGGGCGGGTGGATCATGCGGAAAGTGCCGGGTATCTGGCAGGCATCGGCGATCAAGCCATCGATGACATGATAAAAGCGCTGACCCAGAGTGGGGCTGATGCTGGCATAGTGTTTCGCGGCTTCTTGGTATTCCGCTCTGGCCTCGGGGTGGAGGATGTGCGGCTTCAGGGAAGGCCAACAATTTTCCGAATCTCAGCCGCAACCTGATCACCCGGAATCCCTTTCACTTTGCCGCTTTCCATTTCGGCGAGCCGGCGTATCGCTTCATCGCCCCAAGCTTTTTCGATCTGCGGATCGATGTCCTTGGCGGAGTCGGCGATGAGTTGTTCGATCAGCTCGGCGCGTTCACCGTATGGCATCTGGCGGGCCTCCTCGACGATGTCGCTGATTTTCCGTGGCATGGGAAGAATAAAGCCGAGGTGAGGCCCGCCGTCAAACCTAGGGTTGGTTGGAGCTCCCTAGAATTGATCGGTGGCTCCCGGGGATTGATCGGTATTATAACCATAGCAACCTGCCCCTGACCACCGCCCGCGCGTTTGCTTGGCAAAATGGCGGGGGGTGTGATTGTGGGAGCGTTCATGAAACGTCCGAATCTCACTCCTCGCGTGCAGGAAGCCTTGCGCCAGTTGCTGGCGGGGCCGCAGGACATGCGCGATGAGGCGCTGTTGGAACTCATCAACGAGGAGCTGAAGCCGGCGAGTATAGACGACATCACCTACGTCCGCGACCGCGTCCGCTTTTCCTGCCCGCCGTGCCCGATGGTGCAATCGGTCGTGCTGATGCTCGACGGTCTGCTCGAAGTGAAAAAACTCTCGCGCGAACTCTGACGCCTGCGTGCGGAACGTCGTCATCCGTTCAGTCGATACTCCGGGCATAGGGTTGCCCTGAATTGACGGACAAGGGACTCGACCAGAAGTCGGTGCCCGCGGCGGGGAGGGGAATACCTATCACTCCGGTTCGTGCCACACGCGAAATACAAACTGCAAAGCACCCCATCCGGCTGACCCCAAATTCCTCCCGCTGCCAGCATCCGCCGACGTGGGAAAAAAATTCCAACTACCCCACTCCCAGAGATGCTGAGAAAATAGAAATCTTTGGATCATCCGATCGTTCCGTTTTATTTGGTTACACTCAAATCACTTGAGGCATCAGCGCGCTGATTGGCCCTCCACCTGCATGTCGACCATGGATTTGATCACGAGAGACAAACCCGTCCAAAACCATGTCCAACTCCATCACACTAACCGGTTCCTCCGGTACAATCGCCCTGCCTGACGCAAGCACGCTGAGTTCCTACAAGAAAATTCAAATCGATCTGCAGTCGGTGGGCAAGGCACTGCAATCGGGCGACGTGGCCGGAGCCAAAACGGCATTCGCGACCTTGCAGAACGACGCACCGAATCTCGCGGCGCAGAGTCAGGATCGGCAGAGCACCAATCCCCGGGCGCAAGCGATGGCCCTCTTGGGTCGGGCATTACAGACAGGTGACGTGACTTTGGCGCAGAAGTCGCTCGCAGCCCTCAAACAGACAATGACAGGAGCCAATCAAGGCGACGCAAGTAGCAGTAGCCCGGACAATCCCCCGACGCTGGCAACGTACCTCAACGATCTGGACAATCCTGCCAGCAATTCTTCGACACAGGATCCCAGTTTGGTGGACATGCTGAACAGCGGAGCCACCGACAATTCTTCGACACAAGACCCAAGCCTGCTCGATAACGCGGGGAATGGAGCAACCAGCGACTTGAGTAACGGCACGCCGACCCCCGGATCATTTCTCAATACCTTGGCTTAATCCCTTGCCCCTTCGGCTGGCCTTTCTTCAACCAGCGACAATCCCCGCCGTGCCCGACGGTGCAATCGGTCGTGCTGATGCTCGACGGTCTGATCGAAGTGAAAAAACTCTCACGCGAACTCTGATGCCTCATCCGGCCGGACTGCCCCGAAACTATGCCAACCGATGGCTCAAGGGGCGAAGCACGAGTTCGGCAATGACGACTGTGTAGATGAGCGAAACGATCGGCTCGGAATGAAGACGTCAGGTTGGCTACACGGCGCTGCACCCGGTGGCGTAGCCGGTAACCAGAAACGGGGTCTGGCTGAAGTTGCCCTGAATTGACGGACAGGGGACTCGACCACAAGCCGGCTGTGAATGAGACCGGTATTGGTCGCAATTTCTCAGCAGGACCCCAACCCCCAAAACCAAACCCCGTCCGATTGTTTTTCGGATCGCCCCGATCACTCAAGCAGCGGTTCTTGTGCGACGTGTACGCAGGCGACTAACCGTTCCTTTTAGAGCTGGACGCGCAGTGGCCTTAGGTCGCTCGTTCAATGCTGGTAACGGAAGATGATCTTGGTTTGTAATCAAGAGTTCGTCTGCACGGCGTGCTTCACGGACCGTATACTGTAGCCAAATAGGTCTTACCGTCTGGTTTTTGAATAGATTAACTACAAAAGGAACATTGTCATAGCTAACAAGCCACGGAAAGTTAGCCGCATTTAGAAACTCAGCCAATCGGACGTGGTCACGGTCAACGAAGTGATGCCGGTACAGTCGCTTCCCCTGTAAGTAATAAGGTGGATCAACGTACACAACCGACGTGCCTTGCCCAAGGCGGGGTTCTGTACGTCGGAGATAAGCGACAACATCACCACGTATCACCGTCATCTTATTCATTACCGAGTGCGCTTCGACCATACGATCAATCACCGTAGCTTTGGTGAATCGACAATCGATGCTGTAATCTGATGACTGGCTCATTCCTCCGATTGGCTTTGCCCCAATAATTCCGGAATAATTTGTACGATTAAAAAACAAACCCGCTAGCGCCAATTCAATGAGTGGATACTTCTTAATGGCTTCTTTCTCGCGATATTTCTGGAATTTTTTCCATGTCTTGAGTGAGACCTCCAACTCGCGGACCATCTGACAAAGTACGGCACCATCCGTCTTCAGGCATTTCCAAAACGCATATATCAGGGGATCTTTTTCAACAATAGTCGCATGGGTGACCAAATTGCGTGCCAATAATGAAAGGGCGACAGAAGCCCCACCAGCACAGGGTTCAACCCATTCGCGATCTACAAAATTATTTGCACGAAGAAAACTTTCCACGTAATCGACAAGCGCTTGCTTGCTTCCGGGATATCGCAACGGGCTAATGATTGATTGTTTCTTTTCTGACATCAGAAGGTTTTTCCGAGATACGATTCAGTCCAAGTTCTTGCCTCGGCAAGATGTTGTGAACGAGATTTGCATGTAATATGGCTGATACGGCACCGATCAATAACAGTCCCAGCCATTATGGCTGTATCCTCCCATGCATCTTTTCCTATCTGTCTGGGGAGAAAATATCCACGGGCAACACCGTAGAGTCCATGAAAGGTTTGTTGGAAGTGTTTATGGAACCATTTTTTGGGATTACATTCAGCTCGTTTTGTCGAAAATAAATTATGTCCAGCTGCACAACCTCCGAAGAAAAAGAATTGAGCGCCCCGATCATCAGGGAATCCGCGACGCAGCAAAACGTCGAGTCCTCCATCGCCAGAAACTTTTCGATGTCCTGTATGTTCTGGTTTGTATCCGCCACCTTCGCGGAATTCAGCCGCAAGCACATCGATTTTCTCGTGAAACTTATGTGGTAACTTAGATAGCGATGGATCACCAAAATGATGACAAGATCCGAAACCGGCTAGCTCAGGGTAAGGTTTTCCAATGAAGCGATTCATCCCAACCCAAGATAGAGCTTCAAAAATATAGGCTCCCGTTTTAACCCCCTTTGGCTTTTTTGGTTTCGTCACTGGATTTGTGTAGCTCAGTGATAATAGGAAAAGGTATGGCCAGGGATTTCGATTCGTAAACTTCAGCACGCGCCCAGCAACATGGTCGCATTTGAACGGATAGCCACGAGCGCCATAATCCTTACCGCGCTGAGCAAGTTCAGCAAAAACATCCTCGGCGAGAAGGTCGTGATTCGTGGGAATGTCTTTGTTGGGTGATTCCCAATCGGTAATCTTGAGCGTAGCGATTAAAGTGGTTTTATCACAGCCATTGGCCAAGTGAAGCAATGCTTGGCATTCAACCCAATCGGCAAGGGCCGGTATGTACCCCTCAGGTTCCTGACTATACAGAAGAGCAGTTTTGCTGATCTTAGACCAGTTGGCGCGGCTCATTTTTCGTCGGAGTCCACTGCTGCCTTTTGGGCAATCAAGCCTTTCACGACGTCCCTGACTTCTTCAAAAGCAGCGACGATCTCAGAATTTCCAGGCTTATAGCCTGTCGAGAATTTCCGCTGTGCATTTTGTAGCTCGTCACGCGCACTTCGCAAATAACGAAGGACAATGGCATCATCTCCTTCTGCCATTTCTGCCGCGATTGAAGGTGCATAGCCGGACTGTAATGCTTTAACGCCCGTCGTGTTTTCTAAAGCTTGCGCCAGATAGCGAAGATCAGGGTTTTGTGATTTGATTAACGGGGCCTTCGACTGCTTTTCGCTTCCAAAGACCCAAACTAACAACTCACCAAGCTTCTTCTTCTTTTCAGTTTCGACGACATTCTTTTCGGACATGTCTTCGCCCAACCCTAGATACTTTCGCGTAGATTCATAACCAATCAAAGTGTACAGATGAGAAAAAGGAAACTCGCCTGATTTGTGGTTATGATCGTCTCTGTTATAAACCTTCCACGTTTCAGCTTGCTCGAGAATCTTAAGCGACTCGTACATTCGGATTATCGTTCCATTCCTATCGCCTATTGAGGTCGCTATCTGCTTCAACGGCTTTTTTAGAGTTTCATGAACATACTTAACATAACCAGCCTTTGCGAGGCTGTCCCAAGTCCTGGGTCCGTTGAGATGTTTTGTCGCAATGAAGGTCCAGACGTCTTCACGTTTACCAATCGCCACTGGAACCAATACACACGTGTCCCTGAGCTTATCTTTAATCGGAGGAATGCCCATGATGCCAAGTTTAGTGGCACGCTTGGGATCCAATAAAAGCTGCAATGCAGTAAGGCGTCGATTTCCTTCGATTACCACGTATGAACCATTTTTTTGTTCCTCAACAAAAAGTGGCTCAACGCTCTGGTAGCCGGTAATACTAATGGACTCTACGATTTCAACCACACCGAAGCTCCACATTGTTTTAAGCAACAAATCTTGATCGGTTGATTCGTAGGCTGGCGTTCCGAATAGGCGTGGATTGGTAGAATCAAACAATAGCTTAAGTGGATCCATCGTTGATCGAACGAATTTATCATTCTCATCCAAAAGTTTTTCAGTGTTTTTCGTGCGAGCCATTGTTCTGTAGGGTGGGGTGTTTTGATGAGGACCGCTAGGCGTTATCTGTTGTGCTAGTGCAGTATACAGGCAAGCGCCAAGTTTAGCGAAACTCCAAGGTTGCTGCGATCACCAACCGTAAGAACGTTTAATCCTCAGCTCCTCGTACAGTTCCTCGGGCAACTCATCCAGAAATCTAGAAGGGTTGAGCATCATCCCTCCCGGGCCGGCGCGGGACGCGACTTTGGGATAGCTGATGTAGAGCTCGTTCTTGGCTCGCGTCACCGCGACGTAGAAGAGGCGGCGCTCTTCCTCGACGTCGCCGGCTTCGATGGCGCGGCGGCCGGGGAATTGGCCGTCGGCGGCTCCGATCAAAAACACGACGTCGTACTCAAGGCCTTTGGCTTGGTGGACGGTCGTGAGCTTGATGGCTTCAGCGTCGGAAGCGGAATGAAGACGTCATGTCTTGACTCTTGACAGGCGGCTGAACGCGAGCAGGTCATGTCAAGAGTCAAGACATGACGTCTTAGATTGTAAGCGTCGTCGCGGGTGGTACGAGCCGGTGATAGGTTACAAACGATCCGGGGTGATAGGTGACACTTTGGTGGTGAGGGTGGAGGGTTGGTTTGGCGATAAAAGAATTTAAGGGGAGGGTCTAAGGGAGGGGGCTCGGCTCCC